>Ga0187892_10005022_pt1 | contig 21324 bp, 13 predicted proteins | sample MA1701073metaG_FD_139345 | JGI IMG/M metagenome (GOLD analysis project Ga0187892, IMG submission 139345) | Bio-ooze microbial communities from a basaltic lava cave in the Kipuka Kanohina Cave System on the Island of Hawaii, USA - MA170107-3 metaG ... | reverse complement strand
TCCTCGACACCTCTGCACGCGTGAAGTTCTCCGCACATGCCGTAACGGTAGAGCTCCCTCGCCGCGCTCACAATCCCCTCCTCATCGACGGCGGGCTCATTGGAACGAAGACCCAGATCCCCTGGTGGAGTGGGCGTACCCTGCGAGTTGTAGTCCGCTAAACGGGGCTCCCAACGGGTCGTTGCGTTATCCAATTTCCGGTGTGAAAATTCAGGCTAAGCCAGGTGCGGCAGGCCGCCGCTGCTGTCGCCGAACTTGCGGGCCGGAATCCCCAGGCGATTCAGCATCTCGACGTAGAGATTGCAGATCGGCGTCCGCTTCTTCCAGTCGTAGTCCACGTAGCGGCCGGGCTTGAGGGTCCCGCCGGCGCGGCCCGCCAGGAGGACCGGCAGGTTCTCACGGCTGTGGCGGTTTCCGTTGGACATGCCCGACGTGTACAGCAGCATCGCGTGGTCGAGGAGCGTTCCGTCGCCCTCGCGCACGGAGCCGAACTTCTTGATCGCGGCGGCGAAGAGGCCCACGTTGAAACGGTCGACCTTCCGGAGCTCCTCGCGCTTCTCGGGGTTCCCTTCGTGGTGCTGCAGGTCGTGATGGCCGCGCTTGACGCCGACCTCGGGGTAGGCGCGGTACTGGCCATGGGTGAGGACCGCCACCCGCGTGAGATCCGCCTGGAAGGCGAGCGCGACGAGGTCCACCATCAGGCGGTCGTAGTCCTCGTATTTTTCGGGAATGCCCTTTTCGGGCGGGATCGTCCCGGCCAGGGCGTCCGTTTCCTTCTTCACCTCGCCGGCGTTGAAGGTCGGGGCCGCCGGGTCGGGCGTCCGCTTCGAGGCGTACTCGATCCGCTTCTCCACGTCGCGGACCGCCTCGAGGTACTCGTCGAGCTTGGCGCGGTCGGAGCCGCCGAGGTCGGCGCGAAGGCGGCGCGCCTCGTCCGTCACGGCGTCGAGCACGCTTCTCCGGTCCGCCTCGGTCGCGCCGTCGCGCCGGGTCGTGGAGCGGCCGCGGAAGAGACGGTCGAAGACGAGACGCGGGTTACGCTCCTCGCCGGTGGGCGTCGTGGGCGTGCGCCAGGAGTAGTGCTGGGCGTAGACGCGGCCCACGCCCTTGGCGCCGCCCGGCCGGGCGCCGTTCAGGCCGACGACCAGGGAGTCCAGGTAGGTTTTCCCGTCGAAGTGCCGCGCCGCGAGCTGGTCGACGGACACGTCGCAGAGAATCCGGTCGGGCGCGAGCGGCGACCCGGTGAGGAGGGTCGCCATCTCGCCCGAGTGGCCGTCCTCGAACTGCAGGCCGTTGGCGAGCGTGAGGCCGCCCAGGAGGAGGACGTCCTTGACGTGGGGCGCCAGGGGCTCCAGGGAGGGCGACAGGTTTTCGAGCGGTTGATTCGCCGTCCGGGACTTGCCGAGGAATTCGACCGCCTTGGGCCCGGGAAGCTCGGCCGTCCGGCCCGAGTCGTCGATCGTCCAGTAGGGGAGGTAAGCGCCGCCCCCCACGATGTAGAAAAAGGAGCGGACCGGCGGACGACCCTGCGCCGCGGGCGCAAACGACTCGAGGAACGGCAGCGCCACGCAGGCGCCCGTGCCCCGGAGCAGAGCGCGTCGGCTGATCGTTCTCATGGCGTCGCGGCCTTCCTGTATCGGAACGGGTAGCTCGTCACCACGGCTTCGATGAGGGCGGAGAAGCGATACTCCCGGGCGCGGAGCTCTTCGACCGCGCGCGTGACCTCACGCCGGTCGTAGCCCTCGAGCCGGCGGCCCAGGGCGTACGTGAAGAGCTTCTCGGCGAGCGCCCGGGCGAATTCGTCGCGGCTGGCGGAGAGGATTCTCTTGAGCTCCGCGGGCGTCTTGAACGACTCGCCGCCGGGCAGAGTGCCGGAGGCGTCGATCGGCTGACCCGCGTCCTTGTCCCTCCAGCGGCCCAGGGGGTCGAAGTTCTCCAGGCCGAGGCCCAGCACGTCCATCCGCTTGTGGCAGTCGAAGCAGTTCGGGTCGGCGCGGTGGATCTCCAGGCGTTTCCGGAGCGTCAGGTTCTTCGCGTCGGGGCGGTGCTTGGTGGATTCTTCGAGCTCGGGGACGTTGGGGGGAGGGGGCGGAGGCGGCGCGCCTAGGATTTCCTCCAGGATCCATTTCCCGCGCTTGACGGCGCTCGTCCGCGTGGGGTGCGAGGTCACCGTGAGGACTCCGGCCATCGTGACGACGCCGCCGCGATTACGGTCCGGAAGCGTGACGCGCCTCATGGGTGCGCCCTGGACGCCCTTCACGCCGTAGTGCCGCGCGAGCGTCTCGTTCAGGAACGTATAGTCGGCGTCGACGAAGTCGAGGACGCTCAGGTCCTCGCGGAGGACGTGAGCGAAAAAGAGGAAGGCTTCGTCGAGCATCGCCCGCCGGAGCGACTCGGTGAACTGAGGGAAGAGCTCTCGGTCCGGCTGCAGCGCTTCGAGTTTCCGGAGCCCGAGCCACTGGAGGCCGAAGTTTTCGACGAAGGCCTCCGCCCTGGGGTCGGCCAGCATCCGTCGCGCCTGTTCGACCAGCGCGGCGGGCTCGCGAAGGCGCCCGCGCGCCGCCAGCTCGGAGAGCGCCTCGTCGGGCATGCTCGACCAGAGGAAGTAGGAGAGCCGGCACGCCAGCGCCCAATCGTCGAGGGGCGCGGCGCCCGAGGCGTCGCGATCGGGCCGGTCGCGCTCGACGCGGAAGAGGAAGTGCGGCGAGACGAGGACCGACCAGAGGCCGAGGCGGACGGCGCGGGCGAAGTCCTTCCCCTGGGCTGGGCCGCGGTCGTAGAGGGCGAGGAGGCGGTCCACTTCGTCGGCCCGCGCGGGCCGACGGAAGGCCCGGGCCGCGAAGCGCTCGAGGATCGCGCGGGCGGCGGGGCGGTCGGTCGCCTCCGTGAAGAAGATCCGGCGGTGGCTGAGGGCGCGTTCGGGGCCGGCGATCCGGACGCGGTCGAGGAAGAGGCGCGTCTCGGGCAGGGTTTCCTTCTTGGCGTCGTAGGCCCGCGCGGGGGAATGGCGGACGGAGAACCGGCGCGGGCCCGCCTGGAGCAGGATCGAAGCGGAAACCTCCTGCCGGCGGTCGGGCGGCGCCGTCACGCGCAGGACGCCGAGATCCACGCCGTCGACTTTGACCACGACGACGGCGACGCCGTCGGGGGAGCGGTCCTGTCCGGCGCGGATGCGCACCTCGTAGCTCCCTTCGGCGGGGGCGTCGACGGTCTCTCCGAACTCGCGCTCGAGGGCCACCTCGGCCACGCCGTCGGCGACCTTCGCCTTCTCGTAAGTCTCGGCCTCCAGGGTCCGATCGAGGACGGGGGCGGGGCCGTCGAGGACCAGCGCCCGGTCGAGGATCCGGTCAGCGGCGTCCACGTACTTGTCGAGGAGGAGGGGCGGCAGGGTGAGGACGTCGCCCAGGTTGTCGAAGCCGTCGCTCACGTCGTCGGGGGGGAAGGCGTCGGCGGGGCGGAGGTCGATGCCCAGGAGGTCGCGGACCGTGTTGTTGTACTCGGAGCGGTTCAGGCGCCGGAGGGTGACGCGTCCGGCGTTCCGCGGCGCGCGGTCGTCGAGCCGCTTCATCGCCGCTTCCAGCCAGGCGACGAGCCTCAGGCGTTCGGTCTCGGGGAGCTGCTTTTCGGCGTCCTCGGGGGGCATGGCGCGGCCGCGGAGCTGCTTGAGGACCTGTGCCCAGGTGTCCTGCGCGCGCTCGAGGTCGGCTTCCGTGCGGGCCTTCGAGAGGTCGAGCTTTGCTTTCTGCTTTTTGGGGCCGTGGCACGAGAAGCAGTACGTCGAAAGGGCCGGGCGGACCTGCGATTCGAAGTCCTTCTCCTGAGAGGCCGGCGAAGATGGGGCTGTCCCCGTGCCGGCGACAAGAAGACCCGCCAACCCCAGAAGGGCTTTGTTCACGCCCCCGTTCGTTGCGGTCGGTCCGGTGAAACGTACAGGAAATCTCGCCGGATTCGAGTGCTAAACCAGATTAGTACCGACCGGCAAAAGTGATCGGAAGCGCCGCCAGCAGGAGGAGATGCCGCCGGCGCATGCTGATCTCTCCCCGGAAACGCCCGCATTCCGAACGTATCATAGGGGATGGATCGGACCCCCACAAGCACGGCGGTCGGGGGTGTCGGGGGTCGACGCAATCTGACAAGGAGAACGCGTCGACACGCGACCGCACTCGCGCCGGGTAGATTCCGTCAGGAGGGCCCATGATTCCAAGTCAGAACGCCACGCGGCGGGACCTGCTGCGCTGGGCCGGCGCCGCCGGGACGCTTCCTTTTCTGCGCGGGCCGGTCCGCGCGGCGGCGGGAGCGGCGGAAGCGGCCGGCCTGCCCCAGGCCAAGCCCGAAGACGTGGGACTCGATCCGCGGCGGCTGCAGGTCGCCTACGATCTGTTGGAGCAATGGACGGCCGGCCCGAACGCTCCGGTGCCCGGCGCGGCGATCCTGGTCGGCCGCTCCGGAAAGTCGGTGGAGCCCCGGTTCTTCGGCCGGCAGGGTCCGGAAGCGGACGCCGGCCCGATCCGCCGCGACGCCATGTTCTACATGGCCTCGGTCACCAAGCCGGTCATCTACATGAGCGCCATGCTCCTGGTGGAGCGCGGGCGGCTCAACCTGAGCGACCTCGTGACGCGGACGATTCCTGAGTTCGCCGTCCAGGGCAAGGAAGATACGCAGGTGCTGCATCTGTTCACGCACACGTCCGGGCTGCCGGACGAGTTGCCGAACAACGCGGAGCTCCGCCGGCAGCACGCGCCGCTGAAGAAGTTCATCGAGGAGGCGGTCGCGGCCAAGCCGCTCTTCAAGGCGGGAACCCGGCACAGTTACTCCAGCGCCGCGACCCTAACCGTGGCCGAGATCGTGCAGCGGCTCTCGGGGACCTCGATTCACGAATTCGTCCGGCGCGAAATCCTCGAGCCCCTCGGGATGAAGTCCACCGGCCTGGGCTCCCAGGGCTTCGCCCGGGAGAGGCTCGTGCGTACCACGCTTCCGGACTACCAGAAACCGGAGTACGGCTGGAACAGCGAGTACTGGCAGCAGTTCGGCTCGCCCGCCGGCGGACTGTTCAGCACGCCGGAAGACTTCGCCGTGATCTGCGCCCTGATGCTCGGGGGCGGCCGGTGGGGCGACGTCCGGCTGCTTTCCCCCGCCTCGGTGCGGATGATGACCACGAACCGGCTCGACGACATGCCGGATCTGCCGGAGCCCGTGCGGCGCACGCAGCCCTGGGGACTCGGCTGGCGCCTGAACCACCTGGGCCTGCCGGAAAGCTGGGGCGACCTGCTCGGCCGGAACGTCTTCGGCCACACGGGTTCCGCCGGCAACGTGGTCTGGATGGACCCGCGCACCGGGGGCTTCTGCATCGTGTTCACCAACTACCTGCGCGCCCGCGCCCCGTGGCGTCTCGTGCATCTGTCGAATGCCGTCGCGGCGGCGTTCGTATGACGCGAGCGCGCGGAAGCGTGTGTTGATGCCGTCCGGCGGCGACGGCATCATGATCCGCATGTCATGTCGGCAGTTTAGGAGTTTTCCTCCCGGGCGATGCGGAATCCGTTTTCTCTGAACCTTGACCCGGTCGTTCAGGCGATGCTATAGTGATGCATAATGCTTCAGAATAAGATGCATTCCAAGGTGATTACGCTGCGAAACCTTCCCCCCGAGGTCGCCCGGCGCGTTCGGGAAGAGGCCGACCGGATGGGGGTCAGCCTGAACCGGGCGGTCATTCGGATGCTGATGAAGGCCCTGGGATTGGACGGCCCGGAGCAGAGGCCGCGGGTCCACCACGACTTTGACCGGTTCGCGGGGACCTGGTCCAAGAAGGAGGCCGCCGCGTTCGAGAAGGGGCTTTCGGAGCGGCGCGGGACCGATTCGGAACTTTGGGAATGACGGCCGTCCTCCTGGACACGTCGGCCTATTCCGCCCTCAGGCGGGGCCACCCGGAGGTCGTTTCGCAGCTCGGGCGATCGGCGCGGGTGTGTCTCAACCCCATCGTCCTGGGCGAGCTGCACGCCGGCTTCCGCAAGGGAGTCCGAAGGGGCAAGAACGAACAGGAACTGGAGGAATTCCTCGAATCGCCGCGCGTCGACGTCCTCTCCGTGGATGAGGACACGGCCGAACGATACGCCGTCATCTGGCACGCCCTGCGGGAGGCCGGGACTCCCGTTCCCACGAACGACCTCTGGATTTCGGCGACCGCCATGCAGCACGGTTTGGCGGTCCTCACCACCGACGGCCACTTTCTAAAGGTGAAACAGATCGTCGTGCGTTGGGTTCGGAGCGAGTGAGGCCCCGCCGCGAATTCTCTTTTCAGGTTGCGAATCCGGCCCACGCCGGAAGTTCAGGTTAGAGTGAGGCCGGCAGCATGATCGGTGACCAGGGCGAGGTCCTTCGGAACGCCCAGTCGGGAGACCGCGAAGCCCTCGGAAAGCTCATCCGGGAGCATCAGCCGTGGGTCCGGCGGCTCATGGCGCGGCTGGCGCCCATGGGGCTCGACCCGGACGACCTGGCCCAGGACGTCTTCGTCACCGTCATCCAGCGCCTGCATTCCTATGAGGCGGAAAGCGGAGATCTCAAGGCCTGGATATTCGGGATTGCCCGGCATATTGCGTCGCGGGCCTGGGAGTCTTCCCGCACTCGCCAGGCCAAGTATCAGCCGCTCATCGAACGCACCGTCGAGGCCGCCCTGCGAACGGTCACCCCCTACGGCCAAGCGGTCGTCGACCAGACGTTGGGGGCGCTGAGGGAGTGCGTCGAGGCCCTTGGGTCGCAGTCGCAGGAGCTCGTCCGGCGCCGCTATCGCGACCAGATGTCCTGCGAGAGCATCGGCCAGTCGATGGGCCGGAATCCGGCCTCCGTGCGGATGACCTTGACCCGGATCCGCGCGGCGCTGCGGGATTGCCTCAAACAGAGGGGCGTGACGGCCCTCGGCGGGAGCGGGTCATGAAGGCCGAAGAATTCGACGACCTCTATGGGGCCTTCGCCGAAGGCGCCTGTCCGCCCGAGGACGTGGAACGCCTCATGGAGGCGATCGACTCCGACCCGGAACTGCTCCCGCGCTTCCTGGCCGAACGCGACCTGGAGCACTTCCTGGGCCGCTTGCTTCGACCCGAAGCCACGGACACAGCCTTCCTGCGGGGCGTCCTTCGCGAGCCCAGAGCCCACCCGCTCACGCCGCAGGAGTTCGAGGAACGGGTGTTCAAGAAGGTCGGCGTCGCCGGCGCCGCGCCGGTCAAAAGGACTCTCGTCCCCCGGCGACGCTTCGGTCGGCCCGGCGGGTCGGGCGGCACGTGGGCGCTTCTGGCCGCAGGGATCCTTCTCGGGTTCGTGACCCTCGTCGTCGTCCTCTCCTCGGGCGGACGTCCCGCGCCGAGGCGCGAGAGCCAAGCGCCGGTCGCCGATGCCGAACGACTGCACAGGGCCCGGGAAGAAATGGCCGAGGCCGAGCGCGAGCGGCAGCGGATGATGGACCGGCTCGACAAGATCGAGCGGGAGCGCGAAAAGCTCGTGCAGGCACAGCCCCGACCGGAAGAGAAACCCGACCCGCTCAAGGAAGAAGATCGCCGGGCCCGACTGGCCCGGGCGCAAGAAGAGAAGCAGCGGGTCGAGGCCGAGATGCGCGATGCCGTGGAGCGGGCGCGCAAGGCGCGGGAGGCGCTGGCGCAAGCCGGCACCCCGGCCCCCGAGCCCAAAGAGAAGGGGCCCGCGGCGGACGCGACCGTGGCCGGGATGGCGGTCGTCGTGGAACGCGCGGACGGAACCGTGTCCGTCCAGGGCACGTCGGGCAAAAGACCCGCTAGAGCAGGAGAGTCCCTCCGCACCGGCGAGGGTCTGGAGACGTCGGGGGCGGGCCGCGCGGTCGTGAAGTTCGCGGACGCGACGCGCATGGAAGTCGGCCCGGACACCGCGATCGCCGAAGTGTCCGCGGACCGCGGGAAGCGTATGGTCCTTTCGAAAGGGACGCTGACCGCGACGGTGACCCGGCAGGCCAGAGGCGAGTCCATGGTTTTCCGGACCCCCCACGGTGAAGCCACGGTGCTGGGGACGACCCTCCGGCTCTCCGTGGAGGAGCGCCAGACGCGGCTCGACGTGATCGAAGGAAAAGTGCGCCTCACCCGCACGGACGGCAAGGCGGTCGAGGTCTCCGGCGGCCACTTCGCCGTCGCGGCGGTGGGAGTGGAACTGCGCGCCGCCGCCCTCCCGGTTGCCGTCTTCACGGAGGACTTCGAGAAGAGCCTGCTGACCGGCTGGCAGCTACCCGTCAGCCACCCGAACCTTTGGGGCATCGTCCCGGACCCTGCCGGAAAGGGACGGGTCCTCGGAGGCGGGACGGCCCCGGTGTTCCGTTCGAACGTCGATCGCTACGCGGTGTCGCTGCGGTGCGGCCAGGACTCGTGGACCGATTACGCCGTCGAGGCGTCGGTCCGCTTCGAGAGTCCCCCGCCGGACAAACTGCGGGGCGTCATGCTCCTGGCTCGGGTGCGCGACCCCCAGAATCTCTACTGGATGGAGTACCACAATATCGGGCCGAGCCAGGCCCTGATGATTTTCAAGTACTCGGCCGGCAAGAGCGTGAACCTGACGTCGACCTCGAACGTCCCGATGCCGGAACCGGGACGGTGGTACCGGCTGCGGTTCGAGCTGCAGGGCCCCCGGCTCACGGGTTACCTCGACGGAAAACTCACGGTCGAAGTGGAAGACCGGGACTTCGCGTCCGGGCGGGCCGGGCTGGCGCGCGCGGATGCCGACAACGTCGACTCCGTGATCCACTGGGACGACGTGCGGGTGGAGCGTCTGGCGCCTCCGAGGAAGTAGTCCGGTCGAAATCGGCGAGCCATGTCCCTCTTGGAGTCTGTCCGCCTGCGCGGCCGTAGCCACGGCCGCTTCGGCGTGGCGAAGGCCCGCAGACAGGAGACGGTCATGAGCAAGGCCTCTTTCGGGTTGATCCTGGTGGCGTTCCTCGGCGCGTCCGCGACGGGCCTGGCGGCCCAGGACGCGTCCGACGCGATCTACGACGAGAACACGCTGGCGACTTTCCGGTTGACGGTGGCCTCGGCGGACTGGGGCGCGATCGTGAACGACCCTCTGGGCTCGGGCGATCAATGGAAGCGGGCGGACATGACCTGGACCAACGGGACGGTCACCGAGACCGTTCCCGGCGTCGCCGTCAAACGGAGCGGCAAGCTCACGCAGGGGCGCGCGACTCAGAAGCCGCCGATCCGGATCAGCTTCAACGAGTTCGAGTTCGCCAACCCGGCCGGGCCGGGCACCCCGGGACGCACCTGGCGGGGCGTCAACCGGATCAAGCTCGACGCCATGAACGGAAACGTCGACCCCGCCCTGATGAGGGACCGGATCGCCTATTGGATCCATCGGCAGGCCGGGTCGACGGCCTCACGGGCCTGCCACGCCCGGCTGTATGTGAACGGGGCCTACAAGGGGGTCTACACGGTCGAGGAGCCCGTCAAGAAGCACTTCCTCCGATACCGCTGGGGCGAAGACGGAGGGAACCTCTACGAGGCCAGTTTCGTGGAGTACGACTGGAGGGGCTGGGACCCCGCCCTCTACGTCGACGGGGACTTCGACGAGACCGCCGCCGTGAGGAGATCGTATGCCGGGGACTGGTCCGACTGGCCCTGGCCGTTCCGGGCCGACACCCATTGGCCGGGGGGAGATTACAGGGACCTTGTGGAAGTGATCAACAGCCTGAACAACTTCTCGGCCGGGCAGATCCGATCCCGGCTCGATGGCCAGATCAACGTGGACCGCCATCTCAACCACGTCGCCTCGTCGCTCGCGATCGGCGACACGGACAATCTCGTTTCGTCGGGAGGGTCCTTCAGCGACGGCGCGAACAACCACTACTGGTATCATCGCGCGTCGTCGAACCGGCTTGAGCTCATCAAATGGGACCCGGGGGCTTCACAGGGCCTGTACGAGCCGAGGAACGGCTGGTCCATGGGCGAAACCCCGTTCCAGCTCAACGCGTCGCGGATCACTTACTGGATTCCGGCCGACGCCTCCGCCAACTCGGCGCTCGCGGCCAAAGTGAGAAATCTGGTCGACGTCATTCTCCCGTCCGCGCGAAGCCGGGTCGATTTCATCTACTCCCAGATCCGCGACGCCGCCCATCAGGACACGCTCAAGGAGATCGACGTCCCGCAGGGAAGCCATCAGGGGCATCGGGCGCTGACCAACGCGGAATTCGACGCCGCGAAAGACTGGCTCAAGGACTGGTACACCCGTCGCATCGGGTACCTGAGAAGCCGCTTCGGCCTCACGCCGCCGCCGGTTTCGTCCGACGACGCGCAGTTCGTCTCGCAGAGCATTCCCTCAACGATGACGGCGGGGCGGAACTATTCGGTCACGGTCGCGATGAAAAACATCGGGACTACGACGTGGACTTCGTCGGGAGGCTACCGGCTGAACTCGCGAGGGTCTTACGACAACACCACGTGGGTCACGAACCGCGTGCCGCTGGCCGCGGGGGAGTCGGTCGCGCCGGGTCAGACGAAGACGTTCAGCTTCACGATGACGGCGCCCGCGACGCCGACGACCTACCTTTCCCGCTGGAGCCTGGCCAACAACGCGCTGGGGGCCTTCGGGGCCCGGACCCCGGACATCGACGTCTCGGTCACGGCCGCGACGCCGAGCGCGCCGGTCATCACCGGGCCCGCCGCCGGGACGACGTTCACTCCCGGTCAGCGGGTGACCGCGACGGGGACGGGCACGAACCTGAGCTGGTCGGTGAACCGCACGCCGGACGGGCTGCCGGCCTTCGCCACGGGCACGGGTTCGAGCGTCACCTTCACGGTCCCGGCGGACTCGACGAGCGCGCACACCATCGACATCACCTTGACGGGCGACGGGGGCGCCGACTTGGGATCCCATTCGATCGTTGCGGCTCCCCGGATCACGAGTCCCCCCGCGGGGGCCACGTTCACTCCCGGGCAGACCGTGACGGCGACCGCAACGGGCACGAACCTGAGCTGGTCGGTGAACCGAACTCCGGACGGCTTGCCCGCGTTCGCGACCGGGACGGGGACGAGCCTGACGTTCATCGTGGCGGCCGATTCCACGAGCGCCCATTCGATCGAGATCTCCCTGACCGGAGACGGCGGGAGCGACTTGAAGTCGTATCCGATCGTGACGTCGGGCACGGACCTGGACGCGGACGGGATGGCGGACGCGGCCGAGAGCGCCGCGGGGTTCGACCCGAACGACTCGGACCAGGATGGCAACGGAGTGCTCGACGGAGGTGACGACTGGGACCTGGACGGTACGACGAACCAGGCCGAGCTTGCGGCGGGCACGCCTGCCGGCAGTCCGCCGGTGGCGGCCGCCGGCGGCGGCGACGGCGGGGGCGGGGGGTGCGGCGCCACGGGGTTGGAGGGGTTGGCGCTCGTATGGCTCGTGATGACGTTCAGGGGCGGGCGCGGGCTTGCCCGCCGTAGCTCGCTGGGTGCCCCGCCTTCGCCGTCCGGGGGTTGGCTTCGGCGGGCGCCTTCGCTCACTCTTCGCGCCGCTCAGGAGAGCGGAGGCGGGAGGAGGTCGTGAACCTCCTCGCGCTTCTGGCCGTCCTGGCGGACGTCCCTCAGTACGATGTTTTCGAGCTGTCGCTGACGAGTTCGAAAGCCTACGCCAATCCGTTCCTGGACACCGCGGTGAAGGCCACCTTCACGTCGCCTTCGGGACGCAATCTCACGGCTCACGGTTTCCACGACGGCGAACGCTCGTGGCGCGTGCGGTTCGCGCCCGAGGAGGTCGGCGTCTGGAGTTACCGAACGACGGCCGACGATCCCGAGCTTCATGATAAAGCCGGGTCGTTCACGTGCACGGCGTCGAAGCGCCCCGGGTTCATCCGTCCCGATAAGGCGCGGAAGTACTGGTTCTCGTTCAGCGACGGGTCGCCCTTCTTCGGAATGGGAGATACCTGCTACGGGTTGGTCAACGGGATCGGCGACGCGCAGCGGAAAACGTACCTGGACACGCGGTCGTCGCAGAAATTCAACTTCGTCCGATTCTTCGCCGCCGGGTACCCCTTCAACGCCTGCCGCGAGCTCGCCGAGCAGCCGGACGTCTGGCCGTGGGGCGGCACGGCGGCGGCCCCGGACTACGACCGGCTGAACCCGCGATTTTTCCGCCGGCTTGAAAAGGTCCTGGACGAACTGAGGGCCCGCGGCATGCGCGCCGAGGTCCTGGTCTTCAATATGTACAGCAAGCCGTTCACCGATCCCGCCCTCTGGACCGAGCGGCGGCAGAGTCTCTGGGCGCGTCACGTGGTCTCGAGCTTCGCCGCCGACCCGACCGTCTTTCTCTGGACGGTGACCAACGAGTACGAGACGTATCCGGAGGGCAAATACAAGTATCATCCTTCCGACGACGCCTGGGCGAAACGGATGGGGACGCTCTTTCAGGAGGCGGACCCTCACCGCCATCCCACGACGGTTCATCCTATGGGCGTGATGGAAGGAGGGTTGGTCCGCGCCCAGGGGCCCCTCTTCGGGAAAGGTTCCGAGATCGACGTCCTGACGCACCAGCAGAACACGTACGACACCGGCCGGTGGCTCTCCGACGCGGCGCCCGGCTACTGGGACGGTCCCGCGGAGTTTCTCGACCGCGACCTGCGTGCGGACCGCGTTTACGCCAAGCCTGTCATCAACACCGAAAACGGCTACGAATGGCTGAAAGATTATCCGACGAACTTCACGCGGCAAGGGCACGGGACGGGCAAGTGCCGCCGGGCGGCATGGCGGGTCTTCATGGCGGGAGGGGCGGCCTACGCGGCGGGCTTCCACGGGACCTGGCACGGGCGCGACGGCACGTGGTGGCGTTGCTGGAAGACGGGAAAGACGGAGGCGGCGCCCTTCCGGGTGGCCGACATGGGGCTGGCCGCGCATCTCGGCCACTACTACGACTTCATCATGAAGACCGATTTCCGGGCCATGGATCCGGCACAGGATCTCGTCAACGCTCCCCATCTGTGCCTGGCCAACCGGGGAACGGAATATGTCATCTACGCGCCGAGCGGCGGGACGGTCAGGGTTGACCTCTCATCGGCCGAAGGCGCGATGAACGCCTCTTGGCTCGACCCGCGCACGGCCGTCACCCGCACGTCGGGGAGCACCCCGGCCGGGGCCGCCCGAACGTTCGAGGCTCCGGACGCTGCGGACTGGGTGCTTCACCTGACCCGGAGCGAACCGATTCGGGTGGAAGCGCCGGCGGACGGGGGTTGGCCCAGGAATCCCCAGAAGATCATCCGGAACGGTCCCCGGGACTTCACCGTGGATCCGGACGGCCACGACCGGTACGTGATGGTCGAGGTCGTCAACACGGGAACCGAGACGCAGGAGGTCGCCCTCCGCGGCTTCATCTCGAACTTCGGAAGGAAACGCGACAACACGGTGAGCGCCGAGCAATACCTTTACGTCAAGCCTCCCGAAGGCCCCTGGAAGCGCGTGTACCGGCAGGGGACCGAGATGGCCTACCCCTACGGCCCTTTGATCCTGCGCGCGCCGCCGGGTCGGACGCGCGTCGGCACCGTGGTGAACTTCACGTACCGGGAGTACGCGGAATACGTGGAGTCCTTGAGCGATCCGCGCCTTTCCAAAGACACGATCCTCACGAGCGGCGGCGGGAAATTCAAAGTCTACCGGGTGCGGATCACCCAGCCCGGCGGCGCGAAAAAGCTCCGAATCGCCTTCTGCAAGACGGCCCACGCCTACGAGCAGTCGGGCTTCTACATGGCGCAGGGGATCGTCTCCTGGCTCCTCTCGGGGGACCCGGCGGCGAATCTGGACCGCGTCGAGTGGACGATCTACCCGTGCCTGGATCCGCAGGCGGTCCACGACGGGCAGAACTACATCGAGTACGCGTCTTTGCGTCTGGACGACGGCCGGCCGCAGGGCGATGTGCGCGACAACAGCGGGGCGCTCTGGGACCCCCGGGCGGGCGAGATTCCTTCCCAGCGCTTCCACGTGCTTGCGGACGAGCACATGTTCGAGATGCGGGACTTCGAATCGTACAAGTACAACGACCCGTTCGCTCCCGCGGGAGCGGCGGGCAACGGGAAGTCGCAGGTGGAGGCGGTGATGCTGGGCTTCTGGCCCTACTGGTACGAGTTCGGCATCGACGCCTACGACCACGAGAACAAACGGGGCGCGTCGAACACCAAGCCTGAGAACTTCGGGGGCGCCCTGGTCACTCATCTCGAGATCCCCTACTACGCGAAAGACGACATCGACCCCCGCGACCGGCTGCGCGAGCAGGGAAGGATGTGGGCGCGATCTCACAGCCAGGCCTTCTTGAGGATGCAGCGCGACCGTAACTACTGGACCGAAAAGAGTCCGGGCGGACCGGTCGATACGTCCGGGGCGGTCTTTCTTCCGGTCCCGAAAGTGACGCTGCTCGAAACGCTTTCACCCGTTTCGGGCGAAGCGCGCAACCGGGCCAACGGGGACGGCGGAACGATGCGGCTCTACCGCGAGGATTACGCGCACGGGATCGGCATGAAAGCAGGCGGGCCGGTCGTGTACGCGATCCCGTCGGGTGCCCATACCTTTCGCGCCATGGCGGGAGTCGATGACGCGGAGCGGAGCGCCGACGCCGCGATGGTCTTCATCGCCCGGGTGGACGGCAAGGAGGCGTGGCGCAGCCGCGGGCTCGCGCGGGGCGAGAGGCAGATGGCCTACTTCGGCGTCCACGGCGGAAAGGAGCTCACACTCGCAGCGGAAGGTCAGATCGGGGCGTCGGCGAACTGGGGCGGCGCTAAATTCACCCGCGACGATCCGGAATCGACGACCCCGTCCCGCCGCTGAAACCGGTCCGCAATGGGGAGCACTAGGGGAGAATCTCGTCGACGCGGATCGGATCGATCGCGGGTGCGACAGGCACGAGCTCCTGTCCTCGGCCGGCCTTGGAGACGCGCGCATAGCGGTCTCCCATAGGCTCCCGAAAGGCTTCTATCATGCTTGTGGACAAGTCCACGATCCAGACTTCTGGGATGCCCGAGCGTGCGTACAGCGGAAGTTTCAAAAGATGATCGGCCTCCGTGGAGGTCTGGGCAACTTCAATCACGAGGAGCACGTCTTCCGCTTTGGGGTGTGCGTTGGATTCATTTCCATCTGAACCTATTCTAGCCAAGCGGCCTTCGGGGCATCAGAGGCAGGTGGGGATAGCCCGGCATCATGCTCCTGGGTCCATGCAGATGGAGTGTCCGGTGGCCAGGCCTACGCCACGCCGAAGCGGCCGTGGCTACGGCCGCGCAGGCGGGACCCCCAATTCGAGCAGCGACGCGGCGGCCTGGCGTCTCATGGCTTGCGGCGGAGCAGGCCGCAGAAGGCCGCGAGCGCCAGGGCCACCCACATCATGCTTCCGGTTCCGATCGCGGGAATCGACCCGCCGCATTTGTCGTTGATCGATCCGTCGCCGTTGCCGTTCTCGCCGTTACGTCCGCTGCCTCCTCCGGCCGGGGCGGCCCCGGTAATGTTGAAGCTGACGACCGGGCTCACCTCGTCGAACCAGTCCTGAGCGGCGTCCTCCACCATGCTCCAGGCGAAGTCGTAGACGCCCGGCGTCGCGGGCGCCGTGACGTCGAAGGTGAAGGTGGTCGTCTGGCCGGGCGCCACCGGGCTCGCTAGATAGACGCGGTTCACTCCCCAGGTCGAGTTGTCCCTAGGCCGGCGCGAACTGAGTCGATACTGTCCGGCTTCCGACCAGGTCGTGGTGCCGACGTTCCCGAACGTGAGCGAGACCGTGTACGTCTGACCAGCCGCCATGCCCGGCGGAACGTTCTGGGAAACGAAGCGAGCGGCGTTCGATCGGGTCGGCGGCGGCGCCGCGACGACCGTCACGGCCGCGTTGAGCGTCATGTCTCCGAAGTAGTTCACCCCCGACTGCCGCATCCGCCATTGAAAGTCATAGGTGCCCGGCGTCGCGGGCGCCGTCACGGTCCACGCGAACGTTTTTCTTTGTCCCACGCCGATCGACTCGCCCGGACTGAGGGCCGTGCGGTCCGGCGTCCAGGTCAGGTTGCCGTGAGGCTGCGCGCGCAGGTAGTAGGCGGGTTCCGTCCAGGTCGTCGTGCCGTTGTTCTCCATCGTGACCGAGACGGCGTAGGCCTGCCCGACGGTCATCGTGCTCGGCACGGTCTGGGAAACGAAGAGCGCGTTGTTGCCGGTTCCGCCCGGAGGGGGAGGCGGTGGAGGAGGGGGCGGAGGCGGAGGGGGAGGTGGTGGGGCGCCGTTCGTAACGGTGATCGAGACGGCATTCGTGAGATCGCCAAAGTAGTCGACCCCGGACTGCCGCAACCGCCATTGGAAGGTATAGGTGCCCGCCGCCGCGGGAGCCGTCACGTCCCACGTGAACGTCTTCGTCTGGCTGGGGCCGATCGAATCTCCCGCGCTCAAGGCGGTGCGGTCCGGCGTCCAGGTCAAGTTCCCGTGCGGTTGCGCCCGCAAGTAGTAAGCGGGCGCCGTCCACGTGGACGTACCCGTGTTCTCCATCGTCACGGAAACAGAGAACGTCTGTCCCGGCGCCACCGTCGTGGGCACGATCTGGCTCACGAATCGCGCGCCGTCGGTCCTCGTGGGCGGCGGCGGGGGAGGCGGCGGCGGGGGAGGGGGGGGCGCGCCGCCCACCTCGTTCTGGAGCGACGCGATCCGCTGCGAGAGCCAGTCCTTGAGCTCCTGGACTTCCTCGTCGAAGCGCGCGTTGGTCAGGATATTCCCGTTCGGCTCGTCGCGCTTGTTCGTGTCGGCGTAGGCGGCCGCCTGAATGAGGGCGTACGTGGAGTCGACCTTTCCGAGAATGCTTGAGAAGGGCCCGGCCAGCACTCTCCGGATTTCCCCTTCGAACTGGGCCGCCGTCTGGGCGTCGTCCTGGACCCAGACGCGATTGATGAAGTTTCTGAACGGCGGGTAAGGGGGCAGCTTTCCCACGAGCCAGATGCTCCGGTCGGGCGGCACGCTCCACCCGCTCGGAAATCCCGAGAAAATGCGGTTCAGCGACGCGTCCACGTCCCAGGGCATGACCTCGAGGCGATTCGTGTCCTCGCGGTGATACCAATAGTGGTTATGCCCGTACTGGTCGGTTATCGCGCAGGCCGTTTCGACCGCGAGGTAGGTAAGGAAGCCGTCGAAGTTCATGACCGTCGCGAGCTGGCTCCGCCGCTGCGCGAGCGGCACGTTGTTGAGGGTCTCGATCAGCCGGACGATATCGGTGAAGTCTCGGGCGGCGTTCGTCTCTTCGACGAGGAATTGCGGGCCGGTCGTTTCGTCCTCGCTCGCGTAGAGGCCCGGGTTCGACCCGATGTAGACGTAATCCGTATTCTCGACGCGGTAGAGATTTCCCCCGTCGCCGCCGAAGTGCCGCTGGAGGAAGTCCTTGCGGATCGTTTCGTGGACCTGGTAGAGGCCGATGTAGGTCCCGTCGATGTACAGCCGGGCGTAGCTCGCCCGGGGTGCGGGCACCCCCATCTGGCGGAACGCCCAGTAGCAGAGGAATTCCCGCATCATCGACGGGTCGGTGTTCCCGACCATGCTCTCGAGCTTTATCCGGTTGACGTTCTTCCATTTGCGTCCCGGACTGGCGGGACCGGCCGGGTTGGCGAACTCGAACTCGTTGAAGCTGATCCGGACTGACGGCTTCGTGTTCCCCGCCTGGCGCGTCCCTTCCCCGCTGGCCTTGACGCCTACGCCCTGCACTGTCTCGGTCCCCCAGGTCATGTCCGCCCGCTGCCACTGGTCTCCGGCCCCCCAGGGGTCGTTGACGATCCGGCCCCAGCTCGCCGGGTCCTGGAAGGTCAGCCGGTAGGTCGCGACGTAGCTTTCGTCGAAAGGGTCCTGCGCCGCGGCCGCCACGCTTCCGGCGCCCAGGAAGGCGATCAGGAAAAAGATAGGGAGATTGACGGAGATCCGGAGATGGAAGACCGCAGAAGAGGACATCACCCTATCTCCAGGCATCTCCCGATCTCCTTTCTCGGTAACCTCTGCGTTCCGACCTACGAGTTGGTCCTGCAGCCCTTGGTCCTGCATCATGTTCTCCCCGTAAACAGACCGTCTCCGGACAGACCTTGAGAGGCGTTCGCTCGCCCTGGTTTGCCCGACCGGCGGAGGTGCCCTACCAGCCGACCGCGTTCACGACCCTGACGTTGTCCCACAGGATGACGCGGTCCATCCCGTGGCAATCCGCTCGAACCAGACCCGCGGGTCCGGACTTCAGTTCCGAGTCTTCGGCCGTGACCTTGAGTTCGCCGTCCAGATATCCCCTCAGTCGGGTGCCGGAGATTTCGAACCGCAGGGTGTACCAGCGGCCCTGCTGAGGCAGGGGAACGGGCACCCCCCAGATTCCCTTGCGGTTCCCCTTGATGTTCACCCCCACCCACACGCCGGCGCTGGGTGCGGAGTTCGACGCCGGGTCCGACCCGTTGTACGAGAACTCCATTCGGTAGAAGGTGTCGAAGTCCTGCATGCGGGCGAGGAGGAGAACGCCGGAGAGATTGGGCTTATCGGCCACCACGTTCTCGAACCGCACCGACGTCTCGATCGTGTAGTCTGTCCACGACCGCTGCCCGCTCATCAAGGCTCCCCGGTACCGGTCGGGGAACTTCTGGGAGTCCCACGACCCCCCCTTCAAGACCCAGCCCCGGCCGTCCGGGTCCTTGACGGGCCGCCAGACGTCCTTGTATTCCGCCGCCAAGCGCCACTGGGAGGTCAGCGTTCCGGTCTCGAACCCGTCGGTCAAGAGGTACAGCGGCTTGACGGCCAGGTCCACGCCCGTCGCCGCCACCGCCAGGTGTCCGCTCGTGACGTCGACGGTCTTCCGATCGAGGTTCCGTCTGAGCCGGACTTTGCCTTCCATGACTTCCAGTCGCGTCAGGCCCGCATTCGGGTCCGGATCCACGAAGATCCGGAGCGTTGTGCCGAGGACGGTCGCCTCGCCGTGCGGAGTGGAGAATACCATCGGCTGCTCCGCCGGCTGCTTGGCGACTTCCGCGCGCGCCTCCCCCTTCTCCACGTACAGCCGTTTGCCGCGGGCGCCTTTTCCGGAGGGCTCTTGATCGAATGCCTCCAGGAGCTTCGTGCCCGCCCCCAGGTCCACGACAGTCCCGTCGCCGAATTTGAGGGTCGCGCGGCCCGCTCCTTCGGCGACCTCCAGGCCCTGTCCGGCGACGAGATCCATCCCGGCCTTGGCGGGGATTCGGCTGTCCCTCGCGAGAACGTGCACTTCTCCGCTGATCCGATCGAGCCGGGCGGCCGTGGCGATCGTCTTCTCCAGGCTCGGCCCTTGCGGCGTCTGCGGCGCAACCGGGCGGACGGGCGCGCTTTCGGGCGGCTTGGGGACGGGGGCGGCGACGTCGCGCGGCTTCTCCGGCTCGCCGCGTTCGGGGGGTCGAGGGCGCGGCGGTTCGGATTTCGAGGCTTCCGGTTCCGACTTCTCAACCGGGCTCTTCGGGACGGCCAGGTCGCTTTCGACGTCGGTCTTCGGCGCTTCCCGCGGCACTTTGGGCCCGTGAACGGTGGGTCGGGAATTTCCGGAAGGACCGGGAGCCAGAGCCGCCGCCAGGATCAAGGCGATCAGGAGCGCCGCCGCGCCTAAGGCGGGGATCAGGAACTTTTCCGGACCTTCGTGCACGAGACGCCGGGTACGCCGGTGCAAGCGCTTCTGGTCCGTCAGGCTCTCCTGCACCTTCCGGATGAAGCCGGCGCCGGTTCGGTCGTTCTCGAGGAGCTCCGAGAAACTCTTCTCGAACGCCTCCGCGCTCTGGTCCTTCCACTTCAGAGCGCTCAGGACACCGTCGACCTGAATGTCTCCGATCGCCTCCGTGCGGAGTCCCTCGTCTTCCTGGAGGCCGGCCAGAAGCTCATCTTCCTCCCCGGCCGCGAGGGGCTCACCGGCAAGGAATCTGGCCCAAAGTTCACGCACCCGTTCGCGGTTCATTGCGTCAGCCCCTTCGGGGCCATCCTTCCCTGGACGCACTCCCGCAGGGCGCGGCGGAGGCGCAGGAGGGTAACCCAGAGCGTGCCTTCGCTCTTCCCGGTCCGGCGCGCCAGCTCCGCGCCCCGGCTTCCATTGAAGTAGAACTCTTCGATGAGGCGCGCGCTCGGCTCGGGCAAGGCCTTGACGCATTCCTCGAGCGCCGAAACTTCGCGCCCTTCGTCCGAGGCAGCCGATTCGATGTGGGCGGCCAGCCAGCCTGCCAGCGCCGCCTGGACCTTCCTGCCCTCGCGCTGCCGCCGCCGCTCTTCGGCCCGCAGGTAGCTGAGCGCCGCGTTCCGCGCGATCCCCAGGAGCCACAGATTCAGGGGCACCTCTCCCCGGTAGGTCGACAGGCGCCGGTAGGCCGCCAGGAAGGTTTCCTGTCCCAGGTCGTCGATGACGGCTCGGTCGCGGACGAAGCGGGCGAGGTAGCTGCGGACGCGCGCCTGGTGGCGCCTGAGGAGCTCCGTGAACGCCTCCTCGGAACCCCGCTGGGCGTCCTCGACCAGCCTGATTTCCTCGTCGGTCGACGTCATGTTCTGCACGGGTCTTGAGTCCCCAATAAGGATAGCTGCCGCGGACCCGCGAAACCTTACCCGGATGTAACAAATCCCTGGGCGGGTAAACTTACAGGAGTGACGGTTCGGGCTGCCTCCCGCTATGTAAGGTCATGAGCCACAACGCCCGCCTTGCCCCGGCCCACGCCGCGATCCTGTGCTCCATCCTGGCGCTCCTGGTGATCCCGCCGGCGGAAGCCTACATCACAGCCCCCGTGTCGACGTTGGGACAGTTGTGCGGGTGGTCGACTTACGTGACCGTCGTTCGCGTCGAGAAGGTCAGCCATGAAAAGGGGGTCATCCTGTACCGAAAGGTGCGGGACCTCAAAGGCAAGTATCCCAAGGACGTCATCAAGCACGTCTTCGACCTGAAGAACACCCCGGCGCATCAAGGCGCCGGGGACGTTCCGGTCCGGCCCGACGAGAAGGACTGGCAGCATGCCCTCCGGTGGGCCGAGGCCGGAAAGACGGCCGTCATCGCGACGTTGAAGTACGATCCCTACGGCGATTTCGGCCACGCCTACATCGACGGTTGCTGGTACGCCATCATGTGCCCCGGCCGGGATTGGGAATTCTGGTACAGCATCTATAGTGAACCGGCGCTCCTGAGCCGGTGGCACTGCGGCACGCCGGGTCAACTCGTTCCCGCGCTCGAGAAGGTGTTGGCCGGCACGGAGGCCGTCGTCCCGGTCCTGGTCGGCGGTACCCGGGATGACTTGAGGCTGGGTCGCGCCAAGATCCAGGGGATGAGAATCGGCCTCAACCTCCAGGACTACAACCCTCAACGCGATCTCGTCGCGGGCTGGCT
>Ga0187892_10005021_pt1 | contig 21330 bp, 18 predicted proteins | sample MA1701073metaG_FD_139345 | JGI IMG/M metagenome (GOLD analysis project Ga0187892, IMG submission 139345) | Bio-ooze microbial communities from a basaltic lava cave in the Kipuka Kanohina Cave System on the Island of Hawaii, USA - MA170107-3 metaG ... | reverse complement strand
CCCTCGCGCAAGCCGCGCGGAAGCACCTTGCCCTGAAGGATCTGCCGACGGTGAAGATCGACCGGGCCAGCGGCGAGATCGCCGCCTGGGACGCCGGCGTGCCGATCGACCCGAACATCCTCGGGCGGATCGCCTACCAGCAGGCGCGCCAGATCTTCGTCCAGAAGCTCCGCGAGGCGGAGAGCGACACGGTCTTCGCGGAGTTCGCCCACAAGAAGGGCGACATCGTGACGGCGCACGTCACCCGCTACGAGGGCCCGCACCTCGTCTGCCGGCTCGGCGAGAAGGCCGAGGCGACGATGCTCAAGAGCGAGCAGGTCCCCGGCGAGTCGTACCGCATCGGCGAGCGCCTGCGCGGGTACATCGCGGAGGTCGAGAAGAAGGGCACGCGGATCAAGATCTACCTGTCGCGCGCGCACGAGGAGTTCGTGCGCCGGCTCTTCCAGCTGGAGGTGCCGGAGATCGCCGACGGCACGGTGCTGATCAAGGGGATCGCGCGCGAGCCGGGCTACCGCACGAAGCTGACGGTGACGTCGACGAACGACAAGGTCGACTGCCTCGGGGCGTGCGTGGGCGTGCGGGGCAGCCGCATCCGGAACGTCGTCGACGAGCTCAACGGCGAGAACGTCGACATCGTGCGCTGGAGCGAGGACCAGAAGGAGCTGATCAAGAACTCGCTGAAGCCCGCCGAGGTGGCCGAGGTGCTGCTGGAGACGGACAAGAAGCGGGCGACGGTGTACGTGCTGAAGAACGAGCTTTCCCAGGCGATCGGCAAGGGCGGGCGCAACGTGCGCCTGGCGTCGAAGCTGACGGGCTGGGAGATCGACATCTACGAGCTGGGCGGCGAGGGGGCGAAGGAGGGCGTCGAAGCGAGGCCCGCGGCGGCCTCCGCCGACGGCGGATCACGGGGCGTTTCGCAGGCCTCGGCGGCCACGGCCGGCGCGGATGCCAAGCCGGCGGAGCCGCCGGCTCCGCAGGCCCCGGCGGACAGGCCCCCGGAGGGAGCGGCGACCCCATGAGAGTCAGCGAACTGGCGAAGGCACTGGGCTACAAGGCCGGCGAGCTCATCGAGCTCGCGAAGACGGCGAAGATCGCCATCGAGAACGTGCGGTCGGAGGTCGACGGCCGGAAGGCGGCGGCGATCCGGGCGCACGTTCCGCACCGGCGCGACCTGAAGGGCGCGCAGCTGGAGGCCTACACGCGGGTGCAGGCCGAGGTCGCCGCGCAGGAGGCGGCGAGGTCGGCCGAGCCGAAGCCGGCGCGAAAGAAGAAGGAGCCGGCGGCGGAGGGGGACGCGGCGGCGGCGCCCGCCAAGCCGAAGACGAAGCGGGCGGTCGCGAAGAAGGAGGAGGAGGCGGCGGCGCCCGCTCCGGCCGCGGCGGCCAAGGCGCCGGCGAAGCCCGAGAAACCCGAGAAGAAGGACGACAAGAAGCCGAAGGAGGTCGTCCTCCTGAGTTCGCGCGACGTGCCGGCGGCGGACAAGCCGAAGCCGGCGGCGAGCGTGCATATCGGCCTCTCCGCCGAGGAGAAGGCCGCGATCAAGACGGAGACGGAAAAGCCGCTCATCGACGTCGACAAGGTGATCGGCCAGGAGCACGAGGTGCGCGTCCAGCGCGCGGCCGACGCGAACGCGCTCGAGCAGGGCAAGATCGCGCCGCAGGAGGACAAGGCGCACCGGCACCTCCCGCCGCCGCGCGTCGTGAGGCCGGCATCCGCGCCCCCGCCGCGCCCCATGCCGCCGCCGCCTCCGCGGATGAAGCCGCGCGTGCCGCCGCCGGCGCTGCGGCCGACGGTGCAGCCGCCGAAGCCCGCCCCCAAGCCCGTGCCGATGTCGGAGCGCAAGATCGAGATCACCGTCCCGATCACCATCAAGGACTACTCGCTGCAGACCGGCATCCGGATCCCGCAGATCATCGGCCGGCTGATGAGCCAGGGCGTGATGGCGACGATCAACCACGCGCTCGGCGAGGAGCAGGCGCTGGCGCTCGCCCTGGAGTTCAAGCGCGACGTCACGGTGAAGAAGGCGGAGAGGGTCGAGGACGCGATGCTCAAGGCGGCGGAGGCGAAGGACGACCCGAAGGACCTCGTCCCCCGCGCGCCCATCGTCACGTTCATGGGCCACGTCGACCACGGCAAGACGTCGCTGCTCGACCGCATCCGCGGCACGTCGGTGGCGGCGGGCGAGGCGGGCGGCATCACGCAGCACATCGGCGCGTCGAAGGTGCTCACGAAGGACGGCCGGCCGGTCGTCTTCCTCGACACGCCGGGCCACGAGGCGTTCACGGCCATGCGCGCGCGCGGCGCCAACGTCACGGACGTCGCCGTCATCGTCGTGGCGGCGGACGACGGGGTCATGAAGCAGACGGAGGAGGCGATCGCGCACGCGAAGGCGGCGGGCGTGAAGATCGTCGTCGCGCTGAACAAGTGCGACAAGCCGCAGGCGAACGCGAACAAGGTGAAGGCGCAGCTCGCGCAGGCCGGCGTGCAGTCCGAGGACTGGGGCGGCGACGTGGTGTGCGCCGAGGTGTCCGCGCTGACCGGCACGGGCGTCGACCACCTGGTGGAGATGCTGTCGCTCGAGGCGGAGCTGATGGAGCTCAAGGCGAATCCGAAGCGGTCCGCGACGGGCGCGATCCTGGAGGCGCAGAAGACGGAGGACCGCGGCATCGTCGCCAAGGTGCTCGTCCAGAACGGCACGCTGAAGAAGGGCGACGTGATCTCGGCGGGGCGCGCGCACGGGCGCGTCCGCTCGATGCACGACGACCACGGGCGCTCGGTCGACGCGGCGGGGCCGGCGACGCCGGTGGAGGTGTCGGGGCTCGTCGACGTGCCGGGGGCGGGCCAGAAGTTCAACGTCGTCGACAGCATCGACACGGCGCGGCAGATCGCGGAGAACCAGCAGAAGAGCGAGCGCGACGCGGCGCTGCAGGAGCGCCAGCAGGTCACCCTGGAGTCGCTGTTCACGCACATCGCGAGCGGCAAGCTGAAGGACGTGAAGGTCATCGTGAAGACGGACGTCCAGGGCTCGGCGGAGGTGCTGAAGCAGCAGCTCGCCGCGCTTTCGACGGACGAGGTGAAGCTGAAGATCCTGTGGTGCTCGGTCGGCGCGGTCAACGAGGGGGACGTCGAGCTGGCGGCGGCGTCGCAGGCGCTGATCATCGGCTTCAACACGGAGCCGGACGAGCGCGTGCGGCAGCTCGCGAAGGAGAGGGGCGTCGACGTCCGCACGTACACGGTGATCTACCAGGCGATCGAGGAGATGAAGGCCGCGCTCGAGGGGCTTCTGGAGCCGGAGCAGGTGGAGGCGAAGACGGGCCACCTCTCGGTGAAGGAGGTCTTCCGCATCTCGCGGGTGGGGGCGATCGCCGGCTGCCTCTGCACGGACGGGAAGATCGAACGGTCGGGCCAGGTGCGGCTGATCCGCGGCGGCCAGGTCGTCTTCACGGGGCGCATCGAGGGGCTGAAGCGCTTCAAGGACGACGTCCGCGAGGTGGTCGAGGGGTACGAGTGCGGCGTCAAGCTGGCGGGCCACGACGACATCCGCAACGGCGACGTCATCGAGGCCTACCAGATCCAGAAGGTGTCGCGGAAGCTGTCCCGGTAGATGTCGGATTTCAGATGTCCGATTTCAGATTCCGCGCCCGATGCCGAAATCTGAAGTCTGAAATCTGAAATCCACCTGTGATCGTCGGCACGCTGAAGGTCCGGCTGGCTCTGCGCGACTGTCATTCCCTGAAGGAGAAGCGTCGTGTAATCAAGAGCCTGAAGGACACGCTCATGAACAAGTTCAACGTCGCGGTGGCGGAGATCGAGGACCAGGATGTCTGGCAGTCGGCGGAGATCGGGATGGCGACGGTGGGCACCGACACGCCGTTCGTGCAGAGCGTGCTCTCGAACGTGGTAAACTATGTGCGGTACTGGGGTGGCGTTCAGCTGGTGGACCATGAGATCGAAACGTACGGCGATTAGTTCCCCGGCGATGCTCGGGGCGGGCGCGGCGCTTCTGGCCGCCCTGGCGCTGCCGGCGGGGGCGGCGCATCCTCAGGACAAGGACTGGGGGAAGCGCGAGAAGCTCGACCCCAACGGCACGACCGCCAAGGCGGAGGCGGTCGTCTGCCCGGTCTGCGACCACAAGTGCGAGCGCGGCGTCATGGCGAACGTCCAGGAGCACGAGCTGGACACCGACTTCAAGGTGCTGCGCGCGAGCTTCAACGTGTATCCGTACGTCCTGACGACGTGCCCGAAGTGCTCCTACTCCACGTACAGCGCGCAGTTCCACAAGTCGCTCAAGGAGGAGCAGAGGAAGAACGTGATGGAGGCGCTCAAAGACACGAAGCGCGCGTTCCGGGACTCCTGGGCGGTGCCGCTCTCGTTCTCGCTCGACTGCGCCGCGATCACGCACCGGACGCTGAAGTCGGGAGAGGGGACTCTCTCCGAGATCTACCTGCTCGGCTCGTACCTCGCGCGGGAGGCGGGGGAGGCGGAGGCGGAGCGCGAGATGCAGCGGAACGCGGCCTCGAACCTCATCGTGGCGATCGAGAAGGACGAGTCGTACCAGCGGCCGAAGCTGCGCTACCTGGCCGGGGAGATCTACCGCCGGCTCGGCCAGCACAAGGACGCGCTCGACTGGCTCGGCCGGGCGCGCCAGGACGCGGACGAGGAACTCCAGAAGCTCATCGCGCGGCAGGAGATGCTGACGCGCGACGAGATCGAGAAGAAGAAGCCGAAGAAGTAGACAGAATCCAGAATCCGGAATCGCGCTGCCGGCGCGCGTGTCCTTGGCGCTTCCGCGGACGGGGTTTTCCCTGTATCCTCTTCTCCTGACTTCTGACTCCGGACGGATCTTCATGGCCATCCCCTACCGCCGCGAGAAGCTCGCCAGCCAGATCGTGAAGGAGGTGAGCGTGATCCTCCAGCAGGAGCTGAAGGATCCCCGCATGGGCTTCGTCTCGGTCACGCGCGTGAAGCTCTCCGCCGATCTCGCGAACGCGCTCATCTACGTCTCCATCATGGGGGCGGAGAAGAACAAGAAGCTCTCGATGTCGGCCCTCGCGTCGGCGCGCGGGTTCGTCCAGCACCACCTGTCGCGCCGGCTGGCGATCCGGCAGTGCCCGGAGATCCGGTTCGAGCGCGACGACTCGATCGACAAGACGTTCAAGCTCACGCAGAAGATCGAGGAGCTCGCGCGCGCTCGGAAGGCGAAGGAGAGGGGCGAGGCGCCGGAGCCGGCGAAGGAATCAGAGGCGGAGGAGGAATAGATGCCGCGGATCGACCGTCGCGCGAACGACCAGCTGCGCCCCGTCCAGGTCACCCGCCACTACACGTCGAGCGCCCCCGGGTCGGTGCTCATCGAGTTCGGCACGACGAAGGTGCTCTGCACCGCGATGATCCAGCACGACGTGCCGAAGTGGCTCGAGGGGAAGGGGCAGGGATGGATCACCGCCGAGTACGGCATGCTCCCGGCGTCGACGCCCGACCGCAAGCAGCGCGAGCGCGGCGGGAAGGTGGACGGGCGCACGAGCGAGATCCAGCGGCTGATCGGGCGGTCGGTGCGCGCGATCGTCGACATGGAGCTCCTCGGCGAGCGCACGATCTGGCTCGACGCGGACGTGCTGGAGGCGGACGGCGGGACGCGGACGGCGGCGATCACGGGGGCGTACGTCGCGCTCATGGACGCGGTCGCGTCGCTCGAGAAGGACGGGGTCCGCTTCGCGGCGTCCCCGATCCGGGACTCGGTCGCGGCGGTGAGCGTGGGAGTGGTGCGGGGCGAGCCGATGCTCGACCTGTGCTACGAGGAGGACTCGAAGGCGGACGTCGACATGAACGTGGTGCTGACGGGGAAGGGGCTGATCGTCGAGGTGCAGGGGACGGCGGAGAAGACGCCGTTCGACACGTCCCGGCTCATGCAGCTCTACAAGCTGGCGGAGAAGGGGATCGGCGAGCTGAAGCGGATGCAGCAGGAGGCGCTGAAGGCGAAGTGATCCCAGATGCCAGATCCCGGACCCCGGGCTGCACCGGGATCGGGATTCCGGGATCCGGGATCAGACCATACTCACCGGATCCACATCCACCGCGACCGAGACCCCCGGCGGGGTCGAGAACCCCGGCATCACCTTGCGCAGCGCCGTCCGCGCGGGCTCCGCGTCGCTCGCCTTCAGGAGCATCGCCATCCGGTATCGGCCCTTGATGCGGAAGATCGGCGCCGGCGCCGGCCCGAGCCTCTGCACCAGCAGCTCCGGCAGCTCCGGACGCAGCTTCTCCGCCAGCCGCTGCGCCGTCTCGCGGACGCGCGCCTCCTTCGTCCCCGACACGATCACGCGGATCAGGCTCGTGAACGGCGGGTAGCCGAGGTCGCGCCGGGCCGCCGCCTCGCGCTCCGCGAACCCGTCGAAGTCGTATCGCGCCGCGCACGTGATCGCATAGTGCGTCGGGTTGAACGTCTGCACCACGACGGTCCCACCCTTCGGCCCGCGCCCCGCCCGCCCCGCCACCTGCGTGATCAGCTGGAAGGTCCGCTCCGCCGCGCGGAAGTCGGGCAGGTGGAACGCCGTGTCCGCGCTGACGACCCCCACGACCGTCACGTTGGGGACATCGAGCCCCTTGGCGATCATCTGCGTGCCGACGATCACGTCCGTGTCCCCCTCCCACAGCCCCGTCAGCGCCTCGCGGTAGTCGCGGCGCGTCCGCATCGCGTCGCTGTCCATGCGGCGCACGGCGAAATCGGGGAACTTCTCCTTCAGCTCCTCCTCGATCCGCTCCGTGCCGAGACCGAGCCGGTTGAGCGGGCCCATCCCGCACTCGAGGCACAGCGGCGGGAGCGGCTGGAGCGAGCCGCACTGGTGGCACTCGCAGCGGTCGCGGTCCTTGTGGTACGTCATCCCGACGTCGCACCGCTTGCAGCGGAAGACCCACTCGCACCGGCGGCACGCGATGTACGTAAGGTAGCCGCGCCGGTTGAGGAAGAGGATCACCTGCTCTCCGCGGGCGACCGCGGCCTTGTAGTCCGCCTCGAGCGCGCGCGAGATCAGCGGGAAGCGCTTCGTCTCGATCCGCTCCCGCGCCATGTCGATGATGCGGATCGCCGGCATCTCGCGCCGACCGATGCGGTAGGGCAGCCGCGCGAGCCGGTACTCGCCGCTGCGCGCCCGGTGGAGCGACTCGAGCGACGGCGTGGCGCTGCCGAGCACGACCGCCGCCCCCTCGAGCTCCGCGCGCCGGATCGCGACGTCCCGCGCGTGGTACCGAGGGTTGTTGTCCTGCTTGTACGTCGTCTCGTGCTCCTCGTCGACGATGACGATGCCGAGCCGCCGGCAGGGCGCGAAGACGGCGGAGCGGGCACCGACGATGACGTCGACGTCGCCGGCGCGGGCGGCGCGCCACTGGGCGGCGCGGTCGGCGTCGGTGAGCACGCTGTGGAGGACGGCGACGCGCGGGAAGCGCGACCGGAACCGCGCGACGGTCTGCGGGGTGAGCGCGATCTCGGGGACGAGGACGATCGCCTGGCGGCCGGCGTCGACGGCGCGGCGGATCGCCTGGAGGTAGACCTCCGTCTTGCCGCTGCCGGTGACGCCGTGGAGGAGGACGGTCGTCGGGCGTTCGCCGCCGGCGGCGCGGCCGATCGTCTCGATCGCGGCGCGCTGCTCGGGCGTGAGCGTGATGTCCTTCGGGGCCTCGACGTACGCGTCGGCGAGCGCGTCGACGTCGGGCGCGGGGACGCGCGCGATGCGGACGGCGCCCGCCTTGACGAGCCGGTGGAGCGTGTCGCGGGACGCCTCGGCGCGGGCGAGGAGGTCGTGGACCGGCAGGGGTGCGCGGGCGGCGCGCAGGAGGTCGAGGAGGATGCGCTGCCGTTCGGTGCGCGGCCTGATCTCCGCGCCGGGGGAGGCCATCTCGATCGTGCCGCTCGTCTTGTGGCGGCGGATCGCCGCGGGGATCGCCGCCGCGATCGCCTCGCCCCAGGAGCAGAGGTAGTGGTCGGCGACCCAGCGGGTCAGGGCGAGGACGCGTTCGTCGGCCACGCGGTCGCGGACTTCGATGACGTCGCGGACGGGGAACGCGGGCGCGCGGTCGTGGACGGCCACCGCGTAGCCGGTCAGTGTGCGCTTGCGGAACGGGACGACGACGCGCGCGCCGATCTCGGCCGTGCCGCGATACGTGAAGGGGCGGTCGATCGGGATGGGCAGGACGACCTCGACGAACATGACAGGAGGATAGCGGGAGGCGTGCCGTCCCGTGACACTAATGGGAGACCAGGAAGAGCGTGCGCGCGCCGGCCTTCACCGGCCCGCGGACCGGGCGTGCGCCGAGCAGGGGATCCACGACGAGGGTGAAGCCGGCCGGAGGCGTCACGTCCGCGTTGGCCACGGCGACGATCGTGCGGCCGCCCTTGGAGAACGCGCGCGCGGTCGGCGCCCAGGAGGGGGCGCGGACCGGACGGGCGCCCGCGATGAGATCGTTGAGCGTGCGCACGGCGTAGAGCACCTGCGGCGCGGCGTCGAAGTAGAGCCTCCGGTCGGGCGCCGCCAGCCCCCTCGCGAGCGCCTCCTCGACGGTCGCCGCGCGCACGACCTCGACGTCCGCCCAGCGGTCGACGTCGAAGCGGGCGTCGGGCCTGCCGATGCCGGTCACCGACGTGTCGGGCCGGCGCGAGAGCGCGTCGAGCAGGCCGGCGGCCGCGGGCAGATCGACCGCCACATGTCGCGCGCCGGCGGCGTCGGCGGCGTCGATCCCGCCTCGCACGCCGAAGCCCGGCTCCGGCGGATCGAAGACCGGCGGCCCGGTCACCAGAAGCCACGCCTCGCGCGAGACCGCGCCGGCGGTCGCGACGAGCCGGTACGCCGCGGGCGGGAGCGGGCCGGACGTGAGCGGCGAGCGCACGGCCGCGCCGTCCGCGTCGCGCAGCTCGAGGCGCATCTCGGCGTCGGACGCCGGCGCGACGGCGGCGACGGCCGCGCGGTCGCGGTGCGTGATGAGAAGCGGGCCGCGGAACTCGATGCGCGGACGCGACGTCAGGCGGACGGAATCGAAGCGCGCCTCCGCGCGGACGTCGGGGCCGCCGAAGCGCAGCTCGACCTGCACGCGCGCCGCGCCGGCCGGCGGGAACTCCACGTGCGACGCCTCGTCGGAACGCAGCTCGCGGCCGTCGCGGTCGAGCCAGCGGAGCGCGGCGGACGCCCGGTTCGACTTCGCGGTGACCGCGACGGGGGCGGCGAGCCGGTACTCGAGGCGGGGGTCGGCCTCGACGCCGCGGTGCCGGACGGCGACGGCGAGCCCGAGCGTGCGGAGGACCATCGCGCTGCCCTCGACGAAGACCCTGTTGTAGAGCGGGTACCGCTCGTCCTCCACGCGCGCCCACCCGTCGACCGTGCCGTCGCGGAGCGGCGCGCGGTCGAACTCGTCGGTGAAGACCGCGGAGTCCTGGAGCAGCAGGCAGACGATCAGCAGCATCTATCTCGATATATCGGACAGAACGGCCGAGAGCGGCACCCGATGCTTGAGCGCCGCCGCCCGCACGTCCTCATACTCCGGCGCGGTGCGCACGACCCTGCCGTTCATGCGGCCGACCTTCACGCGGATCGGCCCGTAGCGCGTCCGCACGACCCGCTCCTCGCGCGCGAGCTTCCGCCGCTCGACGAGCGACCGCCGCACGCCGAACGTCGGCGACTCGACGAGCAGCGTCTCCTCGATCGCGCGCAGGCGCGACGGCGGCGCGAGCACCGAGATCGTGACCGCCGGCCGCGACTTCTTCATCTGGATCGGCGTGGTGAAGACGTCGAGCGCGCCCGCCGCGAAGAGCCGTTCGAAGAGCCAGCCGACCAGCTCGCCCGACGCGTTGTCGAGGTTCGTCTCGACGAGCCACGCGACGTCGGTCGTCTCCGGGTCCGCCGCCGCGCCGACGACGAGCCGCAGGAAGTCGGGGCGGTCCGCGGCGTCGTCGTCGCCGGCGCCGCACCCGACCGCCTCGATCGTCATCTCGGGGAAGGGAGCGGGCGTCGCGAGCGTGGTCACGAGCGCGGCGCCGGTCGGCGTGACGAGCTCGCGCGCGACGTCGAGCCCGAACGTCGGCCAGCCCTTCATGAGCTCCACGGTGGCGGGCGCGGGGACCGGCAGCGTCCCGTGCTCCGTCGCGACGCTCCCGCGCGTGAACGGCAGGGGGGACGCGTGGAGGCGGTCGATGCCGAGGAGGCGCAGGCCGAGGCACGCGCCCGCGACGTCTAGGATCGCGTCGATGGCGCCGACCTCGTGGAACTCGACGCGCGCGGCCGGGACGCCGTGGACCTTCCCCTCGGCGGCCGCGAGCCGCTCGAAGACCCGCACGGCGGAGTCGCGCGCGGGGGCGGGGAGGCGGCGCACCGTACGCAGGACCTCCGCGGCGCGGACGTGGCGGTGGCCCGGCTTCACGACGACGTCGACCTTGCGGCAGGCGACCGGCCCGCGCTCGACGCGCCGGGCGCGCAGCTTCCATCCGCCGAGGCGCAGCGGCTTGAGCGCGCGCTCGAGGTCGCGCAGCGGGAGCCCCGCGTCGACGATGGCGCCGAGCACCATGTCGCCCGCGGCGCCGGAGAAGCAGTCAAGGTATGCGAGGCGGGTCACGATTTCCGTATGACCTGGACGGTCTCCCCGCGGGCGATCTTGAGCTTCTTCGCGGCGCTGCCGTGCGCGACGGCGATCTCCAGCGTGCCCGCGCTCCCCACGTACGCGAGCGCCGCGCCCTTCTTCCCGTCCGCGTACGTCCGGGAGACCCCCTGGATGCGCGCGCGGCCGACCCGCACCTCCGACGCGCCGTCCACGCGGTCGCCGCGGATGTCGGTCACGAGGTTGCCGAACCGGTCGATCGTCACGACCTGCCCGAGCAGATGTCCCTCGCTCGACGCCTCGATGGGCCGGGCGCTCAGCCGTTCCATCGTGCGCGTGCGCGGGCCGAGCCGCTCCAGGTCGAGGCCGAGCGAGAGATGCGCGGCGACCGGCGCGAAGATGTCGCGCCCGTGGAACGTCGCCGAGATCGAGCCGAGCATGAGGCGGCGGTTCGTCACGCGGAAGATGCGCCGCGCGTCGCGCTCGAGGAAGCCGAGCGTCCCGTTGTCCGGCGCGAGGAAGAGGTGGCATTCCGTTTCGACGCAGAGGATGTGGCGGGGCGAGCCGACGCCCGGATCGACGACCGCGACGAAGATCGTGCCGGCGGGGAAGTGCTTGTAGGAGTTCTGCAGCAGGAAGTAGGCCGTCATCACGTCCTGCGGATGGACCTCGTGCGAGAGGTCGACGATCGAGGCGCGGCGGTTGATCGACAGGATGACGCCCTTCATCGCGCCGACGTAGTAGTCCTGGGTGCCGAAGTCGGTCAGCAGCGCGATGAGGGGGGGTGCGTCTACTTGTCTTCCCTCTTCTTGAGCTCGCCGCCGCATACGTCGCACTTGCCCGCCTTCGACGAGCGCTCGGTCGCGTGCTTCTCGCACTGCCACAGCAGCTTCAAGCGCTCGACCTTCTTGAGCTCCGCCTTCTTCGCGGAGGTCCAGACGGCGTTCGCCTTGCCGAGGGCCGCCTCGTCCGCGCCGTCGAAGACGAGCACGTCGGAGCCGCGCCGCTCGATCAGCACGCGCCCGCCCTTGTCCTTCGCGTCGAACGCCAGTTTCTGGTCGGACGCCTCCCGGGCGGCGCCCTCGTACTTCGCCTCGATGAGCCTGCCGTACGCCTCGAAGAACTCGACGGCGTCCTCCTCGCTGTCCCACGTCGTCATCCAGACCGTGAGGACCTTGCCGTCGCGCTCGAACGTGTGGAAGCGGTCGCCGTCCCAGCCGGCGCACGCCTTCTCGATGTCGCGCGTCTTCTGGGCCTTGAACTCGGCGAGGAGAAGGCGCGTCCCGAACTCGCCGTGGACGTTCGTGTAGATCTCCTTCCAGTCGCCGCCGAGCGCCTTCGTGTCGATCGTGAGGAGGGTCGGATTGTCGCGCGCCTGGTAGTACTTCTTCGGGTGGAGGATCTGCTCGGTCGAGGAGGGCGGGTCCTCGAACATCTTGGAAACCGCGCTCCAGTCGTCCTCGGCGTTGCGCCACACGGCGAGGACGAAGTCGGTGCCGTAGCCGTAGGGGAAGCTGAGCGACTTGCGCATGTAGGCGGGCAGCTCCGCCGCCTTTCCCTGCGCCATGCCGGTCTTGTACTGGTCGTTGAAGGGGCCGATGAACATGTCGAACTGCTTCTTGAAGCAGTACTTCCATCCGACGATCGACGCGTCCCCCTCGACCAGCCCCTTGATCGCGGCGACGAGATCGTCGTTCGCCTCCTCGTCCATCGGGAGCGTGGTGAGCTCGAAGTGCTGGTCCTGGGCGGCGTGGCAGAGCTCGTGGACGAGGGTAACGTCCTCGAGCTTCACCTTGAACATCATCTCGAGTTCCTTCTCGCCCGGGATCTCGCCCCCCTCGCCCGGCCGGATGAGGCGCATCTCCTTGGTCTTCGGGTGGTAGAAGCCCGCGATCGACTCGCCGAGCAGCGTCAGCGTCGCCTCGAGCAGGTTGAAGTCCCTGGGGATCAGTCCGAAGTGCGAGTACGCCTTCTGGATGCGGTCGATCTTCTCCTGGGGCATCTCCTTGGTGATCTCGGCCTTGAGGAAGTCGACGAGTTCCTTCTTCGTGTAGACGCCCAGCTTCACGTCCTTCTTGAAGTCGAGCGTGCGGATTTCGGTCATCTTCGCCTGCATGTCCTTGGAGCGCCTGGCGAGCTCTTCCTGGGCGTCGTCCTTCCTGGGCGGGTCCTGCTTCGGCTTGTCTTCCTGCGCGGGGGCCGGGGCGGCGAGCGCGAAGGCGAGGAGAAGGGCGGGGAGGATGCGGATCATGGGGGGCTCCGGACTAGACAGAGGTTTTACGACCGGCGGGTATATTCTGTTGATTAAAAGGCCAAGTCAAGGACAATGGCCCGGCTGACCCGACCGCGGATGAAAATGAAGCTCTTCCGAGCGGATCTTCTCTGCGCTCTCTGCGTCTCGGCGGTCCTTTCCGCGGCCCTCTCACGATGAATCCCCCCGCTCCGCGGCTCCAGACGCGCACGAGCCGCCTCCTGCGCGAAACGATCGTCTCGACGACGCTCTCGTGCGGCCTGCCGGCATTCGTGATCCCGAAGCGCGGCCACCTGCGCAAGTCTGCGGTCGTCGCGACGCGGTACGGGTCGATCGACCTCTCGTTCCGCGACACCGCGGGGGGCGGGCGGCGCGACACGCCGCCGGGGATCGCCCATTTCCTCGAGCATCAGCTCTTCAAGAAGCAGGACGTGGACGTGCTGATGGAGTTCGGGCGGTTCGGCGCGTCGGCGAACGCGTTCACCGACTACACGATGACGGCGTACCACTTCACCGCGGCGGACCGATTCGAGGAGGCCCTCGACCTGCTGCTGTCGTTCACCTTCTCGCCGTTCTTCGAGGACGGGAAGGTGGAGAACGAGAAGAAGATCATCGAGCAGGAGCTGCGGATGTACGACGACAGCCCCGACTACCGCATCTACAAGAACCTGATGCCGGCGCTCTACCGCGCGCACCCGGTGCGGATCGACATCGGCGGGACGGTGCAGAGCATCCAGGGGATCACGCGGGCGCTCCTCGAGTCGTGCTACCGGACGTTCTACCACCCGCGCAACATGGTGTTCGTCGCGGCGGGGGACGTGGACCCGCGCGCGGTGTTCGAGCGGGCGGAGAAGGCGTTCGCGGGGCGCACGTTCGCGGACGGAGGGACGATCGAGCGGTTCTATCCCGACGAGCCGGAGGGCGTGTCGCAGACGATGGTGCGGGGGGAGGCGGTGGTGTCGCGGCCGCGCGTGTATCTCGGCGTGAAGGACCCGTCGGTGGCGGACGGCGACGCGCTGGACCGCGAGCTGGAGACGTCGGTGCTGCTCGACCTGCTGTTCGGACGGGGCAGCGCGTTCTTCTCGCGCGCGTACGGGCGGGGGCTGATCGACGACACGTTCTCGTTCTCGTACAACAGCGAGCAGCCGTTCGGGTTCTCGCTGATCGGAGGGGAGACGGACGAGCCGCAGCGGCTGGTGGACGAGGTGCGACGCGAGGTGGCGCGGATGCGGAAGGGGCGGCTGGCGAAGCGCGACGTGGAGCGGGCGAAGCGCAAGCGGCTGGGGCGCTTCCTGCGGGCGCTCGACACTCCGGAGGGGGCCGCGTTCCTGTTCCTCGGGTGCTATCCGAAGGGGATCGACGTGTTCGCGATCCCGAAGGCGATCACGCGGCTGTCGCCCCGGAGGCTGGAGGAGCGGCTGCGGCGGCACCTGGTGGAGGCGAACCAGGCGATGTCGGTGCTCGTGCCCGCCCAGAGCCGTTCGACCGTTTGACCACCCTCCGCCGTCATCACAGTAACGGAATCGATGGAAAGGCTACGGGTGGCAAGCCACCCTTCGCCGTCGCTCGATCACGGAGCTTCTGGGAAGGCTACCACCGCTGCGCTGTTGCGGTGGCCGGCGCGTGATCGAGGTATAATCGGGCGTACGGCGATGGACAAGCACAAGGAGCTGCTGAAGAAGGCCTTCGCGACGCAGGCGGAGTCCTACACGCACCCGTTGAAGGCGCGCTACCTCGAGAACGTCGCCCCGATCATCGAGCTGGTGGGGCCCCGGCGGTCCGACCGGCTTCTCGACGTGGCGACGGGCTCGGGGTTCACGGCGCTCGGATTCGCCGGCCTGGTGCGGAGCGTGGTCGGCGTCGACGTCGCGCCGGAGGCCGTGAAGGTCGCGAAGCGGCAGGCCGCCGCGCGGGGGGTGGGCAACGCCGAGTTCCGCGTCGCGGAGATGGAGAAGCTCCCCTTCGCGGCCGGCTCGTTCGAGATCGTGACGTGCCGGTTCACGTTCCATCACTTCAGCGATCCCGAAAGGGTCCTGCTCGAGATGAAGCGCGTCCTCGCGCCCGGGGGGCGGATCATGCTGTACGACATCCTCACGAGCCCGGACGACCGCAAGGCCAGGATCCACAACCGCATCGAGAAGACGCGCGACTCCTCGCACGTGCGGATGCTCCAGGCGAAGGAGTTCCTGGCGCTCTTCGAGAGGACCGGGCTCGAGGTGCGGGCCAAGACAGTCCTCCTCACGAAGCGCGAGTTCGGAGAGTGGATGGAGGTCGTCGGCGCGGACAAGGCGACGACGCGAAGAACGCGCGCCCTCTTCGAGTCGGCCAAGGACGCGGGACTGGGCGTGCGGATCCGCAGCGGGAAGATCACGTTCACGCACACCAACGTCGCGTGGCTGCTGGCGCCGGGCGGCAGGGTCGATTCATAAACCCCCAGGACACGCAGGCTGGTCCACATCGGCGCGTCGAGATGCCGGTCTGCGCCTGTTACCCCGCCGGTGGAGCCGGCGCAGGCGGATCGGGCGGCTTCGTCTCCGCCGGCTCCGCGGCTTCGGGCGTCGCCCCGTTGCCGTTGCCCTCGGGCGGCTTCGCGGGGTCGAACGGCGCCGCGGGCGGCTGCGATTGGGAGCTGGGAGTCGGGAGTTGGGAGTTCTGGCCGGCCTCCTTGTCCTGTCCCTTGTACTCCGGATCCCCCGGCTCGGGCCCGGGCAGCGCCGCCGAGGGCGTGCTCCCGGGCGGCGGCTCGTACGTCTTCTGCTCGTCGATCGGCGCGTCGAGGTCGGGCGCCTGCCGCTGCAGCTCGTCCTTGAGGTCGGAGACGTGGCGCTTGACCTTCGAGTACCATTGCCCGACCTTGCGCGCCACCGACGGCAGATCCTTGCCGAAGACGATGATCGCGATCACGACCACGACCATCAATTCGTCGAAACCTAAGCTGCCCATCCGGTACCCTGATTCTGCTTCCTATTTTACCCTGCGCGGTGAGCGGCGTCGAATATGGCGGAACGAGATCCGATGGCTGATGCAGAGCTCGTGCTGAGATTCCAGGGCGGGGAGCCCTCCGCCTTCGAGGACCTCGTCCGCCGCTACATGCGCGACGCCTACAGCTTCTGCCTGCGCCTCACCGGCAGCGCCGCCGAGGCGGAGGACCTCTCGCAGGAGGGGTTCGTCACCGCCTACCGCTCGCTCTCCGGCTTCCGCGGCGAGGCGAGCTTCCGCAGCTGGCTCTTCCGCATCCTCATCAACCGCTGGCGCGACCGCCGCCGCAGCCGCCGCCGCGAGGACGCCCGCCTCGAACTCGTCCGCGGCGACGCCGAGCGCCGCCAGGAGACGCACGGCGCGGCCGGCGCGGGAGAGGTCGACGCGGGCGAGCTCGGCGAAGTCGTGAAGGAGCGCGTCCTCCTGCTGCCCGACCGGCAGCGCGAGGTCCTGACCCTCCACGTCTACCAGGGGCTGTCCCACCACGAGATTGCCGGCGTCCTCGGCTGCTCGTACGACGACGTGAAGATGAACCTGTCGCTGGCCCGCAAGAGGCTCAAGGAAAGCCTGAAGGAATATCTATGACGTGCGACGAGATCCGCCTCGAGGAGTTCCACGACGGCGAGCTGGCCGGCTCCGCGTCGGCCGACGTGCAGGCGCACGTGGCCGCGTGCGCCCGCTGCGCCGGCGAGCTCGACGAGCTGCGCCGCCTCGAGAAGCTGCTCGCCTCGGCGCCGGCCGGCGACCGGCCCGGCGAGCATTACGTCGAGCAGGTGCGCGAGCGTCTCCGCGTGTCGGGCCGCGTCCGCTGGAAGGTGCTCCTGCCGCTCGGCGCCGCCGCCGCCCTGATGGTGGCGCTCGTCCGCATCATGCCGGCCGAGCCTCAGCGCACCGACTACGCGGCGCTGATCGACGCCTACTCCGCCGCCCCGCCCGACGCCAAGCGCGCATTCGAGGAGAAGTTCCGCGACGCGGAAGGCGTCGACGCGCTCAAGCGGCTCATCGACGACGCGTCGCCGCGCCGCCAGGCGGCGGCGGGCTTCCTGCTGGCGCGCCATCCCGACAAGGCCGTGCACGAGTGGCTCGTCAACCGCGCGACGGAGGACGAGCCCGCGGACGACTGGTCGCTCATGGAGATCGGCGCCGAGCCGGCGGACGACGAGCTGGCGGGCTTCGCCTTCGAGCTGCTGCGCTCGCCGCGCACCCGCGACGAGGCGGTCCGCATCCTGCGGAAGCTCCACAAGGGCGGCCTCAACCGGGCGGCGCACCAGGCGATCGTCCAGCGCGTCAAGACGCTCCTCGCGTCGCCCGTGCCGGCCGACCAGGAGCTGGCGCTTGAGATGGTGCGCCTCTTCGATGTAAAATTCCTCCTGCCGGACCTCGCGGACCTGCTGGAGGCGCCCGTCATCGGCGAGAAAGCCCATGGGTTCCTCAAGGAACAGACGAAGAAGGACTTCGGCAGGGACCGGAAGGCGTGGAAGGCGTTCTTCGACCGCGGAATGTAAGGAGGCTGGCATGAAGTTCGCAACGGCGGCCCTGGCGGCGATGCTCGCGGTTCCGGCCATGGCGCAGGACAGGACGGACCCGGTGCGCGATGAATACGCGGGCAAGCTCCGCAGCCTCCGCGTGACGGTCGACTTCAAGCAGGCGCCGCTCGAGGAGGTCGTCAACTACCTCCGCGAGATTTCCGGCATGAACATGTTCGTCGGCGCCAAGGTGAAGGAGAAGGGCGAGACGCAGGTCAACCTCAAGGTGTCCGACCTGCCGCTCAAGAGCGTCCTCAACCTGATGCTCAAGCCGCTCGGCCTCACGTACGGCTACAAGGACGGGGTGCTCCTCATCATGACGGAAGAGGAGAAGCAGAGCGACGTCATCATGGAGCTCTACGACGTGCGCGATCTGCTCTACCCGATCCACATGTTCCCCGGCGTGGACATGTCGCTCGCGCCCGAGTCGATCGGAGCGCTCGTCACGGCGGAGGAGGGGTCGGCGGGAGAGGAGATGCCGATCGTCGACCTCGTGAAGGCGCACACCGGCGGCAAGACGTGGGACGACAACCCGAAGGCCGCGATCAACATGCAGAACGGCCTGCTGGTGGTGAAGCAGTCGCGCGAGGTCCACCTGCAGATCCGGCGCCTGATCAGCAAGCTGAGGAACTTCAAGTAGTCATTAGTCGTTAGTCGTTAGTCATGAGTCGGAGAGCTGTCCTCCGACTACGAACTAATGACTAACGACTAACAACTGGTCCCCAGAGCAGCGCCGCGTCCCACGCCAGGTGGCAGACGAAGGGGACGACGAGCGTCCTCGTCTTGACCGCGAGCAGACTCCAGAAGAAGCCCGCGCCGAGCGCCGCGAGGACGAGCACCGGCATGCGCAGCGGCAGATGCGCGGCGGCGAAGGCGATCGCCGCGAAGGCGCTGCCTGCCCACGGCCCGAGACGCGCCGCCAGCGGAAGCCCGATCGCGCCGCGCCAGACGATCTCCTCGCCCGCCACGATGAAGACGAGCAGCGCGATCGTCGCCGGAAGCGACAGCAATCCGGCCCACGCGCGCAGCGGCGCCGTGGCGGCCGCAAGCGACGGCGCCAGCGCCAGCACCGCCCACGTGCCCGCGGTGAGGATCGCGGCCGCGCAGAGCCCGACGGCGATGTGCGCGAACCGAGGCCGCAGAAGCGCGCGCCACCCGACCGGAACCGCCAGGAGCGCCGCGGGCACGAGCAGCAGGTGGTTGACCGCCATCCGGTGCCACAGGTTGGGGATCGACATCAGGAGCTCGATCATGACGAGCGCCGGCAACGCGAAGACGAGCGCCGCCGCGAACGCCCCCCGCCGCGTCCGCAGATCGTCCGCCTGCAGGCGGTGCGACACGAGGCGCGCGCTCGCGGGCGGCTCGATCGGGCCCGCCAGCTCCGCGACCGCATCCCGCGTGAACGGGCGCGGCTCGATGCCGAGCTCGCGCCGCGCCGGGTCGGGATCGCCGACGAGCCCGTCGACGAGCATCCGCAGCTGCGCGGGCGACGCCAGCGGGACCGCCGTGATCGCCAGCCGCTGCACCCACACTGGAGTCGGGAGGATCCAGAGCGGCAGCGAGCACGCGTCGGTGACGCGCCGCACGACGTCGCGCAGCGCGAGGCGCTCCGGCCCGACGAGATCGTACGTCCGGCCGATGGCGGCGGGCCTCTCCAGCGCGGCCGCGACCGCCTCGGCGACGTCGCGCACGTCAACCGGCTGAAGGAGCGACGTCCCCCATCCGACGACCGGGAAGACGGCGCTCGCGCGCACCATCTTCACGAGGTGCGTGACGAGGTCGTCGCCGCGCCCCCACACGACGCCCGGCCGCAGGATCGTCCAGTCGAGGCCGCTCGCGCGCAGGATCTCCTCCGCCCGCCATTTGGTGTCGTGGTACGGGCTCGAGGAATCCGGCCGCGCGCACACGACGCTCACGTGGACGATGCGGCGGATGCCCGATGCCAGGAGCGATCGCAGGAAGTCGACGTGAACGCGCTCGAACGTCTGATCGCCGTCCTCGCGCTTGATGCCGACGAGGTTGACGACCGCGTCGCCGCGGAGGGGGGCGGGGGAGCGGCGCGAGAGGACGGTCACGCGGTGGCCGCGCTCCTCGAGTTCGGCCGCGACGTGCCGGCCGATGAAGCCGGTGCCGCCCGCGACGAGGACGTGCATCACACGATTCTACAGGGCCCCGCCGCGGAGGTTGCGCAGGATGCGGTCGGCGGCCATGCCCTCGTGGATGTGCTCCAGCATCATTGCGGCCGCGGCCGCGCCGCCGACGAAGAGAGCGGCGTCGCGGCCGAGGAGCGCGAGCGGCGCGTCGGGAAAGCGCTTGAGGAGCCCGGCGTCCGACCCGAGGAGGACGTCGATGTCCTCGGGCACGCGCTCGTCGAGCGCGATCTGCGGGTAGTCCTTCGCGACGGCGCGCGCGGGCTCGAGGAGCCGCGGGTCGCCCACGGCGATCCGCTGCCGCGCGTGCCCGGCGGCCCACGAGAAGGCGAGGTGCGCCGCGCGGACCGGGTCGTGCCCGCTGACGACGATCGTGTCGGTCCACGGGTCGCGGCATACGAAGTGCTGCACGCGTCCGTGGAGGCCGTGCGCCTCGACCAGCGCGGCGGGGACCGCGTCGGCGAGTCCCACGCGCGTGCGCGCGAACGAGTCCGCGCTCTCGTCCCACGCGATCCTGGCGCCGGAGGCCTCGACGAGGGACTTGATCGCCTTGCCGTGGCCCAGCAGCGTGACGGCGCGCATGTTACTTGGGGATGTCGATGCGCCCGCGGTGGCGCCCGCCCTCGAGTTCGATCCGCCCCGTCTCCTGGTCCATCCGGATGACCGCGTTGCGCGTCTCGAAGCCCTCGAACGACGCGACGGCGTGCGGCTCGCCGCGGACCTCGATCGCGCGGCGGTCGGGCGCGTAGGACAGCAGGGCGCCCCGCACGGTGGTGCCGGAGTATTCGGCGCGCACGTCGCCGGAGCCGCGCACCTCCGCGATCCCATCGCCCCCCTCGGCGAGGCGGAGCGCCAGCCGGTCGGCCGAGAGGCGCACGCCCTCGGTCCGCACGTCGCAGCGCGACAGCACGGTGATGAGGCCGGCCGCGCCGTCGTACGAGACGTCGCCCGCCGAGAGCAGCGTGATCTCCGTGCGCGGCCCCGCGGGGCGGTCCACCGCGGCGCCCCACGCCTTCTCCAGTCCCCCGGGCGGCTTGAGATGCACGAAGTGGAGGCGCTTCGGCCCCTTCACGACGAACATCGAGCGCCCCTCGAAGACGATCTCCGGCGCCTCCATGCGGCTCTCGCCCTGCTCGATGCGGGCGTAGGGCGCTCCGACGAGCGCGCCGCGGTTCTCGACCGCGTTCCAGCGGAAGTCGGCGCCGGTCGCGTCGATCGGGGACTTTCCCATCGTGCCGCGCATGCGCACGTCGCCCGTCGCCCGCACGCCGGTGGCCTGGACGCGTCCGCCGAGCGGCTGCGCCTCGATCTCGAGCTCGGCCGCGGTGATGTCCATCGTCTGGGACGGATCGTCGCCCGGGGCGATGGTTGCGGCGAGGTCGCCGCGGAAGAGCGCGCGGCCGGACCAGCGATCGATGACCGCGTACTTCGCGCGGACGCGCTGGCCCGCCTGCAGCGCCTCGACGTGGGGGGCGCCTTCGAGGCGGAGCAGGTCGTCGCCCGAGTTCCACTCCGCAGCGGCCGCCTTGGCCCTGGCGCCGCTCGAGTCGTCGATGGCGATCGAGCCGCGAAGCGACATCGAGACGGGCTCGATGCTCTCGCGGCCCGACGGGGCCTTCGCGCGCGAGACGTAGATGACGGCGGCGTCGGCGGTCGCGGTCATCGTCCGTCCCTCCTCCTCGCGCTCGACGCGCACGCCGTCGCGCGCGACGATCATGAGGAAGCTGCGGGTGGCGGCGGCGTCGGCGGCGAGGTCGCGGATCGTGAGGGGGCCTCGGCATTTGAGGCGCGTGGCCATCGGGGCCGGAGCGCGCGGCGGCCGGCCGGGGCGGGGCACGAGATCGGCGGG
>Ga0187892_10005020_pt1 | contig 21340 bp, 17 predicted proteins | sample MA1701073metaG_FD_139345 | JGI IMG/M metagenome (GOLD analysis project Ga0187892, IMG submission 139345) | Bio-ooze microbial communities from a basaltic lava cave in the Kipuka Kanohina Cave System on the Island of Hawaii, USA - MA170107-3 metaG ... | reverse complement strand
TTCGACCAGGGCACGATCGCTTCCATCTCGGCAAGGAACCGCTCCTTGCGCGTGGTCTTGCCCTTGCTGGCGAAGTCGGCGTCGCCAAAACTCAGCTGATCCATATCCGGCACCGAGCGAAAGGGTGTGGTTCAATCAGACCACATTTCGAGGGACTTGTTCATAGGTTCCCTAGTCTGGTCGCCTTTCGGCGGCGGGACGAATGCGGGGTTCGCGGTGAGTGAAGGGGAGGCGGAAGACGACTCTGAGCGCTTCGGAGGTGAGCGCCCGGCGACGCTGCTCGAGGCGTTGCGCGCACGGATTCGCCGGCTTGGGCTCAGCATCCGGACGGAGGATGCGTATCTCGGATGGGTGCGTCGCTTCATCGCGGCATATCGCGGGCGGCACCCGCGCGCGCTGGGGGAACGGGAGGTCGAGGCGTTTCTGACGAATCTCGCTGCGCGTGGCTCGGTTGCGCCATCGACGCAGAATCAGGCGCTCGCGGCGCTGCTGTTCCTCTACCGCGAGGTGATCGGGGTGGAGCTGCCGTGGATGGACGACATCCGGCGCGCGCGGCGTCCGGCGCGGTTGCCGGTCGTGTTGACGCGCGACGAGGTGAGCGCGGTGCTCGCGCAGCTCGACGGACGCGAATGGCTGATGGCGTCGCTGCTCTACGGCAGCGGGCTTCGCTTGATGGAGTGCGTGCGGCTGCGCGTCAAGGACCTCGGGTTTTCGCGCGGCGAGCTGGTCGTGCGCAAACGGCAAGGGTGGCAAGGACCGGATGACGATGTTGCCGCAAGGCCTGGTCGCGCCGCTGCAGCAGCAACTCGCCGAGGCACGGCGCGTTCATCAGCGCGATCTCGCGGCGGGCTACGACGGCGTGTGGCTTCCCGATGCGTTGTCGCGCAAGTACGTGAATGCGGCGCGCGAATGGCCGTGGCAGTGGCTGTTCCCGGCGCCGCAGCGTGCGCGCGATCCGCGTGGCGGTGCATGGCGGAGGCACCACGTCGACGAACGCGTGCTGCAGCGCGCCGTGAAACGCGCGGTACTGTCGGCCGGCATCGCAAAGCCCGCGACCTGCCACACATTGCGCCACTCGTTCGCGACCCATCTCCTCGAAGCGGGCTACGACATCCGCACCGTGCAGGAGCTGCTCGGCCACAGCGACGTCGGCACCACGCAGATCTACACGCACGTGCTCAATCGCGGTGCGCACGGCGTCGTGAGCCCGCTCGATCGCGGCGCGCGCTGAGGGCGTGTCAGTCGACGATGAAGAGCTTCGCGCCAGTCGTCGTCGATGATCGGTGCGGCTCGGCATCGTCGGAGACCTGGTAGCTCGTGCCCGGCGTCAGCACGAAGCGGCGGCCGTCCTCGAGCTCGGTGTGGAGCTCGCCCTCGAGGCACAGCAGGATGTGTCCTTTCACGCACCAGTGGTCGGCGACATAGCCGGGCGAGTACTCGACCATTCGCACGCGGATGCCGCCGAAGTGGCGGGTGCGCCAGCGTGCGAAGCCGCTCGTGCCTGGATGTTCGGTCGCTTCGACGGCCGACCAGTCCGTGGTGCCGAAGGGAATCCGCGATAGCTGCAAGGCGAGCCTCTCGAGGGCGACCGGTCGGGGCTTCCGCCCCTCCCACAGTGATTCCGGACGTCAGTCGGCTTCGATCGCGTCGATGCGTTCGCGGCGGACGACGATTCGCGAGTGTTCCTGGTTCGCGAGCACGACGCTGTCGGGGCCGATCGCCTTGACGATGCCGGGGATGCGCTGGCCGCCGACGTGCAGCACGACGCCGCGCTTGTTGGCGTGGCTCGCCTTGAGTGCAGTCAGCGCTTCCCGTTCGAACGTGTCGGCAGCTGCCGGAGCGTCCTGTGCGGCCGCAGCGCCAGCGCCTGCTGCGAGACCCGCCATCAATGCGATCGAAGCAAACGTGTTCATCGGGCACCTCCGTGGATTCACTTCCGAGAACGCAGGACGGCGACGGATCGGGACGGACGTCGCACGAGCCGAAACGAAACGGCCGGCTTGCGCCGGCCGTTTCGATCAATTCGCCGCAACAGGCGCTTCGGTCTTCGCAGCATCCGGATCGAACTCGAGCGCCTTCGCGAGGAACGCGAAGATGTCGGCGTTCTCCTCGATGATCTTCGAGGTCGGTTTGCCGGCGCCGTGGCCGGCGCGGGTCTCGACGCGGATCAGCATCGGGTTGTCGCCGGTGTAGGCCTTCTGCAGCGCGGCGGCGAACTTGAAGCTGTGCGCGGGGAACACGCGGTCGTCGTGGTCGGCGGTCGTGATCAGCGTCGGCGGGTAGTCGACACCGGGTTTGACGTTGTGCAGCGGCGAGTACTTGTGGATCGCGGCGAACTCGTCGGCGTTCTTGACCGAGCCGTAGTCCGATTCCCACGCCCAACCGATCGTGAACTCGCGGAAGCGCAGCATGTCGAGCACGCCGACGGCCGGGAGCGCGGCGCCGAACAGATCCGGGCGTTGCAGCATCGTCGCGGCGACGAGCAGTCCGCCGTTCGAGCGGCCGCTGATCGCGAGCTTGTCGGCCTTCGTGTACTTGTTCGTGATGAGGTACTCGGCAGCCGAGGCGAAGTCGTCGAACACGTTCTGCTTGTTCGTCTTCATGCCGCCTTCGTGCCAGGTGCGGCCGTACTCGCCGCCACCGCGCAGGTTCGCCACCGCGTAGATGCCGCCCATCTCGAGCCACACGGCGTTGGTCGCCGAGAACGTCGGCGTGACGGGGATGTTGAAGCCGCCGTAGCCGTAGAGGATGGTCGGGTTGTCGCCGTCGTTCGCGGTGCCCTTTTTCATCGTGACGAAGATCGGCACGCGCGTGCCGTCGCGGCTCGTCGCGAACACCTGCGTGGTGTCGTACTGCGCGGCGTCGAACGCGACCTTCGGCTCGCGGAACAGGCTCGACTCGCCGGTCTTCGCGTCGTAGCGGTAGATCGTGGTCGGCTTGGTGAAGCTCGCGTACGAGTAGAAGGTTTCGTCGGAGTCGATCGCGCCGTCGAAGCCGTTGACGGTGCCGATGCCCGGCAGCTCGATCCAGCGCACCGGCTTGCCGTCGAGCTCGAGCACGCGCACGAGACTGTGCGCATCGGTGAGGTAGTCCGCGATGAGCTGGCGGTTGACGAGGTCGACGCCGACCAGCGTGCCCTGGTCCTGCGGCACGATCTCGCGCCACGCGGCCTTGGCCGGCTTCTTCGTGTCGATGCCGACGATGCGATAGCGCTCGGCGCCATCATCGGTACGGACGATCAGCGTGTCGCCGTCGTTGCCGACGAACTCGTATGCCGCGGTCCAGTCCTCGATCAGCTCGACGATCGGTGCGTTCTTCTTCGAGAGATCCTTGTAGAAGAGAAGATTGCGCTCGTCGGTGCCCTGCGAAACCGTGATGACGAGGAACTTGCCGTCGTCGGTGACTTCGCCGCCGAAGCCCCAGTCGGGCTGGTCCTTGCGCTCGTAGACGAGCACGTCCTCGGACTGCTGCGTGCCGACTGCGTGGTAGTAGAGCTTCTGGAACTTGTTGACGCTCTTCAGCTGGTCTTCGCCTTCGGGCGGCGCGTCGTAGCGGCTGTAGTAGAAACCCTTTCCGTCCTTCGACCACTTGATGTCGGTGAACTTCGCCCACTTGATCTCGTCGGCGAGGTCGGCGCCGGTGTCGATGCTGCGGACCTTGATCGTGCGCCAGTCGGAGCCGCCGTCGGAGAGCGAGTACGCGAGCTGCTTGCCGGATTCGTCGACCGAAAACTCCGAAAGCGCGACCGTGCCGTCGGCCGAGAGCGTGTTCGGGTCGATCAGGAGCTTCGCCTCACCTTCGAGACCTTCCTGCCAGTACCACGGCGATTGATTCTGCAGGCCGTCGTTGCGCGAATAGAAGTAGCGATCGCCGCGCACCACGGGGATGCCGAAGCGCTCGTAGTTCCAGAGCTCGGTGAGGTGTTGCTTGATCTTCTCGCGGCCGGGCGCGTCGGCGAGGTAGTCCTGCGTGATCTTGTTCTGCGCGTCGATCCAGGTCTTGAGGTCGGGCGCCTCGAGATCCTCCATCCAGCGGTACGGATCGACGACGCTGGTGCCGTGGTAGTCGTCGCTTTGCTCGACGATTTTTGCGTCCGGGTAGGTGAGCTTCGCGGGTGCCGCAGGTGCGGCGGGTGCGGTCGCCGCAGCGGGTGCAGTCGCGGCGGTGTCCGCCGGCGCCGTCGCTTCGTTCTTGCACGCGGCGAGCGCCGTGACGATTGCAAGGGTCAGCAGCAGATGTCGGTAATTCATACGTCACTCTCGAGTAGGCCGGACATCGCGCATGCGATGGCCGGCAATTGGCGTGGCCGCCGGGTTGCCGGCCATCGCTTCGCGATGTCCGGCCTACGGAATGGGAAAATCGCGGCGCACGTCATGCGGCGGCTACGTTGACCGGCGCGAACGCATCGCTCATCTCTTTCCACCGGTTCACGATTCGGCAGAAGAGCTGCGCGGTGCGCTCGGCGTCGTAGACGGCGGAGTGCGCTTCATTGCCGTTCCACTCGAGCCCCGAGGCCTGCACCGCGCGTGAGAGCACGGTCTGGCCGTACGCGAGGCCGGCGAGCGAGACGGTGTCGAACATGCTGAACGGGTGGAACGGGCTGCGCTTGTGGCCGGTGCGCTTGATCGCGGCGTTGAGGAAGCTCATGTCGAACGCCGAGTTGTGGCCGACCAGGACGGCGCGCTGGCAGTCGTAGCGGCGCACCGCCTTGCGGATCGGCCCGAACACGAGATCGAGCGCGACGCGCTCGTCCTTCGCGTCGCGAAACGGATGCGTGGGATCGATGCCGGTGATCTCGAGCGCACGCGGGTCGAGCTCGGATCCCGGGAACGGCACGACGTGCGTCGAGACGAGCTCGCCGGGAAAGACGAAGCCTTCCGCGTTCATCTCGATCGGCAGCGCGGCGATCTCGAGCAGCGCGTTGCGCTCGGGATCGAACCCGCCGCACTCGACGTCGACGACGACAGGCAGGAAGCCACGGAAGCGGTCTGCCATCCGCGGCAGCAGGGGACCCTCGGACATGACGCAAGGATAACCGATGGCTGCTGGCCCAACGAAACGCTTACGCCTGGAGAAATCGCATCGGGTTGCAGTCGCTGTGGGAGGGGCTGAAGCCCCGCCGGTCACGAATCGACGAGCCGGCGGATCCGCGCGCCGAAGCGTTCGGCGATGACGAGGTCGGCGATTGCAACGAGCCCCTCGGTGTCGTGGACCAGCGGGATGCGGTCGCGCTGCCACGGTGGGATGCCGAGATCCTGCAGCAGGTCTTTGACCGCGCGGCGCGGGCGCGACGGTGCGAGCGCGATCGTCTCGCCACCTTGGCGGAAAGTGACGCGCAGCGGCGTAGTGGCGTTCCCGTCGAGCACGAGCTTCCCGAGCGCGTGCGGCAATTCGAGCGGTTGGCGCCCGTCCCAGGTCGTCGTCCACGTGGCGTCGATCGGCGCGAACGGTGCCATCGCGTACACCATGTCGCGATAGCGCCGGAGCTCGGCACCGGGCCAGGCGACGATCGGATTCGCGTCCTCGCGCGCATCGAGCAGCGCGGCGAGCGCGTCGATCGCCTGCGCGGTCGGGGCAGGTAGGGCGAGCGACGCGATCCAGGCGCGGAGCAGCTCGGCGCGGCGATACGGCGCGAGCGCGCGTAGCGCGTCGATGCGCAGCGTCGCCGGATCGAGGCCCTGTGCCTGCGCGAGCGCGATGCGGGTGTCGGCGTCGATCGTTGCGGCCGCGTCGCGCAGCAGCGAGGCGCTGCGTACGAACGCTTCGGCCGCGTGCGGCCATCGCGCGCGCAGCTGCGGCATGACGTGGCGGCGGACGTAGTTGCGGTCGTGCGCGTCGCTCGCGTTGGACGGATCGTCGATCCAGGTCAGCGCGTGCGCTTCGGCGTAAGTGCGAATCGCGTCGCGCGGGACCGCGAGCCACGGGCGTGCGAGTGCGCCGCGTCCGAACGCACGCCACGGCTGCATCGCACCGAGCCCCGCGACGCCGGAGGCGCGCAGCAGTCGCAGCAGAACCGTTTCGGCCTGATCGTCGGCGTGGTGTGCGGTGACGAGAATCTCGTTGTCGCCGAGCGCTGCCTCGAACGCCGCGTAGCGCGCGCGTCGGGCTGCTGCTTCGAGGCCGGTGCCGTCGCCGCGCAGAACATCGACGCGCACGGAAAGCGGCAGAACATCGAGCGCCGCGGCGAATGCCGCGCAGTGCGCCGCCCAGCGTGCGCTTTCTGGATGGATGCCGTGGTCGACGTGGATCGCGCGCAGGCCGCGCGCGCGCGCCGTCGCGCTGGAGGCGAGCACATGCAGCATCACAGTCGAATCGAGGCCACCGCTGAGTGCGACGCAGAGCGCGCCGCTCGGCCACGCCGCAAGCGCCGATTCGGTCGTTTCGATCAGCCGCATGTCCGACATGATCGCCAGCCTACGCCCGAAGTCATGTGGGAGGGGCGAAAGCCCCGACAGCGCGGCGCTCCGTTGTGCGCAAAGGCATCGGGGCTCCCGCCCCTCCCACAGTGATTTCGTCCGCCAGCGCGAAAATCCGACGCTACGCCGCTTTGAACGCGCCGTACTTGCGTAGCCGCGTATAGCGCTGATCGAGCAGCGTCTGCACGTCGACGCGCTCGAGGATGTCGAGCTGTCCGAGCAGCGTCCCCTTGAGCCGTTGCGCCATCTCGGCGAAGTCGCGGTGCGCGCCGCCGAGCGGCTCCTTCACGATCTGGTCGATCAATCCGGCCTCGAGCAAACGCGGCGCCGTGAGCCCGAGCGCTTCGGCGGCGTCGCGGGCCTTTTCGGCGCTCTTCCAGAGGATCGACGCGCAGCCTTCCGGCGAGATCACCGAGTAGATCCCGAACTCGAACATCAGGGTGCGGTCGCCGACGCCGATTGCGAGCGCGCCGCCGGAGCCGCCTTCGCCGATCACGGTGCAGATGATCGGCACCTCGAGACGCGCCATCTCGAGCAGGTTGCGCGCGATCGCTTCCGACTGGCCGCGCTCCTCCGCGCCGACGCCCGGGTACGCGCCCGGCGTGTCGATGAAGGTGAGGATCGGCATGCGGAAGCGCTCGGCCATCTGCATGAGGCGCAGCGCTTTGCGGTAGCCCTCGGGCCGCGGCATCCCGAAGTTGCGCTTGATCTTCGACTTCGTGTCGCGGCCTTTCTGGTGGCCGATCACCATGACCGCGCGGCCGTCGATGCGCGCGGGCCCGCCGACGATCGCGGCGTCGTCCGCGAACGCGCGGTCGCCCGCGAGCTCGTGGAACTCGTCGCAGATCGTGCCGACGTAGTCGAGCGTGTACGGGCGCAGCGGATGGCGCGCGAGCTGCGAGATCTGCCAGGCGGTGAGGTTCGAGAAGATCTCTTCGGACTTGCGGCGCAACTTTTCGCGCAGCGTCGCGATCTCGGACTCGATGTTGAACGCGGAGCCCTGGCTCGCGTTGCGCAGCTCCTGGATCTTCGCTTCCAGTTCCGCGATCGGCTGCTCGAAATCGACGAAGTTCGGATTCATTTCGAGCGGCGGTCCGGGTTCGTTCAAGGCGCGTGAAGGCGCAGGAGTGTAGCGGGAGGCGGGCTCGGGAACGAGCCAACCGATTCCCGCTTTCGCGGGAATGACGCCGTGAGAGTAGGCCGGACATCCGAAGGATGGCCGGCATTGCGCCGAGCCGGCCATCCTTCGGATGTCCGGCCTACGAGGTCGCGCGTCCCAGCATCAAGTCCGCCGCCGTGATCCCCGGCAACGCCCGCAAGGCCTCGATCAACCGCGGGCTCGCGCGCACGCGCCACGCGTCACCGAGATCGAGCTCGCTCGCAGCGTCGCGGTTCGCATACGCGAGCCGCACCGGCGTGTTGCCGCCGCGGTGCGGCGCGAGCTGCGCCGTGAGGCGCTGCACGAAATCCTCGCGCACGCCGTTCAACCGGAGCTGCACGCGCTTCGCGAAACGCTCGCACGCTTCCTCGAGGCTCCACGCGCGGCGCGCACGCAGCACGATCTGGCCCGAGAACTCGTCGTGCGAGAGCGCGCCTTCGATCACGAGGATGTTGTCCTTCGTGAGCAGCGGAGCGCAGTCGGTGAACGCCTCGCGGAAGAAGCTCACTTCGATGCGGCCCGAGCCGTCTTCGAGCTGGATGAAGGCCATCGCGTCGCCGCGGCGGCGCACGTTGCCGACGAGGCCCGCGAGCGTCGCGGGCGTCTCGACGCGGCCGCGCCGGTCCGGCGCCGCGTTCGGCTTGTAGTGCTCGTCGGCCCGACCGACTGGGCACGACGCGAGCTGCGCGAGCCAGTCGCGGTATGCGTCGGTCGGGTGGCCCGAGAGGTAGTGGCCGAGCGTGTCGCGCTCGCCGTTCAAGCGCTGGAGCAGCGGCCATTCGGCCGCTTCCGGGAGCTCGACACGCGCCGACGAAGTTGACGTATCACCCGGGCCGAACAGGGAATTCTGACCCGCTTCGCGCTCGCGCAGCCGTTGCTCGGCGGCCTTCATCGCTTCGGGCAGCTGCGCCCAGAGCGTCGCTCGGTTCATCGCGAGCCCATCGAGCGCGCCCGAAAGAATCAAGGCCTCGAGCACGCGCTTGCCGGTCTTCTGCGGATCGATGCGCTGGCAGAGATCGAGCAGCGAGGTGTACGCGCCGCCGCGCGCACGCTCGGCGACGAGACCGTCGATCGCGGCGCGGCCCGCGCCCTTCACCGCGCCCAAGCCGTAGCGGATCGTCTTCGCGTCGATCGCGGTGAACATGAACTCGCCGGCATTGACGTCGGGGCGCTCGACGCTCAACCCCAGCGCGCGTGCGTCGTCGAGGAAGTTGACGACCTTGTCGGTGTTGTCCATGTCGGACGACAGCACCGCGGCCATGAACTCGGCCGGGTAGTGCGCTTTGAGCCACGCGGTCTGGTACGAGACCAGCGCGTACGCGGCCGAGTGCGACTTGTTGAAGCCGTACTCGGCGAATTTCTCCATCAGGTCGAAGATCGAGGACGCGAGCCGCGCCTCGACGCCGTTCGCGCCGGCGCCGGTCTCGAACTTGATGCGCTCCTTCGCCATTTCCTCGGGCTTTTTCTTGCCCATCGCGCGGCGCAGGAGGTCGGCGCCGCCGAGCGTGTAGCCGGCGAGCACCTGCGCGATCTGCATCACCTGCTCCTGATACACGATCACGCCGTAGGTCGGCTTCAGGATCGGTTCGAGCCGGGGATGCGGGTACTCGACGCGCGCGCGCCCGTGTTTGCGCGCGATGAAGTCGTCGACCATGCCCGACTGCAGCGGGCCGGGGCGGAACAGCGCGACCAGCGCGATGATGTCCTCGAAGGTGTCGGGCTGGAGCTTGCGCACCAGCTCCTTCATGCCGCGCGACTCGAGCTGGAACACCGCGGTCGTGCGCGTGGTCTTGAGCAGCGCGTAGGTCGCCGCGTCGTCCATCGGCAGCTTCGCGATGTCGAGCGCAGCAAAGGGGTCAGAGTCATTTGGCGACGCACGTCCCACCGACGGGGCTTCGCTGCGGCCAAATGACTCTGACCCCTTTGCGGCACGCGTCGCGTTGATCGCCTTGACGGCCCAGTCGATGATCGTGAGGGTGCGAAGGCCAAGGAAGTCGAACTTCACGAGGCCGATCGCTTCGACGTCGTCCTTGTCGAACTGCGTGACGACGCCTTCGCCGCGCGATTCGCAGTAGAGCGGCGCGAAATCGGTGAGGTCCGACGGTGCGATCACGACGCCGCCGGCGTGCTTGCCGGCGTTGCGCGTCAGGTCTTCGAGCTTGCGTGCGAGGTCGACGAGCTGGCGTACGTCGTCCTCGGTTTCGTACATCGCCTTGAAGTCGGCCGAGACGCGCTCGGGCTCCTTGATCGACTTCTCGGAGACGCCGAGCGCGTCGTCGAGCGTGAGATCGAGCGGACGCGGCGGAATCGTCTTCGCGATCTTGTCGACCTGGCCGTACGGCATGCCGAGCACGCGGCCGGTGTCGCGCAGCACCGCTTTCGCGGCCATCGTGCCGTAGGTGATGATCTGGCTGACGCGGTCGCGCCCGTATGCCTGCGTGACGTAGTCGATGACCTCGTCGCGCCGGTCCATGCAGAAGTCGATGTCGAAGTCCGGCATCGACACGCGCTCCGGATTCAAGAACCGCTCGAACAGCAGGTCATAGCGCAGGGGATCGAGGTCGGTGATGCCGAGCGCGTACGCGACCAGCGAGCCCGCGCCGGAGCCGCGCCCCGGTCCGACCGGGATGTCGTTGCGTTTCGCCCAGTTGATGAAGTCCGCGACGATCAGGAAGTAGCCCGGAAAGCCCATCTTCACGACGACGTCGAGCTCGGTCGCGAGGCGCGCGTCGTAGTCGGCGCGCGCGAACTTCGGCGCGGGGCCGCGTGTCTCGAGCCGCTCCTCGAGGCCGCTCTTGGCGAGGCGCGTCAGGTAGGCGGGCTCGTTCTCCTGGTTCGGCGTCGGGAACGCCGGCAGCGCCGACTTTCCGAACGAGAGCTCGAGGTTGAGCCGCTTCGCGAGCTCGACCGCGTTCTCGAGCGCGGGCGCGAGGTCGCGGAACAGCGCCTGCATTTCCTCCGGGGTCTTGAGGTACTGCTCTTCGGTGTACGTGCGCGGGCGCTTCGGATCCGAGAGCGCGTAGCCTTCGTGGATGCAGACGCGCGCCTCGTGCGCTTCGAAGTCGTCGCGCTCGAGAAAGCGCACGTCGTTGGTCGCGACGGCCGGCAGATCGGCGAGCTGCGCGAGCTCGATCGCGGCCGCGACGAAGTGGTCGTCCTCGGCGTGCTTCAAGCGCGTGAGCTCGAGATAGAGGCGGTCGTCGAACGCGCGATGCCAGTAGGCGAGCGCGGCGCGCGCGGCTTCGTCGCGCCCCGTGAGCGCGTAGCGGCCGACGTCGGAGTGCGCGCCCGCGAGCGCGATGAGACCGGCGTTGCGCTCGATGAGCCACTCGCGCTTCAGCACGACGCGCTCGCCGTGCCGCTCGCGATAGGCGCGCGAGAGCAGCACGGAGAGGTTGTTGTAGCCGGTGCGGTCGGCGCAGAGCAGCGTGAGGCGATGCTGTTCTTTCGCGTCGCCGACCCAGACGTCGGAGCCGACGATCGGCTTCAAACCTGCGTCTTCCGCCGCGCGGTAGAACTTCACCAGCGCGAACAGGTTCGAGTCGTCCGTCAGCGCGACTGCGGGCATGCCGGCGCGCTTGACCGCCGCGACGAGCTCGCCGATGCGGATGGTCGAATCGGTCAGCGAGTATTCGCTGTGGAGGTGGAGGTGGACGAACGGGGGCATGGCGCGATCGCGGAAGCGACCGGCACCTTAGCCCCCGGGGTCTCGGCGCAGCAAGCCTTGACAGCGCGGGCCCGCTGAGTGCGCGGCGACAAGGCTACCGGCAGGCGGTCCGGCCGTCGCGGCGTTCTGTAGGAGGGGCCTCAGCCCCGACCGAAGTCACGCTCCAACCGAAGCGCGACGCTGTCGGGGCTGAGGCCCCTCCTACAGTGATTCCGACTCGGACGCCCCGCGTCACGTGCGTCGCCGCGTCATCGTCGCGAGCGCCACGCCGGCGAGCACGATCGCGCCGCCGATCAGCGTGCGCGCGTCGATACGCTCGCCGAGGAACACGGCGGACGACGCGACCGCGACAACCGGCATCAGGTTCACCCAGGTCGCGACCTGGCTCGCGCCGAGCGCGCGCAGCGACGCGCCGTAGAGCGCATACGCGAGCGCGCTCGAAACGATGCCGAGATACAGCACGGCGACGATCCCGCCGGACGTGAAGTTCGGCCGCGCACCGAGCGCGTATTCGACGGCGACCGCCGGCGCGAGCAGCGCGAGGCCCGCGACCGAGGTGGCGACCGTCACGACGAGCGGGTCGTAGCCCGCGACGCGCTTGGCGAGGATCGTGTAGACCGCCCAGCAGAAGATCGCCGAGATGACGAGGCTGTTGCCGAGCAAGGGGTCGGGCGCGTGTCCGCCGGTCGGCCGACCCGAGACGATCAGCAGCACCCCGCCGACCGACAACACGATGCCGGCGATCGCGGCAGGCGAGAGGCGCTCGCGCAGCCAGAAGAACGCGAGCACCGCGGTGACCGCGGGCACGGCGCTCTGCAGCAGCGCGGCGTGGCTCGCCGACGTGTAGAGCAGACCGACGTTGTAGCCCAGGTAGTAGAGCGTGACGCCGGTGAGCCCGAGCAGCACTGCCGTGCTCGGCGCGATCGCGACTGCGCCGGCGCGCCGCTTCGCGCGGTAGAAGGGCCAGAGCAGCGCTGCCGCGAGCGCGAAGCGCAGCGCCGCGAGCAGCACCGGCGGCAGGTCCGCGATCGCCGCCTTCGTGATCGGCACGCTCGCGCCCCAGATCGTCATCACCACGGCGAGCGCGAGGCTCGCGCCCGCGCGCGTTTCGATGAAGCGCGGTTTCGCGGTCACGCCGTCGCCGCGGCGTCTTCGAACAGCGGCACCGGTGCGAACAGTTCCGCCTGCAGCAGGCGGCGCACGGGCTCGAAGCTGCGGCGATGGATCGGCGAGGGACCGAGGCGCGCGAGCGCGGCGAAATGCTCCGGCGTCGAGTAGCCCTTGTGTTGCGCGAAGCCATAACCCGGATGTGCCGCGTCGAGCTCGACCATGCGACGGTCGCGCTCGACCTTCGCGAGAATCGACGCCGCGCCGATCGCGCGGTCGAGCGCGTCGCCGTCGACGATCGCGCGCGCGGGGCAGGTGAGGCCCGGCGGCAGGTGGTTGCCGTCGATCCGCGCCTCGGCGATCTCGACGCCGATGTTCTCGAGCGTGCGGCGCATGCCGTTCATGCGCGCGTGGAAGATGTTGACGCGGTCGATCTCATCGACCTCGACGACCACGATCGCGTACGCGACGGCGCGCTCGACGATGCGCGCCGCGAGCACCTCGCGGCGCTCCGGTGCGAGCACTTTCGAGTCCGCGAGGCCGCGGATCTCGCGCTGCGCGTCGAGCACGACCGCGGCGACGACCAGCGGCCCCGCGAGCGGACCGCAGCCCGCTTCGTCGACCCCGGCGACATGGCCCGTGACCGGCGGCAGTCGCAGACGTCGCGTCACGGTGCGGCCTTCGGCGCGGGCGCGGGCTGCTCGAGCAGCTCCACGATCGCGGCCGCGGCTTCGCGGTTCGCGTCTTTCTTGAGCGCTGCGTGGATCTGCACGTACTTCGGCAGCAGCTTGTCGGCGAGGTGCGGCTCGCGGAACCACTTCAGCACCGCGTCGGCGAGCGCCTCGGGCGTGCATTTCTCCTGCATCAGCTCGGGCACGAGGTCCTCGCCCGCGAGCGCGTTCGGCAGCGAGAAACGCTCGGTCTTGAGCAGCCCGAACGCGCGCACGACGAACGCCGTGAGCGGATTGAGCCGGTAGCCGACCACCATCGGCCGCTTCGCCAGCAACGCCTCGAGCGTCGCGGTGCCCGAGGCGACCAGCACGACGTCGGAGGCGATCATCGCTTCGTGCGCCCGGCCTTCGAGCATTTCGATGCGCCCGCGCAACTGGTGCCGATCGAGGATCGCGGTGAACGCCTCGCGGCACGCGTGGCTCGCCATCGGCGCGACGACGAGCGTTCCCGGCAGCGCGTGCGAGACGTGCTGTGCCGCGACCACGAACGCTTCGCCGATGCGCTCGATCTCGCCGACGCGGCTCCCCGGCAGCAGCGCGAGCACGCGCACGCCTTCGGCGAGGTCGAGCGCGCGGCGGGCTGCCGCGCGGTCAGGCCGCGGCGCGAACGCGTCGGCGAGCGGATGACCGACGAAACGCGCTTCGACGCCGTGACGCGCGTAAATCGGCGGCTCGATCGGGAAGAGACACAGCACGCGGTCGGCCGAGAGCCCCATCTTCGCGGCGCGCGATTCGCGCCAGGCCCAGATCGACGGGCTCACGTAGTGCACCGTGCGGATGCCGCGCTGCTTGAGCCGGCGCTCGACGCCGAGATTGAAGTCCGGCGCGTCGATGCCGACGTAGACGTCCGGCTTCCACGCCGCGACGCGCTCGACCAGCTCGCTGCGGAGCTTGAGGAGCTCGGGCAGGTGGCGCAGCACCTCGAAGATGCCCATCACCGAGAGCCGCTCGCTCGGCCACCACACGTCGAAGCGCGCGTCGCTCATCGCGGGGCCGCCGATCCCGGCGAATTGCGCGGCAGGATAGCGCTCGCGCAGCGCGCGGATCAGACCCGCTCCGAGCGCGTCGCCCGACACTTCGCCCGCGACGATCGCGATCCTCACGGCATCATTCCTCCGAAGCGGCCCGCTAGCGAATCAAGCTGCGCTCGCTGCGCTCGATGAAGTCGAGCATCAACTTGACGTCCGGTGCGGTCGCGGCCGCGCGCGAGAGCTCCTCGCGCGCCCCGGCGAGCGGAAGCCCCGATTTGTAGAGGGTCTTGTACGCGCGCTTGATCGCGGTGATGCGCTCCGGCGTGTAGCCGCGGCGCTTGAGACCTTCGGCATTGATGCCCTTGGGCTCGGCGAAATTGCCGGCGACGGTGACGTACGGCGGCACGTCGCGGTTGATGATCGAGCCCATCGAGGTGAACGCGTGTGCACCGATCTGGCAGAACTGGTGCACGAGGGTGAAGCCGCCGAGGATCACGTAGTCGTCGACGCGCACGTGGCCCGCGAGCGACGACGCGTTCGCGAAGATCGTGTGCGAGCCCACGATGCAGTCGTGGGCAATGTGCACGTACGCCATGATCCAGTTGTCGTTGCCGATGCGGGTGACGCCGAGGTCCTGCGACGTGCCGCGGTTGAGCGTCACGAACTCGCGGATCATGTTGCCGTCGCCGATCACGAGCTCGGTCGGCTCGTCGGCGTACTTCTTGTCCTGCGGCGCGCCGCCGAGCGAGGCGAACTGGAAGATGCGGTTCTTCGCGCCGATCCGGGTCGGTCCCTCGATCACGACGTGCGGGCCGACGCTGGTGCCGTCGCCGATCACGACGTTCGGACCGACCACCGTGTACGCGCCGATCGTGACGTTCGAGCCGAGCTCGGCGCCAGGGTCGACCTGCGCGGTCGGGTGGATCGCGACGCCGCGGCTCGCGCCGGTGGTGGACTCCTGCGCGAGCGCGGCCATCAGCGTCCTCCCTCCGCGCAGAGGACCTCGGCGGAGGCGACCTCGACGCCGTCGACTTTCGCGACGCCCCAGTACAGGCCCATGCGGCGCAGCATGCGCTTCTGCTCGACCTCGAGCACGAGCTGGTCGCCCGGCACGACGGTGCGCGAGAAGCGCGCCTTGTCGACCTTCACGAGGTAGTAGAGCTTGTGGTCGGCCTCGCAGCCGGTGTGCGAGAGCGCGTTCAGGAGGCCGCCGGCCTGCGCGAGCGCCTCGATGATCAGCACGCCCGGCATGACCGGATGCCCCGGGAAATGGCCCTGGAAGAACGGCTCGTTGATCGTGACGTTCTTGAGCGCGGTGAGGCGTTTGTGGGGATCGAACGCGACGACGCGGTCGATCAGGAGGAACGGATAGCGGTGCGGCAGCAGCTCGACGATGCGATTGACGTCGATCGGGAGGCTGACGGCGGCGCGGGTTTCTTGGTTCATCGGGCTGTCGTTACTCATTGTTCTTGTCCCCGAAGCCGCGCCGGACGAGCGCATCGAGGTGCCGGAAACGCGCCGCGTTGCGGCGCCAGCTGCGATTGTCCTGTATCGGGGTGCCCGAGGAATACTCCCCGGGTTCACGGATCGTGTGGGTGACCATCGACATCGCGGTGATCGTGACCTTGTCGGCGAGGGCGATGTGGCCGACGATGCCCGCGCCGCCGCCGATCAGGCAGTAGCGTCCGATCCGGGCGCTGCCGGCGACCGCGACACAACCCGCCATCGCGGTGTGCGCGCCGACGTGGACGTTGTGGCCGATCTGGATCTGGTTGTCGAGGCGGACGTCCTCCTCGATCACGGTGTCGCCGATCGCGCCGCGGTCGATCGTGGTGTTCGCGCCGATCTCGCAGTCGTCGCCGATCACGACGCCGCCCAGCTGCGGCACTTTGAGCCAGCGGCCGTGGTCCATCGCGAGGCCGAAGCCGTCGGCGCCGAGCACCGCGCCGGGATGGATCAGCACGCGCTGCCCGAGGCGCACGCGCTCGACCAGCGTGACGCGTGCGACGAGGCGCGAGCCCGCGCCGACCACGCAATCGGGCCCGACGATGCAGTGCGGGCCGAGCACGGCGCCCGCTTCGATCTGCGCGCTCGCGGCGATCGTGGTGCAGGCACCGATGCTCGCCGAGGGATCGATCGTGGCACCGGGCTCGACCACCGCCGACGGATGGATGCCGGCGGGCGCCGCCGCGCGCTGCTCGAACAGCGCCGCGATGCGCGCGAAGTCGGCGTACGGATTGGCGCTGACGAGCGCCGCGGTCGGCGCCTCGTCGGCGGATGCTTCGGCGAGCACCACGGCGGCGGCGCGGGTCGAGCGCAGCAGCGGGCGGTAGACGGGATTCGCGAGGAACGAGACCTCGTCCTCGTTCGCCGCCGCAAGCGTGCCGACCCCGGCCACGCGGCGCGCACCGTCGCCGCGCAGCTTCAGCGCGAAGCGCTCGGCAAGGTCGGCCAGCGTGTAGGTCGGCTGCGGCATCGGCCGAAAAGCCTAGCAGGTACGCGGCGTTGCGGGGGTTTGGCGACTCAGCGCGAAGCCGAGCTCGCCGAATCCTCGACCGGCGCCCGCTTCAAGCGCTCCAGCACCGCGTCGGTGATGTCGATCGACGCGCTCGCGTAGACGACCGGCGAAGGCACCACGAGGTCGATGCGGTGCTCGCGCGCGTACTCGACCACGACGTCGTGGATCTCGTTCCAGCGCTCGTCGACCATCTGCTGGCGACGGGTGTTGAGCTCGTCGCGCATCTTCGCTCGCACGCGGTCGATGCTCCGGCGCAGCGCGTCGACCTCGGCCTGGCGCGCGGCCGCGGCGTCGCGCGCGAGCAGCGGACCATCGCGCCTGAGCTCGGCCTCGAGACTCGCGAGCCGCGCCTCGTCGGCCTTGAGCGCCGCGTCGCGCTGCGCGAACTCGCGCGTGAGCTGCTCGCGACCGGCGATGAACTGCGGCGAATTGTCGATCAGCCGCTGCATGTCGACGTAGCCGATCCGTGCCGCCGGCGGCTGCGGCTGCTGCGCGAACGCAGGGACGATCGCGCCGAGCACGAGCGCGACCACGAGGGTCGCCGCGCGCAGCGCGCGCCGTCCTTCCGCTCGGGCCCTCCCCAGTGGCCTTCGCGGGACGAGTGTGACGGTGCACATCTCCCGCTCCTGGCTCGGTTCCGTCAGAACGCGCTTCCGAAGGCGAACTGCAGCGTCTCTGTCCGGTCGCCTTCCTCGTCCACGAGCGGCTTCGCGAGGTTGACGATGATCGGGCCGACCGGCGCCTGCCACTTGAACGAGAGACCGACCGACGCACGCAGATCGCCGGTACCGAACTCGCGCGGCTCCACGAACACGTTGCCGACGTCGATGAACGCCGAGAACTGCGTCGAGTCGTCGCCGCGCTTCACGAACGGCGTCGGGAAGATCCACTCGAACGATCCCACCGTCAGGAACGAGCCGCCGAGCGGCTGGCAGAAATTCCGCGCGATCGACGCGTCGCACGGACCGAGGGTGTTGTCCTCGAAGCCGCGCACGCGGCCGACGCCCGAGACGCCGCCGGCATAGAAGTTCTCGTAGAACGGCAGCACGTCGCCGTTACCGTAGCCGTCGCCGTAGCCGACGTCGGCCGTGACGAGGAACGTGAAGAGATCCGAGACCGGGAAGTAGTGCGCGTACTGATAGAAGAGCTTGTAGTACTCGGCGGTCGAGCCGGGCAGCGCGACTTCGGCCGAGAGCCGCTGGTAGGTGCCGCGCGTCGGCGCGAAGAACTTGTTGCGCGAGTCGCGCGCCCAGCTCGCTTCCATGCGCCACGAGTTGAAGGTCTTGCGGCCCTGCGCGTTGATGTAGTCGACGATCGGCTGCGGCGTGCTGTTGGTCGTCTCGATCTGCGTGCGGTCGATGCCGAGCGAGAGGTTGACCGTGTCGATCTCGGTCAGCGGCACGCCGAACACGACGCTGCCGCCCATCGAATCGGTGAAGTAGCTCGCGACGTTCGCCTGACCCTGGTCGAGCTCGCGGTACGAGACGTTGTAGCCGACGCTGATGCCGTCGTCGGTGAAGTACGGATCGAAGTAGCTGAAGTCGAAGCGCTTCACGATCGAGTTGTTCGAGACCGTGAGGCCGATGGCGTTGCCGGTGCCGAGGAAGTTGCGCTGCGTTACCGAGATCGAGGTGATAAGGCCCTGCAGCTCCGAATAGCCGACGCCGAACTGGAACGCGCCGGCGGTCTGCTCCTCGACCTTGACGTTGAGGTCGACCTGGTCCTCCGCGCCCGGCACGCGCGGCGTCTCGACCGTGACGTTCTTGAAGAAGCCCAGGCGCTGCATGCGGACCTTCGAGCGGTCGACCGCGGCCTGCGAGAACCACGCGCCCTCGAACTGGCGCATCTCGCGGCGCAGCACCTCGTCCTGCGTGCGCACGTTGCCCTCGAAGGCGATGCGGCGGACGTAGACGCGCTTGCCCGGCGCGACGAAGAAGTTGACCGAGACCGTGCGGTCCTCGCGGTTGACCTCGGGTACCGGCGTCACTTCCGCGAACGCATAGCCGATGTTGGCGAGCACCGCGGTGATCGCGTCGGCGCTGCGCTCGAGCTTCGCGCGCGAGAAGGTCTCGCCGGGCTTCGAGAGGATCAGTGGCGCGAGCTGCGACTCCTCGAGGATGAGGTCACCCGACAGCTTCGTGTCGGCGATCTTGTACACCTCGCCCTCGCGCACGCCTGCGGTGATGAAGATTTCCTTCTTGTCCGCGCTGATCGAGACCTGGGTCGATTCGACGTTGAAGTCGACGTAGCCGCGGTCCTGGTAGAACGAGGTCAGCTTCTCGAGGTCGCCCGAGAGCTTCTCGCGCGAGTACTGGTCGTCGCGCGAGTACCACGACAGCCAGTTCGACGTGTCGGACTCGAAGTCCTCGCGGATCTCGTCGTCGTCGAAGGCCTTGTTGCCGACCAGATTGATGTGCTTGATGCGCGCGGCCTTGCCCTCGGCGATCGTCACTGTCACTTCGACGCGGTTGCGGTCGAGTTCCCTCACGTACGGCTTGATCGCGACGTTGTACTTGCCGCGGTTGTTGTACTGGCGCGTGAGCTCCTGGACCATGCGGTCGAGCTGCAGGCGGTCGTAGGTCTCGCCCTCGGCGAGGCCGATCTCGTTGAGGCCCTTGAGGAGGTCCTCGCTCTTGATGTCCTTGTTGCCGGCGATCGTGATCTTCGAGATCGCCGGGCGCTCGATCACGGTGACGACGAGGATTTCGCCCTGGCGCGAGACCTGGACGTCCTTGAAGAAGCCGGTCTTGTAGAGCGCGCGGATCGCTTCCGCCGCGCGGGCGCGATCGACGCGGTCGCCTTTCTCGATCGGCAGGTAGGTGAACACCGTACCGGCCGAGATGCGCGTCAGTCCGTCGATACGGATGTCGGATACGACGAACGGATCGAAGGCGGCTGCGCCGCTGGCGAGTCCGGCGAGGAGCAACAACGCGGCGAGACGCTTCATCTTCGTGTCACTCCAGTTTCGTTCTTCTTGGCGCGCGGTCTCGGAGGCCGGACCGCGTCTTGTTTCGTGCGGGCGCGCAAAGGGGTCCGCGCAAAGGGGTCAGAGTCATTTGTTCCGGCCGGGCCCGGACTCACGGCGCCGCACCGCCAAATGACTCTGACCCCTTTGCCACTCGGTTACGAGAGCAGACGGAGAATGTCGTTGTAGAACGCGAGGCCCATCAGTCCGGCCAACATCGCCAGTCCAACGTACTGGCCCGCGGCCATCGCTTTCTCGCTGACCGGGCTGCCCTTCACGGCCTCGATAAGGTAATACAGGAGGTGTCCGCCGTCCAAGATCGGGATCGGCAAGAGGTTCATGATCGCGATGCTGAGCGACAGCACCGCGAGGAAAAACAGGAACCAGGCAACCCCGAGCTCGGCCGATGCGTTGGCGAACTGCGCGATCGAGATCGGGCCCGAGATGTTCTTGAGCGAGGCCTGGCCGAGCACCATGCGCTTCAGCAACGCGAGCGTCTCGCGCGTCATCCGCCAGGTCTCGGCGAACGCGGCGGGGATCGCCGCGACCGGGCCGTAGCGGAGCACGGCGTCGTACTCGGCCGTCGCGCGTTTCGGAGCGATGCCGATACCGACGTACTCGGTGCCGTCGTCCTGGCGGAGCTTCTCGGGCGTCACCGCGAAGCTCCGGCGCTCGCCGCCGCGCGTCACGACGATGTCGACCGCCGTGCCGGTGGGCAGCGCCGTCAGAAGCTTCGAGACTTCGCCGAAATCGGCGACGGCGGTGCCGTCGATCGACTCGATCACGTCGCCGGCGCGCAGGCCCGCGCGTCCCGCGGGCCCCTGCCGCACTTCGCCGATCTCCGGCTTCAGCAGGAACTGCGCCGGCACCATGCCGATCGCGCCGAGCCCGATGTCGTCGGCCTGCGGCGCCATCTTCGTGAGGTCGAGCGTGCGCGTGCGGGTCGAGCCGCGCGCGTCGAGCACCTCGATCGCGGTCGGCTCGCGGTCGATCGCGGCCTTCGCGAGGAACAGCGTCGCGTCGGTCCAGGTGGCGACCGGCTCGCCGGCGACGCGCACGAGCTTGTCGCCGCGCTCGAAGCCCGAGGCGGCCGCGATGCCGTCGACGCGCCCGACGATCGGCTGGTAGTCGGGCTTGCCGACCACGAACATCGCCCAGAATGCGGCGACCGCGAACACGAGGTTGAAGATCGGGCCCGCCGCGACGATCGCGAAGCGCTTCGCGACCGACTTGCGATTGAAGGCGAGGTGCGACTCGGCCGGATCGACCTCGCCCTCGCGCTCGTCGAGCATCTTGACGTAGCCGCCGAGCGGAATCGCCGCGACGACGTACTCGGTGCCGTCGCGCCCGACACGGCGCCACAGCGCACGGCCGAACCCGACGGAGAACCTGAGCACGCGCACGCCGAGCTTGCGCGCGACGATGAAATGGCCGAACTCGTGGAAGGTCACGAGCAGACCGAGGGTGACGATGAGCCACCAGATCGAACCGAAGAAATCGCCCATGGCCCCGATTATTGCAGGCTGATCGTTAACGTTTTCCGTGCCGGAAGGCCGGTTTTGGGTGTTGGCTCGGAATCCGACCGAGGGTGGGAATCACTGTAGGAGGGGCCTCAGCCCCGATTGCATGGTGCCGCCCGAGGTGCCACGCGGTCGGGGCTGAGGCCCCTCCTACAGGAGCGCTCGCGCCACTTCACGCGCGGCGCGGTCCGCCTCGAGCACCCCATCGAGCGACTCGACCTCGCTCACCGCGACGCGCTCGAGCGTTGCTGCCACGACGTCCGAGATCGCGAGAAACCCGATCCGC
>Ga0187892_10005019_pt1 | contig 21342 bp, 17 predicted proteins | sample MA1701073metaG_FD_139345 | JGI IMG/M metagenome (GOLD analysis project Ga0187892, IMG submission 139345) | Bio-ooze microbial communities from a basaltic lava cave in the Kipuka Kanohina Cave System on the Island of Hawaii, USA - MA170107-3 metaG ... | reverse complement strand
CGGAGTCGCCCGGAGTCGCCCGGAGTCGCCCGGAGTCGCCCGGAGTCGCCCGGAGTCGCCCGGAGTCGCCCGGAGTCGCATGGATTGGCATCGGCGCCGAGGCATGTTACATTCGCGTTTACTGGTAAGGTTCACATATCAGATAGCGGTTTAACTGAACTCAAATGCTACCCACGATCACCACCGAAGATGAGCAGAAGGCTCAGGAACCGGCGGAAACCCCGTTGTTTTCACCACCGCCGGAACAACCGGATGCGGAATCCGGCGCGACAATGGAAGACGCGCTGAGAAATCTGCGCTTGCGAAGGTTCACCTACGAGATGATGCCCTGGCAGGGCGAGGCGCATGCGGAAGAATCAGCGCCCACAGCCGACCGCGCGCCCGAAGATGAACTCCCCTTTGATCGGGGCGACGAAGAGTTGGCGGAATCAGCGCCCGCCGCCGGCTCGGAATCTGCGGAAACAATCCAAGACGTGGTCACGGAAATGGAAGAACCCGAAGCCACACTCGGCGCGCCTTTCCAGCGCCAGGATTGGTCGCAGGGTTCAGCCGTGGAAGCGGAAGAATCCGAAAGTCCGCCGGCGACAGAATCAGCCGATTACGTCCCGGCAGAGCTTCCCACTGACGAGGAAACCTTCCAGCCTACAGATGATGATTCAACAGATGATGATTCAGAAGATGTTGTCGCATCCGTGACGGAGGCAGAGGGCTTCGCTTCAGCCGAATTGTCCGAAGTTTCATCCGAAGTTTCATCCCGCGACGAATCGCCAATCGCGTTCGCCGCCGAAGCTCCGGCGCCGGAAACCTTCTCCCCGCAGGCTGCGGCGCCCGGCTATGACGAGCCGGAAGGTTTCTCCGTCAACGCCGCCGAACTGGCGCGAGCCAAGCAGTTGAAGATCGCCTCCGAAGCCGCTCAGCAAACCGGGCTGCTGTTGGAGCAGGTGGCCAACGGAGCGGTCGATCAGATCAGGCATCTGCTGGGGCAGATCGCCACCTCCGCGATTCAGCAATCCAACCGCGCGATGGTCCGAATGGCCGAAGACGCCGCCGATCAGACCGGCCGGGTGATGGAGAGACTCGCCGCCGAAGCTACTTCGCAGGTTCATCAGATTTTAAAGAAGATCGGGGATGAGCAAGTTACGCCACCTTTGAGCGCCTCGGTCGAAGGGTTGGGAGATGAAGTCCGGCGGGTCGGACGCGAGCTTTTCAAATCGGCGCGGGCCGCCGAACGCAATCAGGATCTGTTCGACACGACGGTCGCCGAACTCCAGCGATTGACTTCGCGGATCGAGCAGGTCCCGTCACAACTCTACGGCGCGGAATCAATCACCGAAGTCAAGGCCGCCATCTGCCGGGAGATGATCGGGGTAGCCGACGCGATGGAAGCGAGCCTGGCCACCGCCGAGGATATCTTGTCTCAATTTCATGAACCGGCTGAGCCAGACCAGGCGGAGGAAGAGGCGGAAGCGGAAAGCGCGCAACCGGTCGAAGCAGCGGTGGTTGAAGAGCCGGTTGTCGAAGAACCAGCCGGCGAAGAGCCGGTCATTGAAGGAGCAGTTAAAGAAGAGGCGGATGGAGATTCGACTGGCGCATCTCTGACTGAAGATTCAACCGGTACGACCACTTTGGCCGTAGACTCAAAGCCAGCGGCAGTCGCTGAGGAGCCGAAGTCGTTTTGGAGACCTGGTTCATGGCCAGACAAGCTGCGGAACTGGTTGTGGCGCGTTGTGCCCCCTCCCACGCCGCCGCCCAGCGCCGAGAGCGCTCGGATCGCAGAGTTGGAAGAGAGTTTGGACCAATCTCTGGGCGCGATGAATCAATGGCTGGACGGGCAGCAGTTGCTTTACGAACGTTTGCAAACCGCCTTGCGGGCGGTCGGTGTTCGCCGGATAGAAACCGAAGGGCAGATGTTCGACCCGGCCTTCCATCGCGCTGTTTCGACTGAGGCGCGCGATGACGTTCCCGCCGGAACGGTGATTGGCGAGGAACGAAAAGGTTACACACTCGATGGAAAAATTTTGAGATACGCGGAGGTCATCGTCGCAAAAAATGAGTAAAACAGTTGGTATTGATTTAGGTACGACCAATTCGCTCGTGGCCATAGTCGAGCAGGGGCGCCCACGTGTGTTGGCGCGCGGTGAGGAAAGTCTGGTCCCATCGGTCGTCGGTTTATCGGATGATGGGCGCATCGTCGTCGGCCAGACGGCGCTCAACCAGTTCGTGCTCGCGCCGGAACGCACAGTCCGTTCGATCAAACGCAAGATGGGCACGGACGAGCGGGTCAAACTTGGCGACCAGGAATATAAGCCCGAAGAGATTTCGGCCTTCATCCTGCGCTATCTGAAAACGATGGCTGAAGAAGTTCTGGGTGAAGAGGTCAAGAGCGCAGTTATCACCGTGCCCGCATACTTCAACGACGCTCAGCGCACGGCGACGCAACGCGCCGGCGTGCTGGCCGGGTTCGAGGTCAAACGCATCATCAACGAACCGACGGCGGCGGCGCTGGCTTACGGCGTCGAAAAGCAGGCCAACCAGTTCCTGATGATTTATGACCTGGGCGGCGGCACGTTCGACGTTTCGATCATCGAACAACAGGGCGACATTATGGAAGTCCGCGCCAGCCACGGCAACGTCCATCTGGGCGGCGATGATTTCGACGAGCGGTTGTTGCAGAACCTGATCACCCATCTTTCGTCCGAGCATCGTTACGATTTCAAAGCCGACCGCCGGGCGATGGCCCGATTGGTGCGCGCCGCCGAGCGCACGAAGGTCGCGCTTTCGGATGCGCCCTACGCCGCAGCCAAAGAGGAGTTCCTGGCCAATTACGACGGACAGATCGCTCACTTGAACACCGAGATGGGGCGCGACCGGTTCGAGGAGATGATTGACGACTTGTTGCGTTCGACGCTCGATTCGATTGACAAGGCGATGAAAGACGCCCAGTTGACGCCGGAACAGATCAACCGGGTGCTGCTGGTCGGCGGTTCGTCGCGCATCCCGCGCGTTTCCGCGATGATCCAGGAGCGCTTGAACATCGAGCCGGCGATGGAGATCAATCCCGACGAGGCCGTCGCGTTGGGGGCCGCCGTGCAGGCTGCGATCATTGACGGCGAACCGGTCAGCGCGATGTTGATTGACGTGGCGCCACACAGCCTGGGCATCCAGATCGCGCAGGTGATGTACGGCAATCTGATTTCGGGAATGTTCCATCCCCTCATCCGCCGGAACACGACGATTCCAACTACCAAATCCGATCGCTTTTACACCCTAACGCCGACGCAGGACACAATTGAGGTGAAGGTGTACCAGGGTGAAAGTCCGATTGCGGCGGACAACACCTTGCTGGGTAGCTTCAAATTCACCGACATCCCTCCCCATGAGGATCCGAATAAAAACCGCGAGATCATCGTCGAATTCAGCTACAACCTGAACGGCATCGTCGAAGTCACGGCCCGCGACCGCAAAGGCGAACGGCGCGAAGCGTTGACCGTCAGCGCGGCGACCGCCAAGCGGTCTTCCGCCGAACCGGAAATCCGGCATCGCTTCGATCCGAAGACCGAACGCGATGTCAAACGCGCGCTCGACAGCGCCACAGCCGTGGAATTGCGGCTCAAGGCCGACGGCAAGACGAAAGACGCCGAACGTCTGAACAAAGCGCGCCACGCGCTCGAAGAAACCTTCCAGGGCGATGACGAAAAGCGGGTGATGAGCGCGCTCAACGAACTCGACGACGTTTTATACGACCTTGAGGATTAGCGCGCGCCGAAGCCTCATAACCCATGGCCAAACAGAAAAAGAAAAGTAAAACTCCCAGTCAGGTTCCGGTTCACGAACTGGTCAAAACGGCGGAAGAGCAGTTGTCGCGCGGCGAAACGGATAAGGCTTTGCACAATCTGCGCCGTGTCGAGCCTCTGTTGAAGCCGCGACCTTCATCCGATGGCAAGAAGATCACTATCCCTCCGCACATCGTCGCCGCTCAAGCGGCGTTCCCATCTCTGCTCGCCCGCGCCTTGTTCGATCACTCGTTCAAGCTGGTTGATCTCGAACAGAGGCGGGGCGCGCTGGAAGAAGCCGTCCGGTTGGCGCCAGCGGAAGTCCGCTCTCGTCTGACCCTCGGCGTTTGCCGTCTGCTGACCGGCGACACGGCTGGGGCCTACGCCGATTTTCAAAAAGCCGACGAGATGCATCCCAATGACCCGCTGATCACCCGCGCCTTCGCGCTCGGCTTGCTGGCGACGGGACGGGCGCGCGAAGCGACGGGAGTGTTGGGAAGCTGGCCGCGCGAAAGCCGCGACGAAACCTGGTACCGGCTCAACGCCTTGTGCAATCTGGCCGAAGGCAATGCGGAGATCGCCGCGCTCATTTCCGGCAATCTGAAATCGCCCTTCGCCGCCCTGCTCGTCAAGAGCCTGTCGAATCTGGCCGCGGGCGATACAGCCGCCGCGCAGTCGGCGCTCGATCAATTGCCGGCGATCGATCACAACCCGACGAACTCAGAAGCGGCGATGCTGGCCACCCAGCTTTACTACAGCAGCCTGGTCAATCTCGCCGCCGGGCGCGACAAACAGGCTTTCGGCAATCTGCGTGAAGCTGGCTCGCTCGCCCGTTCGCACTCGCTGCCGTTGCCTTCTGCAGACAAGCTGTCGGCCGGTTACCACGCAATCGCCGAGCGGGCGGTTACGACGGACCCCGCGCTGGCGATTGAATGCTGGCAGGAGGCGCTCCGGTCCAATCCCGCAGACAAAATCGCGCAAGCCAACCTGGAGGTCGCCAAACGCGCTCGGGCGCAAAGCGCCTGGCGCGCGGGACAAACGGAGCAAGCCGTCGCGCTCTGGCAGGAGGCGCTCGAAACCAGTCCGAACGACGAACGCTTGCTGCGCAACTTGGCCATCTCCCTGGAAAAACTGGAACGCAAAGACGAGGCGGTCACACATTGGCGCGCGCTCGCCCGGTTGTGGCGGCAGCAGGCCAAACAGCGGGCGTCGGAAACCGGTTTCAAAGACCGCTTGCTGCGGCTCGAACAACACGTGATTGACCTGATGATCGCCACCCGCCAGGACGAACAGGCGATCATCAACGAGTTGGAAGCCGCCATCAAACTCGATCCCGACAACCACGAATTGCGGCTGCAAATCGCCGAGCAACACCTGGCGTTCGGCAAACCGCACCTGGCGGTCAGGCAGTTGCAACTGGTGGAGCGCGCGCAGGGGGAATCGGCAGACCTGCTGGCGCGCAAAGCCCTGGCGTTCGCCATCTCGCAAAATCGCAAGGAAGCGGAGAAGACATTTGAGCGCGCCATCGAACTCGAACCCGACAATAAGGTGGCCAAAACGACTTATCTGACCTTCCTCGGCGATCTGGCGAGCAAGGCTGACCGGAACGAACAAACGGAGCGGGCGATGGAATATTGCCGAAAACAGCTTTCCATTGACCCAAATTACGCGCCTGCGCTCAAGCACCTGGCGATGCTGGACTTCGACCTCGAAAACGACGCCGAGGCGGATGAACTGCTCAACCGGGTCATCGAGAACAATCCGCAAAGCTGGCAGCAACGGGTCAGTATCGGCGGCATCTATTTGAGCTTCTATAAAAATAAAGAAGCCGAAGCCCACTTCAAAAAAGCTATTGAAATTGATTCGAGCCCCGGGTGCATCTACAGCATCGGTCAGGAATACCTGGATGTGAATGAGAGCAAACGAGCGCTCAAATTCTTCGAGCAGGCGGCGGAGAAGGCCGGGATGGACCTGCTGCTGGAGATGGCCGTCGGTCTGTTCAGCCACGGGCTGACCAAAGACGGCCTGCAGTTTGTGGACAAAGCCATCAAGGCGGCGCCGGACCATCCGGAACCGCACATCGTCAAAGCGCTCGCGCATGCCGGAGGGCCGGCGGCGTTCATTTTCGGCGTCGCCAACCCGAAGAAGCGGGCGGAAGTGGAAAAAGAGTTGGACGAAGCCGAACGCTTGGCCTCTGCGCGCAAGGAATACGCCAGCGCCCTCCCCCGCATACGGGAGTACCGGGAGCGCCTGACAGCGGCCAACCCGCTCAGAAGCCTTCTTCCTTTGGGACTGTCGGACCTCGATTTTCTCGATGAAGATGACGACGACTATGGCCCCCCGCTGCCGCCGCTGTTTTCATCGAAGAGGAAGAAGAAACGCAGATGAACGCCGAAAACCTGTTGACCGCTGAAAACCCTTACGAAACGCTCGGACTGGAGCGCGGCGCCGACGAGGCTGAAATCAAACAGGCCTATTTCAACCTCGTCCGCGAACATCCGCCCGAACGTGATCCCGAAGGCTTCAAACGCATCCGCGCGGCTTACGAAAAACTGCGCGCGGCGGGTGAACGCGCCGAGACCGATCTGTTCTTGATTGACGAGCGGGATGTCGCATTCAACGCCGGCCAACTTCAACGCTACGCCGGGCAGCCGCCCGCGATTACGCCGGAAACGATCAAATCCGATCTGATCGCGCTCGAAGCTGTGTTGTTGATGGAAGAAGTGATCGTCGGCAGATGAGGCCAAGCTCAAACTGATTTGATCCGCCACGCGGCCGCCGCCGCTGTGATGCGCACGTTATCCATCGCATCCGCCGCCGCCAACTTTTCCAGCCTGCCGAGCGCCTTCTGCGGGCGCATCCGGCCCAACGCGCGAGCAGCCGTCCGGCGCACACTATGGCGTTCGTCGTCGAGCAATCTGATCAGATCGTCAACCGCGCGATCAACGCCGAGTTGCCCCAATGCGTCGCAGATCGTCGTGATCAGTTGGCCGTTCGTCGTTTCGCGGAGCAATTTCAATAACTCATCTCCGGCTTCCACGGCGTTCAGATCCTTGAGCGCATTGATCACCACGACCAGTTCTTCGCGCTCGGGCAAATCCCGCAACAATTCGATCAGAATCTTCCGGTCTGGCTTCGCCCCTCCTTGCCGCCAGATTTCCACCTGCAACCGCCAATCGCGCGGCGGATCAGGCGTTCTTTGCGGCGCGGGTTCCGTCGGCGGGCGCTGGTCGTCGAGGCCAGGATCGCAAACAATGCCAACAATCTCCGCGCCGAATTGCGCGAGCTTGCCGTCGCCGATGCCTTTGATCGAGCGAAGCTGATCGGGCGATGAGGGACGCTGGCGGGCAATCTCTTCGAGCACGCTGTCGTGCAGGATGATGTAAGGCGGGACGCCCAACGCCGTGGCTTTTTCGCGCCGCCATTGTTTCAGCCTCCCGGCCAGTTCGGGGTTGATCGGTTCTTCCGGTTTGACGGGTTCGACGGCAGTCGCCGGTCTGCTCGGCTGAATGAATCCCGACAGCGCCACGAGCGCTTCGCCGCCGAGCGCCTCGCTCCCTTTTTCCGTGATGAGCAGGCAGGGATATTCGTCCGGCGTGATCTTCAAAAACCGCTGCGCGATCAACTCGTCAATCCAATTGAGCGTCCTCTCTTGCGTGTGCAATCGCAAGGCGCCGTAATGCTCCGACCGATCCAGCCCCAACTCGATGATCCGTTTGCGCTTGCTGCCGATCAAAACGTCGGCGATGGTCGTCCGTCCCAGCCGCCCGTGAAAATCGGCGACCGTTTGCAGAATGATTCGGGCCACGCGATCGGAAGCCGGGTTAGCGGCCAGTTCGATCTCCGGTTCGCTCGCTTCGCGTTCAATCGCCGGCGCCGCGACCGGCGTCAGGCACACATCGCAAGCGCCGCAGGGCGAGGCGAACTTCTGACCGAGGTAGTTGAGAATCTGCGCGCGACGGCATTTCGAGTCGAGCGCGTAAGCGATCATCTTCTGCAATCTCAACTCGGCGCGATGGCGGCGCTCGTTCAAAGCCCGGATGTCTATCCTCGGCCGGCTGACCTCCGGCTTCGCGATCAGGTATTTACCGTCGGAGGTGATCTGCACCCACTGCTGTTCGTAAAGCGATTGCAACGCGGCGTTGACCGCCAACTCCTGTTTCCCGCTGGCCGTCACCAAATCGGCGGTTGGGACGGACAATGGATGCGCGTCGCGTAGCAGGCCGTAAATTTGCAGCGTCATTTGCGGATCGGGATAAGACTGTTCGAGCAGGAAGCGTTGGATGCGCACGTCGGGCTGCGAATAAAACAGTGTGCAGACCGCCCGCTGCCCGTCGCGACCGCCGCGCCCCGCTTCCTGGTAATAATTTTCCAGCGAGCCGGGGACATTGTAATGAACCACGCGCCGCACGTCCGGTTTGTCAATGCCGAGTCCGAAGGCTACCGTCGCCACAATGATGCGGCCATCGCCTTGCAGGAAGCGATGTTGAGCTTCGACGCGCTTCGCGGCGTCGAGTCCGGCGTGGTAGAGGCTGACGTCGAGTCCGCGCGATTGAAGCAGTTGATAAGCGCGCGCCGCTTCTTTGCGCGTGCTGGCGTAAACAATCGCTGCGCCATCGTCCTGCGAGAGCAGCTTGATCAAATGCGCGTCTTTCGTCTCGCGGTCGTCAATGTGAAGCGCTTCCAGATGCAGGTTGGGGCGATTGAAGTCGGCGATGACGCATTGGACATCGGGCAAACCGAGAGCCGAGACGATGTCTTTCCGGACTTCGGGCGTGGCCGTCGCGGTGAGCGCCAGGAAAGTGGCGCGTTTGAGTTCGGGCAAGCGGGCGAGCAGCGTGCGGTAATGCGGGCGGAAATCGTGTCCCCACTGGCTGATGCAATGCGCTTCGTCAATCACCACCAGCGCGATCTCCGTCTGGCGAACCAGTTGCTGAAAGCGCGGCGAATCGCAACGCTCCGGCGCGACGTAGACCAGTTTGTGAAGCCCGCGTTCGATCTCGTCGAAACGCCGTCCCACTTCCGCCGGCTGTAGCGCGCTGCTCAAGTAAGTGACGTTCGTGAACCCGCGCCGCGTGAGCGCGTCAACCTGATCCTGCATCAAGGCGATCAGCGGTGAGATGACCAGCGTCAGTCCGCTCATCATCTGCGCCGGCAATTGGTAGCAGAGCGATTTGCCCAGCCCGGTGGGGAGCACAGCCAGTGTGTGCCGCCGCGCCAGCGCGTGTTCGATCACCTCGCGCTGGTTCGGACGAAACTGCTCGAAACCGAATTGCTCGCGCAACGCGCGGTCGAGTTCGTCCATCACAATTTGGCGAAATCAATTTCGATGGCGAGTTCGGGAATCGAATGCACGCCGACCAGGATCAGCCAGTGTTTGCCTTGAAAGGGGCGAGAAAGCCCGACCGAGAGATAGATCGCCTGCTTGCCGCGCTGCCGAAATTCTTCATCGCTCAACGAACATCGTTCTCCGCCGGATTTCTCCAACATCTTGCGCCCCAGCGCCCGCATTCGCAGATCGGTGCAACCGACATCGCCGATTTCCACATCGCCCACCGCGAACGACGCGCGCACCGACACATCATTGCCGCTTTTATTCATCCCGAACGAAAAAGAGAAGCTGTCAGGTTTGATCAACGCCAGCGAGCGACGGCCCTCGTCATCGAGCAGCGGCAACCCGCTTTCGACGTGTTCGGCCAGAAACAACTCCTGCTCTTCGGCGGAAAGTTTGCGAATCAACTGCGGCTTGCGCGCCAGGTCCATCGTCCAATCTTCGGTGTGCGGCGGTTGCGGCGCGTGCGAGACAAACTGGAATCGCGTCACTCCCAAATTGACCAGATGCGACATTCCGCCGTGAAAGAAATCGAGCGGCAGCAGGCAGTAATCGGTCACGGCTTCAACCTCCGGCTTATGCGTAGTGTGTGGGCGCACGGGACGCACCCACTCGCCGCCAGCGTCAATGCCTGCGGTGCAGACTCCGCCGTGCATTTTGGTCAGCGCCAGGATGGTGATCTCTTTCGTGACGCTCACAGGTGCTTCACCTCGATTCCGGGCGCGAGCGATTGCAGGTACTCCGCCACCATCCGGCGATGACATTTGTCCGCTTTCGGCTCGGCGCAGAGCAAACAGATCGCGTCCTTGCTCACCAAAGCTCGCGCTTCGGCTTCAGGATTGCGTTCGCTGAGTAATTGATTGAAACGTTCTTCGTAACCCGCCCAGTCCTTGTCTTTCTTGTAACCGTCGAGCAATTCGTCGGTCGGCGCGAATTCGGGATGATGCTCGTAAGCGATGCCGAAGCCTTCCTGGAGCAGGTAAGCGAAATCGGGCTGCTTGCTCCAGCCGGCAAGCTGCGAAGTGTTGCGCAACCGCACGTCAACCACCCGCTTCACGCCCGCCGCGCGCAGAGTTTCGATGAATTCACGCAAACTCTTTTTGGTGAACCCTATTGTGAAGATGGCGGCCATATCAACCCCAGCAGACAGCTTGTCATTAACCGTTTTCCCGGTCGCGTAGCGACCTCGTGAGCTTAGCCCGGCTTTTTAAAGTCGGGGGCAAGGAGCAGGCGCCGATTCAGTCGCGTAGCGACGGTTGAGTTCGCTGGAGCAAGCTCAACCGTCGCTACGCGACTGAATCGAATGTTAAACCGTACCCCGGCCTTAAAAGGCCGGGCTAAGCTCACGAGGTCGCTACGCGACCGGGGAGCAACCGTCGCCACACGACTCGTGGATCATTCACGTTCGCCTTTTTGCCCCCTCTTTCTCACTTCGCCGCCACCAAAGTCTTGTTCTGCTCGTCCAGCCAGTTTTTCAGCGGCGCGAAATAATCAATGATCGCAGTCGCATCCATCTTCTCTTCGCCGGTCAACGCCTTCAACGCTTCAGGCCAGGGCCGGTTCTGTCCCATTTCCAGCATCTTCTTCAGTTTTTCGCCCGCCGGTTTGTTGCCGTATATCGAGCAGCGGTTGAGCGGTCCCTGATAACCGGCTTCGCGGCACAGCGCGCGGTGAAACTGGAATTGCAGGATGTGCGCCAGGAAGTAGCGCGCGTAAGGCACGTTGGCTGGCACGTGATATTTCGCCCCGGCGTCGAAGTCGCTTTCACTGCGCGGCGCGGGCGGCGTGATGTTCTGGTATTTCTCGCGCAATTCCCACCAGGCTTTGTTGTAATCTCCGGGGCCGGCCTCGCCCGAAAAGACTTTCCATCGCCACTGGTCAACCAGGTAGCCGAACGGCAGAAACGCGACTTTGTCCAGCGCGAGTTTTAGCAACAACTCGATGTCCGCGCTTTCAGGCGGGACGTTATCAATCAGTCCAATCTGCTTCAGGTATGCGGGCGTGACCGACAGCGCGATGGCGTCGCCGATGGCTTCGTGGAATCCGTCGTTCGCACTGTTCTGATAGAGCGGCGGCTGCGGCGCGTAGGCCATTTGGTAATAGTTGTGCCCAAGCTCGTGATGGACGGTCTGGAAGTCCTCGTCGTTGATCTTGATGCACATCTTCAATCGCACGTCTTTTTGGCTGTCAATGTCCCACGCGCTGGCGTGGCAAACGACATCACGATCCTGCGGTTTCAGGAACAGCGAGCGATCCCAGAAGCTCTGCGGCAGTGGGTCGAATCCAAGCGAGGTGAAGAATCCTTCTCCATAACGCACCATTTGTTTCGCATCGGTGTTTCTCGACGTGAGAATCTTCGTCAGGTCGTAAGTCGGCGCACTAGCCGGAGGTTTGACGAGGTCGTAAATGTTTCCCCAGCTTTGGCTCCACATGTTGCCGAGCAGGTGCGCCGGGATCGGACCGTTGGCTGGAACGGCGTCGCCGTATTTCTGCCGCAACTTCGCGCGCACGTAAGTGTGCAGCGAATCGTAAAGCGGTTTGACCTGTTGCCACAGCCGCTCCATCTCCGCCGCAAACGCGTCAGGCTCCATGTCGTAATTCGACCTCCACATCGCGCCGAGGTCTTTGAATCCCAACTCGCCCGCGCCTTTGTTGGCCAGCTCGACGAAGCGGGCGTAGTCTTTGCGGTATTTCGGCGAGACCTGATGCCAGCCCATCCACGCCTTCTTCAACTCTTCGGGATTGCGGCTTTCGGCCATGATCGTTTCGAGTTCGCCGAGGCTCAGGCACTTCTTCTCTGCCTTGTTCGCGGAGGCGCTGGTTTGCTCTGGGCAGTACTTGAATTTGCCGTACTCGCTCTCCATCTTGACCGTGATCTTGGTCAACTCTTCGCGCTCCGCCGCGTTTGAAGGCGCGGGAAGCGGCACGGCGAGTTTCAACAGTTTGATTTTGCGAGCCACGTCCGGCGACAGTTCGAGTCCGTCGAATTTACGCGTCTCATCCGCCAGTTCTTTGATCGTGGCGATCAATTCATCTTTGGCGCCGGCGGCGATCAACTCCGTGTCGTCGGTGATGAAATTGCTCTGCACCCAGCTTGCGCGACTATCCTTGATCGTCGCGGCCAGGTAACGTTTCTCCGCCTCGGCCATGAATTTCTCGGCGTCAGCGGCGGTCGGCTTCGAGCCGATCGGGCCTGTCGAGCACGCGGCGAAAAGCAGCGCCGCCAGCAGCAGCCAACGGCTTTTGAGAAAACGACAAGATCGAATCAGTGTTTTCATGCATCCTCCCTCGATAAAGCCCTACCTGCGACGCGATCTGAGTTCGTGGTAGGGATAACAATCAATAATCTCGGCGCGCATATATTGCCCCTTCGATCCGGCGGCCATCAATTCCTTGTAGACTTTCGGCGGCACGTCTTCGTAAACGTAGGTCCTGCCGCTATTGAACACCACTTCGAGTTCGCGCGTTTTGGCGTCGTAGCCGACGGCGTGGATCATGCTCGATTCGACCACCGTCAATTTCATAATTCACCTCTTCCGCAAATGTGGGACAAGATGGCATCTTGTCCCACGAATCAGACCATCAACTGTCCGCCATTGATTTCAATCATCTCGCCGTGAATGTAGCTGGCCGCGTCCGAAGCCAGAAAGGCGATCACTCGACCGCATTCTTCCGGCGCGCCGACACGCTTGAGCGGGATACTGGCGACGAACTGCTGCAACAATTCCGGCGTCGACATCCGGTCGTGGAACGGCGTTTCGATCACTCCGGGCGCTACGCCGTTGACGCGGATTCCGTATGGCGCAAGCTCTTTGGCCATGCCCTTGGTCAAGCACATTACGCCCGCTTTCGCCGCCGCGTAAACCGCCGCGCCAGGTCCCCCACCGTGATGTCCGGCAATCGAGCCGACGTTGATGATCGTGCCGCGCCCGCGATCCATCATCTCGCGCATCGCGGCCTGCGAGCACAACAGCACGCTCTTGAAGTTAAGGTTCATCACGCGATCCCAGAGTTCCTCGGTGAAATCCGCGAGCGGGCATCGCTGGATCATGTCGCCGGCGTTGTTGACCAGGATGTCAAGCGGGCCGAGTTGCGCGCGCGCGGTTTCGATCAGTGACTGCGCGCCAGATTGCGTCGAGACGTCGGCTTGAATAATGATCGCGCGCCCGCCATGCGATTCGATGATGCGTCTGGTCTCTTCCGCGCCCGCCTGGTTGCGGTTGTAATTGACCGCCACGCTGGCTCCGCATTCGGCCAGAGCGATGGCGGCCCAACTGCCGATGCCCGTGCTCGCGCCCGTGACCACGGCGACACGCCCATTCAGGTTCTGTTTGTTCATCTACGCTTTTCCTTTTGAAATATGGATCAGTACCGCGAGCGGTAGCGAGCGGGCCTCCTCAGCGAGCAGATCGTGGAGCAACGCTCGCTACCGCTCGCGGTACTGATCCGGCCCGCTGTAGACCGCTTTGCCATTGATGATCGTCGCCGCCACATCGAGCGTCATATTTTCATCGTCCCACCGGAACAACATCAAATCCGCTTTTCGTCTAACCTCGATTGCGCCGAACTGATCGGCGACTCCAAGCAATTCAGCCGGATTTGCGCTCGCCATCCGCAATGCGTCGTCGAGCGTCGCGTCGGAATAGCGAACGGTCTTCTCCACCGCTTCTTGCATCTCCAGAACCGAACCAGCCAGGTAAGGCGTGCCGGGCAGACAGACGCGGCGTTCATCATTGACTTCCACTTCGACATTGCCCAGACGATATTTGCCAGACGGTTTGCCAGCCGCCGCAATCGCGTCAGTGACCAGGATGCTGCGCGCAACGCCTTTCGATCGCAGAAAACATTTCACGACCGATGGAGGCAAGTGATGACCGTCAACGATGAAGCTCGCCCAGAGATCGTCGTTCGCCAATTGCTCCCAGATGTAATTCGGATGGCGGTCAATCTTCGCGTGCGAGCCGTTGCCAAGATGCGTCGAAAGCCTCGCGCCTGCGCGCACGGCGTCGGCGATTTGCGCTGGGGTAGCGGCGGTGTGGCCGATGGCCACTACGACGCCCGCTGCATTCGCTCGCTCGATGAAATCAATCGCTCCGGGCCATTCGGGCGACATCGTGACGATGCGAATCTGGCCGCGCGCCATGTCCTGCCATCGCTCGAATTCGTTCCAATCGGGCGGGCGCGCGTGCTGTTTCGGATGCGCGCCGCGCGGGCCGTCTTCGGTCGAAATGAATGGTCCTTCGACGTGAATGCCGATCATCGCGCGCGCGAACTCTGGCGATTCATCAGCGGCGCGAACCAAGTTGGAGACGCATTTCGCAATGTGATCGAAAGACCCGGTGATGATCGTCGGGCAAAAAGCGGTCACGCCCGTACGCCAGAGGCGCCGCGTGGCTTCGACGATCTGCTCGTGGGTTGTTTCTGCGTCGTTGAAGTCAATGCCGTCGTAGCCATTGAGTTGAAGGTCAATCAGGCCGGGCGCAATGCGCAACCGATCATCGCCAAAATCACAAGCCAGCGAAAGGTCGACAGGGCGAATCTCCTTGATGAATCCGTCAGCGACGAACAGATCAACCTGTTCATCGCTCGCTCCGATTTTGCCTCTGATCTTCATTCAAGCTCCAATCCTCGTGACCCAGTAACCCAGCGCGAGCAGCAACACCACCCACAACCACGCCAGCAAAAATCCGATCACATCCAGCCGATAACGCCGGTAGCTGAACGTCCGCGGCAGTCGCAGCAGATCAACGATCAACAGCGAATGACCTTCCTCTTCCAGCTTCGATCGCGGAATCGGCGGCACGATGTCTGAAATCTTCTGGGTTTCGACAATGACTTCCTCTTCTTTGATCATAGCTTTTTCAATCTCCTGCGGCTTTCAATCCGGCGCGTTCCAGGTTCTCTTCTTCGCCGACCGGCGTGTGCAGCAGCGCGAAAAATCTTTGCAAACGATCCGCCGTTTCGGGTTGCGTGAGCAGGCTGACGATGATGGCCAGCGTGAAACCGACCAGCAGCGCTGAAAGCAATTGGCCGCCCTGCCCCCAGCCGATCTTTTGCGCGGCGAAGAACATCGCCGAACTGCCGATGACGCTCGCCCACGCGCCCTTCGAGTTCGCTCGCGCCCAGACGATGCCGACCCACATTGGGATGCCGACGAACGCCACGATGGTGACGAAATGGACCGTCGCCTTCACGACCGAAGGCATGTAAAGCGCGAAGAGCAGACTGCCAACGGTCAGCGCGGCTGAAACCACACGGCCAACCAGCAGGTAATGCGCGTCGTCCGCCGCCGGCTTCAGGAATTTTTTGTAGAGGTTGCGCGTGAAAAGCGCCGAGCCTGAGACCATAAACGCCGCGCAGGAAGCGATCACCGTCCCGATGATGGCCGCGATCATCAGACCGACCAGTCCCGATGGCAGCAATTGTTTAATCATCGCGCCGAAGACCAACTCGCGGTTGCCGTGGTTGTACGCGCCTGCGAATAACACCGCCGCAATCAAACCGGTCAGCGCCCAGCCGATGGTGCAGAGCCGTTTGATGAAATTGCCGTAGCACCAGCCGACCCGGCAATTCATTTCGGTCTTGCCGCTGCCCGCGACCGCCATGTGGTGCGGCTGCGCGACGATGCCGACCAACCCGCTGACGATGAGCATCGTCACGGGAAACAGCGACAGTTCTTTGTCCGAGATCAACGAAAACATCTGCGGATCGAGTTTGTCGTGCAATCCCGTGAAACCGCCGATTGCGGCAAGGCCGAACGGGATGAGCAGGAACGACAGGATGACGATGAAGATGCCCTGGATGAAGTCGGTGTTGACTGTAGCGACCAACCCGCCCGCCACGCCGAACAGGACGAACAGCGCGGTGACGCCCCAGATGATCCACGTCTCGGACACGCCCGTAATCCCAGCGACCGTCAGCGCCGCGCCTTTGATGATCGTCCCCTGCCACAACATAAACAGGTAAAGCGCGAAGAACGAATAAGCGACGCCCAGAGATTTGCTGAAGCGTTCTTCAAAGAAGTCGGCGGTCGTCGTGTAACGCATTCGACGAAAGATGGGTGAGAGCAGCCAGAAGAACGGGGTCGAGAAGATGTACATCCATTGATACCAGATGCCCGCCATCCCGATTTCATATGAAGCCCCGGCGACGCCGATGGCGTAATCGGCGCGCGTGCCCGTGGTCAACGCCTGCGCCACCATCAAGGCTTTGCCGAACCGGCGATTGCCCATGAAAAACCCTTCGGTGTCTTTGACGCGGCGCGAGACGTACAGACCGAAGATGGTGATGCCGACGAGGTAGACGATGATGACCGCCAGATCGAGCCGAGATAATCCACTCATTGATCGTTCCCGAAAACCGTACCGCAGACTGTCCAGTCTGCGGGGGCTTAATGAAAGACCGACTGATGTTCAATTGCGCGCTCGCCGCAGTTCCACCGCAGACTCACGCAGTCTGCGGTACGGGTCGACGCCATTCCTATTGGTTCATTGAAGATTGCGTAATGCTGAAAGCGGGCGAACTGTAGCACATCTTTGTCGCTACTGAGTAGCCTTTGCGGGTATAATGCCCGCGCCTCCTGCGATCCATCTACGAAGCCGTTATGCGAAATGTAACCTCGAAAAATCTGCGAATCGCTCTGGCCGTCTTCGCCGCGATCTTTTGCTTCGTCGTCCAGCCTCAGGTCGCCTTCGGTCAGCAGATTGGCGAAGCCGAGCGGTTGAACGAACTCAGGAGGCTCCGCGACCAACTACAAATCTCAAACTCGCTGCGCGACGCGGACGCAGTGGTCGTGATCGGCGAGCGCGCAATTCTCGAAGCCGCGCAGCGATTGGTCGGGCTTGAGATTCTGCTCTCGAACGGGAGCACGCTGCGATTGACTTCGGTCGAAGGCGAGTTGAAGCCCGCCGCCGCAATCTTGAAAGTCGGGTTGCAGGCGAAGTCGTCGGTCACGGTCAACCTGCAATTGATTGGGCGGATTAACAGCGGCGAGGTGGAAAAAGACGCTCTGCGATTGCCGCTGCAAGTCACCGAAGTGAAGCTGATGAGCGGGCGGTTGTCGTCACTGTTTCTAAAAACGCTCTTTGGCGAATGGCTCAAGCCGGAGACGTGGAACGACGAATTACCCGCGATTGAGTTGCCGCTGGAGATGGCCGAGGCATTGCAAATTCCGGCCAACCGCTTCGAGGTCGCGGGCGAAATGCCGATGGAGATTTCCACGCCCGCTTACCAATTGCCGTTGAAGTTCGCGGTCACTTCTCTGCTCACGCTCGACAAACGCGTCGTGATCGCCCTGCGATTGGATCAAGGCGCGCCCGCAGTCAGCGTGGTTCAAACGTCGCTCATTAGCGGGAATAACAGCGACCCGGCGGCGCTCGAAAGCGAGATCGCGCGAATGAGCGAAGGTTTGATGGCTGATGGCGACTTGCGCCTGCGGTTCAATCGCCGCGTCATCAACGCGCTGCTCACGCAGATTGCAGCGGCGCACAGCTCCGACTTCGACCTCCGCCTCAAACGCGGACGCCTCCGCACCGAGGAGGCCACCGTGGTCGTCAAAGTCACCAACTACACCGACGTCGAAAGCGGCGCGGGCCAGGCGGATATTTCGCAACTGAACATCGAACGAATCGCGGACGGGAAGATCAATTTGCGCGTGAGCGGCCAGGGCGAACTCGACGCCAAATTGCGTGGGCGCGAATACGGCATACCATACAGCCTTTCGCCGCACATAACTTTCGTCATCAGCGATCAGAATCTGCCGCTCGAATTCGCGAGTGAAGGCGAGCGGATCATCCTGCGCGCGACGCCCGGTTCAACGCTTCCGATCAGCGTTCGTTTCAGTACGACTGTCGCCGGGCGCGAGGTCGGCATCAACCGCAACTCCGTGATCCCGGCGGATCAGTGGTTGAATCGGATCGAACTGCCGACATTCTTCGGGCGGGAATTTTCGCTGCCACGCAGGATGGAAGTTGACGCGGGCGGGAATCTTTACGTGACTGAAAAGCAGGCTCTCAAATACACGCTGTCGAATTTGCGCCTGAGAACGAAGGATGACGCGCTAGACATCGTTGCGGATTTCAAAGTGAAGTGACCATTGAATCCCCAAACGAAGGTGAGCGTGGTAGGATGGAGAATGAGAAAAGTTAAAAGAGCAAAGTGAGGTAACGCAATGACACAAACGAGCAAGGCAATTCAGGTAGATCAAATCACGCCCGAACTCTGGGCTTCGCTGATCGCCCAAGCCGCCATTGCGCCCATCCGCGTAGCCGCCGGCAACGGCGCGATCTTCGTCATCCAGACGGACAGCAGTTACCAACAGCTTCTGGCCGATCTCGATCTGGCGGAGGCGCGTAAAGGCATTGAAGAAGGGCGACAGGATAAAGCCGCCGGACGCACGCAATCGGTCAAAGAGGCTTTTGCTGAAGTGCGAGCCAAATCGGGTTTGCCGGAACAGGGTTAGGAACAACACCAATGGCTTTTTACGTCGAACTTACTTGCGCATCACCTGAAAGACTCATTCCCACCCCGCCCGCGTCCGTAAACAGATCGAACAATTGATTACCGATCATGGAGTTCACCGAAACACTCAAACTGGCCTTCGACGCCATCTGGTCGCACAAGCTGCGTTCGGCTCTCACGTTGCTGGGAATGATCATCGGCGTGACGGCCGTCGTCGTCGTCGTCTCGCTCATCCAGGGCTTCAATCGTTACGTTGACGAAAAGATCGCGGGCATCGGGTCGAAATCCTTCAGCGTCCGCCGCTTCGGCTTCGACGATTTCCGCAGCACGGATTCCATCGCCGAAGCGCAGCGCCGCAACAAAGAGCTGACCTTCGACGATTACGATTACCTGCGCGAGCGCGCGACGCTGGTTGACAAGCTCGGCGCCAAAGCCCTGCCCACGTCGGCGACGATCAAGCACAGCAACGAAACGATGGAATCGGTCAGAGTTGACGGCGCGATGGCCAACTGTGTTGACATCGAAAGTGTTGAGGCGTCCGAAGGGCGTTTTTTCACCAACGCCGAAGACCTTTCGTCCGTGAATGTCGTCTTCATCGGCGCAGACGTAGCGAGCCAGCTTTTCCCCGTCGGATCGCCGCTTGACAAAGAGATCACGATCAACGGCCTGCCCTATCGCGTCGTCGGGGTGTCGGCGGCCAAAGGCACCGTCTTCGGTATGTCGCAAGACAACTTCGCGACGGTTCCGCTCAAAACCTACGTGAAGAATTTCGGCCCGGCCGTGCGCCAGCGCAGCTTGTACATGGTGGCGACCGCGAAGAGCGACGACCAGTTCAGCGAAGCCGTCGAAGAGGTTCGCGCATTGATGCGGTCCCGCCGTGGTTTGAGACTCGGCCAGAAGGACACTTTCGGCATCGGCACTCCCGACGCGATTATGGCCACGCGCGACCAGGTGCTGGGGCCGATCTTCATCGTGGCGATTGCTGTGCCGGCCATCGCGCTGGTGGTAGGCGGCATAGTGATCATGAACATCATGCTGGTGTCGGTGACTGAGCGGACGAAGGAGATCGGCATCCGCAAATCATTGGGAGCGCGGCGCAGCGACATCCTCAAACAATTCCTGATCGAAGCGATCACGCTCTCGGCCATCGGCGGCGTCATCGGCGTGTTGCTGGCGTGGATTATGGGACGAATAGTGACCGCCGTCTTCTTCCCGACCTATCTCTCGGTCGTCGCCGTCGTCGTCGCGGTCTCGGTTTCGGGGCTGGTGGGAGTGTTGTCTGGCATCCTGCCCGCTCGCAAAGCCGCGATGCTCGATCCGATCGAAGCGTTGAGAGCGGAGTAAAATTTATGAGAGTGATTCGCACCGATATTCTCGAAAACCTCTGGATGGCGCTCGACACGTTGCGCAACAACAAGCTGCGCTCGTTCCTGACCGTGCTTGGCGTGGTCATCGGCGTGGTGACGGTGATGGTCATCGCTTCGTTCATCAGCGGCATTGACCACGCGGTCACGCAGCAGATCGAATCGTTCGGCACCAATTCGATCTTCCTCTACAAATTTGACGTGGGGCGCGCCGGTTTCCGCTTCGGCCAGCGTTCGCGCGAAGAGCGGATGCGCAAGAATCTGACATACGACGACGCGATGGCCATTGCCGAGTTGCCGACGATCAACATCGCCGTGCCGCTGTTGAACATCACGAACGATTATTTTGGCCGGAAGCTGGTGGTCAAAGGCGGGGGCAAAGAATCGGCGGCGGTCGTGTTGCAGGGCACGTTGCCGGAGTACGAGAAAGCGGGCATCTGGGTGATTTCCGCCGGACGCTTTTTCACCAGGCAGGAGAACGACAGCCGCGACGAAGTCTGCGTCATCGGCGCTTCGGTTGCGGACCAGTTCTTCCCCTTTGGTTCGCCGCTCGACAAATTCATCACTGTCGGCGGGCGCGAATTCCGCGTCATCGGCGTGCTCGAAAAACGCGAACAACTCTTCGGCGGTGGCGAAGGCAGCAACGATCAAAACAACATCATCTTCATGCCGTTCAGCGTCGCGCATAAGCTCAAGCCCAACGCCGAAGACATTTTCATCCTCGCCCACGCCAAGCCGGGAATGCTCAGGCCCGCGCTCGATGAGGTGACTACCCTGCTTCGCATCCGCCGCAACGTGCCTTTCGACAAAGAGAACAATTTCGGCGTTTCGACCGCCGACTCGATCATCGAGACTTTCCGCTCGATCACGCTCGGCGTGGCGATCGCCATGATCGCCATTTCGTCTGTGGGATTGATGGTCGGCGGCATCGGCGTGATGAACATCATGCTGGTAAGCGTGACCGAACGCACGCGCGAGATCGGAATCCGCAAAGCCATCGGCGGCGGCCGCCGCGACATCATGTGGCAGTTCCTGATCGAAGCCATGACGTTGACCGGAGCGGGCGGTTTGATCGGCTTGTTCATCGGTTGGTTGCTGACGTTGCTGGTCAAACTGATCTTGCCGTCCTACGTGCCGGTATGGGCGCCGGTCGTCGGCTTCATTTCCAGCGTCGGCATCGGATTGGTTTTCGGATTGTGGCCGGCGTGGAAAGCGGCGCGGCTCGATCCGATTGTCGCGTTGCGCTATGAGTAGTCGAGCGAAGAAGAAATGTACCGCAGACTGTCCAGTCTGCGGTAGTTTGCACGACCCGAACATTGCCGAAGCACGAGGCCTCCAGCCAGAGGCCCCGGTTTTCTTTGAGTTTTTCAGTCGATGAAGCCTCCGCAGACTGGACAGTCTGCGGTACGTTTCG
>Ga0187892_10005018_pt1 | contig 21342 bp, 15 predicted proteins | sample MA1701073metaG_FD_139345 | JGI IMG/M metagenome (GOLD analysis project Ga0187892, IMG submission 139345) | Bio-ooze microbial communities from a basaltic lava cave in the Kipuka Kanohina Cave System on the Island of Hawaii, USA - MA170107-3 metaG ... | reverse complement strand
TCCGTCGCGTACCCGCTCGCGCCGGACCGGTTCCCGATCGCGATCGGACCGGGTTGCACCCTGCTCATCGAAGGGATCCGCGACGACGCGACCACGCTCACCATCGACACCACCGTGCAGGGAGGCGGCCTCACCGGCTTCCAGTCGTCGGGCTACGCACTGCTCGTGAGCCGCGAGTTCGGTGTGACCGGTGGCCCGGCGGGCGGCTTCGGCGGCCTCGAGGTGATCTCCTACACGGGGAGGTCGAGCAACGCGCTGACCGGCGTGCGCCGCGGCGTCTCGCTCCAGCGCACGGAGAACTCGACCCTGAACCTCGCGGCCAAGGTCCACGCTCGGTTCCTCTCGGGCTGCGGCCTCGAGCGCGTGGAGGTCCCCTGTCTGATCCTCCCGATCTCGGCGGCCGGGTCGGCGAGCGGCGACTACCTGGACCCGATCGAGACCGGGTTCAGCGAGCGCATCCAGGTGGACTCGGAGTGGATCCGCTACGACGAGCTGGCGCGGGGGCAGAACGGACCCGGGGCCGGCGTCTACTTCGTCCGGAGCGATCCCGACGTGCTCGTGGAGGTCCTGAACCGGATCAACACCTACCGCGCGATGCCGCCGGTGGGGGGCGGAGGCGGCGGAGGGGGCGGCGGCGGCCTCATCGTGCCCCCCCGCGAAGGCGGGCGCGTGCCGGGCGGCGGACGGCAGCCGCCGCGCGAGGGTCCGGGCGGGCAGGTGCCTCCGGGCGGCGGTCCGGGCCGGCTGCCGCCTCCGGGGCCGAACCCGCCGAGCCAGCCGGGACAGCAGCCCCCGGCGCCGGGGCCGAACACGCCGGCTCCTCAGCCCCCGGGCGGACAGACCTGGGACCACGCGACGCTCCGGAACCAGATGGCCGGAGAGATCGAGTTCCGCGGACAGGACGGCACGTTGGACCCGGAGGTCGGGGTGCCGCACATCGACGGTATCGACTTCATCCCGGTCTTCCGCACGGAAGGCTACAGCGCGGGGCCGGGCGACTTCGTGACCGTGATGACCGCAGACGGGAGCGTGCGCGAGGGACGGCGGGTCGTCTGGGGCCGGCGGGAGGAGACCCGGATGATGCCGGCGCAATTGGGCGTGACGGACGACGCGGCCTACGTCGGCCTGAACGCGAACGTCTCGAAGCGCGTGGTCTCGACCACGCGGCCGATCGCGCAGCGCCGGCCGGGAGTGCACCTCCCGACCGCGATCAACTTCGACACCCAGGGAACGTCCCGGATCATCAAGGCGCCCTCGGGGGAGATGCCCTACACGCGGGACTTCAACCTCGTGGTCGGCGGGACCTTCGGCGGCGTCCATGCGCCCTGCTGGGTGGACGAAGTGGGGACCGCCGCGCTCAACCCGGCCCAGGTCTGGCACCGGGTGGACGTGCCCGGCACGGGCGACCGGTTCTTCCCCTCCGACGCGAAGGAGATCCGCCTCCGGCGCGACTCGCTCTGGGGGGGCTGGGGGAGCGAGCCGGCGCTGGTCCGGCGCCGGCCGGCGAACCCGCAGCAGCCTCCGGCCCAGGGGCAGCCGCAGAACCAGGTGCTGACCGAGACCGGCAAGGTGCGCGCCGCCGACCGCGGGCGGCCGGCGGTGACCTTCAGCAAGCGCGAGGGCGACCCGTGGGTGCGGGCGACGCTGGTGAACGGCCGTCCCTTCCCCAACCGTCCGGGCCAGGACGACCGGGACTGCGGCGTGATCCAGGTGGGCGCGGAGCTGATCGCCTACCGGGGGCTCGAGGACCGGGCCGCCGAGGGGACGATGGTGCTCAAGGACCTGATCCGCGGCTTCTTCGGCACCCAGGCGGCGCCGCACTACGACGGCGAGGAGGCCACCTTCCTGACCTGGATGGAGACGGCGCTCGTGACGGGCGCGGTGGATGGCGCGTCGTTCAGCATCCCGGTCGAGAACACCTTCGGCTTCCCGCAGCAGGGGATGGGCGCCTTCCTGGACCAGGTCGGGCACGTGACCGAGATCTTCTCCTACACGCGGGCGGCGCAGGTCGAGTTCCAGATGCCGCGCGGCATCGACGGCCAGACCCAGGGCGAGCGCGGCATCTTCCGCGCGCGGTACGGCACCGTGGCGGCGGCCCACGAGCCGGGCGACCTGATCTTGCGGATCCCGTTCCGTTACTGGGACCGCGCGGCGGAGCGGACCGACGACCCGAACCTGGGCTACTACCAGTTCCCGATCCAGGTGGGGGAGTCGTTCTTCCAGTCGCTCACCTGGTCCGAGAAGCTGCCGCAGTCGCATCTCCGGCTCCGCCTCCTGGCCCGCGTGGACGCTCGGGCCTCATGGGGCGACGAGCCCGGCGGCCCGTCCGGCCTCTTCGAGTTCCGCAAACCCCGGGACGAGAGCAACCCGAACCGGATCTCGATGCAGGGCGACGCCATCGAGGTGCGCGCCTACTTCGAGTACGAGCCGGGCGCCTTCCAGGGCGACTTCACGTCCGACTCCTGGAAGGAGACGCCCGTCCTGGAGTCGGTGTCGATGGAGTACTTCGCGCCGAACCGGGTCCTCTCGAGCGTGAGGTGAGCGAATGAGGCGGAGGCCGGAGCGGGGCATCACGCTCGTCGAGCTGCTGGTGGCGCTGGGGCTCTTCCTGGCGCTCAGCCTGACGCTCTATGCCTTCGTCCGGGGCGGCCTCCACATGTGGCGGACCGGGGAGCGCGGGATGTCCTTCGCCGAGCGCTCCCAGGTGGTGCTCGACCTCCTGACCGAGGATCTCCAGTGCGCGTACGTCCCTCCGGCGGCGGCGGACGGCGCGCCGATCGCGCGCTTCCTGTGCGATCTCGGGGCCGACGCCGACGGAAAGCTCGGCCCCTACGGGAGCCGGCTCCGGTTCGTCCGCGCCATCGGGGGCGAGCTCTACGACCCCGAGACCCGCGGGACCCCGCCCCTTGCAGCCGACACGGCGAAGAAGGCGCTGGCCGCGCAGGTCGAGCAGATGGCGAAGACCGCCGGGCTCGGCGTGCCGCGCGTCCCGGGCGGCCTCGTCGAGATCGCCTGGACGGTGGTGGGAACGGGCAGCGGGCCCGGGACGCTCTACCGTGGCCGCCTCTTCCCGCTCGGTCGCACCGACTCCTTCTTCGAGAAGCTGCCTCAGTCCCGCCAGGAGGCGGACGAGCGGCTGATCCCGGTCCTGGACGGCGTGCTCCGATTCCAGCTCCGGTTCGACAACCAGAACACGGTCTCCGGGGCCGAGACGCTCGGCGGGACGTCGAGCGGGCGGGACCAGGTCTGGGATTCGACCCGGGGGCTCCTCAAGGCCTTCTCGCTGTTCCAGGGGCTGGAGTCCGCGCTGGTCGCCCGCGACGACGTGTTCCCGTCGGCGGCGCAGCTCACGCTCACGCTCACGCGGCCGGACGACGCCTCCTTCGGGACTTCGCTCCGGCAGGCGGTCGATGAGGGGGACCAGGTGCTCCCGCTGGCGGCGCTCGAACCGCTCCGCGACCTCAAGGCTGACGAGGTCCTGGTGGACGAGGAGTGGCTCCGCCTGTCCCCCGGCTCGTCGCGGGACGTGAAGATCATCGAGCGGGGCGCCCACGGCACGCGCGCGGTGCCGCACCCCTTCGGCGCGACCGTCTGGGTCGGGACCACGACGACCGCGCGCATCGAGATCCCCTGCCATCGGGAGGACTGGAACCGATGACGGCAGGCGGCGGAGTCGGCTGGAAGCTGGAAGCTGGAAGCTGGAAGCCGGATGAGTGCCGGTGCGGGGGGAAGAAGCGGAACGGCGAGGGAGGGTTCACGCTGCTCGAGGTGATGATCGCTGCGGTCATCCTCGTGACCGGCATGGTGAGCCTGCTCGGCCTGTTCGCGATGGCGCTCTCGCTCCACCGGAAGAGCCTGGACACGACCAACTCCGCGCTGATCGCGCGCGAGATCCTGCCTACGCTCAAGCGCGATGCCCTCCGGCGGGACGACAAACGCGGATATCATTTCGTCGACGTCTCCGAGCGGGACCTCGCCGGGCATCCGGGATACCGGTACTCGGCGACCTTCCTCGCCACGGGGGGGCCGCCCCAGGAGGCGATGGCCGAGGTGCGCATCTACTGGACGGCCCGGGGTCGCGCGCGGTCGGAGGTCTTTCGCTCGGTGGTCCTCGCGGAACCGGAATACCGTGACCTGATCCGGCAGGAGAAGGAGAAGAGGAAGCCATGAGAAGCGGGATGGCTGGTTTGCTCCTGGCCGGAGCGCTCGCCGCTCCGGCGGGCGCGGAGCTGGTCAACCTCAAGGGAGGGCGCTTCCTGCAGGGCGAGATCCTGGAGGCGGGCGAGCAGGGGATCCGGATCAAGGTCTACGACACCGGGGGGGTCTTCGTCCTCCCCTGGGACAGCCTGCTCCCGCGCGACGCGGAGCGCATCCGCCTCGAGCGCGGGCTGGACGTCGAGGACAGCCCGCTGGTCCTCATGGTCGCCGGCGTCCGGGTGACGTTCACGAACGGCGAGGTCCTCGAGGGCGTGGAGCTGGAGAAGAGCCCGAGGGGGGAGCGGGTCTTCCGGTTCGCGGGCCGGCTCAACCCGACGCCGCTCAAGCCCGAGCGCATCCTGAAGGTCGAGGAGATCCAGATCAGCGCGCTCGACGTCTACACGACCGACGAGCTCTATCGGAGGAAGCTCGAGGAGGACGCGCCGGACGACGTCGCCGGGCACTTCTCGATGGCCCGGTACTGCACGCTGATCGGCGCCTACGAGCAGGCCAAGGACCACTTCGGGAAGGTCCAGGAGCTGGATGCCGCCCACAAGCCCGACTACATCAAGAGGGAGATGGCGCGCCTCGACGTGCTGCTCGCCAACCGCGAGGTCCAGGAGCAGTTCCTGCGCGCGCGGCGGCTCCGGTACTCGAACAAGTTCGAGGAGGCGCGGGACCTCCTGCACCAGCTCGAGGGGAAGCTCCAGGGGGAGCTGGCGGAGCAGCTCCTCAAGGAGCAGGAGACCCTCGAGAAGGAGCGCACCGTCTACGTCATCGGCCGGCTGGTTTCGGAGTGGCCGAAGGCCGCCAAGAACCTCTGCTGGAAGGCGGCCAACGACCCTGACCTGAAGATCCAGAAGGCGCAGGAATACGCGCTCCGCGAGATGCCCAAGGAGATCCTCGAGCTGCTCTCCCAGCGCCTGAGCACGTCGGCCAAGGAGATCAAGGAACTTTGGGGCAAGCGGAAGGCCACCGGGCATTCGCGGGCCTACTACGGGAGCGGAACCTTCATCGTGGAGAAGATCCCGCCCGCCCGGAAGCCCGACCCCAACAAGCCCGGCTCGGGGAGCGGCGGCAGCGGTGGCGGCGGGAGGGGCGGCGGGAACCAGGGAGGGCGCGGGGGGAACCAGGGACGGAACCAGCCGCCCCCGCGGCCGCAGCAGGAGAAGCTCCCCACGCCGGACGAGTGGTGGCAGCAGGCGGGGGGCGCCGAACGGAGCCAGTGGCTCATGGCGCTCTACGTCGAGAAGGGCAAGGACATGACCGTGATCGAGGTCACCAAGGAGAACTGCCCGACGTGCGGCGGCCACGGCGTGCGGCGCAAGACGACCGAGGGAGGCATCGCCGAGGTCCGATGCGAGCGGTGTCTCGGGCTCGGAGGGGACCGGGTCGTCAAGTACCGGTGACCGGAAGCGGGCGGCTCTGACCGGGAGGGATGCTTGAGCGAGGGTGCGAGCGAGGCAAGGGCGCGGCTCCGGCGGACGGTGCTCTGGGTGAGCCTGATCTACGTGCTCAGCCTGATCGCGGCGTTCGGGCTCCGGGGTTGATGCGGCGGACCCTCTGGCTCGCGGCGGCGATCTGCGCCGGCTGCGCGGGGACCAGCGGCCCGGGCGCGCGCAGCGCGGCCGGGCTTCCGCCCACCGGCGCGCCTCAAGCGCCCGTCCCCGCTTCGAGCCCTACTGCCGAGAAGACTCCGGCGGCGCCCGCCCCGGCGCCGGGCGCCGCGGCCCCGGTGACACCGCCGGGACCCCGCGACGCGGGGGCGACGACCGGCGAGCTCCTGTTCACTCCGGCGGGGGACACGGTCCTGGCCGAGGTCGCAGGCGAGAAGGTCTGGAAGACCCAGCTCGCCGACCTCTTCTTCCTCATGTCCCCCAAGCTGGCCGGCGAGTTGCTCGCCGAGCTGGTCAAGAACCACATGCTGGCGCGCGAGCTCGAGCGCCTCCAGGTCCCGATCCCGGAGCAGGAAGTCGAGGCGACGCTCCAGCGCGAACTGGAGGAGCAGCGGAACGCCGTGCGCGTCCAGTACACGGGCAAGGTGAGCTTCGCGGAGTTCATCCAGGAGATGTTCAACCGGACCGAGGAGGAGTATGTCGAGGCCATCCGCAAGGTGACGCGCGGTCTCGTCGGTCTGGCGCGGGTGATCCGTTACGAGCAGGTCCTCGAGGACCGGGCCCAGGCGCGGATGATCAGCGTCCGCACCCGCGACAAGGCCGAGGAGATCAAGAAGAAGCTCGAGGAGGGCGCCGACTTCATCGCGCTCGCCAAGAAGGAGTCGGTGACGCCCACCGCCGCCGAGGGCGGCCTCCTGCCCGTCTTCGGGCGGGGCTACCTGGTGCCGGAGGTCGAGGAGGTCGCCTTCCGCCTGGGCGAGGGGGAGGTCTCCCCGATCCTCGAGTCCGGAAGGGACGAGAACCGGCTCTACCACCTGCTCCGCGTGGTCAAGCGGTTCCCGGCCCGGAACCTCCCCTACGCTGCCGTGGCCGCCGAGATCGAGCAGGGCCTGAAGACGAAGAAGCTGGAGGAGTTCGAGGTCGATGCGTGGCGCATTCGCGCCGAGCGACGGTATCAGGTGCGCCGCGGAGGGAAGTAAAGGGGTCAGGACCCGCCGCGGGTCCTGACCACTCTGAGGAAACCATGGATCCATCGGAGTTGATGGCCGGACCCGACCGACCCTCCACGAGCGAGGCGCCCGACCTGGTCCGCGTGGTGGAAGCCCTGCTCTTCTCCAGCGAGGAACCGGTCAGCCTCGAGCGCCTCTCTTCCGTGCTCGAGGGAGAGGAGCGGGCGGCGGTGCTCGCGGCCGTCCAGACGCTCACGGAGGAGAGCCGGCTCCCCGGCCGTTCCTGGTTCGTCGAGGAGGTGGCGGGAGGCTGGCGCCTCACCACGAAGGCGGAGTTCGCGCCCTGGGTCCGGAAGCTGCTCCGGGTGCGGCGCGAGGAGCGCCTCTCCCCCGCGGCGCTGGAGATCCTCGCGGTCGTGGCCTACCGCCAGCCGATCATCAAGGCCGAGATCGACGCGCTCCGCGGGGTGCAGTCGGACGGCGCGCTCCGCGGGCTGCTCGAGCGGAAGCTGCTCAAGGTCGTGGGTCGCGCCGACCTGCTCGGACGCCCGCTCCTGTACGGGACCACCCGGGAGTTCCTCGAGAAGTTCGGCCTCAACTCGCTGAAGGACCTCCCGCGGCCCGAGGAGTTCTGGGCGCGGGTCGCGGGAAGCGCCGTGCCGCCGCCGGTCGCCGACCCTTCCCCGCCGCCCGCCCTGGAGACCTCCGTGCCGCCCGTGCCCGACTTCGTGGAGCCAGACCCCGGGCCCGGAGCGGGCGGGCCCGGAGCTCAGTGATCGCGCGGGCCTGAACTCGGGCCGGGTTGCGGCGCGCCCGAGCGCCCCTACAATCCTCCCCACGGGCATCGCGGTCGGGTGACGCTTCTTCGGCACTCGGGGACTCGAAATCGCAGGGTCGTATCTCCCGCACATCCCAGGACCAGCCTCTCCTTCCCTCGCCCGCGGTCTTCGGGTCCTCGGTCGCGGCCGGCTCCCTCCTGGTCGCTCTCCTGGACGCGGTGCATCTCCTGGGTCAGGACGCGCCGCGGAGGGAAACCGTGCCAGCCGCGCTCCTCCTCCTCGGCCTCCTCCCGGCGCTCGGGTTGCTCGCGGGAACCGCGCTTGGAGCGCTCGCCCGGCGCGTCGCCGCGCCGGCCCGGAGCCGGCCGCTCCGCGGGAGCGCAGCCTCCACCTTCGCGTGCCTCGTCGGGGCCTTCGCCGCCGTCCCCCTCGTCCCCTGGGTCCATTCGGTCTTCTCGGGTCCCCGGATCTCGCGACTCCCGGGGCGTGTCGCCGTGGAGGTCCTGGCCGTGGGGCTCCTCGCCGGCCTGATCGCACTGACGGTCCGGCTCCTGCTCGCGCTCCGCGGAGCCGCGGCATCCCGCCGGCGCGGAGCGGCGGGCCCGGCGCTCCTCCTCGCCCTGTTCCTCCACTGGGCCGACGGTCACCTGTACGTGCGAACCTATGGCCAGGTCCACGGCGCGCTCGCGCTCGCCGCCCTGGCGCTGGGCTCCGTCGCCGCCCGGCTCGCGGGTGTCGCGCGCCCCCTGCCGCGCCCGGGGCCGGCGCTCCTCCTCGCGCTCCTCCTCGCCGCCCTGGGTGCCGGCGTGCTCGCGCGCGCTGACCGGCTCCGCTGGACGATCCGCGGGCGCGCTCCGGTCGGGGGGAAGATCGTGGCGCTCTCCGATCCCCTCTTCGGCGCCGGACCCGTGGCCGTGCCTTCGGCGCCGGAGCTCCTGGCGGAGCTCCTCCCCCCTCCCGATCCCGGATGGGACGACCGGAGGCCCCTCCTGGACCGGCTCTTCCCCGGCCGTCGCGCGGCGGGCGTCCTCCTCGTCACGGTGGACACGCTGCGCCCGGACCGGATGGGCCTCTACGGGGACCCGCACGGCGCGACGCCCCACCTCGACGCGCTGGGACGCGAGTCGGTGCACTTCCCCGAGACGCGGTCGCAGTACCCCGGCACGCGCTTCTCGATGTCCTCGATGCTGCGCGGTCGCCACCCCGCGTGCACGCCGGAGTTCCAGGCCGACCTGGGCGTGGGGACCCTGGACGGGCCGCCGCCGATGTTCGCGGAGCGTCTCCGGAGCCTCGGGTTCCGGACGGCCCTCTTCGTGGACCTGAACGAGGTGGACCTCGCGAGCCCCGGGCGCTTCGGTTTCTTCCGGGAGGGCGTGGACCGCATCGTCAACGTCCCCGAGCCCAGCTCGGCGGAGCTGGCCCGATCCGCCGTGGAGCACCTGGTCGAGCGCGGCGCGGAGCGGACCTTCACCTGGATCCACTTCAACGATCCTCATGGCCCGTACCGGAGCCTCCCCGAGTTCCCCTTCGGGAGCTCGGAGGAGGCCCGCTACCTCTCCGAGGTCGCGGCCGCGGACGCGGCGGTCGGGCTCCTCGTCGGGGGCCTCTCGAGAGCCGGGCTCCTCGACCGCCTGATCGTCGTCGTCCACTCCGACCACGGAGAGGAGTTCGGGGAGCACGGCGGGCGGACGCATCTCACGACGACCTACGAGGAGCAGGTCCGCGTTCCGCTCCTCATCCGCGTGCCCGGGCTCGGCGCCGGCCCCGCCTCGGCCTCCGCGGCCCTCCTCGACGTGGTGCCGACGCTGAGCGAGCTCCTGGACCTGCCGCGGGACCCCGGCCTGCACGGCCGAAGCCTGGTGCCCCAGCTCCTCGATCGCGATCTCGGCCTGGACCGCCCCGTGTTCTCCCAGGTGGATCACCTCGTGACGACGGGCGACCGGCTCCGCGCCGTGATCCGCGGCCCCTACAAGCTGATCCTCGACCTCGGGTCGGGGAGCCGGGAGCTGTACGACCTCTCGCGCGACCCGCGCGAGCTGAGGAACCTCGCGGGCTCCGGGTGGGCCGTCGAGGAGGAGCTGTTCCGCTGGATCTCGGCGTTCGTGTCGATCCGGTGCTCCGGTCGGGGCGCGGAGGCCGACGCGGAGCTGGACCGGCTGACGGCCCGCTACGGCGAGCTCTCCCCGGCCGAGCGCGACCGGGCCCGCGCGCTCGTCGGGCAGGTCGCCGACGCCGCCGCGCGGCGGTTCTTCCGTGAGGTGCTCGTCCGGGGAGTCCCGCAGGAGATCATGGAGGCCGCAGCCTGGCTCATCCCCCAGGAGGACGCGGAGGGAATCGCGATCCTGCTGTCGCTGCTCCGGTCGAGCGACGACGGGACCCGCCGGACCGCCGCGCTCATGCTGGGGTTCTACCGGAGACCGGAAGCCCGGGCTCCGCTCCGACGTCTCGACCTCGATCCCGATCCGCTGGTCCGCTCGGCCGCGGCCTTCTCGCTGAGCGCGCTGGGGGAGTCCGTGGACCGGGAGACGCTCCGGACCCTGCTCGCGCAAGGCGGGCCCTTCTACCCGTTCCTGGGACGGCTCGGTCTCGCCCTCCAGGGCGAGGACGAGGCCGGGGTCCTCTTCGGGGAGACCCTGCTCCGGCGCGTTCCGCAGCTCAACCAGATCGTGCTCGATCACCTGGAGCGGGCCCCGCGCCCGGAGCTCCTCCGGGCGCTCATGGCCGTGCAGATGGACCTCTACCAGCCGACGGACGTCCGGACGCACGCGGTCCGCGCCATCGGACGGCTGGACCATCCGGACGCGCTCCGGGCCCTGGCCCACATCGAGCGGAATCCGGCCCGCGAGCTGGCCCGGGAGGCGCGACGGAGGCTCGAGGAGCGGATGGGCGCGGATGCGGCGGGGCTGGAGCGGATGAGGAGGGTGGCTGCGCTCTCCTCGAGGCCCAGACCCAGCTCCTCGAGGGTGCTCCCGATCGGGCGACCCTGGTCCTCCGCGAGGCGCTCCGGGCCGATCCGGGCGACGTGCACGCGAGACTGGTGCTGGCCCGGACCCTATGGAACCAGGGGGACGAGGGGGAGGCGCGCCGGGAGCTGGAGGCCGCGGCCCTCCACCCGGATTCCGTGCTCCCGTCGCCTCGGGCCGCTGAGCACCTGCTGCAGTCGCTCGTTCCCGGCGACGGAGGCGGCGGAGCCCGGCCCACGATCGAGTCCGTCGAGCTGGAGGGGCCGGGCTTTTCCGGAGACCCGACTTTCGTCGTGCTCCGGGTCCGCGGCGGCGGCTCGGCGCTCGGCGGACCGCTCTGGCGGAAGGGACTCGCGCTCCGTTGGGAGGTCCGGAACGCCTCGGGGACCACGGCCTCCGGCGGATTCGACGACTACCCCCGGGGGCATCCGTTCGTGCTCGCCCCGGGAGAGACGGCGTTGTTCGAGGCCCGGTTCTGGCCGCCCCGGAAACCGGGGGCCTACGAGCTCCGGGTCTGGATCGAGGGGCTCGAGCGGCTGCTGGTGCGGACGCCGCTCCTGGTGCTCGCGCCCGAGGGGGCCAGTCTCCGCGAGGCCATCCGGCGCCAGGCCCTGGACCTCGAGGTCGGGGGGAAACCCGTCCGATGCAGTCCGGGAGCGCAGGTCGGCGTTCCGATCCGGGTGGTCTACCGGGGCTCGATCCCGCTCCCGGGAGGAGGGGGCGTGGGGAGCCTCTCGCTCACGCCGGTTTCCCGAAGGACCGGGAAGACGCTGGGTCCGCCGCTCCGCTTCCAGGTGCCGGTCCTCGAGGCCGGGGTCGTGACGGACTCGGAGCTCCGGCTCCAGGCGCCGGACGAGGTCGGCGCGCACGACGTGGACCTGGTGCCGGCGATCGAGGGGTACGGGGCGTTCGACGCGATCCCCTGGACGAGGGTCCAGATCGGCCCTTGAGGCGGCCGGCGCGGACGCCGGCGGGCTCTTAATGACGTGGGGGTCGCCCGCTACAATCCTCCGGATTCTCGAGGCCCGGAGGGCCGGCGGAGGCCTCCCCATCCCCCAGGAGTCGCGGTTCATGTTCCAGCTCAGCGAGCGGTCGAAGAAGTGGATCATGGTGGCGGTGGTGGTCTTCGCGCTCCCCACGGTGGGCATCTCGATCACGCCGGGCGCCTTCGGCAACCGGGACCGGACCGAGCTGGCCAGCTTCGAGGTCCGCCCCGGGAAGCGGGTGGTGATCACCAACGAGGAGTACCGGAACACCATGCTCCGGATCAACAACCTCTCCCGCAGGAACCCCGAGCCGAGCGAGGTCTGGAATCACATCATCCTGGTCCGCGAGGCCGAGGAGGCCGGGATCATGGTCACGGACGACGAGATCCGGGAGGTCGTCGATCGCTTCGCGGAGCAGGGCGCGGACGTCTACGCGCGGGCGGTTCGCGCGCAATACAACATGACCACCGGGCAGTTCGAACAGCAGCTCCGCGAGCAGTTCCTGGTCCGTCGTCTCCAGGAGGTCTATCGGATGGCGCAGCGCTATCCGACGGAGCAGCTCTTCGAGGAGTTCAAGAAGGACGCCGGTCAGAAGCGCTACGAGCTCGACTACGTCGCCTACCGGGCCGACGACCTGATCAAGAAGCAGAACCCGCTCGACTATCCGCTCGAGAAGGTCCGCGAGTACTACACGGCCTCGGGCAACGACCACGTGCGGCGGAAGTACCTCGGCCAGGACAAGTACGACGTGGAATTCGTGGCCGGGCGGTTCGACCAGCTCGATCCGGCGAAGACGCCGGAGAAGTTCGCGCAGGTGGCCTTCAGGGACGACGCGGAGGAGCAGAAGGAGCTCGAGGCCTTCCATCAGCAGAACCAGCACCGCTACCGCCGGCCGCAGACCGAGATCAAGCCCGGCGAGCAGGACACCACGAAGGAGCTCTACACGCTCGCCGAGATCCGGCCGCAGGTGAAGCGGGAGGCGCTGATCACCCGCCTCGTGGAGCGCGCGCGCGCCGACGAGCTGCTCCAGGGCGAGAAGCCCGACGTGCGAGCGGTGGCGCGGAAGTACGGGCTGACCTACGGGCGCTCGGGTCCGATGACCACCCCCGAGCTGACCGGGTGGACGGAGCTGGGGGACCCCCAGGCGCAGTACGCGGTGGTCTCCGCGGTCTCGACGCTCCAGGACGGGAAGCTCCAGGACGCCGTGAACAAGAGCGTCCCCGGCCAGGTCTTCTTCGTCCGGCTTCGCGAGCGCCTCAGGGCCGAGCCGCCTCCGCTCGAGGAGGTCGAGCTGAGAGTCCGCGAGGACCTCATGCGCAAAGACGCCTACGACCAGGCCCTCGCCGCCGCCCGGGACTTCCGGAAGGCGATGGAGGACGCGGCGAAGGCGGAGCTGGAGCCCGGGTACCAGGCGATCCGCGATCACAGGGCGAAGGAGGCGGAGGAGGAGATCACCCGGGACAAGATCGAGGACGAAGAGGGGAAGAAGCTCGTCCGGGAGAAGTACAAGGGGCGCGCCGAGCTGGAGATCACCAAGAAGCGGGAGGCGGATTTCAAGGCCAAGGAGCTCGCGGCCTTCGACAAGGTGGCGGCGGACCGGGGGCTGGCCGTCAAGCACCTCGCCCCGTTCACGCGCCGTCAGTACGGGGTCACGATGCCCGGCGAGGACCCCGCCGAGGCCTTCCTGAAGTCGAACATCACGGCCACTTCGCTCCGCTCGAAGGGGGAGGTGTCGAGCCCGATCCCCGACGAGCTGAACAAGGCGGTCTACCTCGTCCGCGCGACGGACGTCCAGGAACCCACGGCGGACCAGCTCGACGACCAGGCTCTGCCGAATGCCAGGCGGGGTCTGGACACGCGCCAGAACATCCAGATGCAGGCGAAGTTCGACTACAAGATCGGGCTCAAGACCCGCGTGAACCTGGAGTCGAAGGTCCCGGAGGAGGAGCCGGAGCGGAGGGGCACGCCGATCACGCCGGAAACGCCGATCGAGATCCCGGTCGGGACGCCCGGCGACGGTTAGCGCGTAGATCTCTCTCTACGGTACCGGATCCTCACCCCCCCGCGCCCAGGGGTTGCAGCGGAGCACGCGGCGGAGGGCCAGCCACGAGCCGAGCCACGCGCCGTGGCGCTCGAGCGCCTCCAGCGCGTAGCCCGAGCAGCTCGGCTCATAGATGCAGCACTCCGGCAGCAGCGGGGCGACGGTCTTCCGGTAGAGCCACACCAGGAGGATCAGCGCCTGCTTCATCGCTGGGCGCGGATCCGGAGCGCCCGCTGGAGCAGCTCGCGGAACTCCGCCTCCAGGTCGGCGTGCCTCCCGCTCCGCAACGCCGCCAGCGGGACCACCACGATGTCCACCGGCTGCTCCAGCTCCGGGAGCAGCAATCGGAACACCTCGCGGAGGCGCCGCTTCACGGCGTTCCGGACCGTGGCCTTGCCGACGCGGCGCCCGACCGAGAGGCCGAGCCTCGGCTCGGCCGCGCTCCCGGGCAGTACGTAGAGCACCATCGCCTTCCCACCGACCCGGCGCCCTTCCCGGAAGACCAGCCCGAAGGCGCGGGCCCCGGAGAGGCGGTGCCGGCGCCGGAAGCGCAGTCGGGGGCGGGACGCGGGCTCGGGCGGCATCGGCAGGCTCCAGGCGGATTGTAGCCCCGCGTCGCTGATGTCGCGGCCGCCGCTCGACCGATAGAATCCGCGCTTCCCATCTCAGGAGCAGAGCGATGGCCACCGCCAGGAAAGCCGCTTCGACCCGGACGCCGGCGCGTCCCAGGACCCGCCGGACCGCCGCCGCTCCCCGGGCGGTCCCGTCCCTGAAGACTCCGCTCCCGGGACCCAAGGCGCGGCGTCTCCTCGAGCGCGACGCGCGCTTCGTGTCCCCCTCCTACACGCGGAACTACCCGCTGGTGGTGGCGCGCGGCCGGGGGCTCACCATCGAGGACGTGGACGGGAACCTCTTCCTCGACTTCACGGCGGGCGTCGCCGTGACCGCGACCGGACACTGCCACCCGGACGTGGTGCGGGCGATCCAGGAGCAGGCGGCCGAGCTGATCCACATGGCCGGGACCGACTTCTACTACGAGTCCCAGGCCCTTCTGTGCGAGCGGCTCTCGCGGCTCGTGCCGGGTCCCGGCGACAAGAAGACCTTCCTCAGCAACTCCGGGACGGAGGCGGTCGAGTGCGCGTTCAAGCTGGCGCGCTACGAGACGCGCCGGCCGCGGACGATCGCCTTCCTGGGCGGCTTCCATGGGCGCACGATGGGATCGCTCTCGCTCACGGGCTCGAAGAGCCTCCAGCGGAAGCGCTTCGCGCCCCTGCTCCCCGATGTGACCCACGTCCCGTACGGCGACTGCTACCGATGCCCCTACCGGCTCACCTATCCCTCGTGCAACCTGCACTGCGTGGACGTGATCGAGGACGAGTGGTTCCGGCGCATCGTCCCGCCGGAGGAGGTGGCCGCCATCGTGGTCGAGCCGGTGCAGGGGGAGGGAGGCTACGTCGTGCCGCCGCCCGGGTGGTTCGAGCGCCTGCGCGCGCTGGCGGACCGACACGGCATCCTGCTGGTGGTGGACGAGGTCCAGGCCGGGATCGGCCGCACGGGGAAGTTCCTCGCGGTCGAGCACTGGTCGGTCACGCCGGACGTGGTCTGCATGGCCAAGGGGATCGCGTCCGGGCTCCCGCTCGGTGCGACCACGGCGCGGCCGGGGCTCATGACCTGGGAATCCGGCGCGCACGCGAACACCTTCGGGGGCAATCCGCTGGCCTGCCGCGCGGCGCTCGAGACGCTGGACCTCGTCGAGCGGTCGCTGATGCGGAACGCGCGCGACGTGGGCGCCTACCTGATGGCGGCGCTCCGGCGGATGCAGGCGGGGATCGAGATGATCGGGGACGTGCGCGGGCTCGGCCTGATGATCGGGATCGACCTCGTGAAGAGCCGGGACTCGCGGGCCTTCGACACCGACCGGCGGAACCGCGCGATCCAGCGCGCGTTCGAGAAGGGTCTCCTCCTGCTCGGGTGCGGGCCGTCCACGATCCGCCTCGCGCCGGCGCTCACCGTGACCCGGCAGGAAGCCGACACGGCGCTCTCGATCCTGGACGACGTTCTGCGGGAGGTCCAGGCGGGGAAGTAGGAAAAGGTGCCACTCTTCATTTCCGCCGCGGAAATGAAGAGTGGCACCTTTTCCTACTTCCGTGCGCCGGCAGCGGAGGCGAGCTTGCGCGAGTACTCGTCCTTGAGCTTGTAGGCCTGCTCCACCATCGGGTCGAACTTCCGGCTGGTGTACTTCAGGAACCGGTCCACGTCCTGGACCGCCTCCCCATACTGGCCGGCCAGGGCCAGGCACTGGGCCCGGAGCAGGTACACGTTGTCGGGCGGCTGAGCGTCGATGTCCAGGATCGCGTTCAGCTCGGCCAGCGCGTCCTGATGGCGCTCCTGCTTGAAGTAGATGGCGGCGAGCATGTCGCGCGCCCGCCCCTCGTCCTTCACGTTGCGGTTGATCTTGTCCACCAGCGCCTTCCGCTCCTCCTCGGTCTCGGCGGTAGATTTCCGCTTCTGGAAGATCTCACGGGTCTGGCGGGCGAGGTCCACGTACTTGCGGTAGTGCCGCTCGGCGGCGGCGAAGTCGTTCTGGTTGGCCGCGACGTTCCCGAGCGCGAGCAGGGCCCGCGGGTCGTCCCGGTGCAGTTTCAGCGTGCGCTCGAGCGCGTCCTTCGCTTCCTCGAAGTTCCGGGCGGACTCTCCGCGGAGCCGTTTCGCTTCGGCCGTGAGCCGGCTCCGCTCGGGCTCTTTCGCCTGAGGGTGCTTCTCGTCGGCGGCCTCGGCCTCGCGGAGCTGCCGGAGACCCAGCTCGGCATGAGCCATCCCGAGACCCAGCCACGCCCGGGAGTCGGACCCGTTCAGGTCGATCGTCCGGTCGAACCGCTCGATCGCCGTCTGGAGCTTCTGCGGCGTCCCCTGGTGGAGCGCCGACCAGGCCGCGCCCAGGTTCGCCTTGTGGCTGTAGGTGTCCTGCTCCAGGGCCTTGAGGAACTGGTCCTCCGCCTGGGCGAACTTGCCGCCGTCGAAGTAGCGCTGGCCGTTGCCGGCATAGAGCGTGTAGAGCCGCCGGGACTCCCCGCTGTCGGGGACCAGGTGGTCCAGCACCTTGCCGGTCCTGGGGATGATCCCTCGGCACGCGGGCAGCGCGACGAGCAGGGCCACGATGAGGCAGAGGACGCGCATCGTTCAGGTCCTTTTTTCTTCCGGTTTCCGAAGACGGAGAAGAGCGGGATTGTAGGCCGGGACCCGTCCCCGGGTCAAAGGGCTGCACCCCCGGGTGTTCCGAGGAGCCGGGCCAGCCGGTCCTCCTCGCGGCGGAGCAGCATGGTCCGGCTCTCCCGGAGGAGCACGAGTCCCGCCGGCCCGCGGGCCGGCCTGAGCACGTGCTTCCGGAGCGTGTACTCGACCTCGGCCTTCTCGGCGCCGCGCGCCGTCGAGAAGTGCACCGCGAGCGTCGCGGCGTCCAGCAGCGACTCCTGGGGGGGCGGCTGACCCCGGGCGAGCGGGACCACGACGTGGGCTCCGGGCCGCCCGCGCACGTGCAGCCAGAGGTCGTGCGGACCCGCCTCACGGAAGGTCAGCCGGTCGTTGTCGCGCGCGCCCTTGCCCACCAGGATCGGGAGCCCGTCGCGCGAGACGAAGCGATGGAAGGCCCGGGCGGGCTCGTCCTCGGCCGCCCTCCGCGGGCGCCGCGGCTCCCGGGGGGCCGCGGGGTCCGCGATCCGGAGAGCGGGAAGCAGGCGGGCCGCCGCCTCCAGCTCGTCGAGGTCGGCGGCGCGCGCGACGCGGTCCTCCAGCGCGCGCAGCTTCGAGGCCGCCTCCCGGGCGGCGTCCCGGAGCACGGCCACCTTGTCCCGGCCCGACCGCAGCTTCCGGTAGCGGCGGAACAGCGCCTCGAGGTTCTGCCGCGGGTCCTTTGCGGGATCGAGCGGAATCGTCCGAGGAGGCGCGTCGGTCCGGAACCAGTCGGGCACGGTCACCTCGGCCATCCCGCGCCGGAGGAGATGGAGCGCCGCCTTGAGCAGCTCGCCCTCCTGGCGCGCGTCCTCGAGGCCTTCCGTGCGGCGGAAGTCCTCCTCGAGGTGGCGGAGCTTCCCCTCCTCCCGGGCTGCGCGGGCACCCAGCGCCTGGAGCAGCGCGCGCCGGCGCTCCTCCACGGCCGCGCGGGCGCCGGCCTCCGAGAGGAACCGGTCGGCCGCGCGGTGTGCCTCGAAGTCGGGGCCGGACCGGAAGCGCGGAGGGGACGCGTCGACGGGCGGGGCGGCGGGGAGCGCCGTGTAGGGCTCGCCCGGCGCGAGACGCCGCCTCCGGCTGACGACCTCGCGCGAGAGACCGACGATCCGTCCTTCGGGGTCGAGGAGGAGCGCGACGGCCCGGGGGCCGTACAGCTCCGCCACGAGCTGCCACTCGCCGGATCCGTCGCGGGCTCGGAAAGCGATGCGCGCGGAGCGGTCGAGCGGGGGGACCTCGATCCGCTCGAGCCGGAGCGCCAGCAGGCGGGACCTCACCAGGTCGCCGAAGGCCGAGCGGGTCACGCCCCGGCGCGCGGTCCACGTGAGGTGGAGTCGGGGGAGTCGGGGGTCGGGATCGACCCGGAGGTCGAGACGGCCCCGGGAGGAGCGGAACGTCAGGCGGAGCCCGTGGCTCCCCTCGGGGCGCACGCGGGCCAGGACCGACCCCTGGAGCGCCGCCTCGGCTTCGCGGGCGAGGAGCGCCAGTTCCTCGGCCGTGAGCCCGTGCGGAACGGCCTCGGGAGGGGCTACGCGTCCTCCGCCGGGTTCGCGATCCACTCCTCGCCGGGGAGCGGCCAGGCGACCAGCTCATCGGCGCGGAAGTAGAGGCCCAGCTCGAAGTCCGCGGTCTCCCTGGAGTCGGAGCCGTGCACCACGTTCAGGGACTTCGAGAGGCCGAAGTCGCCGCGGATGGTCCCCGGAGGCGCGTCGAAGCCGAAGGTGGGCCCCATGAGCGTCCGGACGACCTCGACCGCGCGGACCCCCTGCACCGCGACGGCCACCACGGGGCCGGAGGTGATGAACTTCAGGAGCGCCGGGTAGAAGGGCCGGGCCTTGTGCACGCCGTAGTGTCGCTCGGCCAGATCGCTGGAGACCCGCATCAACTTCAGGCCGACGAGCTTCAGCCCCTTGGCTTCGAGGCGTCCGAGAACCTCGCCGACCAGCCCGCGGGCCACGCCATCCGGTTTCACGAGAAGCAAGGTTCGTTCCATCGGTGCTCCTTGGGTTCCTTCGCCCTCCCCCTCCCGGGGGCGGGGATCATTGAGTCTTCCGCGCGCTCGCGCAAGAGCGTCAGAGGATGTAGCGGCTGAGGTCCTCGTCCTTCAGGATCTCTGCGAGGCGGTCCCGGACGAAGGCGCGGTCCACCCGCACCTCCTGTCCCGAGAGGTCGGGCGCCTGGTAGGAGACCTCCTCCAGGAGGCGCTCCATCACCGTGTGCAGGCGGCGCGCCCCGATGTTCTGCGCCTTGCGGTTCGCCTCGAAGGCCACCTCGGCGATCTCCTCGACCGCGTCCGAGGTGAACGAGACCGCGAGGCCCTCCGTGGAGAGGAGCGCCTCGTACTGCTTGGTGAGCGCGTTCTTGGGCTCCCGGAGGATCCGGACGAAGTCCTCTTTCTTCAGGTCCTGCAGCTCGACCCGGATCGGGAAGCGCCCCTGGAGCTCGGGGATCAGGTCGGCGGGCTTGTGCTTGTGGAAGGCGCCGGCCGCGATGAACAGCACGTGGTCCGTGCGGACGGGGCCGTGCCGCGTGGTGACCGTGCAGCCCTCGACGATCGGGAGCAGGTCCTTCTGGACCCCTTCGCGGCTCACGTCCGGGCCGGTCTTGGAGTCGCTTCCGACCACCTTGTCGATCTCGTCCAGGAACACGATCCCGGCGTTCTCGACCCGGTCGAGCGCCTCGCGGATGACCTTCTCGCGATCCACCAGCTTCTCCACCTCCTGTTGCTGCAGCACGCGCCGCGCCTCCCGCACCGGCAGCTTCCGGGTCACGTTGCGCGTGGGGAGGATCCGCTCGAAGGCGCTCTGGAGATCGACGCCCATGTGCTCGATGCCGGCGGGCGAGAGGATCTCGGCCATCACGACCGGCTTCTCCTCCAGCACCAGCTCCACCTCGCGATCGTCGAGCCGCCCCTCGCGGAACAGCGCGCGGAGGCGCTTCCGGGCGCGCTCGCGGGCCCGGGCGGCGCCGCCGGGCGTCCCGGGCCCGTCGCCGGGCGTCTCGTCGTCGGCCGCGACCTCGAGGGGAATCAGAACGTCCAGGAGGCGCTCCTCGGCGGCGGCCTGGGCCCGCTCCTGGACCTTGGAGGCGTGCTCCGTCTTCACCATGCCGACCGCGACGTCCACGAGGTCGCGGATCATCGACTCCACGTCGCGGCCGACGTAGCCGACCTCGGTGTACTTGGAGGCCTCGACCTTCACGAACGGAGCCTGCACGAGCGTGGCGAGGCGGCGGGCGATCTCGGTCTTCCCCACCCCGGTGGGCCCGATCAGGATGATGTTCTTCGGCGTGACCTCCTCACGGATCTCGGCGGGGAGCTGCTGGCGCCGCCACCGGTTCCGGACGGCCACCGCCACGGCCCGCTTGGCGGTCGCCTGCCCCACGATGTAGCGGTCCAGCTCCTCGACGATCCGGCGCGGGGTCAGGTCCTTCATGCGAGCTCCTCGAGCAGGAGCTGGTCGTTCGTGTAGATGCAGAGACCGGCCGTGATCCGGAGCGCGCTCTCCACGATCTCGCGGGCGGGGAGCGTCGTGTGGCGGACCAGCGCCTGGGCCGCCGCGGTGGCGTAGGGGCCGCCGGAGCCGACGGCCACAATGCCGTCGTCCGGCTCGAGGACGTCGCCGCTCCCGGAGAGGAGCAGCGTCCGGGTGCGGTCGGCAACCAGGAGCAGGGACTCGAAGCGGCGGAGCACGCGGTCGGTGCGCCAGTCCTTGGCCAGCTCGACGGCGGCCTTGGCCATGTTCCCGCCGTGGTGCTTGAGCTTCTCCTCGAACCGTTCGAGCAGCGCCAGCGCGTCGGCGGTCGAGCCCGCGAAGCCGGCGAGGACCTGGCCGTCGTGGAGGCGCTGGATCTTACGGGCGCGGTGCTTCATCACGGTCTGTCCGACCGTGACCTGGCCGTCGCCTCCCAGCACGACGCGGCCGTCGCGGCGGACCGAGAGGATGGTGGTGCCGTGCGGCCGCTGGTCCATGAGGCCGGATGGTATCCCGAAGGCGAGGAGACGCGCTACCCGGCCGACGAGCCGGCGATCTTCAGGCGCGCCACGGCCCAGGCCATCGCGTCCCGGCGCTGCTCGTCCTCTTCGGGGGAGCGGCGCCCGGCCTGGCCGCGCAGCGTCTCGAGCTCGCCCTCGCGCTGGCGGGAGAGCGCGGTGGTCTCGGCGCGCACGCGCTCCACCTCGCGCTCGAGCTCGCCGATCCACGCCTGCGACTCCTCGCGCTCGTTCTGGTACTGGGCGCGCAGCTGCGTGAGCTCCTTCTCCAGCGCGTCGCCGGTGGCGAGCGCCTTGGACAGCTCCTCGGTGCGGCGCTCGAGCGACTCGAGGGCGGTCTTGCGCTCGGCCTCGAGCTGCGTCACCCGCCCGCCTTCGGCCTGCGCCAGCTTCTCGAGGCGCTGGCGCAGCGCGCGGCCGTCCTCCTCCAGCTTGGCGGCGCGCGCGCCGCTCTGCTCGCGCTCGCGCGCGCCGGCCTCGCGCGCCTCGAGCAGCTCGGCCTCGAGCCCGCGGCGCAGCGTGACGATCGACGCCAGCTCGGCGGCGCGCATGCCGGTCTCGCGCTTGGACTCCTCGAGCTCGAGCTCGAGGCCG
>Ga0187892_10005017_pt1 | contig 21352 bp, 19 predicted proteins | sample MA1701073metaG_FD_139345 | JGI IMG/M metagenome (GOLD analysis project Ga0187892, IMG submission 139345) | Bio-ooze microbial communities from a basaltic lava cave in the Kipuka Kanohina Cave System on the Island of Hawaii, USA - MA170107-3 metaG ... | reverse complement strand
TTGGTGACCGGGTCGTCACAGACGGAAACCGGCAACTGTACGCGAAGTGGCTTGCCGCAAAGAGCGGAGCGCCGGCCCTGGGCGGTCACCCCCACTAAGCACCTGTCCTGAGCCTGTCGAAGGAGCAGACATCGATGTTTGCCTGGATCATCCAGTGGTCCCTCAGAAATCGTGTCCTTGTGGTGGTCGCGTCAGTGGTGCTACTGATCGGTGGCCTGTTCGCGGTCCGGCGGATCACCCTCGACGTCTTCCCCGAGTTCGCCCCGCCCCAAGTGGTCATTCAGACTGAGGCCCCTGGCCTGCCGCCGCAGGACGTCGAGCTCCTCATCACCTTCCCCATCGAGACCGCGCTTAACGGGACCCCTGGGGTCGAGGCGATCCGGTCCAAATCGACGGCCGGCCTCTCGAGCATGGTCGTCGTCTTCAAGTGGGGGACCAACATCTACACGGCACGTCAGCTCGTCAGTGAACGTCTCCAGGAGGTGAAGGATCGCTTTCCGCCGGGGACCAAGAGCCCCGTGATGCTCCCGATCACCTCGGCGGTGGCTTGGCTGGTCAAATACGCGCTGACCAGCGATACCGTCTCGCAGATGGACCTCCGCACGATCTCGGACTGGGACATCCGCAACCGGCTGCTGGCGATCCCCGGCGTGGCTTCGGTAATCTCCATCGGCGGCGACGCCAAGCAGTATCAGGTCCTGCTCTCCTCGGAAAAGCTGCTTCAGTATGGCGTGACGGTCAAGGAGGTCCTCGACGCGGTGAGAAAGACGAACGTCAGCGTCCCCGGAGGCTTCCTGGTGGCGCCCGGACAGGAGTATGTCGTCACTGGCGCCGGTCGGATCAGTTCGCTGGAGGAGCTGAGTCAGACCAAGGTGGCGGAGCGTGGTGGGATACCGATCCGGCTCGATCAGGTGGCGACCGTCCGTCTCGGGCCGGAGTTCAAGCGAGGAGACGCCACCTTCAATGGCAAACCAGCCGTCATCGGAACGGTCTCAAAGCTCTTTGGGGCCGATACCTTGACGGTCACCTACCAGGTGGAGCGGGTCCTTGAGGAGATCCGAAAGACCCTCCCCCCTGGGATCGAGATGAACGCCAAGGTCTTCCGCCAGGCCAGCTTCATCGAGTCCTCCGTCACCAACCTCCGCCGCGCCCTCCTCGAGGGGGGCGTGGTCGTGAGTATCGTCGTCATCTTCTTCCTCTTCAACGTCCGGGCCTCCTTTATCACCTTGACGGCGCTGCCTCTCTCGCTCCTCTCCGGCGTCCTCCTCCTCAAGGCGTTCGGGATCGGGATCAACGCCATGACCCTCGGGGGGTTGGCCATCGCCATCGGCGCCGTTGTTGATGACGCGATCGTGGATGTGGAGAATATTGTCCGTCGGCTCCGGCTCAACCGGGAGAAGGCCCACCCCGATTCCGGCCTGAAGGTGATCTACGAGGCGTCAGTGGAGATCCGGCACGCCGTCGTTTACGCCACCTGGATCATCTTGATCGTCTTCATGCCGATCTTCTTCCTTGGTGGGGTTGAGGGGCGGATCTTCACCCCCTTGGGACTCGCCTTCACCCTTTCGCTCTTCGCCTCCCTGTTGGTCGCCGCGACGTTAGTCCCAGCCCTCGCCGCCATGCTCCTGCTCCGCCGTGAGGCAGACCACGCCGAACGGGAGAGCCTGACCATCCGAGGCATGAAGCGAGCCTATGAGGTGCTCCTGCGCCGGGCCCTCCGCCACCCCCGATGGGTGATGGCGATCTGCATCCTCCTCACGGCCGGGAGCCTGGCTCTTATCCCGTTCTTCGGCCGCTCCTTCCTTCCCGAGTTCCGCGAGGGGAACTTCATTTTGCAGGTGACGATGCTGCCGGGAACCTCGTTGCCGGAATCGATGCGGCTCGGGGAGCGGATCGTCCGGCTCCTGAGGAAGTACCCCGAGGTGGTGTCCGTCGCCCAGCGGGCCGGCCGGGCCGAGTTAGATGAGGATGCGCTGCCACCGAATGTGAGCGAATTCGACATGGCCCTTCGCTACGGCAAGCGCGATCCCGAGGAACTGCTTGCCGCCATCCGGGAGGACCTGGAGAAAGTCCCAGGTGTGGCCACCGTCCTCGGACAGTTCATCTCCCACCGGCTGGACGAGGTCCTCTCCGGCATCCGGGCCCAGATCGCCATCAAGATCTACGGGCCTGACCTGGCCGTGCTGCGAGCGAGAGGGCAACAGGTGGAGCAGATCATGCTGGGGACCCAGGGGGTCACAGATCTGCTCCTCGAGCCCCTCATCGATGTCCCGGGTGTACGGATCACGGTCAATCGGGAGGAAGCCTCCCGTCTCGGCCTGGACGTGGGCGATGTCTTGGAGACGACCGAGGTCGCCTTCGGCGGGACGGCGGTCTCCCGCGTTGTGGAGGGGCAGCGGGCCTTTGACCTCTTCGTTTGGTTCGACGAAGCATCCCGCAAAGACAGCGCCTCGATGCGCAATCTCCTCATCGATGCCCCCGAGGGGCGGAAGATTCCGCTCAGGCTCGTGGCAGGTGTCGAGGTCACAAATAGCCCGTTCATGATCAACAGGGAGAAGGTGCGGCGGCGGATCGTGGTTCAGGCTAATGTGGCGGGTCGCGATCTGGGCAGCGTCATCCAGGAGGTCCAAGGAAAAATCGGCAAGGAGGTTCAGCTTCCCACGGGTTACTTCATCGAGTATGGCGGGCAGTTCGAAAGCCAGCAGGAGGCGACCAGGATCCTGCTCCTCTATGGCCTGGTGGCGGTCGTCGGGATTTTCGTCATGCTCTACAAAGCCTTCAATTCATCACGGGCTGCCCTTCTCGTCATGGCCAATCTCCCGCTGGCCCTGATCGGCGGGGTGGTGGCGATCTTTTTCACCGGGAAGGTCATGAGCGTCCCCTCGCTGATCGGCTTCATCAGCGTCTTCGGGATCGCGGCCCGCAACGGGATCATCCTCGTCAGCCACTACCGGCAGCTTCGAGCTGAAGGGGAACCGAAAGACCAGGTCATCATCGAGGGGTCCAAGGACAGGCTCGCGCCGGTCCTGATGACGGCGGCCGCGGCAGCGCTTGGCCTGCTCCCCCTCCTCTTCGGCGACGCGACCGGGAAGGAGCTGGAGCGGCCGATGGCCCAGGTGATCCTGGGGGGCCTCTTCACCTCGACCTTCCTCAACATGATCGTCGTCCCGACGCTGTTCCTGAAGTACGGCTGGGAGCGCGAAGAGGTCTTCCAGCAACAGTTGGCCCTGGAGCGAGGCGACCTATTTGCCCCAGGCGTCCCCTCCTCAGTTGCTCCAGCGCCCAATCGCGGCGGCGCCTCGCAGGGTCACCCTACGTAAGGATGGGGAGTGCGGATCAAGTATTACGTGGGTTTTGTTCAGACAGCCCAGGTCAAGAGGCGGAGAGGCGTGCGAGCCACCTGGACCATTGTCCCTGCGATCGTGGCCACGGCCATGGTGGCGACAGGTCTACTGCTGACCATGCCATCGGCAGAGGCCCGCCCGCCCGACACGAACCAGGTCATCCGCGACGGCCAGGTCGTCGAGATCACTGACCCGACGGTGACGATCCAGGAGTGGGCGGGCATCTTCACGTACCGCCTCACGCCCACCGGGTGGCAGCGCCTGCGGGCCAACCAGATCCGGGTCGGCGACAGGGTGCAGTTCCACGCCTACAGCGTCTGGGAGATCGCCTACTCCTTCACGAAGCTGAGAGCGGGCCAACCGCCTAGCCTCTGAGGCCTGTGGATATCCTCCTCAAGGGCGCTGAGCTGGAGATTCTCTGGGATTCACTGCTCCGGACGGCGCTATTGGGAAGCGTAAGCTTCGGCTTCAACATAGGGAGGTTCCGCCGCCACTTCGGGTAGAGGGAGAGGAGGAAGCAGCGAGGGTTGTTTAGGAGCGATCAGCTTCACTATGGCAGGAGTGGACGAACAGTAAAAGCTTTCCTGTTCGCGATGCCGGACAACAGATTTCGGTCCTTATGCCGTAAGACGGTTTGGCTGCATGAGCAACTAAAGACTTGTTTGATTTATAAACACAAACGTCACGGGAAACGGACCGAAGCAGCTCAAGCGTGATCCCCCAATGGCTCCCACACACGGTTTCTTCATGTCCCTTCGAGACCTCGGCTTTTGGATGAGAAGCGCAAGAGCAGACGCATTACTTCAGTCGTTGCGACAGATCGAGACCGATGAACGAGCCTTTGATCGCCTGTACCAAATGCTGCGCGACCCGTGGAGCACCTTACCGTCGAAGTATCGCTACCAGCACCTCAAGTACCGCCGCATCTTGTCAGCACTGCCCGGTAGTAACCTTCAACGCTGCCTCGATGTGGGTTGTGGTCTGGGCATGCTGAGTCGCTGGCTGGCCACCCAAATCGACCAGGTTGTGGGCGTTGACTGGTCTATCACGGCCATCGAGCAGGCCCGCGCATTGTCCACTGCGATTTCAAATCTTCAGTTTGAACACGTGGATCTACGGTTACTCTGCCCTGATCGGCATGGGGCCTTTGACCTAATTGTTGTCGTCGATACGCTCTATTACCTCTCGCCGTTAGATGAGGCCGTCATCAAGTCAACTCGGGAGACTCTGGCGAGGTTGCTGACCGACGACGGCTACCTGCTTCTAGCCAACCACTTTTACCTCGGAATCGACGGGTATTCCAAGATCACCAGGCGGCTGCACGCAGGCTTTGGTTGGGCCACCAATTTGACTCGAATCGTCGAAGAGTGGCGCCCTTTCTATCTGATGACCCTGTATCAAAAGCGCTCCTATGGAAAAGCGCCGTAGCTAAGGTAGGCCGAGGGGAGAAAAATGTTCTTGGTGCTCTTCGTGCTCGGCTTCTTCTACCTCGTCCCCTCTCTGACCTCGCAGGCAGTGGAGGATGACGGGGCCGAGGACGCACTTATCCTTGGAGAGTCGCATCTTCAGCAAGGGAAGCTTGACGAAGCGATCGCTGTCCTAAAGAAAGCTGTGGTCTTGCGTCCGGATCTGGCCGCGGCCCATAACAAGCTTGGAATGGCGTACATGTTAAATGGGACGTATGAGGAGGCGATCGCCGAGTTCAAGCTGGTGCTTCAATCCAATCCTCGTGATGTCGCAGCAAATAGCAACCTTGGCATGGCCTATCTGAGGAGAGGAGAGCCACAGCGGGCCATCGAGGCCTTTCAGAAGGCTATAGAGCTTCGCCCAGACGTGGCTCCTGTGTATGTGAATTTAGGTCAGGCGTACAACGCACAGCAACGATTCCACGACGCCATCGAAGTCCTCCGGAAGGCCGTGGTCCTGGACCCCTCGCTGGTCGGCGCCTATTACAACTTGGCGTATGCCTATAAAGAGCTGGGAAGAAACCGGGAGGCCGAGGCAGCCCTGAAACAGGCAATTGACCTGAATCCGAACGACTGGACGGCCTATAGTAACCTTGGGCTCCTGTACGCGGAGATGAGGCGCTTTGAAGACGCCCTCGCCGCGCTTCAAACAGCCACCCGATTCAACCCGGGCGCTCCAGACCCCTACTATAATATCGGCCTGGTCCACGAGAGAAACAATGAGTGGGCGAAGGCCATCGCTGCCTTTCAAAAATGCTTGCAGTTGCTTCCAGAGACGCCGGAGAACGAAAAGTTACGAAGGAATGTCCAAGAAAAGCTGGAAAAGCTGAGACGCGTTCCATGAGTGGTCCTCTAGACCCTTTGTCCAACCCACGGGGTGAAGCAAATCTGGAAGAGTCTTCTCCCGTACTTCCGCCGAATCAGTGTTGTCATTATAGTCATCATGGCTTACATCCGTGCCTTTGGGAAGGAAGACGGCGTTGGCGTCGCTTTTTGGGGAGGAATTCGAGCGACACGGGCAGGGGGCTGACACAATGCCCCAGGAGCAATGATGTCCTGCGGCCAATCGCCGTCCGTTATCCCTGCCGGGGAGATGGAGGTGCAACATGAAGGGCACACCACTTTGGGCGATTGTTTTTAGCGTCGCGCTCGCGGTCACCGAGCCGGCCGTCACCTTCGCCCGTGGTGGTCATGGTGGTGGACATGGCGGCCACGGCGGTGGGCACGTCGGTGGTCGTGGGCATTTCGGTGGTGGGCATGACGGCCATTTCGGCGGCCATCATGGCGGCCAAGCCTTCCACGGATTCGGCCACCACGGCCACATCGGCCTCGGGATCGGGTTGGGCTACCCGTGGTGGCATTAACCCACGTACGGCTACTATCCCTACAGCTTGTACTACGGGTGCTACTACCCCTATGACCCGTACTACGGTTACGACTACTCTGGATACTATTACTACTACGACCCCTAGACCGGACGCGTATGGCACTCCGAGGCTGGGACCTTGTGCCGGGGTGGACAGAGCTGAACATGTCCCACTCAGGGGAACAGGAACCTAGAGAGGAGATCAAGCGATGGGGAGCGACCAGGGCTGTGCGGTCGGCTACTACAAGTAAACCACTTGCGGACGGAGTGCGGGCGTCCAGTCCGCGTGGGCATTCTCCTTTCCCTGTGGAGGATATCCCACGCCAATGACCTATTCAATGAATTGCTAACTCAGGACACTGAGCCGGATCATGGGGCTCGAAGGAGGGGTACGTGACAAGGGACCGTTTCTTCCCAGTAATGGCAGCAACATTGACTCTCAGCCTGGGGATCTGGGCAGTGAGGCCCGCCGGGACTGATGCCGGCGCCCGCGCGGGCCACCCGATCGCACAGGCACAGCAACATGGGCCCGCCAGCATGGGCGGCGGAGACATCCACATGCACGCGCCGGTTCCGGCGGCGTATGCCAACGCCCATATTCCGACCCGGGTGTGGACAAGCCCCAAGATGATCGCCAAGGGGAAGGAGATCTTCATGGCGAAGTGCGCGCTCTGCCACGGTGAACGGGGTGATGGCAAGGGACCGGTTGGCATCAACCTACCGCTCAAGCCGGCGGACCTGACCGACCCGAAGATGGTGGCCGCGATGGCGGGCAACTACTGGTACTGGCGCGTCAGCGAAGGGGGAACCGTCGACCCCTTCAAATCGAAGGGGTCGGCGATGCCGGCCTGGAAGAGCGAGCTATCAGTGTCCGACCGCTGGGCCGTGATCGCCTATGCGCACACGTTGTCGGGCCACGCGGGCCCGCATGTGCCAAGCGAGCATCCGGAGACGGGAGGGGGCGGCCATGCGACTCACTAGGGCTCAGCGCTGGTCGTGGCGCGGCGTGCTGTGGCTGATGATGAGTTGGATACTGCTGTTGGGCTCGGCCCGAATCGTGGACGCGCAGCCCGCATCTACCCCGGTCGAGCCGGTGCTGCGGCTCGAGGACCTGGAGCGGATGGCGCTGGAGCAGAACCCCACCTTGCCCCAGGCGCGAGCGACGGTGCGCGCGGCCGAGGGGCGTTACACCCAGGCGGGGATCTACCCGAACCCGCTCATCGGCTACGCGCTGGAGGACTTCAATGCGCGAAAACCTGGGCGGAACAAGCACTTCTTCTGGTTCCAAGTGCCCATCGTCACAGCGGGGAAGCTTCAGCGCAGCCAGAACTTGGCTGCCGCAGACCGCCAGCACGCAGAGGTAAGCGCGGAGGCCCAGCGACTGCGGGTGCTCACGACGGTACGAATGCTCTACTACGAGGCGCTGGGCGCGGCGCGAGTGGTCGTGCTCCGCGCGGAGCTGGCCAGGCTGGTCCGCGAAGCGGTGGACGTCTCGGAGCAGCTTTTCAACGTCGGCCAGGCCGATCGGCCGGATGTGCTCGAGGTCGAGATCCAGTCCCAGCGGACCGAGCTGGACCTGGCCAGAGCGCAGACCGACCAGGAGCGCGTGTGGCGAGCGCTGGCGGCCATGGTTGGGAGTCCCGCTCTGCCGCTGACGGCCCTGGCCGGGGATCTCGAGGTGAACGTCCCGCAGCTCGACCGGGAGGCGATCATCGCCAAGGTGCTCCGCGAGAGCCCGGAGGTGCGCCTGGCGCAGATCAACGTCGAGCGGGCCCGGGCCGCCCTCGAGCGGGTCAGGGCCGAGCGAATCCCGAATTTCTTCGTCCGTACCCGGCTGGGCTACAACTCGGAGCCTTTCGCCGCCGGGGGGGACGTCGGGTTCGAGGGCGGGCTGGAGATCGGTATCCCGCTGCCGCTCTTCGACCGGCAGCAGGGTAATATTACGAACGCCGAGGCCGATCTCGAGCACACCCGGGGCGAGGTCCGCCGACTCGAGTTGGCGCTTCGCAGCCAGCTTACCGCGGCGATCAAGCGCTACGAGGACGCGCGGGGGGAAGTCGAGCGCTACCAACGACAGATTCTCCCACGTGCGCGGGAGGCGTTCGAGCTTTACCGCAAGCGGTTCCAACAGATGGCGGCCGCCTATCCTCAGGTGATCATCGCCGAGCGCGCCCTCTACGACGCCCGCGCGGAGTACGTCCGGGCCCTGATCGACGTCTGGCAAGGCGCCACCCTTTTCGATGGGCTGCTGCTGCGGGGCGGGCTCGAGGCGCCCGCACACGCTACGGTCCAGCCGCCACCACCGAGCGGACACCTGCCGTCGCCCGCCGGGCGGCCGGCGAATTAACATCCAGTTGCCGAACGAGAGGAGATCGACATGAGAGTGCGCAGAAGAAACTTCCTGCAGGGAGCGTTGGGGGCGCTGGCTGGCGCCCTGGGGAGCACATGGGCCAGCCGGGCCGAGGCGCAGCATGCGGCGAGAGACCATCCGCCGGCGGGGGCGATGGAGGGCTCCAGGGACGCTGCGGTCGGGTCGCGGCCGCCGGGCGGGGGGGCACCGGTTCCGGTCACCATACTCGATGTGCCCAAGCTGCCGTACCAGATCGAGAACGGCGTGAAGATCTTTCGGCTTGTGGCGGAGCCGGTTAAGTCCGAATTCACCCCGGGCAAGGTCTTCGACGTGTGGGGGTATAACGGCCACAATCCCGGTCCCACGATCGAGGTCACCGAGGGCGACCGCGTCCGGATCCTGTTCGAGAATAGACTGCCGGAGCCCACCACGGTGCATTGGCACGGCCTCGAGGTGCCCATCAACATGGACGGCGTCCCGGCGATCAGCCAGCCGCTCGTTGGCCCTGGCGAGCGCTTCACGTACGAGTTCACCCTGCATCAGAACGGAACGTTCTTCTACCACACCCACATGGCCATGCAGGAGATGCTGGGCCTGCTGGGCTTTTTCATCATCCACCCGAAGCAGGCCTACAAGCCCGTCGTGCACAAGGACTTCGGGATCGTCCTGCAGGAATGGGCGGTGTTGCCGAACAACACAGTGCCCAACACCCTGTCCATGGAGTTCAACTGGCTGACGTTCAACGGCAAGGCGGGGCCGGCGGCGACACCGATGCTGGTCAAACAGGGCGAGCGGGTGAGGATCAGGATCATCAATATCGGGATGGATCACCATCCGATTCACCTGCACGGGATGCAATTCACGGTGACGGGCACCGAAGCGGGGCGAGTGCCGGAGTCCGCCTGGTATCAGCAGAACACGGTGCTCGTGGGGGTCGCCCAGGCGCGGGACATTGAGTTCGAGGCGAAATACCCGGGGGACTGGATGCTCCACTGCCATCTGCCACACCACATGATGAACCAGATGGTGTCGATGGTGGGGCCCATGGCCAGGTGGGGCCACAAGATGGAGACGGGCAAGGGCATGGAGGAGGGAATGGGCATCGTCAGGGGCAGCGCCCTCTCGGAGGAAAACGCTCCCGGCTTCGGCCGGGGAATGGGGATGGCGAGGGCGGAGCGCCCGGTGAGCCCGCTGGTTGGCCCCAGCGGCCAGGACCCGCATGGGGGTCACGGGAAGCAGCCTGGCGGGAACGGTCAGGGCAGGGCCCGCGTGCCCGGCTATCCCCAGGACATGTGGATGCCAATGGACGAGGAGGTGGCGAAGCCGGAGACCTTCGGGTTGCCCAAGGACTGGTCGGGGGCGCTGGGGGGGATGATGACCCTGGTCCGAGTGTTGCCGCCCGACAAATACGACGAGATCATGCTGCTGGTGAAGGAACTAGGCTCGGAGGCGCCCTAGAGCCTACCATCTGCCAGCCCCGGACCGATGTCGCCCTCGACGGGATGGCGCACCGCTGACAATGGAGTAAATATCTGCCCGCGCTCGCCTAACCCTGGCTCAGGCTCAGGTGAGGATTGTGATGGGCAGCGGCATCGATGTGGCGATGGAGCTCGCCGGGGTGACCTTGGTGAAAGGCGACCTGCGAGGAATTGCACGAGCTCGCAGGCTCAGCCATGGCACTATGCGCAACATCCGGCAAAACCTCCTCTTCGCGTTCATCTATTATGCGCTGGGAGTGCCGTTAGCAGCGGGCGTACTCTACCCCGCGTTCGGGCTGCTCCTCAGCCCCATGGTCGCTGCTGCGGCTACGACTTTCAGTTCGGTGTCCGTTATCGGCAGCGCGCTGCGGCTTCGCAAGCTGGCACTATAAAGGAAAAGAGGACTTGAGCACCGGAGCCGGTTGACGAGTTGGGGGAGAGCTAAAAATATTCGCTGAGTTACAGCGAACCCAGAGGAGCAAAACCACATGAACATTGAGAAGGCTATTTCTGTCGCACGCAGAAATCGCGCCGCGCTGCTCAAGCAGCCGGGCGTGCTCGGCGTGGGGCACGGATGGAAGGTCACAGCGGGCAAACCCACGTCGCAGTATGCCGTCGTTGTGTACGTTGCCGAGAAACACAGGCTGGCGGAACTGCCACGGGAGCGGCGCATCCCCAAACGCCTTGCAGGCGCGCTGACCGATGTGGTTGTCGTCGGCACAGCCCAGGACCGCCATGCTGACGAGCGCGAGCACCGATTCATTGACTACGCCAAGATTCACAGGGAACTGTCAAAGTCCCGTCCAAAAACGCCTCCATCCACCGCGCACGACCGCGACATCGGCAACATCGCCGTGATTGAAGACGATCCGAACCACAGTTTCATCATCCCCAGAAAAAGGGATGTGGACTGGGTCGCCGCCTATAAGAAATTCCGTCTGACTCATGAGGACAAGTTTGACTTCGCCACCTTTTGGTCGGACTTCGAGGTGGACTGCGAGTGTGGGGCGTTTTACTGTGGGTTGGTCAATCCCACCAAAGGGATCAACTGGTCAGCCTGCATCCCGGGCGGACGCGCAGGGTGGGGGAGCAATCGCTTGCTCGGCTTCATGTATTTCGTTCGCGATGACGATGCCGCCCTGCTTCAGGAGATCGGACATCACTGGATGGCTTACACCGGCTTCAAATACAAGCCCACGGACAAACGGGTAAGCTATGAAATTTGTCTCGATAACCAGCCGGGGCACTGGAGCAGTCATTTCGACGATGACGCTTCGCCGATGGACTATGACGAGTCGGAATTGGGGTTGCCGTCAGGCGTCAGCGTGGACTGGTTAGACAACGGTGATGGCACGTTCGCGCCGAAGCGCGTCGGCCAAGGACAATACCTTTTTTGCAACCTGGATCTTTACCTGATGGGCCTAGTCCCGCCAAAAGAGGTCGGTGACTTTTTCTTGATCAAAAATCCGCGCAAGGTTGGAGGCAAAATCCGCGGCGAGCGCGTCACGCTGAATGTGAACAATATCATCTGGGCGAACGGCCGGCGACGCCCGAGCGCAGCGAAATCGCCAACGTCGTTCACGAATGCCTTCGTGCTGCTGACGAAAGACGCGACCAAGGCGACCGCGCGGGCCCGAAAGATTGACAGAGTGCGCGAGCGTTACACGGCTGCTTTCGCGGCAGCAACGAGCGACCGCGCGCAGATCATCACAGCGCTGTAATCTGGACTTGACCCGGTTTCGTGGATACCCCATCCTTGGGGCAGAAAGGAGAGTCCACGATGCCGAAGAGTCATCGGCCGTACCCGCCGGCGTTCCGGCGGCAGATGATCGAGTTGGTCCGGCGCGGCCGGACGCCCGACGAGCTCGCACGCGAGTTTGAGCCCTCAGCCCAGGCGATTCGGATCTGGGTGAAGCAGGCGGCGCTCGACGCCGGGGAGCGTGACGACGGCCTGACCACGGAGGAGCGGCAGGAGATCCGCCGCCTGCGACGTGAGGTCAGGCAGCTCCGAGAAGAGCGGGCGATCCTCTCAAAAGCCGCGGCCTGGTTTGCCCGGGAGACCAACGTGATCCCGTCCAAGGATTCGAGTTCGTGACCGCACACCGGGCCATGCATCGGGTCGCCACCATGTGCCGGGCGCTGGGTGTCTCCCCCAGCGGGTACTACGCGTGGCGGAAGCGGCCGCTGTCGCCGCGGGCGCGCGCCGATGTCGAACTGACGGCCGAGATCGACGCGATCCACCGCGCGTCGCGAGGCACGTACGGGGCGCCCCGCATCCACGCCGAACTCCGGGCCCTCGGGATCCCCGTCGGCCGCAAGCGGGTCGCCCGGCTCATGCGCGCCCTCGGCGTGCAGGGCGTCAGTCGGCGCAAGGCCCCGCGCACGACTGTGCGGGACCTGGCGGTACCCCCCGCCCCGGACCTCGTGGCCCGCGACTTCACGGCACCGGGGCCCGACCGGCTGTGGGTGGCGGACATCACGTACGTCCCGACCTGGGCACGCTTCCTGTACTTGGCCGTCGTCCTCGACGCGTGGAGCCGTCGCGTCGTCGGCTGGGCGATGGCCACGCATCTGCGGACGGAGTTGGTGCTCGAGGCGCTGGACATGGCCGTGGTGCAGCGTCGGCCCCCGGCCGTCATCCACCACTCGGACCAGGGGTGCCAGTACACCTCGCTCGCCTTCGGACGCCGCTGTCGCGAGGCGGGCGTCCGCCCCTCGATGGGCTCAGTGGGCGACGCCTACGACAACGCCCTGTGCGAGAGCTTTTTCGCGACCCTCGAGTGCGAGCTGCTCGACCGGCAGCGCTTCGCGACGCCGGCTGAAGCCCGCCTCGCCGTGTTCGACTTCATCGAGGGCTGGTACAACCCGCGCCGCCGGCACTCGGCCCTCGACTACCTCGCGCCCATCGCGTATGAGCAGCGAGCGCTATCACTGGTATGATCCCGAAAGCGGTGAACCGTCCACGAAACCGGGGCAACTCCAATCCTCGAGGTCGCGGCAGCGAGGCTTCCCCCACCATTCAGGTTCGTTCCTCGAACTTGAGAGTGAAACCAGGCATGCAGACAGGAACGATGGGTGGTGTAGGTGAAGTGAAGAAATCGCCCTTCGCATACACTGATTCTCTCTCCGAAAGATTTCGCTTGACCTTCCAGTTACCTGCAAGCCGTACACTTCCGGGTGGAAGGGGGTGAACGCCATGCAGGTCGCACAGAAGGTGTCTCTCTGCCCGGAATGCGGCGCCTGTCCGGAGGTTGAGGTCCTTCAGCAGGAGGATAGGACCCTGGCCGTCCGCATCGGGGAGGGCGGCGAGACGGCCACGCTCTCCAGAGCAGCGTGGAACACCCTGGTCCGATATGTGAGAGAGGGTGTCTTGCGCGAGCTCTGACGATTCAGAGGGGGCCAGCCCAAGAGGGCGGCCCCCCTCTTCTCTTTCGCAGCAGGGCTTGGACGTGGATAGTCATCAGCTCCTGATCGGCGCGCTGGCCAAGCAGGCCGGCTTCACGACGACGACGATCCGCTACTATGAAACGATCGGGCTTTTGCCTCAAACGCGAAGGGGCGAGAACCGATACCGGCTCTACTCGAAGGAGACGGTCGAGCTGCTGCAGTTTATCGCCAAAGCAAAACGGTTAGGCTTCACGCTTTCCGAAATCAAAGAGATCGTCGAAATCAGGCAGATGGGGCATGCCCCGTGTGGCCACGTCAGGGCTCTTCTCGAATCGAAGGTCGCAGACGTCGATCAACAGATCGCCGGCCTCCTCACCCTGAGGAAAATGCTGGGCCGTCTTTCATCCAACTGGAAGCGACAAGCCAAACGGAAAGGCTCTGGGGCGATAATCTGCCCCCATATCGAGCGAGCGAAGGCCTTCACTGGTTCGAGTTAGGACACTGCCCGTAGACGGGTAGTGGGCTACTTTCAGCAAGCCGCCAATTCCCGCAGACTCCACACATGATCGGTCAACCCCGCTGCCATGGCTGGGGTGATCCTGAGCGAGCCATGAATCCGGCAGAAGTTGTAGTAGGCGAAGTGGAGTGCGACCGCCGCTTTCAGCGCAGAGAGCTTCTTCGAGAAGGCGAGCGACAGGCGGTTCAATCGCTTCAAGGCAAGCCGCATGGTCAGGTTGTTCCGTTCAACGAAACTTGTGCAGATGCGGTTTCTCGCCGGTCGCCCTGTGACCGTCGTGATCTCCACACCGCTCACCTGCGGCGGGCTGTATCGCCCGGGTCCGGGATCATCAGCCGCGTAGGTCTTGACCAGCATGGCATAATGTACGTCATTTCCGAAGGCATCTTCAACGGCGGTGCGATAGGGCAGAAACCCGTCGGTCGTAATCTGTGGACTCCCTGCGGTTCGCGCTCGAAGGTCTTGAAGAAAACGGTGTGCGTTCACACGATCGCGCTTGCCGACCGTGAACGAGACGACCAGCTTGCTATCTGGATCGAGGCCCACAAACACGTATTGATCACCCTTGTCTCTGGAGACTCGTTCATCGGGTGTCAAGCGGTGGTCCTTCTTCGCCACGAACGTCCAGACCTCATCACATTCGATGGCCTCGCAGGATACATTACGCACGTTCTGATCAAGCACGTTCTCGCACCGCTCGCCGACTTCGTGAAGAAGCTTCATGATCGTTTTCTTGTGAACGCCCGTCATGCGGGATGTGGAGCGGATCGAATTACCCTCAACCAGCGCGGACAACACGGCCATCTTCTTCTCTGGCTTCAAGGTGTTCATGGGTTCGATTTCTCCTTGACATCGAACCCGCGATGGAGCCAGAATCACACCAGGCGTCACAGCCTCAATCCCGATGGTGGCTCTTGCGGGTCGTGTCGGGGTTGGGGGCTTCTCCATGCGTCAACATGGGGAGGCCCCAGGACTTATTTCTTCTCGTCTCCTACCGCGTTCTCTAGCGCCGCGATCACGAAGGCTTTGAGCGTCATGCGCTTCTCTGCCGCCTTCGCCTTGACGCGCCAGATCAAATCTTCAGGCATGTGTTTGAAGGTGAGCGGCTTCAACTTCGGTTCCTTGACGACGGGTTGCTTTTTCATGGCTGTCCTACCTCCACACTAAATGTAGTATGTCTAGGATAGCCTGTCAAGAGAAAAAAGACAAGAGACACAAGATTTTTTGGGCCTTTCTTTTTTTCGCACATGGCACTATAATAAGAGTGGAGCGCCCGCCCGGACTCCAACCGGGAACGCGAGGATACGACTCCTCCGGTCTGTGCACTTGACCTACGGGCGCGTCACAGGGGTCATGGGCTGTGCAAGCGGTTCATGACCCTTCTTTTTTGTTCATCCGCCACCTCTTGCCGTCTTGCTCGTATTTCTTCGTCTCTAGTCCTCGGCGAAGCGCTGAGTAGACCGTTGACCGCCGATACTGAATATGAAAGCGGTCGGCAATCAGCGTCCGAAGCTCAGGCTCCTCGAAGTCGCCGCCTGTCTGTAGGATCGCGTCGATGTGGGTAGCGACTTGGCCCCTGACCGGCTTTTCTTGCGCTTCTCCCCCGGCTTCATTGTTTGTGGCTTTCAGGAGGCGCTTTCCAGACATGGCCTCCCAAGCCTGAATGACCATTCTGAGCTTGTCGATACGATCATTCAGGGCCTCACGCTGCCTCTCTAGTCTTGGCAGAATAGCGGCGGACGACTCCGCCGATTGTCGAATAACCTCCCTTTCCTCTTCCGGTATTCTGGCCAATTGCGTCACCTCCTTCTGACGCAACAATAGTTGATGACTTGAAGCAAGTCAAGAAAAATGACGCGTCACTTGGAATGCATCACGCGGCACCTGTGGATAAGTAACACGTCGAGCGGACAAGCCTGACTACTACTAGATACGGTGTGATTTCCCTTGACAGCCCCAAGGCCTCGGGGTATACCTCCGATGATGAGACGAGACCCCTTGCTCACTTCTCGGATCATGGCCAAGGTCAAATCTAGGGGCACAGCGCCAGAGGTCCGATTAGAAAGCGCATTGCGAGGATTAAAGCGCTGCGCCCTTCTTCATTCCTCAGCCCTGCCAGGCCAGCCAGACTTCGCTTTCCCGCGTAAGCGAGTCGCGGTCTTTGTTGATGGTGACTTCTGGCATGGCCGCCAGTGGAAGACCCGTGGTCTCCGCTCGCTAGAAAGTCAGTTTTCACAATCCAAAAATCGCGCCTACTGGATTCAAAAAATCACGCGCAACATCAGGCGGGATCGCCGCGTGTCCCGACAACTATGGAAACTCGGGTGGCATGTGGTCCGGCTGCGGGAGAGCGACTTGAACGGAAACCCGGACCGATGTGTCAAAAGGATTAGGCGCGCTCTTGAGAGGGCATCATGAAGCGGCGATTAGCGGCGGAGTTCTTCGCGGGCATTGGACTTGTGCGAATGGCGCTTGAACGGGCCGGATGGGCCGTCAACTTCGCCAATGACATCGACCCAGATAAGTACGTGATGTACCGTGCCAACTTTGGCGGACAGCATTTCTTCCTTGATGATGTAGCCAATGTCTCAGTTGAACGGGTGCCGGCCGCGACGCTCGCCACAGCTTCCTTCCCGTGCGTTGATCTTTCGCTCGCTGGCAACAGGACTGGCTTGAATGGCAATCAGTCGGCCGCATATTGGAAATTTCATAAGCTCATTGAAGAATTGGGCGATCGGAGACCGAAGGCGATCCTGTTAGAAAACGTTCTAGGATTGCTCTCATCAAACGGCGGCAACGACCTTCGCTCAATCGTTTCTTCCCTCAATCGTCTAGGGTACACGTGTGATCTTCTTGTGGTGGACGCGGTTCATTTCGTTCCGCAAAGTCGTCCTCGCCTCTTTGTCATTTCCTCGACAAGCTGCAATTCATCTGCCTTATTCGATTCTCCAGATCATGAGGCCCGCCCGAGACAAGTGGTTGAGTTCATTAGCCGTCACGCAGACCTGAAGTGGAGCCATCTGTCTCTGCCACCGCTTCCCACGAAGCAGCGCAATCTTGTGGATCTTGTCGAACGCTTAGATGATGGCGCGCCGGAGTGGTGGGACCACAAGCGGCAGGCGCATCTCTTCACCCAAATGAGCGTCACCCATAGGAAGTTGCTGCGTCAACTGATGGAGTCCAAACGTCCAGCGTTCGCCACGGTCTACAAGCGCGTGCGCCCCGCTGGATGCCGGGCTGAGCTACGAGCTGATGGCATCGCTGGCTGTCTAAGGACACCACGAGGCGGGAGCAGCAAGCAGTTCATCATTCAAGCCGGTCGAGGCGCGTGGCGTGTTCGCAACATGACAGCCAGAGAGTACGCAAGGCTACAAGGTGTTCCAGATTCCTTCATGATCACCGTTCCCTATAATCAAGCCCTATTTGGTTTCGGAGACGCGGTCTGCGTCCCAGCCGTTGAATGGGTTATTAGAAACTGCTTCGCTGCCCTCTAGACCATTGGACGTGTAATGGCTAGCCGCAAAGGTGTTCAGGCCTACAAGATTGGTGGCCCGCCTACGGATCTGGATTTTGAGAAGGCGCTGATCTTCTTTCATGCCTATATGTATGGTCCGTTGCAAGGAAAGCTCAGGCTCTACGGAGCGCGGAAGGTCAAGCCTGGGCCAGTCGCCATGCCATCAGATTGGGAGGTGTTCGCTTCGATACTTGTCAGGGATCTCGGAACGAAACTAGGCGCTGGCATCGACCTGGCTGAGTACGAAGTTAAGTCAGCGGAGGGTGGTGGAAGCTACGAATACCAATATCACAAAATCGGGGGCAGAGAAAAACTTACCAAAGACATGGAGGTTGGCCATTTGTTTTTTGACCATCGTAATAACCTGCGCCATGTGGATCTCCGTTACGCTCATGGCAGTTTGATGAGGAAGGAGTTTTTCGAACAATGGCTCAGGGGCTTTCCAGATCCATATCAGCAAAGATATCGAAAGAACGTTCCATTCGCGTGGGTCAAGCAAAACGGCGTCCTGCTCATGACCCTCCAAGATGGAGAGGTTGATTATCCCGCCTTGAAAGGTCCTCAAACCAGAGGCAGCTCAAAATAGCCCACTACCCCGTAGACGCATTTTCTTGACAAGCTGGATGCTCGGTGTTAGCGTCTCTTCGGGCATTTCAGCGTTTGAAGGATGCGCAAGGGAGGGATCAGCTAGAGTGCGAAAACGTGCTTTCCACATGGCCGCTGCAGCCGGGGTGCTGGCTGCGATTGTTTTTGCATGCCCTCTCGTCATGGTGGCGCACGCTCAGATGGCCGGTATGATGGATCAGGAGATGGCCACCCCGGGGATGGGGGCGATGTGTCCGATGCTGTGCGGCATCCCGGCATCCTCCGCTGGTGCCGAATCGGGACGGTTCGTCCTAGGCCCCGTTTCCGCTCATGTCGATCCGAATCCTCCTTCCGAGACTCGACCGATCTTCCACCCCCCCACCCTCGCCTGATCTCTTCTTAGACCAAAACTGAACCTATCCGATCGGCCTGCTCTTCCTGCGGGCGAGCGGCGCTCTGCACGCGCACCAGTCCATTTCGAGGCCCTGTGCCACGTGGTTTTTGAGCGTCGCGCGTACCTGGTCGATTTCTCTCACTCGAATTCAGGGGTGATGCTATGCACTACGTTTCATTTCTCTTTATCGGGACCCTCCTCTTGATGTTCGCGACGACGTCGCTTTCCGCCCAGCAATCGTTCACGCTGGAGGTCGGCACCAATCTCCCCGACCTCATCAAAGAAGCGCTCAGGATGAATCCGGAGATCCTGGCGGCCCGCAAGGCAGTTGAAGTTGCCGCAGCCCGGACCGTGCAGGCCAGGTCGCTGGAGGATCCGGAGCTGAACGTCGAGAGCTGGGCGATCCCTCTGGACCAACCCACGAATTTCAACCAGGCCAACATGCACATGGTGAACCTTCGCCAGCGGCTCCCCTTTCCCGGCAAGCTGCGATTGCGCGGCGAGGTCGCATCCCAGGAAGAGCGGATGGCGGATGCGCGCTACCGCGCAAAGGAACGACAGATCATCGCCGCGGTCAAGAAGGGTTACTACGATTTGTTCATGGCCGATCGCGATATCGAGATCCTCCAGGGGCAGCTGGATGTCCTGGGCCGGATGGTCAAGACCGCCGAGGCCAGATACACAGTGGGAAAGGTCGCCCAACAGGATGTCATCAAAGCACAGGTTGAACAGAGCGAGCTGCTAAACCGCGTTTTCGCCGCAGAGCGGGAGCACCATCACGCGGAGGCGAGGCTGAATACACTCTTGAATCGCCCGCCGGACGCCCCCATTGGCCGGACGATGGAACGTGACCCGCCGACAGTAAGCCTCGAAAGGGAGGAGCTGTACAGGCTCACGATCGAGTCGAGCCCAGAGCTCAACGAAGCAAGCTCTGATATCAAGCGAGCAGAGCTCTCGCACGAACTTGCGATAAGGAACAGCCGATACCCCGACTTCATGGTTGGCATCGGCTATTGGTATCAGCCCCAAGGCGCTTTCCAGAATACGTATTCTGGCATGTTCACCCTCACTGTCCCCTTCTTCTGGACGAAGGCGAAGCACGACAAAGAGGTTGAAGAGGCGTCGGCAGTGATCGCCCGCACCGAAGCGGGCTACCGGGCCATGAAAAATCGTGCACTGTTCGAGGTCAGAGAGAACCTGGTCACGTTCGACGCGGCCAAGAAGTCGATCGCCCTGTATCGGACCGGTCTGATCCCACAAGCTGAGCTGTCGCTCAAATCAGCCGAATCGGCTTACCAGACCGGCCGACTGGAATTTACCGGGCTCCTTGAGGCCGAGCGGGCCCTCCGCGATGTCCGCCTCGGTTACTATCGCGCCCTCGTCGCTCTCGAACAGAGCCTGGCTGACCTCGAGCGGGCGGTCGGCCGCGACGTCATTCGGTGACATGGTTGAGGCACACTGATGCTGCGTCAAGCGCAGCAAGCTGAGATATGGAGGAGGATCATGAACAGAATGGGCTGGCACGTCTACACGTTCCTCGTCCTCACCGGCCTTGCGGTGGCCTGCGGCCGGGGCGATCAGCCAAAGGGGGACCCCGCGCAGAAAGGTCAGGAATCGACGCAACAGGACAAGGGGATGGCCGACACGGACATGAAGGGGATGCCGGGGATGGCGATGGCCGGCGACGGGATCATGGTGGACCCCGCCAAACAACAGTTGATGGGAGTGCGACTCGCTGAGGTGAGTTATCAGACACTTGATAAGACCCTCCGCACGGTGGGGAGGGTTGACTACGACGAGCGAAAGGTGAAGCAGATCAATGTCAAGACCGAGGGTTGGATCGAACGGCTCTACGTAGACTTCACCGGCAAGCCGGTCAAGCGAGGCGAGCCGCTCTTCACGATCTACAGCCCCGAGCTGGTCTCCACCCAGGAGGAGTACCTCCTCGCCCTGGAAGCGAAGAGGCGGGTCGCCTCAAGCCCCTATCATCTTGTCGTGGCGTCGGGGGACTCCCTTCTCGAGGCGGCCAGGCAGCGGCTCCTCCTCTGGGACATCTCTCCCGAACAGATTGCGGAGCTGGAGCGTCACGGTCGGCCGACCAAGGCGCTCACCCTGATGTCACCGATCGACGGCTTCGTCATCGAGAAGATGGCGCTCCAAGGGATGCGCGTGGAGCCGTCGATGGTCTTGTACAAGATCGCAGATCTCTCCACCGTCTGGGTGTACGCCGACATCTACGAGTACGAGCTGCCGCTCGTCCGGGTCGGTCAAGAGGGCACCGTCCGCCTCTCCTACTTCCCCGGGCAGGCGTTCCACGGTCGCGTCGTCTATGTCTACCCCTATCTCGACAGCAAGACCAGGAGCGCCAAGGTCCGGTTCGAACTCCCGAACACCGCGGACTGGAAGCTCAAGCCGGGGATGTTCGCCGACGTCGAATTAAAGGTGCCGTTGGGACGACGATTGGCCGTTCCGCGTGAAGCAGTCCTGGACTCCGGGACCCGGCAGATCGTCTTCGTGGAAAAGGGCGACGGCCACTTCGAGCCGAAGGAGGTCACGCTCGGCATGCGGGTAGACGGTCAGCAGGAGATCCTCTCCGGGCTGAGGCCAGGGGCCCGCGTCGTCGCGAGCGGTAACTTCTTCCTCGATTCAGAAAGCAAGCTCCGCGAATCGATGGGGCTCATGGCCGGCATGCCCGGAATGGAACGGATGAGGATGCCGGGCATGGAAGGCATGGAGGGGGTGCCTGGGGTGGAAAAGGGCGCGAAGCCCCCGTCCAGCCCGCAGGAGAAACAGGTCGCGGGCGTCACACTGACCTTCTCGACCGCCCCCACCCCTGCAAAGGTCGGGGAGAACACCCTGCGCGTTCGCCTGACCGACAGCAAGGGTGAGACGATCAAGAACGCCAAGGTCTCGTTCAGCTTTACGATGCCGATGCCCGGGATGACCGACGT
>Ga0187892_10005016_pt1 | contig 21353 bp, 21 predicted proteins | sample MA1701073metaG_FD_139345 | JGI IMG/M metagenome (GOLD analysis project Ga0187892, IMG submission 139345) | Bio-ooze microbial communities from a basaltic lava cave in the Kipuka Kanohina Cave System on the Island of Hawaii, USA - MA170107-3 metaG ... | reverse complement strand
GTCGTGCGCGTGAAGTAGGGAGATGCCGTGAAATTCGACTCCAAAGCCGCGGCGGCGACGCTGAACAGGATCCTCGAATTCGAGCTCGCCGGCACGGTGCGCTATACGCACTACTCGCTGATGACTTACGGCTACAACCGCATTCCCATCGTCAAGTGGCTGAATGAGCAGGCGGCCGAGGCGCTGGCCCATGCCCAGCAGGCGGGCGAGTTGATTACCCAGCTCGGCGAGCATCCGTCACTCGCGATCGGCCCACTCCTCGAGACGCACAAGCACGACATCGGCGACATCCTGCGCGAGTCGATGCAGCACGAGCGCGAGACGCTCGCGCTGTATCACAAGCTACTGGGGCAGTCGGCGGGAGCCTCGGTCATGATCGAGGAATACGCCCGCGAGATGATCCGCACGGAAGAGCAGCACCTTGGCGAGGTGGACAAGATGCTGCGCAAGCCGGGGGATATCGGGAAGGCGGGGAGTTAGCGGCGCATCGGTCGAAGCGCGTCCCCTTAATTCGATTACTGGACCACGCTCAGGTAATACTCCGTGTCCGGATTCAGCATGCCGTCCAGCTTGCTGAGCAGAATCTTCCGGGCGCCTGCCGCATCGTGGAACACGAATAGGCCGCGCTGTGGGTAGGACCTCTCGCCAACGGTGACCGGCCCGATTGCGTGCACGGTCTGGCGATTGAGGAAGTCACTCTCGTAAGTGGCGAGGTGCGTATAGCACCTGCCCGCCTCCGCAGGGATGCGATCGCACCCATCGGTTTCCGCTTCGACCAGCGCGATCTCACCGGTCATCGAGGTATGGCTGAGCGACCGGATCAGCCAGTCGTAGTCCCTCGGAGCCGATAGCTCCAGCGCACCGGAGTAGGTCATGTCCTGCGCAGGATCGGTGCTCGAGCGGAAGGTGTTGCCGCAGGCGGTATAAATCGTGGCGCCATTCTCCCGGAACCAGAGATTGCCGCACATCGCGTGATCGCCGTGATAGGGCGAATCGGATACCCAGGCGGCCGCCCCGGCAGAGATATCCCACTTCTCGATGTCGCTGGGTGAGATCCCGTTGTCCGCGGCGTAGATGAAGTCGCCGGACGGATGCAGGCGTCCGAGGGATCCCCCATAGATCTGGCGTCCGCTGCTCAACTGCTCGGAATTGGTGGCGACATCGACCGTGTGGATGTCATTCCACGTGGGCAGCCGCGGGAGCGCATGTACTTTGCCGCGACCGTCGAGTATGAGATCAAGCACGTCGGCCGCGACGTCGAGCAGCGTCGGTGCAGGTGCGCCGGCCTGTCCGACCTGAGTCAGGTCGACGACCGTGATGAGCGCATCGTGGCCGACAGCAGCGGTCAGGCCGTCCGGCCCAACAGAAATGGCCGTCGGCACCCTCGAAAGCAACTGCTGTTGCTCGGTGCCGGCGTCTACATCGTAGACGTACAGCGCGTTGGCCGGATAGGTACTGACCATTACGGCCGCGTCGAGAGCCGCGCTGTACTCCGCATCGACGATGTTGTGCGGCAATGCCGCGCGGCTCAGGACGACGAGCGGGTCGACGCCGGGCTCCGCGCCGGTGTCGACCGTCACATGGCTCGTGACGGTGAACGGGCTACCGTCGAGCTGGCGCGCGCAGCCGTTGTCGTAGCAGACCGTGATCGTCACGGTGTCGGAGTAGATACCCGGCCGCATGCTCCGGCCGCTCAGGAATTCGATGTCCACGTTCGTGACAGTCTGGGAAACGCCTTGCAGGGTGACCCCGATGACGGCGTTGCCGGAATGCTCGGTTTGGATGTGCGCACCGCCAAAGGGTGGGCGATCGATCGTGAGCTGCACGGTTTCGGTGTGGAAGTCGTCCTGCTGGGTGTCGATCCTGCGTTCGATCGAGTTCCGATTGATCGAAGCCGCGATGCTGCCGCTGACGACGTACGTGGTGCGGATGGTGACGGGGCTGCCGGCGACGTCGTTGGCGCACTGGTCGTCGCTGCAGACGTGCAGCTCGATCTGATCCTCGTAGGTCCCGTTCGGAATCTGGGCCGGCACCTGGAAATAGATCAGCAGCTGGGCCTGCGACGCGCTCGTTGCGGAAAAATCGACCAAGCTGATGCCATTCGTCGAATACTGCGTGCCGACGAAGAGGCCTTCCGCGGGCGGGTTGCTGACCGTCATCGCTACCTGGCTGCGAGGCAAGTCGTCGCCGGGCCGGGCGGAAACGGAAACGTTTGTTGTGCTAACGCTGAGGCGCGTTGTAGTGTCGGGGCCAGGGCCCGGGCCGGGGCCGCCACCACCGTTACCGCCGCCGCCACCGCCGCAGGACTGCAGCAGCGACGCGAATGCCAGGATCGCCCCCGCTCGAACGATATGCATCTTCATTCGACGACGCTCAGGTAGTACTCGGCATTCGGATCTGCCATGTCTTTCAGCCTGCTTAGCAGGTACTTCCGGCCCGTCGTCGCGTCGTGAAATACGAACAATCCACGCTGGAAATAGTCGACGTCGTCGACTCGCAGCGGCCGGATCGAGTACACCGCCTGCCGATTGAGGAACTGATCCTCGTGGAGCGCCAGATGCGTGTAGCAAGGATCCTCATACTCGAAGAATCCGCAGTAGCGCGGATCGAGTTCAATGAGGGCAATTTCACCGAGCGCGTCTGACTGGCTCAATTGCTCGATCATGAATACCGAAAAGAAATCACCGGTCGCCAGAGTCATTGCACCTGCGTACGTCATGTCCTGCGCAGGATCCGCGCTCGACGTAAAGGTATTGCCGCAGGCCGTGTAGATCGTCGTTCCGATCTCGTTGAACCAGAGGTCGCCGCACATGCCGTAGTCGCCGTGATACGGCGAGTCATAGAGTTGCAATGCAACTCCAGTTGTGATGTCCCATTTCTGGATGTCGCTCGGCGAGAGACCATTGTCGGCGGTGTAGATCCAGTCCGTGCCAGGGTGCAGCCGGGCATGTGAACCCGCGCGCAGCGGGTAACTACCGAGGGTCTCGATGTTGGTGGCGATCTCCACCGAGTGCGGTTGCACCCACTGGTCGGTCAGCGGGAAGGCGTGCACGAAATCGTTGCCGTCCAGGACGATGTCAAAGATGTCGCTGCTGACGTTCAGGTGAATCGGGGCCGGCGCGCCTGCCTGGCCGACAGTGGCGAGATCCACGACTGTCACCAAGGCGTCATGCCCGACGGCAGCCTTTAGCCCGTCCGGTGAAATGGAAACCGAGGTCGGGGCCTTGTTGAGTGGATGGTGCTTTTCTACGCCGGACGCAACGTCATACACATGGAGCGCGTTGGAGGGGTATGTGCCGACCATGATGACGCTGTTCAGCGACTTGCTGAACTCCGCATCGACGATGTTATGCGCGAGGGCCGTGCGGCTCGCGACCTCGAGATGCGCGAGGCCGCGTTCACTGATGGGATCGACCGTCAGCGCGCTCCGGATCGTAAATGGGCTGCCTTCCACCTGGCGCACGCAGCTGTCGTCGTAGCAGACCGTCACCGTCAGGGTGTCCCGATAGATGCCGCCGGCGAGCCGCTGGCCCGGGAAGTACGTCAGGTCGATCGCAGTCGTGACGTCGTCGAGCGTGCGATGACGGACCGTCTCGATGCCGTTCGCCGCGCCCTCGGTAATTATCGTGAAGGAAGATTCCGGGCGAGGAGCGAGGGTTAGCGTCACTGTTTCGAGAAGGCCGTTCTGCTCATCTCGGTAGGCGACCGGCTCGACGGCATTGCGATCGAGCGTTGCCGTGCTCGCTCCGGTCCCGCTCACGACATAGGACGTCGCGATGGTGACGGGGCTGCCTCGAATTTGTGTCGTGCACGCCTGGTCCGTGCAGGCGCGAAGCGTGATTTCGTCCGCGTAGGTATCGTTGAGAAGCGAGCCGGGCGACCGGAAGTTAATATGCAGCGTGCCTTGCGTGTCGCTCGTCGACAAGACTTCGACCCATTCGATGCCGATCGCTGAGAATTCGCCCTCGAGGAACACCCCCGCCGCAGGCGGATTGCTGACGCTGAGCGTGACCGTCCCGATGGGCGCGACATCGCCCGGAGTGGCCGAAACAGAAACGCTATTGGAGCTGACGCTCAGGCTTGGGTCCGAACCTGAGCCCGAGCCGCCGCCAGCTCCGCCGCCACCGCCGCAGGCCTGCAGCAGCGAAACGAAAAGAAAGATTACCCCCGCGCGCGCGTATGACCGCGTCATGTCGTGACCCTCCCTGTTCAGTCACGGCAGATGCAGCTAGTAGTTGTGCGGGGAATATTAGCAGTTGATCGGCGAGTCCACAGCGCCGCCAAACATAATCAGTGCGGCTGGAGCAGGTGAATCATGCGGTTAGCTGCGTTAGACGAATTCCAACTGGCAGCGAGCGCGAGACGCTCGCGCTCTATTGCAAGCTGATGGAGCAGGTGGAGGGCAAGTCGATCCAGATCGAGGAGTACGCGCGCGAGATGGTCCGCACGGAAGAACAACATCTCGGCGAAGTGGACAAGATGCTGCGCAAGCCGGGGGATATCGGGAAGGCGGGGGCCTAGAGGCGCCCCGAACAGCCTGGCGGATCATCAGGGTTCTTGAGGACTGCCGAAAACGCTGCTGGGCCGCGCTGTCGTGCTCGACCTCGCGCTCTCCTGAAGCAAAAGAAAAGGCCCGGGGGGAACCACCGGGCCCGTAAACTCACGCAGCGTTGCGCGAGCTAGCAGCTGGACTCGGACAGGCAGTTCTTGACCGCCGAAGTGCCCGACCCGGACTGAATGAACATCCTGTTTTGCATTGCCAGACGATCGATGAAAGCGGTGCCCACTTCATCCAGGATGAAAAAGGCGCTGAGCACCTTCCACGTCGGATGCGCCGTGGCAAAATTCTTCCACGCCGAATTGGTTCCATCCGACATGGCGGCAGGATTCGTGCCGTCCGAGTTCAACCAAATCAGGCATCCGGCCGAAGTTCGGCCCGTGAAGTCAGCGCGACTCCATCTGGTGTCTTCCGGAAGTACCGCGCCGCAATAAAATGCGGCCAATGTTGCAACATCGTCGAAAGAGTTATCGCCATTGGTGTCCAGCACCACGCGAATGGCCGGTGATCCGGCGCCGATGTGAACCGGGTTGCCCGACTCGTTCATGAAATCGAACGAAAGATTTCTGACCTGTCCCAGTGTTTTGCCCTCAATGCCCGTGCAATCATTGAAAGCGCCGGCGAAGTCGTCGCCGGTTTGAAACAGCACGTGGACCATCAGCCGAGAGTTATTGGGGTCCAGCGGCGAGTCGACCCTGGGCTTCTGCCACAGGATCCCGCCCGTGTCGTCGGAAAAGAACTGCAGTGCCTTCGGACAAGTGGTGGTCGCCAGCGCCGGTGCGGCGGCGAACAGGACAATGCTGCCGATCGCCCATGCGAAACGGTTGCTCATAGGTTTTCTCCCCTAGCTTTGCTCATTTTTCGATGCGATCTGACGTGGAAAAAGCCTACGCTCGGCTGGGCAGCGTCCAATTGACCGGCGGCGCCAACAGCTTGACCGGATGTGACAGTCGCGCGCGGTGTTGGAGTATTAAGTCAAGAAGCGCAACCCGCACCGTTACGAAGACTGCGACAAGGTCTCCTGGATACGGAAGACGAGCTGTTCTTCGCTGAACGGCTTGCGCAGAAAGTTCTGGTCGCCACGCAGCTCGCGTTTGCGGACCAACTCTGGCTGTGACCTCGTACTCATGAAAACAGTCTGCAATTCGCCGTGAATCGAACGCAGTAGTTCCGCCAGTGCACTGCCCGCGGTTCCCGCAAGCGACACTTCGATCAGGAGCAGGTGAATCGGACCTACGAATACGCGCGCTATGCGCTCGGCATCTCCTGCGCCACCCGCGTCGAGCACCAGGAAGTCGCGGGCTTCCAGGCATTTCCGGACGATTCGACGGAGCGCGTCGTCCGGATCGACGACGAGGACGGTGCCGGGCGGGCCGGCACTCCTGCGGGATTTCATCGCAAGCGGAAATCTACCGTCGCGTGATGGCCGCCGACTTGACGGTCGACGACAGGCGCTTGACCAAAGCCGCCAGCGCGGCGCTTAGACTCAACCGGAATGTTTTTCGCGGTGCGCCTGCGGGCTCAAGCCGGTCCACTGCTTGAACGCGCGGCTGAAAGAGCTCAGCTCCGAGAAGCCGAGCGATTCGGCGATCTGGCTCGCGGAGCTTTCGCTCCGGGCGAGCATCGCGAGGGCGGCCTCGCAGCGTATGGCGCGGTAGATCTCGCGATACGTCGACCCGCGCACCGCAAGTTTGCGTTGCAGGCCGCGGCGGCTGATGCCGAGGCTTTTGGCCGTGGCCGAAAGCGTCATGTGCGCGGAAGACAACGAACTGGCTAGCGTGTTGCGGAGCGCCAGCGTGAGCTCGTCGGTCGCGCCGGGCCGGGCCATGGCAGCCCGGATGTGCTGCTCCAGAAGCTCGCAGGTGGCGCCATCGGCAAAGAGCTGCGGGATGCGCAGCACCGACGGATCCATGAACACGCGCGTGACCGGCTGATTGAACCGGAGCGTGGCCCGGAACAGGCGGTGATATGCCGAGAGATCCCGCGGCGCCTTATGCCGGAAGTGGATCTCGGTCGGCCGCAGGTCCACGCCCGTGGTGAGCCGGAAGCGCAGCAGAAAACAGGCAAAGATGAACTCGAGATATTCGGGCGGATTGCACTTGGAATCGATGCAGTTGAAATACTCGATGCGCGCCTGGCCCCGCGTCTGTTGCAGGGTCGGGCGGAACGCGTCGTTGACGTAGCCGTTGTACCGGGCCGCTTTCCTGAGGGCGTCTCCGACTGTCGGGCAGGTGGCGAGCAGATGGTCGTAGGTCTTGTAGGCGCCGAACGGCAGGAACTCCGCCACGTCCAGTGAAATGTGCTCGTCGCCGGTGGTGCGGCGGGCGTGCTCCCAGAGATTGATCACCGAATCGAGCGGCAGCCGCACGCCAGGCCGCGCGAGCAGTGACTCATCCACGCGTGCCCGGCGGATGAGGCTCGACAATTCCACGCCCCGGCTCGCGGCAAAGCTCAGGATGCCGCGGGCAGCGAAATTGGCGACGGTCGCAACAGCCATTTCGGTCTCTTTAGCCCGCGAGCTGGTGACGTACGTCTATAGCGGTGAGTACCGGCTGGGCGCCCGCGGGTTCATTGCCGGCCCGCAGCCGCACACGCGCGGGCTTCCTCCATGACGCGCGAGGCGAAAATCACGGTCGCCGGAGAAACCGGGCAACCCACTTCGCGCAGCCGGGTCGCGGTCCACCAGTTGCACATCCGCGGGAAGAAGAAGCGCTGCCGGCCCTTGTAGAAGCGATTGGGATCCGGCGCCGCGCGCAAGGTGACGCCCGTCGGTATCGGCTCGTCGTCGGCGAGCATCCATCGCTCGCGATCGGCCCGCTCCTCGAGACGCACAAGCACGACATCGGCGACATCCTGCGCGAGTCGATGCAGCACGAGCGCGAAACCCTTGCGCTCTATCACAAGCTGCTGGAGCAGGCCGCGGGAGCCTCGATCATGATCGAGGAATACGCGCGCGAGATGGTCCGCACGTAAGAACAACATCTCGGCGAAGTGGACGAGATGCTGCGGAAGCCGGGGGATATCGGGAAGGCAGGGGTCTAGGGACGACCCCGAACAATTGCGCGGTCGTCAGGGTTCTTGAGGCCTGACGAAAGCGCGGCTGGTCCGCGCTGCCGTGCCGGAACTCGCCGTATTACGTGCGGCGTTGGAAGAGCGCATCGTCACTTGGCCGCCCTGCGGCGCCGTGGCAACCTGCCGCGGCGAACCTTGATTGTTGTTGGGACTGCGCGCCAGAGTCGCGCGCCGCGGCTGCTCGCCCGAAGCCACGTCGCGCCGGAGCGTCGGACGCCGATCAACGTCGACGGGACGCGAATTCACGTCGGTTCTCGCGACGGATCGGCGTGCGTCGTCGCGCGAGCGCGCCTCACCGCGTGGACGCCCGAATGGTCTTGTGTCGCTCGCGAAACGATTCGCGTGAACGCGCCGCTCCGGAACCCAACACCAGCGATTCAGATGATGCATGAACGCCCAGCGGCCCTGGTGGAAGGTGAAGAAAGCCCACGGCGCGGAATGGATCCAGCTCCGGCCGCGAACTCCGACGCGGTCCCAGTAGCCATAGCGGAATGGATCCCAGCCCCCGTAAGCGTAGGACGGCATCCACACGCGCCCGTAGTTCGGCTCCTCGTGCCACTCGCCGTAGCGGTCGAGCTCGTCGTATCCGTTAGAGTCGCGCAGGCCGTAGCGCGACGGCTCCGCGTCCGCGAGCTGCACCTCGCGCTCGAGGACCCAATCGTCGAACGCGTCCGCCGGCTGCGGCGCCGCGAGACTCGCGTACGCATCGCGTCTCTCGAGCCGCACGCGCTGGCCGGCGGCGACGCGCACCGGGCCGCCGGCGGTTTCAAATTCTGCGGCGCCGCCGCGCACGGTGAGCTCGGTGGTGCCGTCCTCGAGCGATTCCACGCGATACTCGCCCGGCCCAGCGAGCGCGATGGTAGTGTTCGACGTGACGATCTCGAACGTTTCGTCCTCGAGCAGTTCGTCCAAGTGCACGCTTGCGGTGCCGCGGGCAAGCTTCACCCGAACAGTCGTCGCGTCGAGATCGGCGATGACAAGCTCGGTGCGCTCGTCGAGCCGGACAGTCGCGGTACCGAGCGTGAGCTCCGCGCGTCCGCCGGACTCAGTGACGAGGCGATCGCCCGGAATCAGCGGGCGGTCGGGAAGGGTGGAAGTCGCCGGCTCCTGCGCCGCATGGAACGCAACCTGGCCTTCGACATAGCTCAGGCGTGCGATGCGCTCCGGCGGATCGAGCGCCTCGCCCCAGGCGAGGGTCGATGCCGCGAGCGCCAGTACCAGCGTGGTTGGACGCAGCATCATGACGCTTTAATCTTACGCTCCTGCAAGGTGAACGGAGGCTGAAGGAGGACCGCTGCTTGCCGTTCGCTTTGTGTGTGTCTAACTGATTGTTAAATAGGAGTTTCTGGCTGCGCTAACCTATGGAGAGATATCAAGCCATGAACACCGCACGCCTCGTGACATCGACCGCAGTCGCACTGGCGATCGCATTGCCTTTGCCGCTCATTGCGCAGCAACTCGAGCGCGACGTCGGCATCATCAGCGAGGAAGTCGAGGGGCGACTTGAGGGCTTCAGCTACCAGGAAGGTCCGGTCTCGACGCTCGAGTTCAAGGGAACGGCGGTTGCGCTCGCCGCGGAAGGGGACGGCCGGGTCGAGTTCCAGGACGGCCGCGCCAGTGTCGAAGTGTCGGTGAGGAAGTTGCCCGATCCGTCAAAGCTCGGTCCTTTCTCGACCTACGTGCTATGGGCGGTGACCGGCGACGGCCGCGCCAACAACCTCGGTTCCATCGAGGTGCGGAACGGCTCCGGTGCGCTCGAGACGTCGGCGCCACTCTCGCAGTTCGCGCTGATCGTGAGCGCGGAGCCGCACTTCGCGGTCACGGCGCCGAGCAAGTTCATGGTGCTGCGGAACCTGGGCAAGCGCATCCGCGGCACGAGCGTGCAGATCCCGGGCCTCAGGGAACGAATCAATTACTCCGGCCTGGCCGCGCAACGCCTCGATCCGAAGGCGAAGATTCCGCTCGACCTGGTCCAGGCGCGGTATGCGCTCGAAATCGCCCGCGGCGCGGAAGCCGATGACTATGCGCCAGGCGAGTTTGCGAACGCCGAGCAACTCCTGGACAAGGCGGAGGCAGCGCAGGCCAGCAAGGAATACCGGGTCCGCAATACCGTGCCTCAGCTCGCTCGCGATGCCGTGCAGATGGGCGAGGATGCAAGGCGCAGGGCGGTGCTCGGGCGCGCGGCCGCGGAACGCGAGGAGGCGACGGCAGCCGCACGGCAGGAAGCGGAAGAGAAGGCGCGGCAGGCAGCGGCTGTCGCAGCCGAAGAGGCGAAACAGCGTCAAGAGCTGGCGGCGGAGGAAGCCGGGCGCGCGGCGGGACTCGAAGGCGAAAAGAAGGCGCGCGCGGACCTCACCGCGCGGCTGAACCGCGCACTGCCGACGCGGCAGACCGAGCGCGGTATCGTCGCGGAGATCGCAGGCGTGCAGTTCGCGACTGGGGCCGCAACATTGAACCCGCCCGCGCGCGAGGCACTCGCACGCTTCGCCGGAATCGTCGGCGTGTATCCCTCGCTCAGCTTCAAGGTCGAGGGCCACACCGATAGCACTGGGAGCGCCGAAACCAACCGGAAGCTGTCCTTTGAACGCGCCATCACGGTGCGCGATTACCTGATCGGACAGGGAGTCGACGCTTCCTCGATCAATGTCGAAGGCCTCGGCCCGGACCAGCCGGTCGCCGACAACGCGACGCGCGAGGGACGGGCGCGTAACCGGCGCGTCGAGATCATCCTGACGGGGGACCTGGTGACGGCGCCCTGACGATTGCAGTCTCGGCGAACGCTTCCAGCGTATACACGTAATCCCCGAGCTGCGAGTCGTCGCCGTCGCCTGCCACAGCCGCGGCGTGCGCGACGACTTGTCCGGCGTTCTCGGGAGCGATCCACGCGAGTTTCCAGCGCACGCTGGTCCCAACCGGCGGCGTCACCTCGGCGAGTCGGTGGTGCGCAAACTGAGTGCCGCGTTCGTCGAGCAATCCGATCCGCTCCTCATCTTCCGCGGGCGGCCGGATCGTTCCGGCCTGCATTTTGTTCGCGGCGTGCCGGATGGCGAGCTGGAACCCGGCTACCGCCAGCTTCGATGGCCGCGACAGCATGAGCTCGAGTTCGTAGGTCGCGCCGGGGTCGTAACGTTCGGGAAATCCGCTGAGCGTCAACCGGCCGCCAACTTCGTTGAGGGCGTTGCCGGAGTGGCAGGCGAAGCAGGAATCCTCGCCGAAGCCGCCCGTGACGCGCGCCGGCGGGCCGTCGCGGAAATGCAGTGCCAGCTGAGCCGGCGCGGGGAGGAACGCCGCGAGCGTGGCGACCGCGCGCGCGGCCCTTTTCATTTTATCGCACGGTCGGTGAGGATGCGGCCGATCTGGTTGGCGTCGGTGCCGAACCACATCGCGCCGGTCTTCGCGTCGTACATCATGTGACGGATGGTCTGGCTCACGTCGTTCACCGAGACGAACTTCTCGCTCTTCGGGTCGAAGGCGACGAGCTTCTTTTCGGGACCGGTCTGGGAGATCCAGAGTCGCCCGCTGCCGTCTTTGGTGAGCGCGTATGGCTTGGATTCCGCGCCTCCCGGCATCGCGTATCCCCGGACCTCGCCATTCGCCGGGTTGATGCGACCGAGGTAACCGCGCGGCTCGTCGACGTACCAGACGGAATCATCGCTTGTGACTTCAATGCGGCGCGAGCGCGAGTCGGGCGTGGCTTCGCGATAGTGCGTGAGTTTGAGCGTCTCGGGATCGATGCGCACGACGGAGTTCGTGTTGAAGAGCGAGACCCAGGGATGTCCCTTGCCGTCGATCACGATGCCGTAGGGGCGCGCGGGGGAATCATGGGGCGTGACCAGCACGTACTTGCCGGTCACCATGTTCAACCGACCGACGCGGTTCGACTGCTGCGCGGTGAACCAAATGTTGCCCTTGCCGTCGAACACGAGCGTGTGCGGATCGCGCGCCTCGCCCGTCATGTAGGTCTTCGCTGCGCCGCTCTTCGGGTCGAGGCGTCCGAGACGGCCGTTGCGGTTGCCCGCGTACCAGACGTGGCCTTGCTCGTCCACGATGAGGTTGTGCGGATTGGTGTCGTCCTCGATCTCGTAGCGGCGGAAGCTCTCAGTCGCAGGGTCGAAGCTGGCGATGTAATTGCCGGCTTGGCCCACGAACCAGATCTTGCCGTCGGGGGCGACGTAAGGATCGCGCGAGCGACCGCCGTATTCGACTTTCCATTCCTGGAGAACCGGTTCGTCGCCTGCGGGAGCAGCCTGGATGAGTGCCGGCAGGAGTGTGAGGGCGGCAATCGTGAGCATTCGCATGGGCGTCTCTCCGTGGACTATCTGTACTCACTGTATGATGCGCTTGTCAGCATCAATGTTCCGTCCGACAGGGCTCGGGCGGTCGTCGATGCGATGGAGCGCGACATGGGCACCACACTTGCGACCAAGCAGGATCTGGAGTTCCTGAGACGGGACGTAGAAAACCGATTCGCGCTGCTGGATCAGAAGTTCGACGCGCTCCGCAGCGACATGTCCCGCGATCTCGCCGCTTTGGATCTGAAGATGACGGTCAAGCTGGGTTCGATGCTCGTCGTCGGCTTCGGCCTGACGATCGCCGCTCTGCGCCTCTGGGCCTGAATACGCGGATCCGCGACCCGGCACCGGACACCGTTCGCTTTGATATGCTCCCGCGGTGTCCGAACTGCGCCGCGACCTCACGCTCACCCACGGGATCGCGATCGTCGTCGGCATCACGATCGGCACAGGCGTATTTCTCAAGTCCGCGCCGATGGCGCAGGCGGTCGGTTCGCCGCTCCTGGTCATGGCGGCCTGGGCGGTCGCGGGGCTGGTCGCGATGCTGGGTGCGCTCTGCTTCGCAGAACTTGGAACGCTGATCCCCCGCGCGGGCGGCGAATACCAGTATCTCCGCGCCACGTTCGGCGATCTGCCGGGATTTCTCTACGTCTGCATGAGCTTCATCATCGGCGCGGCGAGTCTTGCGGCCTACGGCGCCGCGTTCGGGATATTCCTGTCGGATGTCGTTCGGCTGCCGGCGCCGTGGATCGAACGCCAGTTTGAGTTGTTTGGCCAGCCGGTGAACTGGCAATTTGGTCTGCGGCAAGTGATCGGCGTCGCCGTAGTCGTGATCTTCACCGGTGTGAATCTCGCCGGCGTCGCTTTCGGCGGCCGCGTGCAGACTTTCCTGACCTCGCTCAAGGTGTTTTCGCTCGTGGGCCTAATTGTCGGCGTGTTCCTGTTTGCCGGGGGCGATGTTGATGCCGCGGCAAGCACCAGCGCGGCAACACACGCAGTGTCGGCCCCGGCCGTCACGGCGAGCGCGTTCGGCTTCGCGTTGCTTTCGGCGCTTTGGGCGTACAGCGGCTGGCAGTACCTGCCGATGACGGCGGCGGAAGTGCGCGACCCCGCCCGCAACGTCCCGCGCGCCGTGATCGGCGGCGGATTGCTGGTCGCCGCGCTCTACCTGCTTGTGAACGCGGCGTACTTTCACGCGCTACCGTTCGAGGCCGTGGTGACATCGAGCTCGACCGCCCATCCGGAGGCGCCAGCGGTCGGTGCGCGTGCGGCCGCCACATTTCTCGGACCGCAGGCGGACTCGATCGCGGCCATCATCTTCCTGATCTCCGCGGTCGGCGCGTTGAATGGCGTGCTGCTGACTCGCGCGCGTGTGCCCTACGCGGCCGCCTGCGACGGGCTCTTCTTCCGGCGCTTCGCGCGCCTGAGCAAGGGCGCGAGCGTCCCCGCGGCGTCGGTGATCGTGCACGGCATCCTCGCCGTGCTGCTCGCGATCAGCGGCACTTTCGACCAGCTCACGAATCTGGCGACGCTGATTTTCGTGTTGTTCTGGGCGCTGTCGGGGGTCGCACTGATGGTACTTCGCCGCCGGATGGCGGATGCGCCGCGCCCGTACCGCGTGCCGCTCTATCCGTTCGTGCCAACAGCCTTCGTGCTGATCATGACCGGGGTGATGGTGAGCACCATCATCGAGAGCCCCGGCGAAGCTTGGGCGTCTCTCGCGCTCCTTGCGCTCGGCCTGCCGCTCTTCCCATTCTTCCGCCGCCGAGTCGGCGTCACTCCGGGCAGAGACGCGATCACAGATCGCTGATCAGAAAATGGCAGGCTCTCGTCGAAACGCCGGCGCCGCCAGTTTACGAAAGTACGACCCGGCACCGGTAGCGAGCGAGTCGGCGATGGCCGTCGCGGTGCGATCGACGTGCCCGCGTAATTCCGGCACGGCGGTCGCCTCCCAGTACTGCGCGCGCAGCAGCGGGCCGGCGTAATAAATGACCGGCGACGGCATGCCGTCGGCCGAAAGCAGCCGGCCTTCGTGATCCGTGCCCCAGCCGAGGCCGAAACCATCTAGCTGGCAGAGGCCCTGATCCAGCAGCGACTGCAAGAGCGGACAGGCGGAGCGGCGCGCATCGCCATCCGGGCCCGTGACGTTCACGACGGCATCTACGAGATCCTCGCGTATCTTCGAGCTGCCGCGCCGTCGCCAGCAAACGGCGATTCCATTGTCGAAGCGGCGCGTCTCGACGAGTCGCCCGGCTTCGATCTGCAAGCGCTTGCGGCGGCGCTGCTCCTCAATGCGCGAAAGCGTTTCACGCGGGGCGCGGTGTCGATGCACGTCCCACCAGCTGCGAAGATGGCGCAGGAACTGAGCGCGGCGCGCTTCTGGCGCGGATCGCCAGAGGGGGGGCATCGCTTCGCGAACGCTTTGCAGCGTCGCCCGCCAGGCGCCATCGGCGGCCGACGAATCGACGTGTGAGCGGAACAAATTGAGCCGTCGGGACAGCGGCCCGCGCGCTAATAGTTTCCGCGCGTCGAATCGTGCGCGCCCGCCAGCTTGAACCGAATCCTCATGCGGCCGAGGCAGCAAACCGTGGCGCGAGATCGCGAGCATGCGTGTGTCCGGCCGCGCGTCGGCGATGGCGAGCGCGATGTCGATCATCGTCAGCCCGGTGCCGACCAGGAGGACACGTGGCACGTAGGTTGGAAGCTGCTCGATCCAGCTGAGGTTCCAGGCATCGGCGACGATGTCGCCAACAGCGATGCCTGGCACCGGATCCGCGCTGGGTGAATTGCCGAGCGCGAGCAGCACCCGTTCGGCCTCGAGAGTCGCTCCGTCGGCAAGCTCGATGCGAGCCTTGCCGTCATCGATGCTGAGACCTGTCGCACGATGGCGGATGCGCTCGAAGTGCAGCCAGCGGGGGCTCCGCTGCTGCGCCAGCGCAAGACGTTCGGAAAGGTAATCGCCGTACCAGGCGCGCGGCAGAAAATCGCCGGAACTGACCTCTGGGTCGCGTGCGCGCGCCCACTGAAGGAAATCCGCCGGCCGCTCGGCGAACGCGGACATCTTGTCCGCCGGCACGTTCAATCGCCAGAAATCCGGTCCCGCTCGATAGGCGAGGCCGCGGCCGGCGCGCGCGGGTTCGATCAATACGATGCGACTGCCGAACGGCAGCGAAGGACCGCCTTTGCGCGCAGCCGTCAACAGGCGGATCGCCGCCAGCGTGCCGCAGAATCCGCCGCCGATGATTGCGACTGTGGCAGTTTTCATGCTGCCGATTGTCGGCAGCGAAAGTTATCCAGTCAGTCGAGAGTGGGTGACAGTTTGGTCACAGCGGCAGCCGCATCGACTCGCAGAAAGTACGAAAGTACGAACCCGGCACCGCTTGGCCCCGAGGCGGCGGCCGCATGGGGGGTACGGCCGCCGCCTAACGAATCGCGTAGATCGTCGTGGTGCCGCTCACTTCGTTGCCGACGATCAGGAGCGGCTTGCCGTTCGGGCTGCGGGCGGCAGGCACGAACTCGAGGCCTTCGGGGCCGAGATCGCCGGCCGCGGAATTCGGCTTGATGCAATCGTCGATTTCGTCGGAATCCGGCGGATCGAATTCGGCACAGGTCGGATTGGGATCGCCGGCGGCATCGCGGAAATGGCGGTTGTTGAAATAGTCGACGAATTCGGGCGATTTCGGATCGGAGAGATCGACTACGAGAATGCCGCCGATCCGCTCGAGACCGATGAAGGCATACAACCTGCCCTTCACGTGGCCGACCGTCACGCCTTCCGGTTCGGGGCCCTTGTTGTCGCTGCGGTTGTCGAGGGAGTCGTTTTCTTCGTGGTTGCTGTTGAACTCATCCGGCAGCAGATTGGCGAGCATCTGTTCGAGTTCGGCGCCGCTGTCAAATACTCGCGCGCCGGTCATGGCGTCCCAGATCGTGAAGGAACGGGCGCCGGGCACGTAGAGCCGGTCGAAATCGCCGTCCTGGTCCGGGTCGCCCAGCGTGTTCGTTACCGTCAGCCGGCCGAGGTTGACGTCTTCCTGTAACTCGGGGGCGTTGGAAAATGCCGGGGGATCGAGTGTGAGATCGCTGACGCGGTCTTCCTCGGAAAAGGCATCGTAGTCGCGCGTATCGCCTTCGTTGACGGTAATCAGGTAACGCCTTCCCTCGTACTCGAAGTCGGCAATGGCATCCGGCTGGTACATGCCGAACACGGGCCAGTTCGCGATATTGGTGACACCGTCATCGTCGCTCACATCCAGCTTGTTGCGGGGCCGCAAATGATTCTTGAATCCGAGCGCGAAGATCTTCTTCACCCCTGCATTCTTGATGTCGATCACCGCAATGGCGTTGTTCTCCTGGAGCGTGACCCAGGCGATGTTGCCATCGGTCGTGATGTATTCGGGTTCGAGGTCCTGGGCAACGGTCGCGTTGGGACCATAGATGCGGACCTTGGCCGGCAGCTGATCGTGACGCGGACCGCCGACGTTGAAATCCGAGAACCCGACCGTGCGGACGAATCCGGGCTGGCCGAGCAGCAGCAGATCGATGATGGTCACCGTGCCCTCCGGGTCGTTGGTGTAGGTGGTATCGGGCTCGCCTTCGTTGGCCGCCAGGACGTAACCGCCGTTGTCTGAAAAAGTCACCATGTCGGGCAAGGCGCCGGCCGGCGCGACGCCGAGCAATCCGAGCGTCACCGTGGAATAGAAGGCGATGAAGCCATCGTCCTGTTTTGGCTCGGCTTCGACGGCAACCGCCAGGATTCCGCAGCGGGTGTCGACACTGTTGGCGGCGCCCACGGAACGAGGTGCCAGGTCGGCGACAATATCGAGGCTGGCGACCTTCTCTGGTCTGGAAGGATGGCGGAGATCCAGCACGTCGACGGTCGCCGACCCGGCGTTGACCACGAATGCGCGGCAAGTGAGTGGGTCGTAAGTCGGGATCTCGGCGCCGCCGACGTTAAACAGTTCCGATTCATAGGTGCCGAGCACGCGCAACTGCGGCGTCGGGTTGGCGATCGCGGTCGGGGTAAAGCTCACCAGAACGGCCAGTGGCGCCGCGAACATCGTCGATCTCATCGGGGGGCATTCCTTGGTTTCGTCATCGCGCCGTTCTGGCGGGCGAGGCCAAAGATAGGACCGGGATGTTGCCGCTTGATGACCAATTGGCGACGGCAAAATGGCGCCGGTGAATGTAACGCGCCGGCGCACTCAGTGCGCAACGCGCAGGCGGATCGGCCGCTTGTGCAACTTGAAGTCGCATTTTGCGATCTCAAGTTTGGAAATTGTTGATTTGCATGGCCTTTTCAGTCCGGTTGGTACCCCCTGTGTTCTTTTCCGAATTCATAAAGTTGCGTGAGAACTGCTTGCAATTTGCAAGCAGTTCCCGATGGACTTCGATGACCCGCGATCATCCGAACGTCGCGTCGTTCAATTGGAGAATTGAAACCAAGGCGTCTGAATCTCGCGTGCCTTCATCTCAGCAGTGAATTGAAGATAGCGCGCGATGCCTTTCGTCGCCCGCCATGTTGATCCTCGCCGGATAGCGGAACGAATCATCTTGTTGCGCGGGCAGCGCGTGCTGATCGACGTTGATCTTGCAGGGCTATACGGCGTGCCCACAAAAGCATTGAATCAGTCAGTACGACGAAACAAGCGCCGATTTCCTCCCGACTTCTGTTTCAGAATCAATGACATGGAAAAATCTGAGGTGGTCACAATTTGTGACCACCTCTCGCACCTCAAATTCTCGCGGACTACTCCGCTCGCCTTCACTGAACACGGCGCCATCATGGCCGCAACGATTCTTAATAGTCCCCGTGCCGTCGAGATGTCGGTCTATTTGGTCCGGGCCTTCGTGAAACTGCGGGAAGTTCTGGCATCGAATACCGAACTCGCCCGGAAACTCAAAGCGCTTGAGAAATCAGTGGCGACACTCGATGCGCGCACGCGCAAGCAATTCGAAGAGGTCTACCGAGCTATCCGCGCGCTCATGGCGCCGCCCGCACCAGAAACGCGGCCCATCGGCTTTACGGCGAACATCGAAAAGTAGTACTGGCACTGATTCTGGAATCGTGCGCGGCCGGAGTATCCTGACTCGGTAATCGTCGGCAAAGCAGTGCACTCTCATGCTGGAGTTCATCATGGCACTCTCTCTGACCTCGCCGGTCTTCGCCCACAACGGCACGATTCCGAAGCTCTACACCTGCCAGGGCAAGGACATTTCCCCCGCGCTTGCCTGGAGCGGGCTGCCCAAAGGCACGAAGAGCCTGGCACTGATCGTGGATGATCCGGATGCGCCGGACCCGGCCGCGCCGAGGCGGGTGTGGGTGCACTGGGTGCTCTACAACATCCCTGCCGGCGAGCCGGGGCTCAAGGAGGCCATTGCGCCTTCCGCGTTACCGTCCGGCACGCTCGAGGGAAAGAATGACTGGGAGCGAACCGGGTACGGCGGGCCCTGTCCGCCGATCGGCCGGCATCGCTATTTTCACAAGCTCTACGCGCTCGACACGGTGTTGCCGGATCTCAAGAAGCCGACGAAGGCGGAGCTCGAGAAGGCGATGAAAGGGCATGTGCTCGAGAAGGTCGAGCTGATAGGGACCTATCAAAAGAATTAGGAGCTGCGACCCTGCACCGCCCGCTGCAGCGCGGCCCGGGCCAGCAGGCGCGTCGAATCGAGCGTGGGTAACGGCGAGTTCGAGTCGTCGATGATGAGCGGGATTTCGGTGCAGCCCAGAATCACGGCGTCGCAGCCCTCGTTTTTCATCCGCGCGATGACGGCCCGGAAACGCGCGATGCTTTCGGGTTTGAAGATGCCTGACACCAGCTCATCCATGATGATCCGGTGGATTTCATCCCGATCGCTTGCGGTCGGAAGCATGAAGTTCAGGCCGCGCTCCTTGAGTTTCTCCGGATAGACCGGGCCCTCGACCAGCCAGCGCGTTCCCGTCAGTCCCAGCAGCCTAAATCGACGCCGCGCGGCTTCGGCCGCGACGACGTCGGCGATGTGCAACCAAGGACGCGGCGATTGCGGCAGGACGTACGGCAGCGACTCGTGGATCGTGTTGTCGGGGCAGATCAGGAAGTCCGCGCCGGCATTCGCGAGTTTGCGGGCGGACTCGAGCATCAGCTCGGCGATGCCGTTGACATCCTTGCGGTTCAGGCGCTCGGCGTAGTCGGCGAACGAGCAGGAGTGCAGCGACACTTCCGGATGAGCATGCGGGCCGAGCCACTGGGCACCCTCGGCGCAGATGGTGCGGTAGCAGAGGGCGGCGCCTTCCGCGGAGCAGGCAACAATGCCGATGTGCTGTATTGGCATCCGGTTTCAGCAGGCGTATCTGGCTGGGGCTCGTGGCATGGAAGCAATCATCGCGCAATGTCAACCGGATGACAGATCGCCTTTGTCCTACCCCCGATCATCTGCACCGTGAGTTTCAACCCACCCAATCGATGCAGGAGAAGGACATGAGCAAGGGCAACGGATCGAATTCGTGGCGCAAAGCCGCGGGAGACCTGTTCACGGGCGTCGTATTTTCCATCGCGATCGTGCTGGTCGTTGGCGGCACGACAGCCATGTTGCTGGAGCGCTCCGTCATATTCGCCTGAGCCGTCCCGGATCGGCTCAGTGGCTTCTGGCACGGTCGATTTCACCCCCTGCCGTTCGACTAGGGGGTGAAATCCAGTCCTACAAGGAAATGCCATGAGCCAACTCGATGCCTACCTGTTCTTTGACGGCAACTGCGCCGAGGCCATGCGCTTTTACGAGCGCACGCTGGGCGGCAAGCTCGAAATGATGATGAAACTGTCCGAAGCCCCACCGGGTGCGGGATGTCCGTCCGGCACGAAGCCTGATGCGATCATGCATGCCTGCGTCGAGGTCCAGGGCCGCCGCCTGATGGCCTCCGACTGGATGGGCGACCAGCCGTATAAGGGAATGAATGGGTTTTCGCTATCGCTGGTGTACCCGACCGTCGCCGAGGCGCGGCGGATATTCGACGCGCTTGCCAAGAACGGCCGGGTGAACATGCCGATGGAGAAAACCTTCTGGGTCGAAGCCTTCGGCATGCTCACAGACCGCTTCGGCACGCCGTGGATGATCAGCGGCGGCGCGCAGAGCAAGTAAAATGGTGCCGGGCACGTAATTTCGTAATCTGGCGTCGCCAGATTACGAAATTACGTGCCCGGCACTATTAATTGATCGACTGGCGGTAGACGTCGAAGTAGTGATTCATGTAGCTGGCATAGCCTGCGCGGGTCACCACATCGGTCGGCTTGAAGCGGGCCTTGATCTCAGGCACGAGATCAAAGGGGCCCTGCTCGAGCGTGAAGTACGCATTCATCACCGGCAGGTCGAGCGCTAGCTGCACGTAGCCGCGCAGGTCAGCCGGCACCGACGCGGCGTCTTCGAGTGGAATGCGCTCATCGTTGAAGCGCACCGTCAGCTCGCCCGTGAACGCGCGGGCCACGTCCTGCAGGCCCAGGCTCTGCACCAGCGAGTACGCGAGGTCCGCGCGATTGACGCTGCCGTTCGGCACGAACTTGCCGTTGATCGGCCGGATGACGCCATCGAAGCGGTGCGCGCGATCCTTGAGGGCCGCACCGCGCACGGTCGTCGCCTCGGCGAAGGGCACGAGCGCGCCGCTCGTGTCGCTGAAGGTCTTGACGCCGTTCAATGGCAGGAACTGGCGGATGCCGGCGCCGGCCGTCAGGTAATCCGCGAGCTGGCCGCGGGTCAGGGGGTTGTTCGGCTTGAACGTGCCGTTCGCGAAGCCGTCCACCATCCGTTCGCGCACCGCGAACTCGATCATGCCCTCGGCTGGATGGCCGGCGATGTCATTCAGGCCGTTGTAGCTGTTCACTTTCCAGGTCTTGAGCCGCACGTTGATCGTGCCGGGCACCGCCGTGCCGTTGGTCAGGCCGAGTGGATCGAGCACGACGCCCGACACGCTCCCGATGCCGCGCACGGTGAGCGTCCAGACGCCGGGCTTGGCCGGCGCCGAGGCCGCGATCGACGGCCCGAGCAGCGGTAAGGAAATCGCGGATGCGTAGCGCGTGCCGTCCGGGTCGATCAGCACGACCGCGACGGTGTTGCTGCTGACGAATGCGCTCGCTGCGACGCGGACCTCGTCCGGTGATACGTTGAACTGCACCGAGCCGCTCGTCCCGACCGGCGAGAACACGATCGGGTGTGTCTCATCGCGCAGCACGCTGATGTTCGGCGTGCTGTTGAATGTGCGATACAGATTGACCGTGCTGCCGAAATCGCTGCGTAGGCCCTTGGCCATCGCGACCGCGGCATGCGCGTTCGCATAGCCGGCGCCGACTTCCCAGGGCTCGTCGCCCGGCAGGTTCGTGGCGGTCTTTTGCAGGATGCGCTTGACGTCGCTCCAGTGGAGCACCGGATTGGCCTCGAGCATCAGCGCGACGATGCCGGAGAGGTGC
>Ga0187892_10005015_pt1 | contig 21355 bp, 17 predicted proteins | sample MA1701073metaG_FD_139345 | JGI IMG/M metagenome (GOLD analysis project Ga0187892, IMG submission 139345) | Bio-ooze microbial communities from a basaltic lava cave in the Kipuka Kanohina Cave System on the Island of Hawaii, USA - MA170107-3 metaG ... | reverse complement strand
GGGCTCGATTGTGCTCGGTGTGACCGACACGCGTCCCCGCCGGGTAGTTGGGACGCGCGCGTATGCCGATATCGAACGAACCAAAGCCGGATTGATCGAAAAACTCCGTCTTCGCATCGAGGCCGACGAGATCATGCATCCTGACGGCCGCGTGCTGGCCTTCACCGCGCCGGCCCGTCCCATCGGTGTTCCCATCGCAGTCGAAGGCGCATACTGGATGCGTGCAGGCGAAGAACTGGCTCCGATGACCTCGGACATGCTGCGCCGCATCTTCAACGAATCAGGCCCAGACTTTTCCGCCGAGATCTGTCCCAATGCGACTGTGTCCGAATTAGATCCGAAGGCCCTCGAGCAGTTTCGAATGCGTTGGCATCGGCAACTGAAGAACGACTCACTGCTGCAGCTTTCACCGGAGCAACTCCTCCGCGATTCCGAGCTGGTGACGCAGGCCGGCGTCACCTATGCCGCTCTGGTACTGTTGGGAACACGGGAGGCGCTCGGCAGACATCTCTCCCAATCAGAGGTCATCTTCGAGTATCGCTCCACTGAAGCCGTCGGTCCCGCCAATCAACGAGAGGAATTTCGCGAGGGGTTTCTACTCTTTTACGACCGCCTCTGGGATCTTGTGAACCTGCGCAACGATAAGCAACACTACCAGGACGGGCTGTTCATGTATGACGTGCCGACGTTCAGTGAAGGTGCGGTGCGCGAAGCGATTCTCAACGCGGTAGCCCACCGTGACTATCGCCACGGAGGCTCCGTTTTCATCCGGCAGTTCCCCCGCCGAATCGAGATCGTCAGTCCCGGTGGGTTTCCTTCAGGAGTTTCCCCAGAGAACATCCTGTACCGCCAAAACCCGCGCAACCGCCGCATCGCTGACAGCCTCGCCCGTTGCGGACTGGTTGAACGTGCGGGCCAGGGTGCCGACCGCATGTTCGAAGAATGTGTGCGGCAGAGCAAGCGGCTTCCCGATTTCACGCATACCGATGCCTACCAAGTCTCTCTGACACTGCACGGAGAAGTGCAGGATCCCGGGTTTCTTCGGTTCCTGGAGAAGATTAGTCAGGAGAACCTTGCTTCATTCAGCACTCAAGACTTTCTCGTGCTCGACCTCGTTCACCGTGATCAGCCCGTCCCACACGACCTGAAGCCGCGCTTGTTTCACCTCCGTGAGCAGGGTGTGGTTGAAACACTTGGCCGTGGCCGAGGAACTCGCTATCTTCTGAGTCGGCGCTTCTATGCTTCCGTCGGGCGACCAGGGACTTACACCCGGCGTCGCGGGTTAGATCGGCCAGCCAACAAGGCGTTGCTTCTCAAGCATATCGAGGACCATGCCTCAAAGGGGGTGAATCTCGAAGAACTCCAGCAGGTGCTCCCCGGTTTAAGCCGCAACCAGGTTCAGACCCTCATTCGAGAACTCAAGGCGGCGGGACATATCCGAAAGATAGGTGAAGTTCGCTGGGCGCGTTGGTATCCGGCCCCGACTTCATGAGGAGGTGATTCCGGGAATGAGGGCTTGCAACGCTTATAACGCTTACAATGTTTACAACGCATACAAACGCATACGCCAATACCACGTAAACCATTGATTTTTGGCACTCAATCAAGGATTTAAAAACGCATATTCGACGCACATCCGAAACGCATAGAAAAAGCTGTCCATGATCCGTCGCAAGAAACTCATCGAAGTTGCGCTGCCGCTGGAGGCGATCAACAAGGCCAGCGCAGAGGAAAAGGGTAATCCGTTCCTCAAAGGACATCCACGAAACTTGCATCAGTGGTGGGCCCGTCGGCCCCATGCGGGGGCACGGGCGGTGATCTTTGCACAGATGGTAGACGATCCGTCGAGTTGCCCGGACCTCTTCCCAACCGAGAAGGCACAGGAGAAGGAGCGTCAGCGGCTGTTCCGTATCATCGAGGATCTGATTCAGTGGGAGAACACTACGAACGAGGAGATTCTGGAGCGCGCGCGGGCCGAAATCTGGCAGAGCTGGCGGCGGGCCTGCGCCGAAAACGTGGATCATCCGCGCGCGAAAGAGCTGTTCGACCGGCACAAGCTGCCTGCCTTCCATGACCCGTTTGCCGGCGGAGGAGCTCTGCCGCTGGAGGCGCAGCGGCTGGGGCTCGAGAGCTGTGCCAGCGACCTGAATCCAGTGGCCGTGCTCATTTGCAAAGCTCTGATCGAGATCCCGCCCAAGTTTGCGGCGCGAGCGCCCGTGAATCCCGAGATTCGAAAGGATACAGCCCTCTTCGAGAGGACTTGGCGTGGCTCACAGGGTTTGGCCGAGGACGTTCGGTACTACGGGCGGTTGATCCGCGACGAGGCGGAGGAGCGGATCGGCCACCTTTATCCGAAGGTCGAGGTCACGAAGGAGATGGCGAAGGAGCGGCCCGATCTGAAAGCATTTGCCGGTCAAAGGTTCACTGTGATCGCTTGGCTATGGGCGCGCACGGTGAAGAGCCCTAACCCGGCTTTCGCGCATGTGGACGTGCCTCTAGCCTCAACCTTTATGCTCTCCACCAAGGCAGGCAAGGAAGCCTACGTTGAACCGGTCATTGAAGGCAACCGCTACCGCTTCACAGTGAAGGTAGGCACGCCCGAAGATGCAGAGGCAGCGAAGAACGGCACCAAGCTGGCTCGCGCGAACTTCCGTTGCATTGTCTCTGGCTCACCCATTTCTGGCGATTACATCAAAGCAGAGGGTAAAGTGGGGCGCATCGGCATGCGGTTGATGGCGATAGTCGCAGACGGCCCTCGGGGACGCATTTATTTACCACCCACTACCACCGTTGAGCAGGTCGCCTCCTCGGCCCAACCAACGTGGGAACCAGAAGGCAAGCTCGTTGAAGACCCACGAGCTTTCACTCCGATTCTCTACGGAATGACGAAATGGAGTAGCCTTTTCACGCGCCGCCAAATCGTGGCGCTGTCGACGTTGGCCGACTTAATACGGGAGGCTCGAGGGTGGGCGAAGCGCGACGCGCTTGCCGCGGGCATGGACGACGACGGCCGAGTGCTTGTGAATGGCGGTGTCGGGGCCACGGCATACGGGGAGGCAATAGCCGTCCTGATGGCACTGGCTTCAGACAAGATGGCGGACTACAACAATACGATTTGTACATGGAATCCTACCAACGAAAACATCGGCCACCTATTTACTAAACAGGCGATTCCCATTACGTGGGACTTCACCGAGACCTCACCCCTTGCTAGCGGATTGTCCTTTGACAAAATATCGGACGGCATTGCCCGCACCATCGAGATGCTTCCTGCCGATCCGCCTGGCAGAGCCTTCCAGCAGGACTGCTCTGAGTGTTCGTCCAAGGACAGCCCTTCAGTCCTTACTACAGACCCACCCTATTACGACAACGTCCCCTACGCGGACCTGTCGGATTTCTTCTACGTCTGGCTGCGCCATTCTCTGAAGCCCACATTTCCCGACCTCTTCGCAACGCTAGAGGTCCCCAAAGCGGGCGAGCTCGTGGCCACTCCCTACCGCCACGGCGGGAAGGAGCGGGCTGAAGCCTTCTTCCTGGAAGGCATGACTCGAGCGATGCAACGCTTGGCAGAGCACGCTCACCCAGCGTTTCCGTTGGTCATTTACTACGCCTTCAAGCAATCCGAGACCGAGAGTGCGGGCAGGGCTTCTACCGGCTGGGAAACCTTCCTAGAAGCGGTTAATCGTGCTGGCTTGGCTGTTAGCGGGACTTGGCCGATGAGGACAGAAAGAGCAAGTCGTTCCCGGGGTATAGGGTCGAACGCCCTCGCCTCCAGCATCGTCTTGGTGTGTCACCCGCTGGCTGCCAGTGCTCCCACAGCCACGCGGCGCGAGTTCCTCGGTGGGCTCAAGGCCGAGCTGCCCGCTTCGCTGATACACCTGCAGCGTGGCAATATTGCGCCGGTAGACTTGGCTCAGGCGGCTATCGGTCCCGGCATGGCGGTGTACACGGGCTATGCGAAGGTACTTGACGCTGAGGGCGGGGCCCTTTCCGTGAGGGAGGCGCTCGCGCTTATCAATGAGAGTCTAGACGAGGTCTTGGCTGAGCAGGAGGCTGACTTCGACGCTGACAGCCGCTGGGCGCTAGCCTGGTTCGAGCAGTCTGGCTTCGCCGACGGCGAGTACGGCGTGGCGGAGATGCTCTCCAAAGCCAAGAACACCAGTGTTCAGGGGATGAAAGACGCCGGAATCCTCGACAAGAAGTCACCCGGCGGAAAGGTTCGATTGCTCAAGCCCAGCGAGCTTCCCGCTAACTGGGACCCGACCACCGACCCACGGCTGACTGCGTGGGAGATGGTGCACCACCTGATCCGTGTGCTTGAGGCGGGCGGCGAGAGCGCAGCGGCGGAGTTGGCAGCCAAGCTCGGCAGCAAGGCCGAGATTGCTCGTGAACTCTGCTACCGCCTTTACACTCTCTGCGAGCGCAAGAAACGCGCCGCCGAAGCACTTTCCTACAACGGCCTCGTCCAGAGCTGGCCCGAGATCACTCGTCTCGCGCGCGAGGGCGGGAAGCCCCGCGCCGAGCAGGGAGGCCTGTTCGCGGAAATGGAGCAGTAAGCCAATGGGTACAGTCAAGCGGATCGTGTGTCTCGCTAACTCACGCAAACTCAACGGTCGATGTGTCGCTGGCAAGGAGCTGTCAGGTGGGCAGCCCGTCGGATGGATTCGACCAGTGAGCGCCCGTGAGCATGAAGAAGTCTCCGAATACGAAGGGCAGTACCAGGATGGCAGCGACCCGCGTGTACTCGATATCCTGGATTTGCCGCTCCTCGACCCGAGCCCGAAGGCGTATCAGCAAGAGAACTGGCTGCTTGACCCTGACCAGTACTGGGTCAACGCGGGCCGCGTTAGCTGGGACGACCTGCAACGACTGGCTGATCCCGTCGCACCTCTGTGGATCAACGGGCACAGCGCCTACAACGGAATTAACGACAGAATCCCGCTGTCATTGGCCAGCTCGTTGACCAGTTCGCTACGCCTCGTCCGTGTAGATCAGTTGGTGTTGTCGGTCTTCAAGCCCGGCCAGGCATTCGGCAACCCGAAGCGGCGAGTACAGGGGCGGTTCCATCATGGCGGAGCGGACTACGGGCTTTGGATCACCGATCCCATCTACGAGCGGAGGTATCTGGCAAAGCCCGATGGTACATACGAGATCGGCGAGAGCTTTCTCACCGTCAGCCTCGGCGAGCCGCACAACGATGCTTGCTACAAGCTCATCGCCGCCGTGATTGAGCGCAACGGAGGGACCGCAACATGAACGAGTCGAGACGTGCAGTACTTACTATCGGCCATTCCACGCACTCGCTGGAGACGTTCGTGAAGCTGCTAAAGCAGCACGCGGTAACCGTGCTGGCCGATGTCCGCTCTGCCCCATACAGCCGCTTTAACCCCCAGTTCAACAAAGACGCGCTTGAGCGTAGCTTGAAGATGCACGACATCAAGTATGTTTTTTTGGGCCGAGAACTCGGTGCGCGGTCGGACGATCGGTCGTGTTACGAGAACGGGCGAGTTCAGTACGCGCGCCTGGCGCGCACGGACTTGTTCCGCACAGGCATCGAGCGGGTTGTCCGTGGGGCCAGCGACTACAACGTTGCCTTGATGTGCGCGGAGAAGGACCCCTTAGAGTGCCATCGCGCGCTTCTGGTGGCTCGTGCGCTGGCCGGGCTCGGGATCGTAGTTCAGCACATTCTGGCAGACGGTCGGCTGGAATCGCAGGAGGATTCCATGGAGAGATTGCTCAACCTCGTTGGACTGCCGCATCAGGACTTGTTTCGCTCCAAGGATGAACTGATCGGGGAGGCACTGGATCGGCAGGAGCAGCGCATCGCATACGTGGACGAGAAACTGACGGCCGATGCAGCAAGGGAAACGACATGAAGGTATTTACGATCGGCTTCACCAAGAAGTCGGCCCGCCAATTCTTCGAACTGTTGCGCGATTCAGGCGCCAAATGTGTTGTGGATGTCCGGTTGAATAATGTCTCGCAACTCGCCGGCTTCGCCAAGAAGGATGACTTGGCCTACTTCCTGAGGGAAATCTGCAGGATAGACTACGTCCATCTGCCCGAGTTGGCTCCAACCCAGGAGATGCTGGACGAGTACAAGAAGCAGGGCGGGGACTGGAAGACCTATGAGACGCGATTCCTTGCGCTCATGAAACAGAGACGCATCGAGGTGACGGTCCCGAAAGAGATAATCGCCGACGGTTGTCTGCTGTGCAGCGAGGACAAAGCGCACCACTGCCACCGGCGTCTCGTTGCAGAGTATCTCAAACAGCATTGGGACGACGTGGATATCGCTCATCTCGCATAGGGGATCCGGCAATGGCAATAACGAATCACGAACGCGTGGGGAAGGCATTGGATCTGCTTAAAGAGGGGCTGCGTCCCTTTGTCGAGCGCGAGATGAAGGCGCAGCATGCGCAGCTCTGGTTCGAACAAGCGAAGGCATCGGTAAGCGATTCGCAGGCGAACCTGTTCGGCACCGAGGCCCAGCCGCGCTGGGATGTAGCCGCGCTTCTGATAACGATGTGGAACCAGTGGCAAGCGGTCTTTCGCAAAACGCTGGGGCAGGCCGAGCGTACTCTCGTGAGCGAGCTGCGTGAGGTGCGGAACCGCTGGGCGCATCAGAACCCGTTTTCCACTGATGACGCCTACCGCGCTCTCGACTCGGCCGGGCGGCTCCTCACGGCGATTTCGGCATCGGAGGCGGACGAGATTGAAAAGATCAAGATGGAGCTTTTGCGCGTTCGTTTCGACGAGCAGATGCGGGGCGAGAAGCGCAAAGTCGCCGGAACTGCCATCGAGAGCCAGGCCACGGGCGGCCTCAAGCCGTGGCGTGAAGTGGTGAATCCGCACAAAGACGTAGCGAGTGGCCGTTATCAGCAGGCCGAATTTGCCGCTGACCTCTGGCAGGTGCATATCGGCGAGGGCTCTGACGAGTACCGGAAACCCGCTGAGTTTTTCCGCCGCACCTATCTGACCGAAAGCCTCAGGCAGCTCCTTACGGGTGCGGTGCGGCGACTGGCTGGCCAGGCGGGCGACCCGGTGGTGCAGCTCCAGACCAATTTCGGCGGCGGCAAGACCCATTCGATGCTGGCGCTGTATCACCTGTTTTCTGGTAGCGCCCCTGGGGAGCTGCTCGGCATTGACGCTGTGTTGAAGGATGCCGGCGCTTCGACGTTGCCTTCCGTGAAGCGTGTAGTCCTCGTGGGTAACAAGATCTCACCCGGTAATCCGGTGACCAAAGCCGATGGGACTGTGGTGCGTACTCTCTGGGGCGAGTTGGCGTGGCAGTTGGGCGGGAAGAAGGCCTTTAAGCGGATTCAGGCTGATGACGAGAAGGCGACCAGCCCTGGTGACGTCCTGCGAGAGATGATGAACGAGTGTGGGCCATGCCTCATCCTGATCGACGAGTGGGTGGCCTACGCCCGCCAGCTTCACGACCAAAGCGACCTGCCGGCGGGTAGTTTCGAGACTCATTTCACTTTCGCGCAGGCACTGACCGAATCGGCAAAGCTCGCCAAGCAATGCCTGCTTGTCATCAGCTTGCCCGCCTCCGACACCACCGGTTCTCCACATGCCGTGGCTGACGATGTGGAGGTGGGTGGGGAACGCGGGCGGGCAGCGCTCGACCGCTTGCGTAACGCGGTTGGCCGCGTGGAAGCGTCCTGGCGGCCGGCCAGCGCCGAAGAGGGCTTCGAGATTGTGCGCCGGCGCCTCTTCGAGCCGTTGATTGAACAGCCACAATTTGTAGCTCGCGATACCGTGGCGCGGGCTTTCTACGATCTTTACCGCACTCAGCATCAGGAATTCCCGCTCGAATGCCGCGACTCCGAGTACGAGATGCGCCTTAAGGCCGCCTACCCTATACACCCAGAGGTGTTCGACCGGCTCTACAACGACTGGTCTACCTTGGTGAAGTTCCAGCGTACGCGCGGCGTCTTGCGTCTGATGGCGGCTGTCATTCATAGCCTATGGGAAAAAGGAGACCGCAATCCCCTGATTCTGCCGGCCAATATCTCCATCGACGACCCGCGCGTTCAGTTTGAGTTGACGCGATATCTCTCCGACAACTGGGTGCCGGTGATTGAAAAGGATGTGGATGGTCCCAGCGCATTGCCGTTGCGCCTCGACGGGGAGGTACCCAACCTGGGCAAGTACGCAGCCTGCCGCCGCGTGGCACGCACGATCTATCTCGGCTCCGCCCCTACCGCAACGGCTGCCAATCGTGGCATTGAAGACCGGCGCATCAAACTGGGCTGCGTGATGCCGGGTGAGTCGCCAGCAGTCTTTGGAGACGCGTTACGACGGCTAGCCACAGCGGCCACGTATCTCTATCAGGATGGCGTGCGGTATTGGTATTCGACTCAGCCGACCGTGACCAAGATCGCCGAAGATAGGGCGGAGCAGTACAAGCGCAACCCAGACAAGGTGGTGCAGGAGCTGGATAAACGTATCCGCGCCGACCTGGGGAAAAAGGGTGATTTCGCCCGGGTCCATGCGTTGCCACAGTCTGGCCAGGACGTGCCCGACGACATGGATGCACGGCTCGTAGTGCTTGGGATCATCCATCCTTACAGCAACGATCCGAATTGCGCGGCAAGAACCGCAGCAAAGGCGATTTTTGAATCCAGGGGAAACTCGCCACGGCTCTTTCGCAACACCCTTGCGTTCTTGGCCGTGGATCAGACTCGCTTGCAAGACCTGGACGACGCGGTGCGCCGTTTTTTGGCTTGGGACTCGATCCTCGATGAGCAGGAGACTCTCGACCTCACACCATTTCAGGTGAAGCAAGCTGAATCGCAGAAGACCTCCGCTGACGGTGCTGTGACAGCCCAGCTGCCCGAGGCGTATCAGTGGCTACTTGTGCCCGTGCAGAACTTCCCACAAGCGGCGGTGGAGTGGCAGGCGTCTCGGCTTTCGGGGAACGATGCGTTAGCTGTGCGAGCCAGCAAAAAGCTGCGTCCCGACAACTTGCTTTTGGCGTTCGCCGGAACCGAGCTGCGCAGGCAAATGGATCAGATCCCCCTGTGGCGCGGCGACCACGTTCCAATCAGGCAGCTTGTCGAGGACTATGCTCGCTATCTCTACCTATACCGCCTGAAAGAGCCTGTGGTCTTGCTGGGAGCAATTCGCGACGGACTAGGGCTGTTGCTGTGGCATCAAGACTCCTTCGCCTACGCCGATAGCTACGACGAAGCTGCCAGCCGCTACCGTGGGTTGCGCTGCGGCCAGCTCGTGAGCTTGTCAGAGGAGAACTTGTCTGGGCTGTTAGTGAAGCCAGAGGTGGCGCGAAAGCAACAGGAAGCGGAAGCCCAGGTCACAACAACAGGCGGCGCAGCCGGTCCGGGCACAGGCGTCGGAACGGCAACGCCAGCGGGGACGCCAGGTCCTGGCCAGACTACAGGAACAGGTAGCAGTCAGCCCGGACCAGCGCCATCCCCCAGGCGCTACCACGGAAGTGTAGTCCTCGATTCAACGCGTCTAGGCCGCGACGCCGGTCGCATCGCCGACGAAGTCATTTCCCATCTCGCCGGCCTAGTCGGCTCAAAAGTCAAAGTGACACTAGAAATCGAAGCCGAAATCCCTTCCGGTGCCCCTGATCAGGTGGTACGCACAGTAACCGAGAATGGCCGCACGCTAAAGTTCGCAAGCCAAGGATTTGAAGCAGAATGACACCAATCGGTGCAACCTCCGATGGCCATGTGGTTCATTTCTTCTTTGAAATTGCAGACTTCAAGTCGGCACTCGGAGAAAACTTAGCGACTTTTTTGGCCGGGATCTTCACGGGTGCTCCCGTCTGAGGGTTGCGAACAGTTCTCGCTTTGCGAGAACCTACCGAGAAAGTTCCAAAACCGACGAGAGTCACCCTCCCTCCCTTTTTGAGTTCCCCCTCGATTCCGCCGAACAGCGAATCCAGCACCTTTGACGCTTGTCGTTTACTCAGATCCACGTCCTTCGCTATCTTCTTTATCAATCCCGCCCGGTTTCCCCAACCATTTGGCATGTCTTATTTTCCCTTCAGGCTTTTAAGATCTGACCGCCTCGGTCGACATAGAACCTGTAGGCTTGTGCCGCCCCCGCGGCCAAGCACCCTTCTAGAGTCAATACTGCAGCAAGGGCCAAGAGGTAATCACCATAAGTGTAGACTTGCCAATACTTGTGCTCCCATCCGGCAAATAGGAAAGGGATCACAATGGTCATGCCCGCATAAAATTGGTGGTACCTATAATGTTCGTCTGCCAGCGCCCGGAACGCGGCGAGTTTGGTGGAATCTTTTCCAAGAACAGTCATATCCCCAAGCGTTTTGCTCCGAAACCAATCCATCGTTTTCTGATAGATCAGCCATTCGAATATGGTCAAGATCATCCCAATAGTCAAAGAAGCTAGAACGACGAGTAGGGACAAGCCGAAGGTGGAATTCGCAGTTGCAAAGGCATTGAGGACACCGTCCACTCTGTGGGACCAGAGACTAAGAGTATAGAATCCTGCTAGCCCTGGGAGCAGGTAGGCGATGACGAGTCCGAACGAGGTCGAAGTCACGTCAGGCACCGCCATTCCCTCCTTTGGTTGGCGCGTCAGTATTACTGCGCTTTGACAGAAGCGGCAGCTGTCATTTGAGGCTAAATTGCAACCACAATTCGCAAGAATCTATCTCCATGTGTCACGGTTTTGCAAGACCGAGACTCAAATACAAACAAAGTTGAGCTTCGGAATTCTGGTTGGTGACCCCTGTTCTGACTTACTGGAGGGACTCCGCTTCTATTACTTTGCCTGAAGGAAAAGAGTAGAAGCGTCCGCTAGGCTTTTTATTGCGAGGCGGATTGAGTCGTTTTTATGAGCTCGGAGGCCCTGCAAAATGGCCAGTCGGGCTTGTGTGCGTCAATGCCCAGACCCGCATTGGCTTCACAGAATAAGCAATAGCGCTGAGGGATGCTCTGAAATGCTTTAATGAATTCATGCAGCAGCTCCATACACTCCGGTTCGGGCGGCTTTGGCGCTTTCTGATTCGCTGCTGTCTTTTTCATGAGGCCTCAGAAAAGTAGAGTGCTAAGTGCGGCGTGATTGCTTGCGACCGCGTTTCCGTTTCAGGTCAATCTGCAATGCAAGCACCTCAGCTCTGTGCACCATAGGCCGCCCATTACAGTTCACCGTCCTGAGACGCTCATAGACGATAGAGTTTCTGATGGCTTGACGGCTGACCCCAATCAATCTCGCCGCATCGGACTGGGAAATCAATTCACTCTCCGTGGGGATAACCTTAGAAAACCACCGTTCAGTGCCGCCGGGATCGATTTCGCAACGATAGAGCCGATCATTTCCTGGATCTTGAAACGTCCACACCCCTCCCATCACCTCAAGCAACGTCAACTTGCGAGGCGCGGGCCGCCACGTCACCGGACGCCAGGATGACTCATTCTGTTTTGGAAGTCGCTCGGGAAGAGGCCTCTTCAAGGCTCGCGAATGCGAATCCGTATCTTGCGGCGCTTTGGCGCGCTTTGCGGCAATGCTCATCGGCGAACTCGCTTACAGTACAAACCAGTCAAAAGGCTCAGGGGAGTCACTCTTCGCAAAACCCTAGATCGTGAGCCTGTCAGGAGTCTAAGGTCTCGCGCACCTTGTGCGCAAGGGTCTCCACAGTAAAAGGCTTTTCAATAAAAGCCGTTCCGGATTCCAAGACGCCGTAATGAACCACGGCATTTTCACTGTAACCCGACATATACAGGACCCTGATGCCCGGCCGCAAACCGACCATGCGTTGGGCCAAGAGCTTACCGTCCATCAGAGGCATCACCATATCTGTTAGCAAAAGGTGGATAGGGCCAGGGTGCTGCAGTGCCACCCTCAGTGCTTCCGAACCGTGGTGTGCCTCCAGCACGGTATACCCGCTCTTCTCCAGAATACTCCGCACGAATTTTCTCACCAGCTCTTCGTCCTCTGCCAGAAGCACCGTTTCGGTACCCCGCGCCACCGCGGCGGATAATGCCTCGGTCCTTCTTGCGTCCACGACCTGGTTGACTTGGGGTAGGTAGACCTTGAAGGTTGTACCTCGACCCACCTCGCTATACACCCAAATGTTCCCCCGGTTTTGTTTGACAACCCCATAGACCGTGGACAACCCCAGCCCTGTCCCTTCCGTAGCGTGCTTCGTGGTGTAGAAAGGCTCGAAGATATGCTTCAGCGTCTCCGCATCCATTCCGCAACCTTCATCGCTTACAGCCAGCATGACGTAGCGGCCAGGAGATACGCCTATGCGTTGGTGGGCATAGGCTTCGTCTAGATCCATGTTCTTCGTTTCGATAACGATCCTACCCCCTTGCGGCATGGCGTCGCGAGCGTTCACCACCAAGTTCAGCACCACTTGCTCAAGCTGTGCAGGGTCGGCTTCGATGCGTTCCAGTTGAGGCCCGAACATCGTCACCAGTTCAATATGCTCGCCGATGAGCCGTCGCAACATTTTGTCGATGTTGGCGACAAGGGCGTTGAGATCCAGCACCTGCGGCTGCAGCAGTTCCTTGCGGCTAAAGGCCAGGAGTTGACGGGTGAGTGAAGCGGCCCGCTCTCCGGCTTTTCTAATCTCTTCCAATTCCTCTTGCATGGGATTCCTGGCTTCTAGTCGGCCCAACAGCAACTGGCTGTAACCAACAATAGCCGTCAAAAGGTTGTTGAAGTCGTGAGCAATGCCACCTGCCAATCTCCCAACCGCCTCCATCTTCTGAGACTGACGGAGTTGCTCTTCAAGATGCTTGCGCTCGGTAACGTCCAGAAAGGAGACCACAGCACCGGTCATCTCACCGCTTTCAGGATCTGAGAGCGGGGTGGTGGTGAAAACTCCCCATGCCATCCGCCCGTCCGCTCGGCGCACACCGATGGTGGTAGCAGGTTGGGGTTGGTGAGTCGCCAAGCATTTCGACACCGGGTGATCCTGCTCTGGACAGACGCTTCCATTCTCCCAGAATGTCTCGGACTTCAAGCCCGCAACAAAGCACCGGGAGATCTCATCGAATGTGAGTCCGAGGACATCTTGAGCTACAGAGTTAGCTTTCAGGATGGCACCATCGAGTGAGACCTGAACGATACCGCAAGGGGCAGCTTCCATGATCCGGCGATTGAAGTCCTCGCTTGCTCGCAGCGCTTGGTTTGCCTGCTGTTGCTCCATAATTGAAGCCTTCAATGTGGGTAAAGGATCGGACTGCCTAACACGTGAGTTTTCGAATGGAATAGAAACGCTGCTTGGTATCTTCTAGTATAGCGTGCCAGTTTTTGCCAGAGAAACGTTACCTGATTTGCCCAACAAACACAGGCAACCACTGACAATGGTCAAAAGTTGGGAAGGAAGGAGAGACTCTTACCAGCACTTCCAGGCCAAAGGCCAAGTGGAACGTATGCGCTGAATTGCTACTTAGTCAATTCACATCTAGTTCTCGCCGAATGGCTTACAGTCTGTTGGGAGACGGACTCAAGGCGCCGTCGAGACGGCATGGAGTTCTTAGCTCGATGGGTTCTGGCCAGCATTGTTACGGGATAGACAGCGTCAACTGGCTGGGTACTGCAAGCAGGGCTTCGCGAAGGGATCTGTTCAGAATGCCGCCCGATTGGCGCACTTGAGTTTCGAGCAAGTCTTTCTTGAATTCTTGCACGAGTGCGAAGCAGACTCGCCGCCTGCAGCCGTTGAAGTGCTGACTGATGTTAGCCATGAGCGAATTCGTGTGCACCAGGTAGAGGATCAGCCCGATGTTTCGTTCCCGTTCCAGCGCCTGCCGAACTTCGAGGTACCGCCGTATTTCTTTTTGAGTCTGCTCGTATTCCAACGCAAAACGCAGTTGTCCGCTTCCGAGTCTTACTTCGACGACAGCGTCGTACGCTTTCGTGTAGGGCGAAAGCATGTGGTCGGTGAGCGACCGCAGCTTTCGCTCGGGAATCCAACTGCGAAGGATGCCGGCTTCTAGCAATGCCAGATGGATGTCGTTGACCTGGAGATCGTGGGAGAAATGAGTTGAGTCGACTCTGTTGAGGATTGACTCCCGAGCTCCGGAAGTGAAGAAGTCTCCATGCTGTTCGAGACAGTGACTACCTGATTGCGAAATGGAATACAGATAGTCCGGTGAAACATGAGGCACTTGTTTCCGCTTGACCAATCCATGATGGACCAGCCGACGCAGTCGCCAGTTAAAAACATCCCGGCGTGACTCGTAGTGACCCAACGCCATGAAGCGAAAGAGTTGCGAATGCGAGACGACGGTTGAGTCGCGGATCTGCCGGAGCAGTGGAATGTCGCGGTAGGCGTTGATGGCTAGTGCGCCTTTGTAGTGACCCAACGTAAACCCCCTGTGTTCCACGCTAAAGAGGCAACCCCCTGTAAGTCCCCCTTGTCCAAGAGGGACCGTTATTTGGTCAGCGACTCCTGTCGCGGAAAGCGTGCGGGAAAGCTTTCTCAAAGCTTTCATTCCCTTGTCCAAGGGGGACAGAAAAGCAAGACCTGACGGTCATTCGGCAACTGGGTGAAATTTTGACTTCAAAGCTTTGCTCTTGGTTTGTTCGTCGCGGAGCTGGCGTTCGAGGATGTTGATCCGATTGACGAGGAGCTTGTTTGATTCGTTGATCGTCAGCGTTTGTCCTCCGATCACGTAGCCTCTTGCTTTGATCTTCTCTTCCAGGTCCTGCAGGCGAAGAGACATGTCGCTCAGCAACCTTTCTTTCTCGCTCAGGATGAGCGCCAGCCGTTTGTTCTCGCCGGCAGTCTCTTCAGCCAATCGAGCCAGTTGCTCGTATCTTTCGCGCCACTGCTCCAGCTCCTGGTTCTGCTGTTGCTTCCAGCTTCCGTCCGATTCCGCTTCAACGGCCCGATTGCATCTCTCGATGTGACGGTTATGCCGCTCGACGGCTTCATCCCGCTGTTCGCGGCACAACAATGTTTCGTTGTAGAAGTCCGCCAGCCAGCCGGAACACATCCACGCCAGCTTGTGAAAGTCTGAACACCGTTTGGCGTATGCCAGGATGAAGAGAGCTAGCAAACAGGAGACTCCGACGCTATACCAGAACTGCGGACTCTTTACGCTCGCGTTGAGCAATGCCGCTCTGCGCTCCTCCAGCCAGGCACCATAGTCAAAGTTTGAAGAATTGATGCGGCGCAGGACACGGTCGTACCAAGGCGTGGGTTGATTGCTGATTGTCGATTGGCGATTGCCGACTGTTAATTCGTCTGGCCGGTCGACTCTTGCGTGTAGCCCCTGTTTCGACTCTGGCCAACTATGACGACTCAGTAGTGAGGCATCGCCGATGAGCAGGGCTAGAGTCAGAATGACGGCCGTGCGCTTCATACTGATCCTCTTCGCAATGTGCGCGGCAGCCTCACGCTTCGTGCGAGTGTTGCATCCTTGAAGCGCAGGCAAGCGCCTTGGCTGGATTCGCGCGAAGACAGCAATCGTCTCGACAGACCAGGTTCGTATTCGCGAAAGCTAACGGATGGCGGCGGGACGACGTGCAGCAGTCCGTGCAATGTGCCCCGCGTGTCGTCCGACATCAGCACTTCCATCTGCGCCTTGGGCAGGTTCTTGATGTGCTCATCGAGCGCGCGCGCCTCCTTCATCTCGGTCACGGCCCCCATGCCTGTTTCTGAGTAGTGCTCCCAGCTCAGGAGCTTTCGTCGCTGCACGCCCAACGTCCGCCGTGGAACACTCCGTTGGGAGGAAGCTTTGATGAAGTATTGCGCCGAGGTCTCATCCCGCGTGCGCATGCAGAGGGTGGTGTTGGGTGTGGAACTGACATCTTCCTTGAACCCGGGACCGACACTCATGAGCTGCGGCAAGCTCTGCATGGAAAACAGAAATGCGGTGTGAGTTCCGCGAGCGGTCTGGACGATTTGTGGAAAGTTGCGATAGCCGAACGGGGCAAACTCATCCAGCACGACGCTCAGTAGCGGTCGGCAGCTTCGCTTCCGCTCTTCTTCGCTTTCATAGCGCTTGCCTACCACGAGCTGCAGGTTCTGCAGCAACATCTTGCCTAAGGCGCGGACCGGCTCGGTGTTCTTGTTCGTATTCAGCGAAACAAAGAGGATGAGTTCATCCTTGATGACTTCCTCGATCGAAAGCAGATCGTCATAGGGACCGGTGACGACCGAGAGCTCGTCGTCGAGGAATGTCATACACTCGTTGAGCAGCCCTTGGATCTTCGGGACTCGCTCGCGGTCTTCAAACGACTGGTAGAGGTTCTTGACGCTCATCTGGAAGTTGAGCTTTCTTTGCGCGGAGATTGCGGCATTCCGGTCGATTCGTTTGGTGGCTTTTTCCACTTGCTCCTTCAGGACCTGCCCATCGAGCGCCGTGACGATGACGTCGTAGAAGTTGAACCGGCGGCCGGTGTAAAAGAGAACGCGTACGATGTCAGCAAGATAGTTGAGTTGGTGCTTGGCAAAGAACTCGTCGTGCAGGTTGAAGGATCCGAAGATCATGTTCACCTGAGCCATGTAGTTGTCGTCCTCGGTGTGGAACGGATTGTAGCGAACGGAGTGCTCGGGCCTTGAAGGGTTCAGCAGTCTCAATTGGTGCAACCGTCCGGCCCGATGAATGTGAGGAAGCAGGTCATAGAAGAACTCCTGGTCGCCCTTGCCATCGAGGATGAGCATCGGAATCCGGTGAGGTTCCTCGGGTGAGCCGACCACGCGATAGAGGTCCTGGACAATGATACTTTTCAGCAGCGTCGTCTTTCCCACCCCGGTCATGCCCAGCAGGATGGCTTGCATCACCCGGATCCGGTCGGGCCAGAGCCAGGGCAATCCGTGAATGTCGTAGCCCAGCACGATGGCATCTTGCGCAGAGGCTGTCTTCATTTGTCGTTCGAGATGCGCTGGAGCAATGAGGAAAGGTGGATGGGGCCATTCCCGTTCGCGCCGTTGCCGGGAGGTGAGAGGAAGAAGCACGCTGATCACAACGACAGCGAGGAAGAGCAGGATGTAGAAGCTGAGCTCCGCGATCTGAGCCTGCCGCAGGTGGAAGCGTTCGGAAGCGATGTACCAGATCAGGCCGACGGCCCCGAGCAGCAGAATGAAAATGATCAAGGCCGGGCTCTCCCAGACAGGCCGAGCGTCGGAGGTGGTGGATCTTTGATACGGCGCTGCCATGGAGGTCAGACGAGGAAGCTGAAATAGACAAATGCGGCGATCATGGACCCGGCCAGCAGCAAGAGCACACTGGCGTTCCGGGACACGCGTTGTTTCTCGCCTGGCTGAAATGGATTGGCCGACTCCAGGAGTGCGTTGGCGATGGCATTTCTCAGACCTGTGTCGCGGCGTTTCCGTAACGTTTTCATGACGAGGTCTTGCATTTCTTCGGGAGTGATCTGTTTCATGATTGACCGACGAACCCCCTGCGCCTTTGGCGGGTCCCCCTTGCCAAGGAGGACAAACATGCTAAAGCACGAGCATGCCAGTGACTCGACCCCGCTGGTCGGCCGGAAATTCGAACTGGAGCACGGATGGTTTGGCGTCTTCCACCAGGGGGGCGATACCAATCACACCGATAGCTTCCCGGCCTGGAGCAACAAAGTCGGCTTCTGTTTCAGCCTGAATCGCATCAAGAGTTTGTTGGTTGTTGCTTCGGACGTGGCTGGCTTCTCGTGGACCCAGTTGTACCCTGGAGAGCGGCAATAGTGAGAGCTTGGAGATTGGAAAGTTCATGAGTGCGATTCGGGGTTTGTGTAACGGATACGACTCTGCAGATCTGTTGACGACGGCATAACGGATCAACCACCGGTCCTTAAGTTTCAAGACATCCCGAAACTCAACCGCTACCCGGTTCTCGTTTGGTCTGGATCCTTGCCACCGCACCGGGATGCTGCGGAGGAGGGCACTACTGGCGGCTTCGTTCGATTCAGTCTTCGGCTCGGCTAGTGACTGTTCACCGATCGCCGAAGCGTTCTCCTGATGGTCGATGGCGAAGTGCATCGTGCCGACGTTTCCCGCAGGGGCCAACTCATAGCTGTACCGATGTGTTGCGGTCCAGATGAAGAGATTGGTGCTCTCGCCTTCTTCCAGTGGCTGAATGAAGACCTTGTTCTCGCGCCGTTCGATCTTGAAAGCCGGACTTCCGGCAGCGACCGTGGTGATAGCTTCTGGAACCTCTATCACCGTCAGATGATTCAAAGCGGTTTCGACTTTTATGATGCGGTCGGGGCTGGCTCGGCTGATTTCGATCTTCTGGGCGAGGACATTGCAGTAGATGCTTCCTAGAATCCAAAACAGAGTTGGGATTAAGGTCCGCAGCGAACTCATAATGGATGCCTCCCTTAAAAATCCCCTCCATTGGAGGGGTGGCGCGTAGCGCCGGGGTGGGTTAGTTCCGTGTCCAAGAACCCCCCTTAAGTCCCCCCTTGTTCAAGGGGGGACGCTATTTTCATCGAACGTAGCGTCGCAAAGCGGCATGAACAACTCCTTGGAAAAAGACATTGGGTGTGGGAGCGGCTGTCGCCAGTGGCGATCTCAGCACACGTAGGGTGCGTCACGCGTTTGGACGCACCGAATTGAATAATGCGTTGAACCTGTACGACGCACGCTACGAAGAAACCGGGGAGCCGTACTGGCTCCCCGAACAGACTGCAGATTGCTACAGCATTGCTAGTGCACATACCGTGAGGGCTGAACCGCCGGGCGTTGCGCGGTTCCGCTAAACTCCAGCCTTCCGTCGCGGATCTCCCCCGTACCGGACTTCATGGGAAAGGAAGGGATCACCTTGATCCGGCGGCCGTCCATCACGACCTCGCCTTCTGTAGTCACCTCCAGCAGCAAACTCTTGAGATGACCATCGACTAGAAAGATGCGTGATGTGTCTCCATCATGCTCGATGGAAACACTGCCTTCGGGCAGTTCCGGCACTTCAATCATCACTGGCCGACCACCGGTCTTTTCCACCAGCGAGTCCACCAGTTCTTGAGCGAAGGTGTGGAACAGCAGGGCTCCCCGGCCTTTGCCACCACTGGTGATGTGGAGCAAGGCCTGCGCCCAGCCTGCGCGGTTCTCCTTCTTGGAGCCGGCCCATTTCTGAGCCAGAAGGATGAGGTTTCGGAACCGCTCAGCCGATTGGTCTTCGAACTGTCGCAAAGCGCTCCAAGCCTGGTTCCGTCGGAGTAAGGCTTGATTGCGAACTAACGGCTCTTTGTCGTAAACAGCCACGTATTCCGCCTGGGCCTGGCAGGCGGCTTCGTTCAGTTTCTGCTGGATTTCCAGAATGGCTGTAACAGCTGTCGCCCAGCATCGGTTCACCACCTGGCATTCGTCGAACATCTCCCGGCTGAAAGGATGTCCGGTGATCAATCCTTTGAAGTGTGCCAGCGGCGCCGAGTCTCCAAAGAGATCCTCAATCTCCTTCCGGATCAGGTTATAGAGCCGCCCCACCCGGTCGCTGACTGAAACCTCCAAATGCAACGGCATGTCCGCGGCCTTCTTCACGCGCTTGAGTTCGAGCCACGGTGTTCGAGGAACTTCCTTGCGGATTTGTGCAATCAGTTTGGCATCTGGCACTGTCCCATGCTTCAGTCCGTCCAATGCCGCCTGCAGCTCTTCGGCCAGCCGGTAGGCCTGGTCCTCCCGGGCGGCTGCCAAACAACAGGTAATCAAATCGGTAATTGACCCGATCTGGTTCCCGCGAGCACTCATGGCCACCTGTGGCAGGTTCCACGATGGGCTTTTCTTCTTGCCGAGTTTCTTCTTCTCCTGGGTCTTGCGGCCTGGTGTGTTGAAGCGCGAGTGCACCCACCTCCCAAAGCGGGTGCCTTCCATGAGGCAGACGGTATCGAAATCGAAGTCTCCTCCGTTGCGGCTGGCGGTTCGGGAATTGAGAACCAGGGTTCCCTCCAGCCGAAGCTGTTCCTGAACCAGGTCAACGACCTTGCCGCCGATCCTCCCCTCCAGCGAGAGACTTGAGCGCAGTAGTTGCCGCCTGAGTAGAGACACTACCTCGCTGGTTGTCAGGCAGCGAACCGGTAACAAATCTTCCTTCATCCGGATGGGGTAGCGAACGACCAGTCCCGTCTGGCAGGACAATGCGGTGAGTGCAGCATCTTCGGGCATCCAGTCGCTGCCTGCTATCACCCGGCCGTCGTGCAGGAACAGGAAGCCATCATCGGCTAAAGCAAATGCTGGCAGCTTGAACCCACCGGACGTGCAGACGTTGAATGCCCAGCGAGCCAGGAGCGTTTGCAGGCGGCCATTCACAAAGGGATGCCGTACCATGAAGCCGCTGCCATCCGCTTTCAGAACAGCACTGCAGACATGGGACTCCACACTCGTGTGGCCTTCTTCGATTTCTCTGTCATCGTGACGCGTGTCTGAGGCTCCCAGCAGTTGAAGCAACGCCGCATAGTCCCCTTCCCTGGCAGCTCGGATCACCTTGCCCACCTCTTCCAGTGCCTCAGGCAAGACCTCCAACTCCAAGGAATCTTCAGGAGCATGAACCGTCAAGGTGTAGCTGCTGCGGAACTCCAGGTCCTGCGAAATCTCGCGGATGCCCAGCACCGCCGGTCCTTGGAACCTTCTGCCCTCCGGAGACAGCATGCGCTGGAGAAGTCCTCGATCCTTCAGTGCTGGTTTGAGACAGCTTTCCGGGAAGACGATATCTGCCTTGATAGCCTCGGCGACTGGGTCGGTCATTACCTTGAAACCGCCTTTGGCATTTAAGCCATCGAACGCCATGCGGAACTGATAGAACCGCCTCAAGGGAAGCGGCTTGCCATCGGAGGCCTTGAACCGGCCAAACAGCGATCGCGAGATCCAGCCCCGAGAGTCGTTTGTCCCCAACTGCCGGTCTGGAACGACGAGCACCGAAACCGTTTCCTTGCTGATCATCCCAAAACGACATTCCGAAACCAGAATGCCGAAGTAGCTGATGGCTGCCTCCGGCCAATGCTGGAATCGTTCGCTAATGGCTTTAGCATGGGCAGAATCGACCGCATAGAACCTGCCGTTCTTGGCCGATCCCGACGCCCCCACCAAGCAGAACGTCTTGCCATCAACCGTGAGCTTCGCGAGGGTCTGCTCGACAAGAGCCTGCTGAAACGCGTCCAGGGGTTCCAGCGGCACTTCGACACGGGCGACTTCAATGCCCGGGTAGAGGGCTTCAATCAGAGTGTTCTTCAGGGGAGACATCTGCTCGGGCAGCACCTTCTGCAGAATCTGCCCTTCTTTGGTAATTTCCAATGCCTTCACTTTCATGACTCCTCCCTTTCTGTCGTGGCACGAACAGAAAGGGAAGCCGAGGCGGCCTTCCTGTCCGTGCCGAAAACCAGGTTTAGAAGTTTCCAGCCGGGCGGAATGCCTCAGCCGTTGTATTCAGTTGTGGGGCTCAGTTGAGCCTGTTCTGGCTAG
>Ga0187892_10005014_pt1 | contig 21356 bp, 10 predicted proteins | sample MA1701073metaG_FD_139345 | JGI IMG/M metagenome (GOLD analysis project Ga0187892, IMG submission 139345) | Bio-ooze microbial communities from a basaltic lava cave in the Kipuka Kanohina Cave System on the Island of Hawaii, USA - MA170107-3 metaG ... | reverse complement strand
TTCCCGCTCGACCCGGCGGAGTGGAGCGACACGGACGGCGACGGCATCGGCGACAACGCGGAGAGCGACGACGACGCGGACGGGATGCCGGACAGCTGGGAGGAGGCCCACGGCCTCGACCCCCTGGACGCCTCCGACGCCGGCACCGATCCGGACGGCGATGGCCTCGCGAACCTCGAGGAGCTCGCCCGGGGCACGAGCCCGTGGCTCGCGGACACGGACGGGGACGGGACCGGCGACGCCGGCGACGTCTTCCCGCTCGATCCGGCGGAGTGGAGCGACACGGACGGCGACGGCATCGGCGACAACGCGGAGAGCGACGACGACGCCGACGGGCTTCCCGACGACTGGGAGCTGGCCCATGGCTTCGATCCCCACGACGCCGCCGACGCCGGGGCCGACAGCGACGGGGACGGCCTCGGGAACCTCGAGGAGCTCGCGCGGGGCACGGATCCCCGGCTCGCCGACAGCGATGGCGACGGCGTGGGCGACCGCGAGGACGCCTTCCCCCATGACCCCGCGGAGTGGGGCGACGCCGACGCGGACGGGATCGGCGACCGGGCCGACGCCGACGACGACGGCGACGGCCTGCCCGACGCCTGGGAGATCCGCTACGCCCTCGATCCCCGGGATCCCGGGGATGCCGCCCTCGACGCCGATGGCGACGGACTCACGAACCGGGAGGAGTACGAGCGGGGCTCGAACCCGCGGGCGGCGCCGGCTCCCAGTGGGCTCGTGGCGCGCTACGCCTTCGACGAGGGCAGCGGCACCTCGGTGGGCGACGACTCGGGCCTCGGCCATCACGGAAACGCGGTCGGGAGCCCGGCCTGGATCCCCGGCGTCCGGGGCGGAGCCCTGGCCCTGGACGGCAGCGGCCAGCGCGTGCTCGTGCCCGACGCGGCCTCCCTGGACCTGACGAACGCCCTCACCCTCGCGGTCTGGGTCCGGCCCGACGTGCGCACCACCCAGTACCTGGTCAAGAAGGCGGCCAACGGCAGCGCCGACGGCTACGAGCTCGGCCTCTCGAGCAGCGGGCCCGCCTTCGTGCGCCTCAACCAGAGGAGTGCCGGCGACGCCTGGCGCGTCGAGTCCACGACCCTCTACCCCCGCGATGGAGTGACCTGGGTCCACCTGGCCGCCAGCTTCGACGGCCAGCAGATCCGGCTCTACGTGAACGGCGTGCTCGAGGCGAGCCGCGCGGCGCCGGGCCTCGTGGTGGGGACCAATGCCCTGCCCCTCGCGATCGGGGCCGACGCGGTGGGGACGGCCCCGCTGCGCGGGGCCCTGGATCAGGTGGCGATCTTCGAGCGCGCGCTCAGCGCCGCGGAGGTCGGCTTCCTGATGGCGACCGGCGCCGTGCCGGACGACCAGGACGGGGACGGCGTCTGGAGCGACGCCGATGCCTTCCCCGGCGACTCGACCGAGTGGCGCGACACGGACGGCGATGGGATCGGCGACGAGGCCGACGGCGACGACGACGGCGATGGGATCCCGGACGGCTGGGAGCTGCGGGTCGGCCTCGACCCCCGCAATCCCGGCGACGCCGGCGCCGACCCGGATGGCGACGGGCTCTCGAACCTCCAGGAGTTCCTGGCGGGGAGTCACCCCCTGGGCGCACCCGCCCCCGCCGGGCTCGGGAGCTGGCGCTTCGACGAGGGGAGCGGGAGCGCGGCGGCGGACGGCTCCGGCCACGGCAACCACGGGAGCCTCCTGGGCCCGCCGGCCTGGACCCCCGGCCTGCGCGGCAGCGCGCTCTCCTTCGGCGCCGGCTCCCGGGTGCGGATCCCCGATGCGAGCTCGCTCGACCCCGCCGGGGCGCTCACCGTCGCGGCCTGGGTGCGCCCGAACGCGGCGGCCACCCAGTACCTGGTCAAGAAGGGCCGCAACGGCACGAGCGACGGCTACGAGCTCAGCCTCTCCAGCAGCCGCAAGGCCTTCGTGCGCTTCAACCAGAGGACCTCCGGAAACACCTATCGCGTGGACTCGACGACCTCCCACCCGATCGGCGGGGCCACCTGGGTCCACCTGGCGGCGAGCTTCGACGGAGCGGCGATCCGGCTCTACGTGAACGGTGCCCTGGAGGGCACGCTGGCGGCCCCGGGCCTCGTGATCGGCGCGAGCGCCGACGCGCTCTCGATCGGGGCCCAGGACGACGGGGTCTCCCCCTTCGCCGACGCCATCGACGAGGTGCACCTCTTCGGCCGGGCCCTCGGGACGTCCGAGCTCGCGACGCTGATGACCACCGGCGCCCTCGCCGGCGACCGGGACGGCGACGGCGTGCTCGACGGCGCCGACGCCTTCCCGGACGACCCGGCCGAGTGGGCCGACTTCGACGGCGATGGGGTCGGAGACCGGGCGGATCCGGACGACGACAACGACGGCTTGCCCGACGCCTGGGAGCTCGCTCGGGGCCTCGATCCGTACTCCCCGAGCGCCGATGCGGACGCGGACCGGGACGGGCTCTCGAACCTGGGCGAGCTCTGGCGCGGGAGCGACCCGCACCGGGCGGACAGCGACGGCGACGGTGCGAGCGACCTCACGGACGCCTTCCCGCTGGACGCGACCGAGTGGGCGGACCGCGACGGGGATGGGCTCGGCGACGAGGCCGACCCGGACGACGACGGCGACGGCCTGCCCGACGCCTGGGAGCTCCTCTACGGCTTCGACCCGCTCTCGCCTGCCGAGGCGGCCCTCGATTCCGACGGCGACGGCGTGAGCGACCTCCTCGAGTACCAGGCCGGGACCCACCCGCTGGACCGCGACGGCGACTTCGTGCCCGACGCCCTCGACGCCTTCCCGGACGACCCGGCCGAGTGGCAGGACACGGACGCCGATGGCGTGGGGAACCGCGCCGACCCGGACGACGACGGCGACGGGATGCCCGACGCCTGGGAGCTCTTCTACGGCCTCGACCCGGAGCAGGCCTCGGACGCCGCGGCGGACGCGGACGGCGACGGGCTCTCGAACCGGGCCGAGTACGACCGCAACCTCGACCCGCTCGCGGCGGACACCGACGCCGACGGCGTGGTCGATGGCGCGGACGCCTTCCCGGCGGATCCCGCCGAGTGGCTCGACACGGACGGCGACCAGACCGGCGACAACGCGGACTCCGACGACGACAACGACGGGCTTCCGGACGCCTGGGAGCTCTCCTTCGGCCTCGACCCCCGAAGCGCCGGCCACGCCACGGGCGACAGCGACGGCGACGGCTCCAGCGACCTCCAGGAGTTCGCGCGGGGCACGAGCCCGCAGCTTCCGGACAGCGACGGCGACGGCGTCCTCGATGGGCCGGACCGCTTCCCGCTCGATCCGGCGGAGTGGCTCGACACGGACGGCGACGGCAGCGGGGACAACGCCGACCCGGACGACGACGGCGACGGCCTGCCCGACGCCTGGGAGCTGGCCAACGGCCTCGATCCGAAGGCTCCCGGCGCCGGGGCGGACCCGGATGGCGACGGGCTCACGAACGCCCAGGAGCTGGCCCTGGGCACCCACCCGATGCTCCCCGACACGGACGGGGATGGCGCCGGTGATGAAGCGGACCACTTCGCGCTCGATCCGGCGGAGTGGCTCGACACGGACGGCGACGGCAGCGGGGACAACGCCGACCTGGACGACGACGGCGACGGCATGCCCGACGCCTGGGAGCTCGGCTACGGCCTCGACCCGCTCGACCCGGCCGACGGCGGCCAGGACCCGGACGGCGACGGAGCGGCGAACCTGGTCGAGTACCTGGCCGGGACCCATCCCCGGGACGGGGACGGGGACGGCGTCGCCGACGCGCAGGACGCCTTCCCGGCGAATCCCGACGAGTGGGCCGACCACGACGGCGACCGGATCGGGGACAACGCGGACCCGGACGATGACGGCGACGGGATGCCCGATGCCTGGGAGCTCCTGCACGGCCTGGACCCCCTGGATCCCGCCGATGCCTTCGCGGATCCGGATCTCGACGGCCTCGGCAATCGCGCCGAGTACGGCGCGGCGGGCGACCCGCGCGTGCCCGACACGGACGGGGATGGCGTGCCCGACGGCGCCGACCTCTTCCCGCGCGACCCCGCCGAGTGGGCCGACCTCGACGGCGACGGCGCCGGCGACAACGGCGACCCGGACGACGACGGCGACGGGATGCCCGACTCCTGGGAGCTCGCCTTCGGCTTCGATCCGCGGGACGCGAGCGATGCGGCGGGCGACGCCGACGGCGACGGCGCGAGCAACCGGGACGAGGCCCAGGCGGGGACCCATCCGCACCTGCCGGGCATCTGGGAGCAGGATGCGGACGGCGACCTCGTGGCCGATGCGGAGGACGCCTTCCCGAACGACGCCACCGAGTGGCGCGACACGGACGGCGACGGGATCGGGGACGCCGCCGATGGCGACGCGGACGGCGACGGGATGCCCGACGGCTGGGAGCTCCGGCACGGCTTCGACCCGGCGGACCCGAGCGACGCCGCGGCCGATGCGGACGGAGACGGCGCCTCGAACCTGGCGGAGTACCTGGCCGGCACGCCGCCCCAGACCCAGCAGGGCCGGCTGCTGGTGGCGCGCTGGACCCTGGACGAGGTGGCCGGGACGAGCGCGGCGGACGCCTCGGGCCACGGCCACGGCGGGAGCTTCGCCGGGACCCCGACCTGGTCGGCCGGGACCCTCGGGGGCTCCCTCGACTTCGACGGCAGCGGGGAGCGCGTCCTCGTGGCCGACGCCGCGGACCTGGACCTCTCCCAGGGCCTGACGCTCGCCGCCTGGGTGCGGCCCGCCACCCGCAAGACCCAGTACGTGATGAAGAAGGCCCGCCAGGGCTCCACGGACGGCTACGAGCTCAGCCTCTCGGACAGCGGCAAGCCCTACGTCCGCTTCAACCAGCTGAGCGCTGGCAACGCCTGGAAGCTCTTCGCCACGAGCTCCTATCCCACGAGCGGCCAGACCTGGTTCCACCTGGCGGGGACCTTCGACGGCCAGGAGATCCGCATCTACGTGAACGGCGCGCTGGAGGCGAGCCTCCCGGCGCCGGGGCTCGCCATCGGGGTGAACGACCTGCCGCTCTCCCTGGGCGCCGAGGACGGGGGCGTGGGGGGGCTGCGCGGCCGCCTGGACGACGCCCGGGTCTATGCCGAGGCGCTGAGCGCCGCCGAGATCCAGGAGCTCGTGGCCAGCGGGGATCTCGCCCGCGACCAGGACGGCGACGGCGCCCTCGACGCCGGCGACGCCTTCCCCGCCGACCCCGGCGAGTGGTCGGACTTCGACGGCGACGGGATCGGCGACCGGGCGGATCTGGACGACGACGGCGATGGCATGGAGGACGCCTGGGAGACGCTCCACGGCTTCGATCCCACCGACGCCCCGGGGATCGGCGCGGGAGCCGACCCGGACGGAGACGGGCTCGCGAATCTGGGCGAGTTCCTGCGCGGCACGGACCCCTGGAATCCCGACAGCGACGGCGACGGCGCCCTGGACGGGGCGGACGCCTTCCCGCTGGATCCCGGCGAGTGGCTGGACACCGACCGCGACGGGCTGGGCGACGGCGCCGATCCCGACGACGACGGCGACGGGCTCCCGGACGCCTGGGAGCTCCTCTTCGGGCTCGATCCCCGGGTCGCGTCCGACGCCGGCCTCGACACGGACGGGGACGGCTGGAGCAACCTGGCCGAGCACGCGCTCGGAACGCATCCCCGCGATCGCGACAACGACTTCGTGGCGGATGCTGCGGACGCCTTCCCGGACGACCCGGGCGAGTGGCTCGACACGGATGGCGACGGCGTGGGCGACAACGCGGACATCGACGACGACGACGACGGCCTGCCCGACGCCTGGGAGCTCCAGTACGGCCTCGATCCCTTCGACCGGGCGGACGCGCTGCTCGACTCGGACGGGGACGGCGTGATCAACCTGCTCGAGCACTTCCTGGGCACGAATCCGCGCGACCGCGACGGGGACGGCGTCTCCGACGATGCCGACGCCTTCCCCAGCGATCCCGGCGAGTGGCGGGACACGGACGGGGATGGCCTCGGCGACAACGCGGATGCCGACGACGACGGCGATGGCCTGCCCGACGCCTGGGAGGCGGCGCTGGGGCTGGATCCGCTGGATCCGGCGGACGCGGCCCTCGATCCGGACCAGGACGGGCTCGACAACGCGACCGAGTTCGCCCGCGGCACCGATCCGAACCAGAAGGACAGCGACGGGGACGAGAGCAACGACGGCCAGGACGCCTTCCCGCTCGACCCGGCCGAGTGGTTCGACCTGGACGGCGACGGTCTCGGGGACAACGCGGACCTGGACGACGACGGCGACGGGATGGAGGACTCCTGGGAGGAGATGTTCGGCTTCGACGCCGAGGACCCGAGCGATGCCGCTGACGACAGCGACGGGGACGGCGCCACGAACCTCCAGGAGTTCCAGCGGGGCACGAACCCGCGCATCGCCGGGGCCCAGGCGCTCGGCATCTGGGCCCTCGATGAGCCCAGCGGGAGCACCGTCTTCGATGCCTCGGGGTCGGGCAACCACGGCGCGCTCACGGGGCTCGCGACCCGCACGCCGGGCATCCTGGGCGGCGCCGTGCGCTTCCCCGGCGAGGGCTCCCGCGCCCTCGTCCCCGACGCGGCCTCCCTGGACCTGGACCGCGAGGTCACCATCGCGGCCTGGGTGCGGCCGGCCCAGCTGGCCTCCCAGTTCCTGGTCCGCAAGGCGCGCCTGGACCAGGTGGACGGCTACGAGCTCAGCCTCTCGGCCAACGGCAAGGCCTACGTCCGCTTCAACCAGGCCTCCTCGGGGAACGCCTACAAGGTCTACAGCGCCAGCGACTATCCGCGCAACGGCCAGACCTGGCTCCACCTGGCGGCCACGTTCGACGGCGCCGAGATCCGGGTCTACGTGAACGGGGCCCTCGAGACCAGCTTCCCCGCGCCGGGGCTCCGGATCGCGGCGAACGCGCTGCCGCTCTCGATCGGCGCCCAGGAGGACGGCACCAACGCGTTCTGGGGCACCCTCGACCACGTGCAGATCTACAACAAGGCGCTCGGCGGGTCCGACATCCAGGCCCTGATGGTCGGGGGTGGGCTGCTTCCCGACCTCGATGGCGACGGCGTGCCGGACACCGACGACGCCTTCCCGCTGGACGCGGCCGAGTCGCGCGACCTGGATGGCGATGGCCTCGGCGACCACGCCGACACCGACGACGACGGCGACGGGATGCCCGACGCCTGGGAGCTCTTCTTCGGGCTCGACCCCCGGGACGCCTCGGACGCCGGGCTGGATCCGGACGGGGACGGCAGTGACAACCTCGCGGAGTTCCTGGGCGGGACGAGCCCCCACGACGATCTCCCCGGCGGACCCACGGAGAACCCGGACGAAGACGGCGACGGGATCCCGAACAGCTGGGAGCTCTACTACGGCTTCGACCCGGACGATCCCTCGGACGCCGCCTCCGATCCCGACGCAGACGGGCGCAGCAACCTCCAGGAGTTCCACGAGGGCACCGATCCCCGGAACGGACTGTCGGGCCCGCAGGCGGGCGACTACTTCGTCCGCAAGGGGACGGGCTGCACCTCGTCGTACCCCGCCTGCGGGACCGAGGCCCAGCCCTTCGACGACATCGATCTCTGCGCGGCGCTGCTGCGGCCCGGCGAGACCTGCTGGGTGATGGACGGGACCTACACCAAGGGGACCGACCTCGAGGATGGCCGGCCCTACCAGCCCGCCCGCAGCGGCGAGCCCGGGCGACCGATCAGCTTCCGGGCCTACCCCGGCCACCGCCCCCTGATCAAGGACGCCCCCGGGGTGATCTGGACCTTCGGGCTCGGCGACCGGCGCGACCACATCGTCTACTCGGGCTTCCGCGTGGAAGGCGTGATGCGCATCGAGGGCGACCACGAGCTGTCGCGGAGCACGGGCGTCGTGGTGGAGAACTTCGAGATCTGCCGCGGCGGCGGCAAGGACGACGGCAACTGGGCCGGCATCTTCGCCGAGTTCGTCGAGGACCTGGTGGTGCGGAACAACGTCGTGCGCGACGTCTCCTCGGCCTCCGGCCACGGCGAGAAGGCGCTCACCATCTTCAACGGCCGGCGCACCATCGTGGAGAACAACCACTTCCTCCGCAATCCCAGCGAGGGGATCTTCGACAAGGAGGGCGGCGAGGACAACGTGTACCGCCGCAACTTCTTCGAGGACAACTTCGTCGGAATCAAGGTGAACAACCAGCCGGATTCGAGGGGCGTCCAGAACGAGCGCACCCGGATCTACGAGAACGTCTTCGTGTGCAGCAGCGGGGCCTTCGCCGAGTCCGTGCGCCTGCTGGTCGAGCCCACCGACTGGGACATCTTCAACAACACGGGCTACAACTGCGACGGCGTCGTGGTGCGAAGCAACTCGGGCCCGGCCTCGGGCGGCGTGCTCTACAACAACATCTGGTGGGGCGACAACGGGAACTCCCTCGTCCTGTGGGAGAACTGGAACGGCGACGACCGCGAGCCGGACACCATGGACCACAACCTCTACCAGCCGAGCGGGCGCTTCCACGAGAACAAGTTCACGCCCGGGGCGCGCAACTTCTACACCCTCGCGGCCTGGCGGGCGGCGCTGCACCCGCTGGTCTACGACCAGCACAGCCTCGACGAGGATCCGCGCTTCGCGGACCCGGCGGCCCGCGACTTCCGGCTGCGGCCGGAGTCCCCGGCCCTGGGCGCCGGCTACTTCGGCGAGGACCTGGGCGCCTGGCCGCGCCGCGACGGCACCGTGATCGGCCCCAGCGGGGGCACCCAGGCTCCGCCGGCGAGCAGCTGCTGGTGAGCCGGCTCAGGGCCCGCGGCGGGCGCGGGCCGTCTCGTCCCGGTGCTTGCGCAGGTAGCGCATGAAGGGCGTGCCGCCGGTGCCCACCTCGGTGGGGTTGGCGGCGGCCTGCGGGCTCTGGTGGAAGATGTACCGGCTCGCATACTCGAGATGCGTGGAGCGGAACCTCTCGAGCCAGTGCAGGCAGTTCTCGTAGGCCTCGGCGAGGGCGGGATTCGCCGCGCGCCGCTCCTGCACCGCGGCGCGCACGCTCCCGGCGGCCTCCAGGCGCTCCAGGAACGCGCGGTGGCCGGGCGGCATGTAGTCGCGCATCTCCCGCAGGTAGGCGCGCAGGGGATCCTCCTCGTGCTCCACGCCCAGCACGGCGTCCAGGACCGGGACGATGCTGCTCTGCGCCCCGGTCTCGCCGCGGAAGCGCCGGGGCAGGCCCGCGTGGGCGGCCACTCCCTCGTAGACGACCCCGCCGGGGAGCGCCGGGTGGTCCTTCCAGCCGTGGATCCAGGGGCGGACGCGGCGGAAGTAGATCGCCGGGTCGCACCACTCGGGCATGCGCAGCAGGCTCGTCGCCAGGCCCTCGAGCGCCTCGGCCATGGCGGAGAGCTCCTGCTCGAGCGCCGAATGGCGCCCCTCGCGGGCGGCGGCCTGGGCGGGGCCCGCGGCGCGCAGGAGCGGCGCCGCCTTCGCCTCGATCTCGACGTGCACCAGGATGAACCAGTCCTCGTCGGCGCCTCCCAGGAAGTTCTGGAGCAGGGCGAGGTTTCCGAGGGCGATCGGGCCCTCGGGGTCGAGGCGGCGCCAGTTGTCGAGGGCGTAGGAGGCGTAGGAGAGGATGGGCGGGCGCCCGAGGGCGGCCGCGACCTCGGCCCAGGGAACGGCGAGCCGCGCCGGCAGCCGCGCGGCGGGCTCTGCCCCTCCCCACACGAAGGCGTGTCCGAGGAAGGAGAGGAGCAGCATGGCCCGCCGCCGCTCCGCCTCGGAGCCGAGGGCGCTGGCGTCGAAGGGCGGGAGCCGCGCCACCTCGGCGCGCACGCGGCCCGCCGGGAGCAGCCGGGGGAGCTCCCCCGCCAGCTCCTCGAAGGCCGCGAAACGCGCGGGGAGCAGGCGCAGCGGGTCGGGCTCGGGCAGGAAGCCGCGCTCCCCGCTCACGCCGAAGGCCTTGAGCTCTGCTTGCAACACCACGGGGGAACCTCCCAGCAGCGATGGGTTTTCCGCCGTATCGGAGTGCCGCAGCGCGGACTCAACCGGGATTGCCCTCCGGCCGCCGGTCGCCGCCCGCCGATAAGGCTCTGCGGGGGGTGGGGTCGGGGGCTGGCAGCGCCCGCCCTGCGCAGGGGCGGAGGCCATGGCCGGACTCGACGCGAAAGCCCGCGAGGTGCTGCTCCGCCTCCCCCTGGTGACGCTCGGCCTCGCCACGAGCTCCCTCCTCGTCCTGCTCGGCGCCAAGCTCTTCTTCACCTCGCGCCTGGCGGGGACCGAGGAGGCGCTGCGCGACGCCGTCCAGCACTTCGTGCGCCATCCGGTGCTGGCCATCCCTCCGCGCCTCCTGCCCGTGCTGCGCGACGGGATGCCCGGCTACGAGGGGAGCGAGGCGTTCCAGTTCCTCGCGAGCCGCCGCTTCGCCCCGGAGCAGGCGGAGCTCGATGCCCTGGCCCGGAGCGCCTTCGGCATCCTGGACACGCACCCGCAGCGCCGGCTGGGCCTCGTCCCGGCGGCGCCGACCTGGACGGCCCTCTGGACGCATCCCCTGATCCACGCGGGCTGGCTCCACTGGGTCGCGAGCCTGGCGCCGCTCCTTCTGGTGGGTCCCGTGCTGGAGCGGCTCTGGGGCAGGCGCCTCTTCGCCGGCGTCGTGGCGGCGCTGGCGGCGGGGAGCGCGGGACTCTTCGCGCTGATCCACGCGGGGCTCGACCGGCCCCTGCTCGGCGCCTCGGTCCTCGCGAGCGGGCTCGCGGCGGCGGCGGCCGCGCGCCTGCGCCGCCGCGAGGTCGACCTCCTGGCGTGGCTCGCACCCTTCGCGCCGGGGCTCACTCTTCGCGGGGAGGGCTTCCGGCTCGGCGCCGTCGGGGTCGCCGGCGCGCTGCTCGGCTCCCTCGCGCTCCAGGGATCGCTCCCCCCGAGCCTCAGCGCGAGCCCCGCCCCGACCGCCCACGCGCTGGCAGCGGCCCTGGGCGCGCTCCTGGCCCTCGGGCTTGAGCGCTCGGGGCTCGAGGCGCGCCTCGGCCAGCCGCTCGAGGGGCCGCCCCCGCGCCCGGCGCCCCCGCGCCGTCCCGATCCCGGACGGGCCCGGCGCGCGCGGGCGAAGGGAGACCTCGAGGCGGCCTTTGCGCTGCTGCGCGAGGAGGCCAGGCGCAGCGCCGGACACCGCGACGCGGTGATCGCCTTCTTCGAGGTGGCGTGCGAGCTCGGACGGGCAGGCGAGGCCGCGCCGGCCCTGGAACGCCTCGTGGCGGAGGAGCTGCGGCGCGGGGCCGTCGACGCCGCCGTCTCGCACTGGCGCCGCCTGGCCGAGCACGCGCCCGCGTCCCGCCTCGCGCCCGCGCTCCTGGTCCGGCTCGCGCCGCGCATCCGCGAGCAGGCGGGCCCGGAGGCCGCCCGGCTCGCCCTCGGCCAGGCGCTGGCGAGTCCCGCCCTCGCGGGCCCCATCGCCGCGGAGATCGCGCAGCAGGGCGCCGGGCTCGACCCGGCGCTGGCGCGCGCCGCGGCGCAGCGCGCCCTGGAGGGCGGGGGGCTCGGGGAGGCGGAGTCGCGGGCCGTCACGGCACTCGCCGGGGCCCGGGCGGAGGGCGAGCGGCCGTTTCGGGCGGCGCAGCCCGCGGAGCTCCCGCCGAACGCCTTCTACGAGGAGCAGGACCGCAGCGCCTTCGGGGCCATCGGGGACCTGGGCGAGCTCGACGAGCCCGAGGCCCCCCGCGCAGCCGAGGCGGGAGATGCCGGAGCCCTGTTTCCGGGCGTGCGCGCGCGGGAGGCCCTTCCGGTGGCCCTCGAGGACGACGCGCTCCTCGTGGAGCTCCCCGGGCGCGGCAGCGCGCGCCTCGAGCTCTCCCGACTGCGCGGGGTGGCGCTGGCGGGCGTGCGCGGCCTCGCGCCCCGGGCGGTGGTGCTGGTCGATCTGCTCCTCGCCGACCCGGAGCCCGGCCCGGAGCCCCTCGCGCTGGTGCGCCTGCGCAGCGATCGGTTCGACCCGCGGCGCCTCGTGCCCCAGGCGGGCGCCCCGCTCGATGCGCTCCTCGCCCTGGCCGAGGAGATCGCCAAGCGCGCCCGCTGCCCGCTCCTGCCCGCCCCGGCGCCGGACGCACCCGGTCGGGTCCCCACCTACGATTCCCTGGAGCGCTACGCCCGGGTCGTCCTGCGCGCCGGGCCTTGGGGTCCCGGGCCGGGCTGAGCCCGGCCCACCCCGCTTCGCTCGCCGTTGGCTCGCTGCGCGCTTCGCTTGCGGGTCCCGCGGCTAGACGAAGATGAAGTGGAGCACCTCGCGCGGCTTGCGCTGGTTGCGGCTCCCGTTGTGAAGGTTCATGCCGTCGAAGAAGGCGACGGTGCCGCGCTTGCCGAGCACGCGGCGCGGGGGCACGCCGAAGCGCCGCTCCAGGGAGGCGGCGTCCTCCTCCCACAGGTGCGTGTCGCGCCGGAAGACGGCCGGGAGCCGGCGCCGGAGCGCGCGTCCCAGGACCGCGCTGCGGGGCGCGAAGTGCTTGTCGAGGTGGGCCAGGCGCAGGAGCTCGTCGAGGAGCGGGAAGCGCGAGTGCGGGATCATCTCGAAGGGGCCGCAGTCCTCGTCCACGTCCGAGAGGTAGACGAGGAGCTTCGCGAACTTCGGGTTGCCGTCGAAGTGGAAGGGGTGGGCGTTGTAGACGGAGTCGCCCACGGCTACCCGAGGATCGTCCGGGGCCGTCTCGTGGTAGGTGACGCTGAGACAGCGCAGCGCGCGCCCGCGCGCGAGCTCTAGAGCCGGCACGAAGTCCGGCGGCAGGATCGCGAAGAGCTGCGACCGGGCGTGGGGCGAGAAGCGCTCCTGGGCGAGGTGGAAGTAGTCGGGGTCGCGCCTCAGGCCGGCCTGCGCCTCGGCCTTGCGGCGCCGCACGGCCTCGCGGCACCCGCTCGCATCCACGAGGGCGTCCAGGCGCTCGACCACCTCCGGGCCCAGGTAGGTGTCGGAGGCGGCGAGCCCCGACTCGCGGTAGGCCCGCACCAGCTCGCGCGCGTCGTCGGAGCGCAGGAGGGATTCGCGGCCGCTCCGCTGGAAGGCGCGGAAGGCCAGCTCCTTCGCCAGGAGCACGGCGTAGTAGTTGAGGAAGTGCTTCGGCAGGTGCCAGCCCACCCACCAGAGCGAGGCGAGGGCCGATGCGAGGCGCGCAGGCGGCGCCCCCTGCGGCGGGGCCGGGCCGAAGATGCGCGGGGTCGCGTCCATCGAGCCGCGGGGAGGGTAGGTGGGGCCCGCGGCACCCGCCAGCCGGCCCCTGCCGCGGGCGGGTGCCCGCGGAACCCGGTCTAGCTCGAGAGCTTCTCGCGCAGGCGGCGGCGCGCCCAGGCCAGGAGCACGCCGCTCACGGCGCCGATGTAGGCCAGGTCCCAGAGCGCGAGCCAGCCGAGCTCGCCTCGGAAGGCCGCGCGCGCGAGCCGCACGGGGTGGAGCAGCGGCAGGACCTCGGCCAGCGCGAGCCAGGCGCCGGAGAGGCGCTCCTGGAGCGGGAAGAAGACGTCGGAGAAGAGGAAGAGCGGGGTCAGGAAGAGCGTGAAGTAGAAGCTGAAGAGGTCGAGGCTCGCGATGTGCAGGGTGAAGGTCAGGCCGAGCGCCGAGAAGAGCAGGCCGGCCAGCGGGATCACGGGGATCGCGAGCAGGGCCCCGGGCAGCGGGGCCAGCCCGAAGAGCGCTACCACCAGGAAGAAGCTCCCCCCGTAGATCCCGACCCGCGTCATGGCCCAGAGGAGCTCGCCGGCCAGCACGTCGTCGGGCTCGAGGGGGGTCGTGAGCATGGCCTCGTAGATCCTCTCGTAGTTCAGTCGCACCCACACGTTGTAGGTGACCTCGAAGCTGGCGCCGTTCATGGCGGCGACGCAGATCAGGCCCGGCGCCAGGAACTCGACGTAGGAGAGCCCGTCCATCTGGGAGACGTAGGCGCCGACCCCGATGCCGATCGAGGCGAGGTAGAAGACGGGTTCGAAGAAGTTCGGCAGCAGGTTGAGCTTCCAGGTGCGCCGGTACATGGCGGCGTTGCGCTTCCAGACCGAGAGGGCGTGGCGGGGCGAGGCGCTCACGCGCCGGCCTCGAGCGCGGTGCCGGTGACCGACAGGAAGACGTCCTCCAGATTGGCAGGGCGCACCACCACCGGGCGGCGGTCCCCGCCGTCGCGGGCGTGGATGAAGCGCACGAGGGCGAGGCCGTCGTCGGCATAGAGGATGAGGCGTCGCCCGGCTCGCAGGCGCAGGGGCGCGCCGTCGAAGCCCCGGAAGAGCTGCTCCTCCTCCCGGGGGAGGAGGTCGAGCTCGACCGCCTCCCGGGCCAGGCGCGCCTCGATGAGCGCGCGCGGGGCGCCCTCGCAGAGCGAGCGGCCCTGGGACAGGATCGCCACGCGGTCACAGAGCCGCTCGGCCTCGTCCATGTAGTGCGTCGTGAGGAGCACGCTGGTGCCGGCCGCGCGCAGCTCGCGCACCCGCGACCAGAGCGCGAGCCGCACGGCGGGGTCGAGGCCCGTGGTGGGCTCGTCGAGGATCAGGAGCTCCGGGCCGTTCACCAGGGACATCGCGATGGCGAGGCGGCGCCGGAATCCACCCGAGAGCTGCTGGGCGGGCAGGCTCGCGTGGGAGCGGAGCTCGAAGAAGTCGAGCAGCGCCGCCACGCGCTGGGAGAGATCGGGCTCGGGCAGGAGGTGATAGCGACCGAAGACGCGGAGGTTCTCCTCGGCGCTCAGCACCTCGATCAGCACGCTCTCCTGGAGCGTCACGCCGAGTCGCGACCGCACGGCGCGCGGGTGAAAGGCGACGTCGAGCCCGAACACGCGCACCGATCCGCTGCTCGGGCGCGCCACCCCGTAGATCATGCGCAGGGCCGTCGTCTTGCCGGCGCCGTTGGGCCCGAGGAGCCCGAAGCAGGTTCCGGCCGGGACGTCGAGGTCGAGGCCGTCCACGGCGAGGCGGGCACCGTAGCGCTTCGAGACGCCCCTCGCCTCGACGATGTTCATCGCGCACCTCCGGCAGCGGGTCGGCGCCGCAGCGAGGTGGCGGTGCGGCGGGGAGCTAGGGTACAACGGGGCGGCCCGCCGCGGCCGTCTGCGGCCCCGGCGGGCCGGCGCGGGCCCGGCCACCGAGGCGGAGGCAGGATGGGAGTTCTCGGCGGGAAGGTGGCCCTGGTGACGGGGGCGGGGCAGGGCGTCGGGCGCGGGATCGCCCTGGCGCTCGCGGCGGAAGGCTGCTCCGTCGCCCTGGCCGGTCGCACGGAGGGGAAGCTCCGCGCTGTCCGCGCCGAGGCGGAGGCGCGCGGCGCGCGCGCGCTGGCGATCGGCTGCGACGTGGGCGTGGCCGACCAGATCGACGCCTGCGTGGCCCGGGTCGCGGAGGAGTTCGGGCGCCTCGACGTCCTCGTCAACAACGCCCAGGTCGTGCCCTTCGGCACCCTGCTCGAGGTGCGCGAGGAGGATCTCGACGCGGGCTGGCGCACGGGACCCCTGGCCACGCTGCGGTTCATGCGGCGCTGCCACCCCTACCTGAAGGGAGGCGGCAGCATCGTGAACCTGGGCACCGGGGCCGCCCTTCGACCGGACCCGGTCGGCTACGGCGCCTACGCTGCGGTGAAGGAGGCGATCCGCGCGCTCACGCGAGCGGCCGCGGTGGAGTGGGGCGCCGACGGGATCCGCGTGAACGCGATCATTCCCCTGGCGCTCTCGCCGGGGATGGAGGGCTGGATCCGCGAGCGCCCCGGGGAGGCGGCTGCGTTCCTGGCCACGATCCCGCTGGGGCGCGTGGGCGACGTCGAGCGGGACATCGGCCGCGCGGTGGTCATGCTGACCGGGCCGGACGCGGCCTACGTGACCGGCACGACGCTGATGCTGGACGGCGGCCAGGCCTACCTGCGCTAGCCCGAATTCCGGGGGGGGGGATCGTGAAGGTCGACGCGGGCATCCAGGCGGGCGGGTTGGCGGAGGTCCCGGCGCGCATCCGGGATCTCGAGGCGGCGGGCTACGACGGCGCCATCGCGGCCGAGATCCAGGGCGACCCCTTCCTCCCGCTCGCGCTGGCGGCGGAGCACAGCGAGCGGATCGAGCTCCTGACCTCGATCGCCGTGGCCTTCGCCCGCAACCCGATGAATCTGGCCTACCTGGCCCACGACCTGAACGCCTTCGCGAAGGGGCGCTTCATCCTGGGCCTGGGCTCGCAGGTCCAGGCCCACGTGACCAAGCGCTTCAGCATGCCCTGGTCGGAGCCGGCCGCGCGCATGCGCGAGCTGATCCTGGCGCTGCGCGCCATCTGGGCGTGCTGGTACGAGGGCAAGCCGCTCGCGTTCCGCGGGAGGTTCTACACCCACACCCTCATGACCCCGACCTTCGTTCCGCCCCAGCGGGAAGTGGGGGCGCCGCGGGTATTCCTCGCGGCGGTCGGACCGCGGATGGCGGAGGTGGCCGGCGAGGTGGCGGATGGGCTCATCGCCCACGCCTTCACGACGCCGCGCTACCTGCGGGAGGTGACGCTGCCGGCCCTGGAGCGCGGATTGGCGCGCAGCGGGCGCAGCCGCGCCGGCTTCGAGCTCGCCTGTCCGGTCTTCGTGGCGACCGGCGCCGACGAGCGCGCGATGGCCGCGGCCACCCGGAGCCTGCGCGGCCACATCGCCTTCTACGGCTCCACGCCGGCCTACCGGCCGGTGCTCGAGAGCAGCGGCCAGGGCGAGCTCCAGGGCGAGCTCCACCGCCTCTCGAGGCAAGGCCGCTGGGAGGAGATGGGGGGCCTCGTCGACGACGCCCTGCTGCGCGACTTCGCCGTCGTCGCCGAGCCCGGGCGGGTGGCGGAGGCGATCGAGCGCCGCCTGGCCGGCGTCGCGGACCGGCTCTTCTGCACCTTCGAGCTCCCCGACCCGCAGGCGCAGGCCGCCGTCATCCGCCGCTTGCAGTCGGGGACATTGGTTGGGTAGTTGACTTCCGGCGCCTCGCCGGAGCCGCGGAGCCGGGTATACTGCGGCCTCTAGCGGGACCCGGGGCGCCGGGGAGGGAGACACGGGAGGCAGAGTCGAGATGGACGAGGACCGGGTCAAGGAGATCGTGAACGCGATGGCCTTCTTCAACGGGAAGAAGGAGATGACCATCGATGAGATCGCCGTGGTCCAGCCCGGGCTGGCGCGGATCATGCCCGAGATCGGGGCCCGCACCTGGAAGCTCTACTACGCGGCCAAGGCCGACAACTGGCCGAATGCCATGTATCAGTGGAAGGAGACCAAGGCCCTCTTCGAGCTCGGTGCCTTCATGCGACCCAAGCACGAGGCCGCCCTCGAGGAGTACCTGCGCGACAGCTGGGCGCCCCTCGAGGCGACCATCAAGGAGAAGAGCTTCGACCGCTTCCGCCAGGCCTTCGACAAGGCGGTGGACGACGCCAACGCCTGGCACGAGAAGAAGGAGAAGCCCTACATCCGCTGGAAGCTGCCGGACCATCCGCCGCCGGATCTGGATCTCACCCCGCGCAAGTAGCGCGCAGCGGGCTCCGGGCGCCGCCGACCGGCGAGGAGTCCGGCGCCCGTCACCTGCGGGGAACGCCGGGCCACTCACCCCCTGCCGGGGTCCGGGGAGGGGGGCCTGCGCGCGTTGCTGCGCGCGTTCCAGGGCGCCGGCCCGGATGCGCATGGCTCGGTTGCTGCTTTCGATGTTGCTCGTCCTCTGCGCCCTGCCGTGCGCGGCGGGCGCCGCCCTGGTGGGGCGCTGGTCCTTCGAGGAGGGCGCCGGGGCCGCCGCGGTCGATGGCTCTGGCCTCGGCAACCACGGTGGCTTCGTCGGGGCCCCGGTCTGGACCCCGGGCCGCTTCGGGGGCGGGATCGCCTTCCCGGCGGCCGGTGCGCGGGTCGCGATCTTCGACCATCCCTCCCTCCACCTCCCGGGTCCCTTGAGCCTCGCGCTCTGGGCCCGGCCCGAGGCGCGCGACAGCCAGTCCCTGCTCAAGAAGGCACGCCTCGATGCCGTCGATGGATTCGAGCTCAGCCTGAGCAGCGACGGCCGCGCCTACGTGCGCTTCAATCAGGCCAGCGCCGGCAACGCCTGGAGGCTCTCCGCGACGAGCCTCTACCCCAGCGACGGCCTCGCCTGGGTCCACCTGGCAGCCGTCTACGACCCGCCCGAGATCCGGCTCTACGTGAACGGCGCCCTCGAGGCCAGCCTCGCGGCCCCGGGCCTCGTCGTCGCCGCGAACGGCCTCCCGCTCGCGCTGGGCGCCGGGGACGACGGGTCCCGGCCCTTCCAGGGGCGCCTCGACGAGGTCCGCGTCTACAGCCACGCCCTGGGCGCCGCCGAGATCCAGGAGCTGCTGTCGGCACCGCCGCCGGAGCCCGACGCCGACGCTGACGGAATCCCCGACGCCTTCGACGCCTTCTCGTCCGACCCCGGTGAGTGGCTCGACACGGACGGCGACGGGATCGGAGACCGGGCCGACGCGGACGACGACGGGGACGGAATCCCGGACCCCTGGGAGCTCTGGTACGGCCTCAATCCCTTCGACCCGAGCGATGCGGCCAGCGACCGGGACGGCGACGGGGAGACCAACCTCCAGGAGTTCGAGCCTCGCGACTTCTACGTGCGCAAGGGAACCGGGTGCTTCAACGAGTACCCGCTCTGCGGGACGGAGCTCGCCCCCTTCGACGACATCGACCAATGCGCGCGGGAGGTCCAGCCCGGGGACACCTGCTGGGTCATGGACGGGCGCTACGGCCTGGGGATCGACGCCGAGGAGGGGAGCCCCTACGAGCCCGCCCATGGGGGGCTCGCGGAGCACCGCATCAGCTTCCGCGCCTATCCCGGGCACCGGCCCGAGATCGTGAGCCGCCCCGGGGTGACCTGGAATCTCGGGACCCGCGAGCGCCGCGACTACATCACCTACGCGGGATTCAAGGTGAACGGTGTCCTGCGCATCCGCGGCAGCAGCGAGAGCGATCGCTCGGTGGGCGTGGTGGTCGAGGATTTCGAGATCTGCGGCGGGGGCGGCAAGGACGACGGGAACTGGTCCGGGATCTTCGCCGAGTTCGTCGAGGACCTGACGATCCGCAACAGCGTGATCCGGGACATCCGGTCGCCTTCCGGAGGCGCCCAGAAGGGCATCAGCCTCTTCAACGGGCGCCGCACCCTGGTCGAGCACAGCTGGATCGGCTTCAACGACAGCGAGGGCATCTTCGACAAGGAGGGCGGCGAGGACAATACCTATCGCCGCAACGTATTCGCCAACAACACGGTGGCGCTCAAGATCAACAACCAGTCGGACGAGCGCGGCGTGAGCAACGAGCGCACGCGGATCTACGAGAACGTCTTCGTATGCGAGGGCGCCGGGCTCGACGAGGCGATCCGGCTGCTCAGTCGGCCCACCGACTGGGAGATCTACAACAACACGGGATACGAGTGCTCGGCCATCGTGGTGCGAAGCAGCTCCGGGCCCGCCACGGGCGGGGTGGTCTACAACAACATCTGGTGGGCGAGCCAGCCGGGAAAGGGGATGTGGGAGAGCCAGAACGGCGACGACCGCGAGCCCGACTACCTGGACGACAACCTCTACGCGCCGGGGGGCTCCTACCGCGAGAATCGCTACGACGCCGCCGATGCCCAGTACGCGTCGCTGGCCAGCTGGAGCGCGGCGCTCCACCCGCGCGTCTACGATCGCAACAGCCAGGAGGGGGACCCGCTCTTCGTGGATCCCGCCGGCCACGACTTCCGCCTGGCCCCGGGCTCGCCGGGCCGGGCCGCAGGGCGCTTCAGCAGCCCCGGCGCGGAGCAGGACCTGGGCGCCTGGCCGCGCCGCGACGACACCCCGATCGGGCCCCAGGCCGGATCGGTCTTCTCGCCCGACTCGGATGGCGACTGCGTACCGGATCTGCTCGACAACTGCACCGAGGTGGCGGACCCGAGCCAGCTCGACTCGGACGCCGACGGATACGGGAACGCCTGCGACGCCGACTACGACAACAACGGCGCCATCGGCGCCTCCGACTTCATCCTCATGCGCGCGGGCTTCGGCGCGCTCGAGGGCGAGCCGGAGTTCGATCCCGCCCTCGACAGCGGCGGCGATGGATTCGTGGGCGGCTCCGACTGGAACCACCTGCGCACGCGCATGGCCTCCCAGCGGCTGGGTCCCTCGGGGCTGGCCTGCGCCGGGAGCCCGGGCGCCATGAGCGGCGCCGAGCCCTGCACCGGCCCCTAGGGCCCACCGGAAGCGGGCGCCCCGGGCGCCGGCCGCGGGGGTCCCCTAGACTCGCCCGCCGGCGCGCGCGCGCCAGCCCCGCAGGAGCGGGGAGGGGAGGGCCCGGTGCCGAAGCAACGCAGCCAGATTCGCATGAGCACCGAGGAGGTGTTCGCCCTGCTCGAGGAGTGCCGCAGCCTCCAGGTGGCGACCCTCAACCGCGATGGGAGCCCCCACCTCACCACGCTCTGGTTCGCCGTGGTGGACGGCGCGATCGTCTTCGAGACCTTCAGCAAGTCGCAGAAGATCGTGAACCTGAAGCGCGATCCCCGCATCGCGGTGCTCGTGGAGGCCGGCGCGAGCTACGGGGAGCTGCGCGGCGTCTCCATCAACGCCAAGGCCGAGCTCGTCGAGGGCCCGGAGCGGGTCCAGGGGCTCGCCTTCCACGTGATGAAGCGCCACAACCCCGGAGTCTCCGAGGAACAGCTCCGGGTCCTCGCCCGCCAGCTGGCGCGCAAACGCACCGGCGTGGTGGTGCGTCCCGAGAAGGTGGTGAGCTGGGACCACCGGAAGCTCGGCGCCGTCAGCGGCCCTTTGTGAGGCGGCCCACGTCGATGTAGCGGCGGATCTTGCCCTTGCTGGCCAGCGGCATCCCCGTGCGGTCCCAGAACTCGATCCGGTTGCCCGTGCCGGTCTGCACGTTCACGATGATGTCCGAGATGATGTGGTGGTCGCGCGGCCGCTCGATCCCCTCCCAGGGCTGGTAGTAGTCCCCGGTCAGGCTCTGGTCCTCGCTCCAGCGCTTGTTGTGGATCAGGATCTTCCACAGCTCGTCCTTGGTGTCGTAGGCGAAGGAGTAGTGGGACTCCAGGGTCTGCTTGTCGAGGTAGAGGATCTTCTTCGAGTAGGGGTGGTCGTCGTTCTTCGGGTCCATCTCGACGATCACGGTGTCGCGCAGCTCCCAGCGGTCGTCGGCGAAGGAGAGGCCGTAGGGGCCGAAGTTGTGCTCCTTCTCGTAGGGATAGGCCTTGACCTTGGTGTTGCTGGGCGCGAGGAAGAGGCCCTCGCCCAGGCACTTCCAGTTGTACTGGGGGACGATGCCGTTGAAGCTGAAGAGGTCGTCGAGGGTGAAGTCGGTGCCGGCCACCGCGTCGGTGCGCTGGGCGGTGGAGATGCGGCGCACGCGGCGCAGGGACGGCACGTACACCCAGGTGTCGTCGTTC
>Ga0187892_10005013_pt1 | contig 21356 bp, 15 predicted proteins | sample MA1701073metaG_FD_139345 | JGI IMG/M metagenome (GOLD analysis project Ga0187892, IMG submission 139345) | Bio-ooze microbial communities from a basaltic lava cave in the Kipuka Kanohina Cave System on the Island of Hawaii, USA - MA170107-3 metaG ... | reverse complement strand
GAGCAAGGGTGTCCGCCGCGAGGCGGAATCTGGAGGAAGCTGACGGCCAAAACTCGGACTCGACGAACAGAAACCGGATAGAAGGCCGGCACGGTTGGGTAACCCAGCAATGGATGGGGAGGCTCGAAAGTCACTTGCAACCTTGAACGTCAGCGGGCGCCGCGAGGCGCCCTCCTACCCGATTGCCCGCTTCGACGATATAATCTCCGGCATGGCTTTCACGGCGACTTTGGTCAAGACGGTCAAATCCGTCCCCCGCCGCATCTTCGGTACGCGCAACGATCGGCTGTTGAAGGTCTACAACCGCCGAGTTGGGCCGATCAACGCGCTGGAACCGGCCCTGCGCGGCGATTACGACGAGAAGTTCGCGGCGCGGGTTGCCGGCGAGCGAATTGCTGAATTGCCCGAGGAACAGCGCGAGGCGGCTTTTCAGAAAATCCGGATGGAATTGAGCCAGGACCTCAGGGCGCGGACGGAGGACCTGCGCAACCGCATCCACCCGCTGATTGAACCGCTTGACGATTGGTGGAAGTCGCTGACGCATTCGCAACGCACAGAGGGGTACTACCGGACGGAATATCGCAAGCGCGATGCCCGGATCACGGAGGCCCTGGATCAACAGGGCGTCATCACCGAAGCCTTCGCCGTTGTGCGTGAGGCCTCGCGGCGGGCACGGGCGCACCGCCATTTCGACTGCCAGTTGACCGGGGGGCGGGTTCTTTTTGAGGGCAAGATCGCCGAGATGAAAACCGGCGAGGGCAAGACCATCGTCTGTTACATGCCCGCATACCTGCGTGTTTTGTGCGGGAAAAAAGTGCACATCATTACCGTGAACGATTACCTGGTGAAACGCGACGCGGAGTTCGCCAAGCCTATTTTTGAGCTGCTCGGCATCACCGTGGGCTATATCCAAGCAATGCTCGATCCCGGCGGACGGGAGGGCATTCGGCGAGCGGCTTATGCCTGCGACCTAACTTATGGCACGAACAGCGAGTTCGGCTTCGATTACCTGCGCGACAACATGAAGACCAGTCTGGCGGAACAGGTGCAAGGCCCGCTCGACTTCGCCATCGTTGATGAGGTCGACTCGATTCTGATCGACGAAGCCCGGACGCCGTTGATCATCTCCGGCCCGGCCTACGACGATGTCAGCCGTTACCCCAAAGCCGACCGGGTGGCCCGCGAGCTGGTGCGGCGACAGGCGGTCTGGGACCGTAAAGTCCTGCAAACCGTGGCGAAGTTCGACGGGCAGACGCACAGCATTCCCAAACTCGAGGATGCCATGAACATTCTCGGATACAAGCAACGCAAAGCGGGCGGCAAGCCTTCCCGCGAGCCGGCTGCCGCGCCGGCGGCAGCCGTGGATGACGAGGAGGGGCAAGCCGCTCCGGAAGGGCAGCCGGCACTCGGCCCGGATTTCTTGACCGATGATCACGTCGAGGCCATCCAAACGTATGAGCAGAACATCTTGAAATTGCCGCCCGCGGAAGTCTATCGACGCTATTTCATTGTCCAGATCGAGCGGAAGCAGGCGGGAATCACTCACGAGGGCGTAACCATTGCCCAGGAACTGCTCGATTTGGGGAGTCTTTATAGCGGTTCCAACATGGAGTGGCCGCACCTCATTGAGAATGCCCTGCGAGCGCACAAGGTCTATCAGAGGGATCGTGATTACGTCGTCCATGACGGCCAGATCGTGATCGTGGATGTGTTCACCGGACGCCTCATGCACGGGCGGCAGTGGTCGGACGGCCTGCACCAGGCCGTGGAGGCCAAGGAGAACGTCCGGGTTAAGGAAGAAACTCAGACCCTGGCCACGATTACGATTCAAAACTTCGTCAAGCTCTATCTCGCCAAGGCGGGCATGACCGGTACGGCGCTAACCGAAGGGACGGAGTTCGATAAGATCTACCAACTGGATGTCGTGGAAATCCCCACCAATCGGCCGGTCAACCGAGTCGATCACAACGACAAGATGTACCGGGACGTGGATCAGAAATACGGCGCCATCGTGGACGAAGTTCACGAGATCCATCGCCGCGGCCGGCCCACCGACCCGTTTCTGCTCGGCGATGTATTCAACGCCTTGAAGCCGATTCTGCGAGAGCAGGGCAAGGACACGGATAAACTCGACGAAGCGCTGCGGCGTTTTCAAAGCGCGGAATACGGTGATCGAAAGACGATCGCCTTCATGCTCGAGACCTACGATGAAGTGATGGGTGATTTGGCGCGAGGACGGCCGGTGTTGGTCGGCACCACCAGCGTCGAGAACTCCGAGCAACTCTCGCGGTTGCTGGGCCAGCGATACGCAATCGAGCACGAAGTGCTCAACGCCAAGAACCATGCCCGCGAGGCCGAAATTGTTGCTAAAGCCGGGTATTGTTCGCCGCCCTTGCACGAGGGGGATAAACGGCCGCGCGGGCACGTGACCATCGCCACGAACATGGCCGGGCGCGGCACGGACATCAAACTCGGTCCGGACGTCGTCTACCCGACTTGCAAGGTGCCGGCCAAGCTCCCCGAGGGGGCGCGGCCTAGCCCTCTGTTCCCGATCGGGACGACGAAGTGCTGCATTCACTGCACGGAGTACGATCCGGCAACGAACTGCGCCCATTGCTTCAAGCCCAAACTCGACCCGCGGTTCCCGGCCCTGGGCCGCCAGGTTTGCCCGATCAACGTGCCCTGCGGATTGCATATCGTCGGGACGGAACGCCATGAGGCCCGGCGGATCGACAATCAGCTTCGCGGCCGCTCGGGACGCCAGGGCGACCCGGGTTCGTCGCGGTTTTTCCTTTCGCTAGAGGATGACCTGCTCAAGATGTTCATGCCCGATTGGATGCTGCGCATGATGGAGCGGCTGGGCTTCACCGAGGGGACGAGCCTGGAGGACAAGCGCCTCAACAAGGGCATCGAGCGGGCGCAACGCAAAGTCGAGGAGCGCAACTTCTCCACCCGCAAGCATTTGCTGGAATGGGACGAGCCCATGGATTTCCAGCGAAAGGAATTTTATTCCGCCCGGCAGGCCATTCTCGAAGAACGCGACCTGCCGCAATTGATCTTCCGGACCATCGACAACGCCATCGACACGACGCTCGAAGAGCACCTGGCCCGCGGCTTCATTCAGTCGTGCATCGCCGAGTGGTGCCGGGCCAACTTGGAAATCACGATTGATGAGGATGCCATTGATACCGAAGACCTCGAGTCGGCCGCGAGCAGCATCAAAGCAAAGGCCACGGACGAGGCGCACGAGCAAATCCGCACTTCCCTGGGTGAATACATCGACCCCGAGGAGCCGCCGGCCAAATGGGACGTGGGCGGCTTGCTGCAATGGGCCCAACGGGCGTTCAAGGTCTCGATGACCCAGAACCAACTACGAAAGATGGATCCCAGCGAAATCGAGGACGTTCTCTTGGAGGCGGCCGACCGGCATTTCGAGGGCTTGGACCTGTCCGGGGTTTCGGTGTACTTGCACGCCCATCATCGGTATGCATCCCTGGCGGATTGGGCACGGAACAAATTCAACATCAAGGTGGAGCTTCCTGAGCTGATCGAGAAACCCAAAGGGGAAATCAAGGAACTCCTGGAGCAGCGAGTCCGCGAGGCCTACCAGCAACGCGAGATTGGCTATCCCGTCGAGTCATGCCTGGAACGTGCCTTCGCCGCCGAAGGGACCGACAACGCCGCCGCGGCCGAGATGGTCGTCCGCTGGGCTAACATGAAGTTCAATGCCGGCTGGACATTGGCGGACGTGCAAGGGCGCTCCGTTCGCGACGTGCACGACACTTTGCTGTTGCTAAGCCGCGAGTTCGCCAATGGCCGCTTGGAACAAGAGGTTCAGCGGGCCCTCGAGGGCAAGAGCCGTGAGGATGCGATCGCCTGGGCCAAGCGCCGGTTTGGGCTGGGTTGGAATGAAAGCCGGTTTGAACAATTGAATGGCGACTTGGCCGCCGCCATCGCCGCCCAGGGCCGGGAGATGCTGCGGTGGGAGCTTACGCGCCTTGAGCAGTTCGTCTTGCTGCGTATTTACGATCAGGCTTGGAAGGATCATCTGCTGGAGATGGATCATCTTAAGACCTCGATCATGCAGCGGCCGCTTGGCGGCGATCAAACGCATCCTCAAAGCCAATACGCCATCGAGGGACGCGAGCAGTTCAACAAGATGTGGGCGCGGATTGCGGCAAGAGTGACCGACGTGATCTTCAAGGTGCGCGAGACGGGCGGCAACAGCGAAGCGCCGGAGGGAGGCGCAGGATCCCCGGCCCCGCGTACGCATGGCCCGGCGCCAATGACCTTCCGTCACGCGGACGCGACCGGAGCCGGCTTCACGCAGGCCACCACCGCCGATCAGTCAGCGGCCATGCGGGCGCAGAATGTGGAGGCCAAAGTAGAGACCATTCGCCGCGAGACGCCGCGCGTAGGCCGAAATGAACCCTGCCCCTGCGGCAGCGGAAAGAAGTACAAGCAGTGCCACGGCAAAACCTGAGTCTGATTGACGATCGTCGATTGGCGAAAAGCGATTCAATCTCCATTCGAACTCCTTTGCATGAATGATTGGTGGTTTGCGATTGATGTCGGCGGCACGTTTACCGACGTCGTGGCCACCAGACCGGACGGAACCACCTGCACGTACAAGCTGCTCAGTACCGGCTGCCATCGCGGTGTCGTCGCACACAATTCGGCGAGGGAGTTCATTCGGGACCCCCGCCGGATCGGCGAACCTCAAGCCCTCTGGGTCGGCTATACGCTTCGCCTCCAAGGTTCGGTGCCCGCGCGGGTGGTCGATTTCGACGAGCGCGAGGGCCTTCTTGGTCTTGAATCACCGCTTCCTTTTTCTCCGACCGAAGGAGCGAGTTACGAACTGACCGGCGGCGAGGAAGCTCCCGTCGCGGCCATCCGTTATTTGATGGGTCTTTCTCTGGCGGACGCAATCGGTCCGGTGGAGGTGCGGCTGGGCACCACGCGCGCCACCAACGCCCTGCTGGAGCGAAAAGGGGCGAGGGTGCTTTTCGTGACCACGCGCGGCTTCGGCGACATCCTGCGGATCGGTTACCAAGACCGGCCGGAGTTGTTTGCCCTCAACATCCGCAAGCGCGACGAGCTCTACGAAGCCGCGCTGGAAGTGGACGAACGGCTCCGCGCCGGCGGCGAAGTGCTCCGGAAATTGGATGGGGCCGCCGTCCGAGAACAGCTTGCGCCGTTCCTGCAAAAAGGCCTGGAGGCCGTGGCCGTTTGTCTGTTGCACGCCCACCTCAATCCCGTTCACGAGGAGATAATCGCCGACGTCTGCGCGGAATTGGGTTTCCTCCACGTCTCGGTGTCTTCGCGGATATCACGGTTGGAGCGTATCGTGCCACGTAGCGACACTACCGTGCTAGACGCCTACCTCGGCCGGATCATTCAGGGCTACGTGGCGTCGCTTCGCCGTTGTCTGCCGGAGGCGCACATCCGGCTGATGACCAGTTGGGGCGGCCTGGTGCCCGCCGAGCAGACCCGAGGCAAAGATACCCTGCTCTCGGGCCCGGCCGGCGGCGTCGTCGGCTGCGCGAGAACGGCGCGCGAAGCCGGAATCGGCAAGGCCATCGGCTTCGACATGGGCGGAACCAGCACCGACGTCTCGCGGATCGACGGCCCCTTGGAGTATCAGCACGAAACCGTCAAGGCCGGCGTCCGGCTGATGACGCCGATGCTGGCCGTGGAAACTGTCGCCGCCGGCGGGGGCAGCATCTGCGCCTTCGACGGGCAAAAGCTCACCGTCGGCCCGCACAGCGCGGGGGCCGATCCGGGTCCGGCCTGTTACGGCCGCGGTGGGCCGCTGACGGTCACGGACATCAACGTCTTCTTGGGCCGCGTACCGCCGTCGCGTTTTCCGTTTCCGTTGGATCGCGGCGTCGTTGAATCCAAGCTGGACGCTCTTCGAGCAGAAATCGGCCGAAGCACGAGTTCTACGTTGACCAGCGTCGAAGTGGCCGAGGGTTTTTTGCGCATCGCCAACGCACATATGACTGCGGCCATCAAGCGGATTTCCATCGCCAAGGGTTACGATCTTCGAGACTACACACTGGTCAGCTTCGGCGGCGCCGGTGGACAACATGCCTGTGCCGTGGCCCGCATGCTCGGGATACGGAAGATCCTGCTCAGCCCATTTGCCGGAGTGCTGAGTGCCTTCGGTGTAGGTGTAGCCGACGTTCAGCGCATCGGGCAGCGCAGCGTGCACATACCACTGGATTCCGAGTCCGCGGTTGCGCTTCAACCGCTTTTTCAGGAATTGGAGCGAGACCTACGAGATGTGCTCCTACGCGAAGGAGTTGCGGAAGAGGCGCTTGCGCCGGCCAGCCGACAAGTGGACCTTTGTTACCTAGGGCAGTCCACGTTCTTGACGGTCGAGGCGGAACCGCTTGCGGATGCGCGTACCCGTTTCGAGCGATTGCATCAACAACTCTACGGCTACGGCCACCAGAACCGGGTAGTGGAGATTCGCGTAGTGCGCGTTGGCCTGCGCGCCACGGCCGAGGGAAAAGAGCCAACCGCCTTTGGAACACCACGAGCCGTGCCATTTGGCACTGAGCCCGTGCCCGCCCCAATGTCGACCACCATGGAATGGGCCAACGCCGTGTTCGACGGCGAGCCTCAAGAGACTCGGCTTTTCGACCGCGGAGGGCTGCGGCCGGGGGATTCGGTGCAGGGGCCGGCTATCATTAGCGAGGCTTACAGCACGATCGTCGTGGAGCCGGGCTGGGAGGCCAAGATGATCCACACTGGCGACCTGCTCTTGGCGGATCAGCAGGCCGCGGCGAGAACCGACGCCATTTCGACGGCGGTCGACCCGATCCAGCTTGAGCTGTTCAACAACCGTTTCGCGGCTGTCGCCGAGCAGATGGGGGCCACGTTGCGGCGCACGGCGCTGTCGGTCAATGTAAAGGAAAGGCTCGATTTCTCGTGCGCGGTGTTCGATTCGGCCGGCAATTTGGTGGTGAACGCCCCTCACATTCCCGTCCATCTAGGCGGCATGAGCGACTGCGTAAAGGCCCTGATCGAAGACGTACCCGATTTCCATCGAGGCGACGTATACGTTACGAACGATCCCTACCGTGGCGGCTCACACCTCAATGACGTTACCGTGATTACGCCGGTTCACGCAGAAGCAGCGAGGCTCCTGTTCTTCGTCGCCAGCCGCGCTCACCACGCGGAAATCGGGGGGACTCGCCCCGGCTCTATGCCGCCGGACTCAACCAGCCTCGCGGAAGAAGGCGTCCTGATCCGGACATTCGCCCTGATTCGCAACGGCCAAGAACGCTACGACGAGTTTCGGACGATTCTGACCACGGGTCCGTATCCCTCGCGCGCGCCGGACGAGAATGTGGCCGACCTAGCCGCGCAAGTGGCGGCCAATCAGACCGGCGTGCGGGCCTTGAGGGAACTGGTTGCGACGTACGGAACCGAAGTCGTCCAAGCCTATATGAGTCACATCCAGCGCGGCGCGGAAGAGAAGATGCGGAAGGCACTCTCGAAACTGGAACCGGGCATCCATCGCTTCGATGATACGATGGACGATGGCTCAGCGATTCATTTGGCCCTCACCATACATCCCGCGGCGGGCGGCTCAGTTCATTCGGCGTTTCGGCGTTTCGGCCTTTCGGCGATTCCGGAGTCCGCGCGGGTCTCAAGCCGCGGCTTGCTGGCGACGTTTGATTTCACGGGCACGGCACCAGTGCTTCGCGGCAATCTGAACGCCAACCGGTCGATCGTGACCAGCGCCTTGCTTTACTGTCTTCGCTGCCTGATCGACGAGGACATTCCGCTCAACGCCGGCGTGCTGAGTCCCGTCGAAGTCATTCTGCCGGAGTGCTTTTTGAACCCGCGCGCCGCCGGCGATCCGCGAGATTGTCCGGCCGTGGTTGGCGGCAACGTCGAGACCTCGCAACGCATCGTTGACATGGTCTTCGGCGCCCTCCAAACCGTGGCCGCGAGCCAAGGTACGATGAACAATCTATTGATGGGCAATGATCGGTTTGGTTATTACGAAACGGTCTGCGGCGGGGCAGGCGCCGGTCCGGGGTTCCACGGGGCCGATGCGGTCCACACACACATGACCAACACTCGGCTGACCGACCCGGAGATCCTCGAGAGCCGCTATCCGGTTAGGCTCATTCGGTTTGCCATACGTTTGGGTTCCGGCGGCGCGGGCCGGTTTCGCGGTGGATGCGGCGTGATCCGCGAGCTTGAGTTCCTGGAACCCCTTGACGTGTCCATTCTCAGCCAGCGCCGGACGAAGGCTCCCTATGGCTTAGGCGGCGGTTGTCCGGGGCAAAGTGGTCGAAATGTCCTCCGGCAAGCTGGTTCGCTGGAGAACCACGTGCTGCCAGCAATCGTTCACCTCTGCGTCAATCCGGGCGACCGATTGATCATTGAAACCCCGGGCGGCGGCGGGTACGGTTCACCTTTGTGAGCGTCAGTCCGCGCATTGCGTCAATCGAAAACCTGATCGCCAGCGACCCCGGCCAGCGGAACGTCTTTGGACTGATGGTCGCCGACCAACTCCGCCTGGCGGCTCAGTCTTTGCGCCTGGCTCGCCGTGTGGCCGTCGTCAGCGGCTTTTACATTCCGGAAGCCAGGGCTGGTGAAACGGACGGCCCACCGGGGGCTAAGGTCGTTGGGCAGGCCCTACGGCGATTGGGCATCGCCGTGGACTACATCACCGATGCCTGCAATGCTCCCTTGTTTCGCGCCCTGGGTATCGAGCCGATACTGGACAGTGCCCGTTACTTGGAAGAAGCCAGGCCGACGCACCTTCTGTCCATCGAACGCGTGGGTCGCGGGACCGACGGCCGTTACCGCAACATGCGCGGCGCCGACATTTCCGACACGACCGAACCGCTGGATGAGCTGTTTCTGGAAGGCAGCCGACGGGGCCTGAGCACGATCGGTATCGGCGACGGCGGAAATGAGATCGGCATGGGCAAAGTGTTCGCCGACGCCCTGGCCACGATCGATCGCGGCCACGCCATCGCCAGCACGGTGATGACCGACTTTTGCGTTGCTGCCGGCGTCTCGAACTGGGGCGCCTATGGTCTGGCCGGAGCACTTTCCGTATTGGAAGGCCGCGACTTGCTGCCCTCACCCCAGGAGGCCGCGACTGATTTGGATCGCGTCGTCGCAGCGGGTGGGGCGGTCGACGGAGTCACGCACCGCCGCGAATCGACGGTCGATGGGCTAGATATATCACATAGCCTTCGCATGTTGGAGAGCATTCGACGCCATATCGCCCCGTCTCCGCTGGAGCGAAACAAATCGTTGCTGGTCGGCGTTCTGGGCTACGGCGAAACCGGCCGGGCGGCGGCCGCGCTGCTCGCCCATCGCGGTCACCGGGTGCGAATCTCAGATGAGCGCGCCGTGACGATCGACCAGGGCACAGTGGTGGATGGAGTCGAAACCGGCCGACATACGATTGGCTTCCTTGGGCTTTGCGATCTTGTCGTCACCAGCCCAGGTGTCCGTCCGGATGCTCCCATCGTCAATGCCCTATATCACCGCGGTATTCCAGTCGTGAGCGAACTGGAATTGGCCTATCAACTGTGCGACCGCGAACTGATCGCCGTGACGGGAACCATCGGCAAACGAACGACGGTGGAGCTGCTGCGAGGACTCTTCGGACTGGCCGGCCGATCGTTGGCCATTGGCGGCAATCGGGGACGGTCATTATCCGCGTTGTTGTTGGATGGCGAAACGGAGAACGCAAGCGACCATCGCGCGCCGATCGCCGTAGCGGTATCGAGCTTTCAATTGGAAGCCGTCGTTCATTTTCGCCCGCATGTGGCCGTCTTTTTGAATATCGACGAGGCCCACCTCGACCGCCACCGGTCCATTGCCGAGTATGTGCGCACCAAGAGCCGGGTCTTCATGAACCATCGTCCCGATGACGTGCTGATTCTGAATTTTGACGACCCGCGGGTTCGGCCGGTGGCGCGCAAACATTGCGGGCGGACATTCTTCGTTTCGCGAAGTCAAGAAGTCGACCGCGGGGCTTGGATTCGGAACGGTGTCATTCATGTAAACGTCGATGGGAACCTCGAGACGCCGGGCCGGGCGACGCCGGCGTTTTCTGAGAATCTGCTTTCTTCGCTCGTCGCGGCCCGGGTCTGCGGAATTACGGCCGAAGAGATCGCGCGAGCGCTTACGAAGCTTGATGTTGAGCAATGCGAGTTGGAAGGGGAAGAATTCGTCGCCCCGGCCCGCGCCGAATCGCAAACGGCGTCCTGAACGGTGGATCGCAAATACGCTGAAATGTCTGCCCGCGAGTTTCGTGCCCTATGCCGCGGAGGGGTCTTCAGTGGTCCCACGGCCGGCGCAGTCCTCGGATTCACCCAAGTGAATCTCGTCATCCTGCCCTCCCCGGCGGCGGGCGATTTCGAGAAATTCTGCCGGCTCAATCCTAAACCATGCCCCTTGTTGGAGATTACGCCTCCGGGCGACTATGAGCCGCGGCGCATGGCGCCCGGGGCCGATTTGCGCACGGATCTTCCGCGCTATCGCGTGCTGTGCGAAGGCGTGTGTGTCGATCGGCCTCCCTCCATTGAGGACTATTGGCGGGGCGATTTCGTGAGCTTTTTGATCGGATGTTCGTTTACGTTCGAAGCGGCCTTGTTGGAAGCCGGATTGCCCGTCCGGCACATCGCGGAAGGCCGCAACGTGCCCATGTACCAAACCACGATCGAGTGCATCGCGGCCGGGCCGTTTGCCGGGCCGCTCGTCGTCTCCATGCGGCCTATGAATCCCAGGCAAGCCCAACGCGCGATCGAGATTACGACTCCATTCACTTGGGCGCATGGGGCGCCCGTTCATATTGGTGACCCTGAGTCCATTGGAATCGCCGACGTGGGCCGGCCGGATTACGGCGATCGAGTTTCGATTCGCGAGGGCGAGATACCCGTCTTCTGGGCCTGCGGTGTCACCCCGATGGAAGCCATCCTGCGGGCGCGTCTGGATATCGCTATCACGCACGAACCGGGGCACATGTTTGTTACTGATCTTCGCGATCGATCGCCGCAAGCGGTGCCACCGTAGCGTTGGTCCGCTTCGCGCACGGGGGCCGATTCTCGCGCCGGTTATTCTCGAGCCGACATGTGCGTCGGAATCGTCAATCGGAAATGAGCGCCGCCGAAGCGCGGATGTTGGCGAGCAACCAGTTCGAGCCGCCCGCCCAAAAGGCTCGCCCAGCTTCGAGCCAGCGAGAGGCCCAGTCCGATGCCGCCTTGGCCTGTCGCATCCGCGTTGCGACCACGGCGGAACGGCTTGAAAATCTTCCGGGCGTCGGCGCGGTCGATGCCCGGCCCAGTATCGACGACGTCCAATTGCAGAGAGCCATTTTCCGTGGCCAGGTGAAGCATGACCGTTGCGTCCTTCGACCCGCGGGCATGCCGACACGCGTTGTTGACCAAGACGCCCGCGATCTGGCCGACTAAGTCTACGTCGGTGTGCACGGGCTGGCCTTCGGCGACGTCATTTTGGGTTCGAGAGGCTACGCCGTTGACCTTGCACCGCTCTTCGAACGCGGGCGTCAAACGGTCTAGCAAGGATCGGCCTTCCAGTTCCGACGGCGTGAGGCGGACTTTTTGATTCTCCAGCCGGGCGTATTCGAGGACATCTTCCACGAGCGTGGCCAGCCGCTGGGCCTCGGCGTTGAGCGTCCAAAGGTACTCTTCCTTCGACGATTCCGGCACGAGGCCGGACGCCAGCATGTCCGTGTATAAACGGAAGGTTGTCAGCGGCGTGCGAAGTTCATGAGTCACCGCGTACGCAAACTGCAGCCGTCGGTCGGTCAAGGCCACCAGGTTGCGAACGCCCCAGCCGGCCAACACCAGCACGACCACGGCGGCGGTCCACGAGGTCAACAGCACTCCTCGCACCGATCTCCACACGTTGGCGCGGGTAGCCGTCTCGGGCACGACGAGACGAACGGGCAGTTGCTCCATCTCGTTTTCGGAGATCGCCGCAGGGTCGATGACTTCGGCGGCCAGCGGAAAAACCGGCTCGACGTCCGCGTCAGGGAACACGTTGGCGATCCGGCGGAGAAGCTCCGGTTTCAGCCGGGCCCATTCGCCGATGAAGCCTTGATATTCCACGACCGATCCCTGGACCGCCGTGCGAACGAAGGCGATTTTGGGTCCCTCGCCGCCATCGACGCTGAGCCAGAGCGGAACGAGCGTGGAGGTCACCACATCCGTGGATGTTTGAGGCCCGCGTTCACCTGACGCGGAGGGGTCTTCCCGCTCCGACGCGCCCTCCAGAATGCATTTGGGCTCCGGAACGTATTTTTGTTGGAGACTCAAGGGGCTTCCCCTCCGCGTCAGCGGCCGGCGAGACCTGCCCAAGGGAACGGGGGAAATCCGCTCCGGCCAGGAACCGGACGTGACCTGCGGGAGGGGTGGCGCGTCCAAAACGTCGGTGCTAGCACCAAGGATGCGGTCGCGCTCGATGGCGGCGCTGAGTCGGGCACACAGTTCCGTCACACTCACTTTGCCGCGGACCCAATTCAGCGCATGGTAAGCCCGATTGGTCGCCGACAAGCCCCAATTCTTGATCACGAGGTCGCTGAGCACTTCGTCCAGTTCTTCGTCGTGCGGCAGATGGGGAGACGACCAGTCGCCCTGCTCATTGACGTGAAACCACAAGTCCACCCAATCTCGGGTTGGATGGCTCGTTGCGATGGGCGACGGCTGAAGCAGAATGCGAGTGTCCAGATCATGTCCCTGCTTGGAGAACATGATCTCCGGCTCCCACAGGGCGTGGTACTCACCATATTCCCGGGAGGCCTCGCCCTTGAGCACTCCGAGAATATAGTCATCCATGCGGCCCAGCGCTCCGCGCACCTTTTGGAGGTGATCCTCTTCCAGTTTCAACTTGGCCAGTTGCCAGGTCGCGGAACTAGCCCAGGCCATCCCGCCGAGCACGACCGCACAAATGAGGAAGAACCCCACAAGCGCATAACGAGTGCCTTTGCGGGACCTTCTCACGAGCCGCCTCCTGAGGCCGGGGAACGAATCAACTCCACGTGCGAACCCAGCATGTATCCTTTCCCGCGTACGGTGACGATCCATTCTTTGGGGCTGGTCTCCGCCGGATCGGTCAGCTTCTGCCGCAGCCGAGTCACGTGCATATCGATGGCTCGCGTTTCCACGCTGCCATCGCGGATGCCCCACACACAGGATAACAACTCCTCCCGTGAAACGGCCCGGCCGGCGTGGGAGCCTAATCGTTGGAGTATGTTGGCCTCCATTTCCGAAAGGGCCACACGCTCGTCGCCGCGACATACCTCGCGCCGGGCGCAATCCGCCGTAGTATTGCCCGAGCGCATGAGGATAACGGGGTTGGGGCGCTCCGGACTGCGGCGCAGCACAGCCTCCACTCGGGCGAGAAGCTCGCGCGCGGAAAACGGCTTCATCACGTAATCGTCCGCACCGCCGCGAAGTCCTCGCACCCGGTCGTCTTCGGAGCCGCGTGCGGTCAGAATGATCACCGGCAGGGAAGGATGCGAGACCCGCAATTCTTCGAGAACTTCAAACCCGCTCCTCTTGGGAAGGAGTAAGTCGAGGAGGACCAAGTCAACCCCGGCACGCTTGGCTTCGGTCAGGCCGCTTGGGCCGTCCACCGCCTCAACCGGCTCGTATCCCGCAATCCGTAACGCATCGCAGATGCCGCGCCGGATGGGATCTTCATCTTCCACGACTACGATGACTCGTTTTCTTGGCATAACCCTCTACCCTGAAGATCGGAGCCGGGGCCTTCGGGGATATAAAACTCCCCTTAATATTACCATGCCTGGGGCTTATTGACGACCCTCTCGACAGGGTCAGGGCCCGTAAAGCGTCCGTGAAACACCTACCGCCGGGCATCCAGGCGACGGGTAGTTACGAGCATGGTCGCGGCCAGAATGCCGGCTACGTCGGCGAGCCAGTCAATGAAACTCGCCGTTCGGCCAACCAGCGGCTGTAAGCACTCGTCCAGCGCAGCGTAGGCTGCGTAAAGAACCACCCAACGAAAAGCCGTGACCCGACTCATGCCGGACCGGTATCGGCCGTACGCCAAGTGGCCCAGGATGACCAGAAGAAAGAAAAGTCCAAAATGGACCACCTTATCAAGGTGAGGCACAGGGGCCGGGAGGCCTTTGAGTTTCGGAAGGTGCGTCAGCGTAAACAGGCCGACCCAATAGCCAATCCAGACCCCTCGTAACCAGGGGCGAATGCGCGGACGGCCATCGTTGGGCTCTGTGCTAATAGGCGTGGACCATCGGATCGACGCGGAGCGGGTGGCCGTGCTGGACCGTCTGGCAGGTTTCGGTTATTGCCGGTTCGTAAGGTGTTGAAGTGGGTTGCAGCTCGCTGGTCAATTCGGAAGCCGCGGCTTCGCCGTCAGCCGCCGCATCCGCCAAAGCGAGTATCGTCTTTGGGTCGAATTGAAAGATTTCGCCCGCAAGCCGAGCATAGTCGATCGCTCCGTTGCTTCGGGGTGCGTAATCGAAGACGGTTTTGCCATAGCTGGAGGCCTCGGCCAGCTTGATATTTCGACGGATGGCCGTGTCGAACAGGCGGGCCTCGGACCAGGGGACCGGCGCAGCCCGCGTCGAATCCAAGAACTGGCGAAGATCGTCTACTACTTCGCCGGCCAGCTTGGTGGCCGACTCGTGCATGCACAGGACGATGCCCGAGACGCGAAGCGGCGGATGTATGCGCTTTTTGACCAGTGTGACCGTGTCCAGCAGTTTGCCCAGACCCTGCAAACCAAAAAAGTGCGCTTGCAGCGGGATGAGGACCTCGTCAGATGCCACAAGGGCGTTGACGGTCAAAACACCCAACGCCGGTGGGCAGTCGATGAGCATGATGTCAAAGTCATTTTCCACCGCCGTCAGAGCTTGTCGCAGGATCACCTCTCGTCCCGGCACGCTGACGAGTTCCATTTCCGCGCCGGCTAGATCGACGTCGGACGGTAGCAGGACAACGCTTTTTTCGACCGGCACGAGAGCCTGCGCTACGGCCGTCGCACTGGTTAGCACGTCATAGATATTGGGTTGGTTGTCCGAAAGGGTGACCCCAAAGTGCAGCGTGAGATGAGCCTGAGGGTCCAGGTCAACCAAAAGCACGCGTTGCCCCGCCCTGGCCGCTGCTGCCCCCAGGTTGGCCGTGGTTGTTGTCTTACCCACGCCCCCTTTTTGATTGATGATGGCGATTCGACGCATCGGTCCTCCTTTCCCGATCGCGGGTACAGCGCCCGCTTAAGAACCACTGCCTCATGCAACCGTCATTGGAGACGAAGGGATTCGAACCCTCGACCTTCGCATTGCGAAGACGCCCCGACAACACGGCGTCATCGTAAGCGACGCTGAGTAAACGGGCAAGAACCGGCGCCACGTTGTGAAAAACGCGGTTGGCGCCGTTTTCTTTCGCGCCTCAACGGGAGCCAAGAGTTGTGAATTGAGCTGGTTTGTGCGAAAGCGCTGCGCAATCTCTGCGCAAGTTTTGGCGGTGATCGGACGAGCGTTTCGGATGTCAATCGCGGCGTGAGATCACGGTTCGCCCGTCCTCGGAGTCGGAGACGAATACTGCCCAGTATGGCCTCGATGTCCTGGCGAAGCGGGGAGTCTCCGGGGGCGAGAAGAGAGAGGGCGTGTTCAAGCGTCTCGATGGCCTGGTTCGTTTGGCCGTTGGCGGTGTAGGCCTTGCTGAGAACGAAAAGCATGTCAGGCCGACCGTGCCTAGCCAACGCTGCGGCTCGCTTTGCGCGTTCGAGGGCCTTGGCAGGATCGCGTAATCCGTGAACGCGCCCTTCCAAAAGCAGCGTTGCGTTGGGCCCAAACAGGTCCGGTGTTTCTTGCGGCGTGCCAACCGGTTGCCTCGTGGTCGGAGGCGTCTTCTCGACGGCTGGCGGCACTCCCGCCTCTCGAATCGCTGCCTGGACTGGATGTGAATCTCAACAGTTGCCGATGATATCGGCCTGGGATGACCGCCAACACCGTGCTGGTTTTGGCGTCGGGCAGCCTACTGTTCCGATGCCGAAAGGGCCTAAACCGATGACGCGTAAGAAAAGCCGCTGGACTTATGTAAGAACGCTATCTGCTGTGCTGATTCTTGCCCTCTGCGGTGGTTGTCCCGCTCCGATCGCGAACCCGCCCTCTGAGCCAGAGTCGGTACAGCCAGGACCTGTCGCGTCGGAACCTGTCGAGCCGGACCCCGTCGACCCGGCGCCTGTCGAGCCGGAGCCCCTCGACCCGACGCCGGTCGAGCCGGAGTCAGCGCTCGCGCTGGAGTTGGTTAGCGAGGGACTCGTTTCGCCGGTGGGATTTGCTTATGCCGATGATGGCACGGAGCGGGCGTTCATAGTTGATCAAGTCGGACGGATTTGGGTATTGGACCGCGAAGGCAATCGCCTAAGTACGCCGTTTCTGGATGTATCGGGAGAGTTGCCGCCGCTGAGTATCAACTTCGATGAGCGCGGTCTCCTAGGGCTGGCCTTTCATCCCAACTATTCCACCAATGGGCGGTTCTTTGTGCGATATAGTCGGCCGCGCGACGGCGAGCCGGCCGAAAGCTGCAACGATCCGGAGAGTTTCGTCGTCGGCTGTCATTCAGAGGTGCTCGTGGAGTACCGGGTTTCGAATGCCGATCCCAATGTGGCCGATCCCGATTCACAGCGGATCCTGATGGTTATCGACAAACCACAGTTCAACCACAACGGAGGACAGGTGGCCTTTGGGCCCGATGGTTTCCTTTATACGAGTTTTGGCGATGGCGGCGGGGCCAATGACAACGAGGAAGGGCATACTCCCGGATTGGGCAATGGCCAAGACCGCACGACCCTCCTAGGAAAGATCATACGCATCGACGTGGACCGAGGAGATCCCTACGCGATTCCTGAAGACAACCCATTTGCCGATGACGAAGACGCCCGGCCGGAGATTTGGGCCTTCGGATTACGCAATCCATGGCGGTTCTCGTTTGATACCGGCCCCGGGCGGCGTCTTTTCGTCGGCGACGTCGGGCAGAATCGGCTTGAAGAAGTGGACATCGTCGCACCGGGCGGCAACTTTGGATGGAACATCAAGGAAGGTAATCAATGTTTCGATCCCAACGCCCCTGACACGCCGCCGCAATGCGCGAATATAAACGGCGGTACCGGTCCGCTGCTTGATCCCGTCATTGAATATGCTCATTTCGACGCCGACGGCCGCCCTTTCGGAACGGCCGTCATCGGCGGCTATGTGTATCGTGGCTTAGCCGTTCCCAGTTTGCAGGACCGCTACATCTTCGGTGACTTCAGCTCAAGCTTTGAAGTACCCGACGGTGTTGTGTTGATGGCCACGGAAGAAGCGAACGGGCGGTGGACCCTGGGCGAGCTGCCGCTGGGGGAAAGCGGGAGCGGGAGGATCGGCCGCTTCATCCTCGCATTCGGACAAGATGTCCGCGGCGAAGTTTACGTGCTCACGTCGGACATTGCGGCCCCGCGGGGGACCGGCGGGCGAGTCTTCCGCATTGCGGCTGCGCCATGAAAGAACGGGGGATTCGATAATCGTAGGGGACTGAATACGCGGAGAAACAACACCCATGAGGCTGATTCGTACGCGCTTCGAGCCGTGCGGGTAAGTTTCGTTGGTAAGGCGCAGGCGTGACACGATGGAAGACTCCGACACATTTCTCGTTGCGTTGACGCTCTTGGCGGGCGCTGGGATGCGCCCCGATGAGTGGCGTGTTCTTTGCGTTTTCAGCCTTCGTCATGAGAGCCCTTGCCCGCCTCCCGGACGCTGAAGGCATTTCCGCACCGTTGAAGCCCCGAACCGCTGCGTGGCATTGGCGCGAGCGCGCTGAGCCTCGACTTCACGATTGCGCGGCTCGGCGCTGGTCAGCAGTGAATCAAGCAGTTTGCGGGCAACGGCGGTCACCTCTTCGACGGCACGATTGATGAAGCCCGAGAGTTTTCTGACGAACTGGAGCGACGACACCCGGATTTCCTCGTCGGTCGCAGCTCGCCGAGGAGCACCGGCGTACCGTCGATCTCCATGCCCACGACTGAGCCAAGGTTCCAGAGTTCCGTTGCACCCAGTGCTTTTTTGTACCACACAAGCGCGGCTGCTGCATCAGGGACCGCAAGCATGACTGAGATTAAGCGACGGGCGCTTGACCGGCTTCGCAGCGTCCGGCTTTGTCCTCCACGAGTGTCCATCCGGATAGTAAAGGGACCGTGGCACAGGCGGGGCCGCCATCCTTCGAGTCTCCGCGGATCGATGCTTCCACGAAAACGTCGCTACGGTCTGCGGCCTTGGCGAGCAGCGCCGGCGGGATGGCATCGAGAGGCACCTTAGCCCGACGCTCCCAGCAGGAACCATCTTGGCCGGCCATGGTGCCCGAGTTTACGTAAACGAATCGCGCAGCAGGTGGGCCATGAGCGTATTGACCAGTAAGGCGCGGCGGATGCGACGTGACATCCGCCACGGTCAAGAAGAACTCGAACACGAGGGCCGTTTCGGTCACGCGGGCGGGCACTAGAAGCTCGGACCGCCCGCGCTGGACGGCATACGCAACGCCCGGCACCGGCTTGACAACCACGATCCGCACGCTGGCCTTCCTTGCGAGCTTCGCTGACCGCGCGGTCTCCTTCTTCGCCGTCGGCTTGCGGGCTGATGACTTGGCGGCCGTTTTGCGCGGTTTGGCCGCCTTGACAGCGGTCTGCCTGGATGGGGCCTTTTTCTTCATGCCGGGCATTTTGCAACTCTCCGCCTACGAAACAGAACGTATGAGAGCGCCAGGGCCACCCCGAACCCCACGGGCCATAGGTACTGGGCGGGTCCATCACCGGCCGCGAGATGGGCGATCAGGGCAGAGATCAGAACGATGGCGAACCCCGCATACGCCCATTCCTTGAGCCACGATGGAACGGGGGAGCAGCAACGCGAGCACACCCAAGACCTTGGCGACGCAAAGCTCAACCCGGAAATGATGGGCGGGGAAGCCAAGACGGCCGAGTTCCTGCGCCACCACAGGGATGTTCCGCTGCGCGTAGGCCGTCAACAGCATCATGATCGAAAGACTCCTGTGATCAGCCAATACGCCGAACGCCTCTCTTCGATCGAGGCCGCCGGTCTAGCTCTTGCGGCGAAAGTTGGTGGTTCCGAAGGTGATCCACTTGCCGTCGTCGCCAAGAGCGGACGAGGTCAAGATCTTATGATCCTTGCTCCTGATTTCGACGGCATCCCGGTACTTGGTCCGCTTGGTGGGGTCCATCATGTTCGGCCCCTCAGCCTCCAGCGTCAGGATCTTCCCCGTCGCGTCCAAGGTACCTTCATAATGCCACATGTGGTTCATCATCGAATCGATCCATGTGCCGATGTATTTCTTCTTCTGAGCATCGTACCCCAGCGTCATCAGAGCCGTCATCGGGCCCATCGGACTCTCGCACGTTAGCTCGGACACGACCCACAACCCGCCGATAGCCCGGACGTTCTCCTTCCCTTTCGTTTTGTGCGGAGGCTGGCCCGGGACCATGACCATCTCCGATTCCGATTCCCACTCTCCTACCAGTTGCTTGAGCCACTCATGCTCCTTTTCCGGCCCGGGCAATTGCGGTTGGGCATTCAGCACTACCGCTCCAGCCAGCAACGTTACGATGACACCGCTCATTCCGAATCTCTGCATGATCGTCTCCTTGTTCTTCAAATGCGCTCTTGGACTGTTCAACCCCGGTTATTTCCTGCGCCGAAACGTCGCGGTCATGAACTGCTGCCACTTTCCGTCTTCGCCCTGCATGTGCGATGTCATGACACGATGATCGTCGCTCTTAAACTCAATCACGTCCTTATACTTGGCAGTTTTGCCTTCGGCGGCCATGTTGGGGCCATCGGTATTCAGCGTCAGCACCTTGCCGGCGGCGTCGAACGTTCCCTCGTACGACCAGAGGTGGGTCATCATCGATCCGACCCACGTACCGACATAGCGTTTCTTCTTCGGGTCGTATCCGAGCGTCATGAGGGTCTTGCAAAGTCCCCCACCGGGCATTTCTCCCTGCCCCTCGCAGAGCACCCAGAGTCCGCCGAGGGCCCGTACCGTCTCGGACCCCTTCGAGTTCGACGGCGGCTGATCCGGTGCCATGCTGCACTCGCCTTCGAACGTCCACTCGCCGACGAGCTTTTGCAGCACTTGATGTTCCTTCTGAGGTTCAACGTTCATCATAAGTCGTCTCCTTGGTTTTTTTTGTTTGTTCTACCGGCTCTCCGCCACGTGGCGGAAGCCGCACATTATGTCAGAACCGCATTTACGCCATGGGCCGCTACGTCCAGTTGGCATTCACTCTCTCGGGTCCGGGTCGGCCGGACGAACGTCTTCCAAGCCTTTTCGGGCCGTTTCCAAATCCGGATTAAGTTGCAGCGCCCGTTCGAAGGCCATGATCGCACCGTTCAGATCACCCGCCGCCTGTAGCGTGATACCGAGGTCCTCGTGAGTGGTGGCGTGATCGGGCTGGTGCTCGATGGAGCGGCGCAGGGCGTCGGCCGATCCCTGAAAATCGTTGACCTCGCGCCAATCCGCCGTTCCCGGCCGGAAGACGTCGTAGCGCAGCGTCGGCCCGCGAACATCATTAATGCCTTGAACGAGAACCTGAATCGCGCCTCGATCGGGTAACCTGCCGCGATCAGGTCAGCCACAGTAGAGACGGCCAGGGGCTCATGAAGCTGCCTCGCAATGTCTTCGCCCTGGCGCGGCGTGATTGTGATCGTCGGCGAATCGGAGAAAGACACGCCGCCGCTGATGCCGACGTTTGACACATCGAGTCCGCCGCCGACATCGGACTTGCTCCCGCTGAGACCGCCGATACTGAAGCCCTTCGTCGTATCGCCGGACCCGTTGTCAGCGGAGGCACTGGCAGAGGTCTCGGCGGAGAAATCCAGGCTCGTCGAAATGCTTGAGGCCGTGACGAACTGCAGAGGCTCCAAATAACGTCGCCGGACGACGTTGAGGAGCAGCTCTTCCTTCAGCACCTCGCTGACCGCCTTGTTGTAGTCAATGTGCGAATTGAGTACGAGCTTTGGCCCGAACGTGCGCCCACATCCACCCACAAGCACTGCAGCCGCGACAAGCAACGAATGAACGATCAATATGGTTTTCATTCAAGATTCCTTGCGAATTGCATCCCTGGCGCTCCGGCAAAACGCGAATTTTGATCGCGACCCGGATGTTGTCAAGCACGCGCGCTCCTCGGGGTGCATGACCGTCCTTGCAGACGGTGAAAAACAAGGCGTATCCGTCTCTCGGAACCGGCCGGTCCCGGAAACTGACTCGGTTTTTGCTTGCCAAAAACGCGGTTTTCGCGCGCAACGACGG
>Ga0187892_10005010_pt1 | contig 21366 bp, 12 predicted proteins | sample MA1701073metaG_FD_139345 | JGI IMG/M metagenome (GOLD analysis project Ga0187892, IMG submission 139345) | Bio-ooze microbial communities from a basaltic lava cave in the Kipuka Kanohina Cave System on the Island of Hawaii, USA - MA170107-3 metaG ... | reverse complement strand
GCCGCGCTCGTCCATGATGCCGATGTCGCCGGTGAGGAAGAAGTTGTCCGCCGTCATGACCTTTGCGGTCTCATCGGGGCGGTTCCAATAGCCGGCCATCACCTGCGGGCCGCGGATCGCGATCTCTCCGGTTGCGCCCAGCGGCAGATGCTTGCCATCGTCGTCGAGAATCGCGACCTCGGTGGACGACAACGGCAGGCCGATGGTGCCCGAGTACTTGTCGGTGTCGACCGGATTGCAGGTTGCCGACGGCGACGTCTCCGACAGTCCATAACCCTCGCAGATCGGGCAGCCCGTCAATTCCAGCCATTTTTTCGCCACCGCTTCCTGCACCGACATTCCGCCGCCCAGCGACACGAGTAGATGCGAAAAATCGAGCTTGCGGAATTCTTCGTTGTTCAGAAGCGCGTTGAACAGCGTGTTGACCGCAGGGAAGGTCGACACCTTATGGTTGCGCAGTTCCTTGACGAACGCCGGAATGTCGCGTGGATTCGGAATCAGCACCAGCTTTGCACCGGTGCGCATCCCCAGCAGCGCGCACGCGGTGAGCGCGAAGATGTGATACAGCGGCAGAGCGACGACGGTGGTCGGCTGCACGCCTTCCTTCTGCTTCGCCAGCGCCGGCTGGTTCCACGCTTCGGACTGCAGAATGTTGGCGATGATGTTTCGATGCGTAAGCGTCGCGCCTTTCGACACCCCGGTCGTGCCTCCGGTGTACTGCAGGAACGCAATGTCGGCGTGGCCCAGTTCGACGGGCTTCAACGTCAGTCGCTGACCCTCCGCCAGCACATCCAGGAATTTCTCCGCACTCGGCAGATCGAACGCCGGAACCATCTTCTTGACCTTGCGCACAACCAGATTGACGATCATGCCCTTGGGGAAGCCGAGCATGTCGCCCATCGCGCAGACGACGACGGTTTTCGTAGGCACTTTCGCGAGCACCTGCTGCAAGGTCGCCGCAAAGTTCTCCAGAATGAAGATCACTTCCGCGCCCGAGTCCTTTAGCTGGTGCTCGAGTTCGCGCGGCGTGTACAGCGGATTGACGTTGACCACGGTGGCGCCGGCTCGTAACGCCCCGGCCAGCACGACCGGGTATTGCAGAACGTTGGGCATCATGATCGCGACGCGCTGGCCTTTGCCGATGCCTTTTGCTTGCAGCCATGCGCCGATCGCTGCGGATTTCTCGTCGAGTTCGCGATACGTCAGATTCGCACCCAATCCCGAGAACGCCGTCGCAGCGGCGTACTTGCGGAACGACTCCTCAAGAAGTTGCGCGAGCGACTTGTACTGGTTGAAGTCGATGGTCGCCGGCACGCCGGCCGGATAGTGTTTCAGCCAGATGCGATCCGCCGCCGCGGTCATCGGTGCGTTCATTGCCGTCTCCTTGATGTTTTATGTATGCGCGAAGGCTGGGGGAGGCTCTGAAAAACGTGGCGAGCGGCCCGAGGTTGCGCCGAGCAGCGGACCTGTACGAGTGGTACAGCGAAGAGCCGCAGGCGGAAGATCGGGCCGCGCAATAGTTTTTCAGAGCCTCCCCAGGCCTTCGCGAGGGCGGCAATCATAGTCCGGCTACGCGCCGTTCAGCCGCCGCTCGCGTTCGCCTTTCGGTAGCGCAGCCAGCTTCGCGACCTCGCGATAAAACTTGGGTAGATCTCCATCGAGGCCGGCCAGCAGTCGTTCGAACGCAGGTACGAGATCGTTGTACGCACCCACGGCGGCCAGATGCGCGGTGTTGAGATCCTGAGCGAAGAAACGGTCGTACCCGGACCAGCCGCCCCAGCGTTCGGCCTTCAAGCGCTGGTACGACGACTGCAATTGCGCGAAGACCGCTGCTTTGCGCGCGCGCTTTTCCGCATCGCTTGCCGTCGAAGCAAAAAGGGCGGCCAGCTGTTTCCGGTGTGCGAGCAACAGGTCCAGGAAATCGGAACGCCGCGCTTCAAACCGCGTGTACGCGGTCCGTGTTTCGCCATCACCCTGTGCCGCGAGCCAGCGGCGTACGCCTTCGCGTTCAACCGTAGTCGCGAAGCTCTCGTTGAACACGGTGTCGTCGCGCGCATAGACCACCTGGTGCGCAAGCTCGTGAAAGATCAGCCGCGCCAGTTCGCCTTCTCCATAGTGGATGAAAGTATTCAACAACGGATCGTCAAACCACCCGAGCGTCGAATACGCGGGCACCGGCGCCACGTTGACGTCAAAGCTCTGCGCGCGCAATTCGGCGCCGAGTCCTTCGGCGTCGTCCTTCGCGAAATAGCCGCGATAGGTTGCACAGCCAAAGAACGGATAGCACCAGGTTTTCAGTTCGAGCGACAGCTCGGGTGTGGCGAACAGGTTCCACACCACGGCCGGACGTTCCAGATCGGCGTATCCCCGATAGCTGCCGTTGTCCGGCAAGCCGAGCTCGCGCACCGCGAAGTCGCGCATCACGCGCGCACGCAGCAGCCGCTGCTTAAGGCTTTCCGGCGCCGCCGGGTCGCGCAGCCAGTCGTCGATCGGTCGCGCCGCGCTCAGCAGCGCAAAGTGGCCGCGTACCGCCTGCGAGTAGTAGCCCACCGTTGTGCAACCCGCCGCGGCGGCAAGCAGCAGGAGAGCGGCCCCGAGGGCGATCGCGAAACGTTTTAGAAACTTTGGTCGAGGCGCAGAAGGCAGTGCATTCACGCCGCCGATTCTGCATGATGGCGCTTGCCCCGTCGTTGTCGCCGGCGCCCAGCTGCTACGGGAGGACACGGAGTTTCGTTCTGCACGCGCCTGACCTTGCCACTGTGACCGCTGCGACGCGGCTCGCCTCGGGCGACTTCAATCACAACCTCGCGCAAGCCCTGTTCGTCCAAATGATGTCGCAGCGCGGCCGCGGCAGCCGGCGCGCGCGACCGTTCGGCCGGCGCAAGCCGAAGTTCAAGTCGCGCTCTATCGGTCTGCGCCAGTTGAAAGTCGTGCACATGCGCACCTTCTTCCAGCACAGTAGAAATGACCAATGGCAGCAACTTGATTTCAGTTTGAGATTTCGGCGCGAGCGAGAGAACATCATCGTTGCGCCCCTCGACCCGTACCGTGGGCAATACCGACCCGCACGCGCAAGGGTCGGTGAGCATGGTGATCGAATCGCCCAGGTCGTACCGGATCAACGGCTGCACGCGATTGGCGAGGTTCGTCAACAGAACCGTGTGCGAGGCTTCACCCGGCGCCACCGGCCGGTAGCCCTTGTCCACCGCTTCCAGCAGCACCCAGTCCGTATTGACGTGCAGTCGGCCGCATCTGCATTCGGCCGCTATCGAGAGAAATTCCGAGGCCCCATAGGCGTTGCGTATGCGGCAACCGAATTCACGCAGACGTTCGCGCGCCCCATCGTCCAGACACTCTCCGCCGGCCCATAGTTCGTTCAACTTCAGACGCAAGCGGCCGGCGCGTTGTTCATCGGCAAGCATCGACGCGGCGGTTGGATACGTGGCGAGCACCGTTGGCTGCGCGTCATTCAACTGCGCAACGAGTCGCGGCAAGGGCTGCAACAGCGAAATACAGCGCAGGCGGTTGGCAAGCCATGGATAGCTTGCGCGCAGGCGCTCGATTGTGGAAACACCGGCAAAGTGACCGCCCGTGGCCGCCACCATCGCGTACCGGTCATTCTTAAACAGATTGGCGGCAACGCCGGCAGCGTTGCCTTCGCCGCGAAAACGAATCAGTTCGAGTGCGTCGTACACCGCAAGCGCGGCGCGGTCGTGCAGGAAAATTCCCGGCGTTCCGGTAGTGCCCGACGTGGTCCATACGGCGTAGCGATCGCGAAACAGCTCGCCCGGCTTCCCGTCACTGAGAAAGCCGTCGAGTGCAGTGTTGGTGATGTCTGGATCGGCGCAGCTCGCTGCGACGTCAGCCATCAGCATCGACTTCGTGAGGATGGGCAGATCGGTCAGGCGCAGCTGCGATGGCGGCGGCAGATCGCGATACAACTCACCGTACAGCCGCGTCGCATTGCGCGCGTATTCGAGCAGCGAGGAAAACCGCTGGTCGGCTCTGCGAATGACATCGATCAACCGCGCCGGTACGCCAAGCCACAACTCCCAAGCGGGATGAGACCACGCGCCCGACGCGAGTCTCGGGCTATTGAATGCTGAGGTGTGTTGCACTGAAGAGTCGATCCTTGAATCGATTCTGCCCGCACGGTCGAGGCGGGCCAATGCCATGACGGTGATCCGTGATATCGAATCCGAATTGGCGCGGTTCAGGCACGCACTTCAGTCGATTAGGAATTTGCCCTACACGTAAAGTAGGCACGTGACCTACAACACGCCTTTTACGGGGGCAGTATGACGACCGAACTGCAAACACTGATCGCACCGATTACGAGCAGGCTTTGGATGCTGGTACCCGCCGGGTCGAAGCAAGTTGTTGCACCCGCTGCCAAGCCGCGCCGCGCCGCGTCAAGCACTTCGAATCGAACCGCGACCGCGTCGCGCTAGTCCGCCGCACAGCCGGTGCCGGCAGGTACGGCTGTTGGTGTTAACACGTTAGCGGGTGTCCTGCTCGACCTCGACCAGACAGTCGTAAAACGTCGGCGCGCGGCCGATATCGGTCAGGCGTTGATTGGTGACCTCGTTCGCGTTCTTGCCGTCGCGCGAGAGTTTCTTCCACCAGATCGATAAGGCCACCACCACGCCCGATCGCGCGCGATCGGTCACGCGCGCTTTCAACGTGAAACTGCCGCGGTCGTTGAATACGCGTACGCGAGCGCCGGTAACGATCGCCCGCTCTTCTGCATCTTTCGGGTTGATCTCGAGCCACGGCTCGCCTTCCGTGTCGCGCAGGCTCTGAACGTTGACGAAACTGCTGTTCAGGAAGTTGCGCGCCGGCGGCGAGATGATTGCGAGCGGATAACGCTGCGCCAGCCCACGATTGCTGGTCCGTCCTTCGTTCGGCGGAACGTAGTCCGGCAAAGGATCGATGCCGAGTTTTTCCAGGTGCGCGGCGAAGAATTCGCATTTGCCGCTGGGCGTCGGAAAATTGCCCTCCGCAAACGGCGCGTAGCGCTCGGCGACATCGAGCCGCTGCCAGCCCTTATCCTTCAGCGTCTGCCAGTCGAAACTCGCGGTCGTGCCGCTGCGCTTGAACGCTTGCGCGGCAATCTCGTCGTCGCTATCGGCGAAACATAGTTCGTCGAATCCCATCCTTTTCGCCAGGCGCCGGAAGATCTCGCTGTTCGGCAGCGATTCGCCGAGCGGATCGATGGCGGCATTGTTCGCCACCATGTAGAGGTGGCCGTACGCCTTGTGCACGTCGACGTGCTCGAGTTGCGTTGTCGCAGGCAACACAAAGTCTGCGTAGTCGGCGGTGTCGGTACGAAAGTGCTCGAGCACGACCGTAAAGAGATCTTCACGCGCGAAGCCCTGCGCGACTTTGCGCGAGTCCGGGGCCACCGCAGCCGGATTGCTGTTGTAGACGACCAGCGCTTCGATCGGCGGATCAGTGGCGAGCAGGTCGTCGCCGATCGTGCTCATGTTGATCGTGCGTGGGCGCCTGCCGCCGAGCAGTGCAGGCCGCTGCAACGCATTCATGTCGGCGTTGAAAACCGCGCTCGACGAAAGCAGCACGCCGCCCGCAGGATCGCGCCAATGGCCGGTGAGCGCGGGCAAACACGTTACCGCACGCACCGCGTTGCCGCCGCCGGCGGCGCGCTGCATGCCGTAGTTCAGGCGTATCGCGGCCGGGCGGATGTGCCAGTAGTCATGCGCGAGCTGTTCAACTTCTCTCGCGTAGATGCCGCAGATCGAAGCGACGCGCTGCGGATCGAATTCGCGCGCGCGCGCTGCCAGCGGCTCGAACCCCAGCGTGTGGCGATCGATGTAGTCGCGATCGAGCCAGTTCTCGCGCATCAGCACGTGCATCAAACCTAGCGCGAGCGCGCCATCGGTGCCCGGCAGCAGAGCGACGTGCTGGTGGCACTTTTCCGCGGTCAGCGAACAGTACGGATCGATCGCAATCAGCTTTGCGCCCTTGCGCTTGGCCTCTTGCGCGAAGCTCCACAAGTGCAGGTTGGACGTGATCGCGTTGCAGCCCCAGAAGATGATGAGTCGCGCGTCGGCGAACGCCTCCATCGCCGGCCCGGTGCGCGTGCCGATTGTGTGCGTCATCGCCTCCGCGCCCGCTGTCGCGCAGATCGTACGATCGAGAAAACTGGCGCCGAGCTTGTGGAAGAAGCGCGCGGCCATCGACTCGCCCTGCACCAGTCCCATCGTGCCGGCGTACGAATACGGCACGATGCGCTGCGGATCGCGTGCGGCAATCGCTTTCAGACGAGACGCGATTTCGTCGAGGGCTTCATCCCAGCTCACGCGTTCGAACTCGCCTTTGCCCTTTGCGCCGGCACGCTTGAGCGGAAACAGCAACCGCTCCGGGTGATACGTGCGCTCAAGATAGCGGCTGACTTTCGTACACAAGGTACCGCGCGTCGTCGGATGCGTCGGGTCGCCGGCGATCTTCACGGCAACACGCTTGCCGGCGCGTTCTTCAACCGTCACCAGCATCGCGCAGGTGTCCGGGCAATCGTGCGGGCAGGCGGTGCGGACGATATGGGTGCTCATCAGGCTAGACGCGGGGCTCGACGCGGAAATGCGAACCGATACTAACGCCGCAGCCGCGCCGGGCCCTCGGCTCATTGCGGCAATTCTTTAGTCCCAAAAAGAGGGATCAGAGTCGTTGATCCCGCGAAAGCGCATGAAGGAGTCCGGTGGTCGACTTCGATCTCGCATTTCCGACATCCGAGGATCGATATGTGGAAGCTCAGACTCCTTGCTCCGGCGGTACTCAGCGCGCTTGTAGCCGCGTGCACGGCCGGCGCCGAAATCCCGCAGCGTGTTGCCGTGCCCGTTGCCGCACCCGCGCCAGCTCCTGCTCCGGCTTCCGTACGTGCCGCATTGCCCGCCGCCCAGGCAAGCGTCGCCGTGGTCAGCAGGGCCAAACCGGATCGCAGCGCCACCGGCGTTTTGCTTGCCGACGGAACATTTGCCCTCTACTCGGTTTACTGAGTAGCGGACCTGTGTAATCGCCCCGCCGCGGACATGGTCCGCGGCGCGGCATGACCGGGCATGTTGGCGCCGCGTCAGATGCGGCCGGGAAAGCGTCTCTTCGCTTCTTCAGTGTGGCTCGCCGGCATCTCGCCGGTGCTCGCGTCAAGCTCCTGGTGCTGAGCGACCTTATTTTCTCGCCACCAGTCGACTAACTTGTCAAAGTCGCCGCCGAACATCTTTTCCTTCAGTTCGTCCGTGATGGCACTGCACGCGGCGGCATGGTTCATGTCGATCGTTCCCTTCGTTGCAGCGTGATCACAAAACCAGAAAGCCTTTTTCAGTTCTGTCATCTTGTCACCCGCGCGGTTCTCTACCTGCGGCGCGACTGGCTGTTCTTGCGCCGAAACGCTGATGCAACTCAGATTCAGCACGGTCGCGATTAATGCCAGCGCATACGCGCGGGGGACAGATAACGGGAAATCGTTGCGACGAAACATGGCGGTCTCCTGTGAAGCTGGGCGCTGCGCATTCCGCTGCGCCGGATCGCGGGATCGGCCAGATCCGCACCGTTGCGTTTAGCCTCTCATAAGCACGAACGGGGCGCCAGCCGCAAACCGGACAGTCGCGCGAATTTTCGACAGCGGCGCGAGCCTGCGCGGCGGTAAACCTGCTCGGCAAACGTCGCGACTCTGCTGGCGCTGGAAGCGTTCGACCCGACTCTTGCGCGGGTCGTCGAGATGCGCTATCTCGCCGCGAAACGAAGCATCGCGCCGCATTGCGCTCCGAGCACGATGACCGGTGCGATTCCGGCGAGTGCGACCAGGTGAACGAAGCCGATTGCGTACGGCACATCGACCCGCGGAACGATGCCGCCGATCGCAAGCCCGCACGCGGCCGTCAACGCGACCGGCACACCAGCGCGGATGCGGTGCCGATCACCGAGTGCGCCGGCGCGTCCAGCCGGCGTAGGTAAGACACCGTCAACATGCCGACGCCGGCGCACGCGCACAGCGCTCTGATCGACGCGAGAACGAGGGGCAAGCACCGTGCTCGTGCCGGCGCGGCGAGGGCCGGTCTGAACCGAAAGACGCGCTCCAAGGAGGCGCAACCCGTTTCGGTGAAACCGGCTACGCGATCGCCGTGACCCTTGACGAGCCCGCGAAAACCCGCGCTCAGGTCAAGGCCGAGCTAGCGGCAGCCATTGCGCGGGGCAAACTTGAACTACGGTGAAGCCGGGGGTCTGCTCGCGGTCAATGCGGAAGCGCAGGGCATAGAGAGCGTGATGCTCTCGCGGTCAGCGATCGGCTCCCTCCGACCGCATCGAATCGCCGCGTGCTCTTTCACGCGGCGTCAGCCCGGCACCGTCAATTCCTGCTGCGTCATGCGCTCGAAAAACCGCTCGCACGCCGCGACCTGCTCGTAGCTGATGTATTCATCCGGCTTGTGCGCCTGCGCGATCGCGCCCGGGCCCATCACCAGTGTTGGGATGCCGGCGCTGGCGAAGATGCTGGCCTCGGTGGCGAAGCCGACCGCGCCGGTTCCAAGATTCTCCGTGCGCGCCGTGCGCTGCGCCCAGCGCACGAGTGGGGCGTCGACATCAATCGCGAATGCCGGAAGATCGAATTCCTTCTCGAATCGGATGTCGGCTTCCGGTGCAACGCGCCGCATTGCCGGCAGCAACTCGCGTTGCGCGTAGTCAGCCACTTCGTCGGACAATGCATCGACGGATGCCGACGGCAGATTGCGCAGCTCGTAGACGAATTCGCAGTCGCGCGGCACAACGTTGACCGCGATGCCGCCCGCGATCACGCCGGTCTGGAGAGTCGTGTACGGAACGTCGAAACGCGCATCGTGCGCTTCTTCCCTCGCTAGGCGATCGGCCACGCCGCGAATGCGTCCGATGATGCGCGCCGCGAACTCGATGGCGTTGACGCCGTCGGCCGTCAGCGAAGAATGCGCTTCGCGCCCGCGCACGCAGCAACGCCAGTTGCGTTTTCCCTTGTGCGCGACGACGGCGCGCATATCGGTCGGCTCGCCGATGATGCAGCCGGCCGGCTTGACGCCGCGCTCCTGCAGATCGGCCACCAGGCCGCGCACGCCGAGGAAAGTGGTTTCCTCGTCGTAGGTCAGCGCCAGATGAATCGGGGCTTTGTCCTGCGCAGCGATAAAACGCGGCGCCCACGCCAGCGCAATCGCGATGAAGCCTTTCATATCAGCGCTGCCGCGGCCATGGATGCGATCGCCGGCATGCCGCGCCTTAAAAGGATCGCTCGCCCACTCCTGCCCATCCACCGGCACCGTGTCAGTGTGGCCCGACAGCACCAGACCGCCGCTTTTCACGCGTGCCGTGTCATCGGCGAGCGTGACGAACAGATTCGCTTTTTTCTCGTGCCGGTCGTAGACGAGAGAGGGCTTGACGCCGAGCGACGACAAATAATCGCGTGCGCATTCGATCAAGCCGAGGTTGGAATCACGGCTGACCGTTGGAAATCCGATCAGGCGGTCGATCCACTCCAGCGCCGCGGCCGACGGGGCGGCGGGTGCGGCTGTGTCATATGGCGAGTTCATGCGGGAAGTCTAGTCGCGCCCGTGGTTTTTTTCGGCCGCCGCCCATTTCGACGGCTACCCTAAAAACTTGAGGCGCGACCGCTCACGCGAATGCGCGGAAAAGATAAAGCGGATGCCGCCGTTTGCAGCCGTTGTCCCGTTCGTTTCGGCGTCACGCTGCGTCCTGCCCCTTTCACCGCGCGCAACGAATTCGACAACCATGAATCTCACACTGATCTATTCGAAAACCGCCAAGGGCGTGGCCGAGGTCGCGCAGCGCAGCGGCACGATTCCGCTCCCTGCACGACGCGTTCTGATCATGATCGACGGCAACCGCTCGGTGGCCGAACTGGTGCCCGTCGTGCGCGAAGGTGAACTTGGTGCCTGGCTCCAGTTGCTTGAAGCCGAAAGGCTGATCGAAAGAACCGGGCACGTCGAAGCGCAGCCACCGGAGGAAGACAAAGCCATTGCGCTTGCGGAAGAGGCGCTCGCCGCTGCAACGATGCCGGCGCCGTGGTTCTCCTCTCCGCCACCAACCCCAGCCGCCGCTGCCATCATCGAACGTAGGGCCGAGTCCAATCCGCGGCCGCCGACCTTGACCGGCATGCCTTCGCCCGGGCAACGGAGCGCACTGGCGTCAGGCGGCAGCGCGCCGCAGTCTCCACAATCGCTGGACGAGATCAAACGCGTCGCGCTGCGCGAGTTGTTTGCGCGGCTAGGACCCTACGGTGAAACCACGGCGGCGGGAATCGAGGGCTGCACAACGCTCGCGACCTTGCGCCACCAGATTCTGGAAGCCGGCCGCCGCATCGAAAAGTTCCGCGGCGACAAGGCAGCACAGGAGTACCTGCTCGCCACCGGCAGCGCCTATTGAGAACTACCGAAGGCGCCGCGCTGCTCCCTCACCCCAGCCCCTCTCCCGGCGGGAGAGGGGCCTTTCCTTCGAGGACCTGAAGCGCTCGCGGCACGTCACGCTTGAAGAACGGGAGAACCGGCCGTGGCGCGAGAAGCTTGTCGAACACGCGGCGGGTTGTTGAGTTCGCAGTTGTGAAGGGGCCGGGCCCAATTCGCGCCGTGGTCGCCCCGAGTGGCGCGTAAGCTCCTTTTCCCTTCGAACGTTCGTCTCTACACCATGAACCTGATCGACCGCGTCGTCTCGTTCCACGCCGAGATCGCCGCCATCCGGCGCGACATACACGCGCATCCCGAGCTGCGCTTCGAAGAGCGGCGCACTTCCGACCTGGTGGCGCAGAAGATTGCGTCATGGGGCATCGAGGTCCATCGTGGCCTGGGCGGCACCGGCGTGGTCGGCATCATTCGCCGCGGCATATCGGCGAAATCGATCGGCCTGCGCGCCGACATGGACGCGCTGCCGATCCAGGAAGTCAACGCGTTCGAACATCGCTCGACAAACGCCGGCAAGATGCACGCGTGCGGCCACGATGGCCACACCGCAATGCTGCTGGGCGCGGCAAAGCATCTGGCAGCGTCAACGTCATTCGACGGCACGGTCGTGCTGATTTTCCAGCCAGCCGAGGAAGGCGGCGCGGGCGCGCAGCGAATGATCGACGACGGTCTGTTCGAAAGATTTCGGTGCGACGCGGTGTTCGGCATGCACAACTGGCCGGGAATGAAAGTGGGTGAGTTCGGCGTGGCGAGTGGTCCGGCAATGGCGTCGAGCAACGAGTTTCACATTCGCATCGACGGTCGCGGCGCCCACGCCGCGCTGCCACACCTCGGCGTCGATCCGGTGTTCGTTGCCGTGCAGATCGCGCAGGGTTTGCAGGGCATCGTCACACGCGTCAAAAAGCCGATCGACGCCGCCGTCATTTCGATCACGAAGATTCACGGCGGCGACGCTGTCAACGTGATTCCCGAATTTGCCACGCTCGCCGGCACGGTGCGCACTTTCCGCGATGAGGTCACGGCCTTGATCGAGGAACGCATGCGCGCCATCGCGCAAAACACGGCGGCGGCGCACGGCGCGAGCGCGAAGATCGACTACAAATGGAGTTACCCGCCGACGGTCAATCACGCGCGCGAAGCGGAGTTTGCGGCGAGCGTGATGGACGACATCGTCGGAGCCGACAACGTCACGCGCGACCACGAGCCGACGATGGGCGCCGAGGACTTCGCCTTCATGCTGAAAGCGAAGCCCGGCGCGTACGTCTTTATCGGCAATGGCGAAGGCGGCCATCGCGCCGCCGGCCACGGCGCCGGACCCTGCACGCTGCACAACCCGTCGTACGACTTCAACGACGAACTGATTCCGCTGGGCGCGACGTACTGGGTGAAACTGGCGGAGAGGTTCCTGCGCGGAGCGCGGTAGCGCACCGCCTATCGCTGGGTTCGCTCCCGCAGCCACGCGAGCTTCGCCGCATACAGATCGCGGTCGTTGCGGGTCGTACTGTTTTCGTGCGCGTGATTCAGGTGTTTTCTGGCCTGCTCGATCTCGCCGAGCCTGAAGTGGGCAAGCCCGAGCCAGAAATGGAACTCGTGGTAGTAACCGGCGCGGGCGACCTCCCTGGCAAAGTAGTCTCGGGCCGCCGCGAAGTCGTCCCGCTTCATCGCCGCCTGGCCCAGCTCGAAGAAATGAAACGGTGGATGCGGTTCGATCTGCGCGAGTTTGCGATAGATCGCGCCGGAGGCGTCGGCATGTCCCAACCGCGCAAGAACTCCAGCGAGGTTCGACATCGCGCGCGTGTTGTCCGATTCGCGTTCAAGCACATGCTCGAAGACGCTTGCGGCGAGCTGCGGATCACCGCCGCGCGCATAGACGATGCCGAGCGTGTTGTAGGAACTCAGGTACCCCGGGCTTTGCCGGATCGCTTCGCGCGCCCACGCATAGGCATCATCGAGCCGTCCCTGGGAGAGCGCTTCGGCAGCGCGGTTGTTCATGTACATCGCGACGACCGTTTCCTCGGGGATTTCGCGCACGCGTAAACCACGGATCTCTTCGGCCGGCAGGAAGTCGATCGTCATGGGACTCAGGAAGGGATTGGTGCGGGTCTCGCCGATCCTTGAGCCGAGGGTCACGTTGATGTGGCCGCTGCGCAGCAGGAGGTCGTTGCTGCGGCTCCAGGTTTCCTCGAAGTAGGCGCTTTGGTATCGCACCTGCAACCCCAGTTCCTTCGCGAAGGCAGCGGTCATGATCACCAGCGAGAGGCAGTTTCCCGTCCGCGCGTCAAAGGCCTGTGCCGCGTTGCGCGTTACCGCCGCGTCGTAGTCCAGCTTCAGTTGACCCTTCGTGTAGAGCGCGTGGATCAGGCCATCCTGCGAACCCTTTGCGCGCAGCAAACTGGCGATCTCGATTCTCAGGAACCGCTTCATCGGCTCGCTCAGCGCGAAGACGTCGCCAGCATGAATTCGCTCCGACGGCGCGGCAAAGAGTTCATCCCGCAACAGGAAGGCGGGCGGCAGCGGCACCGGCTGCGGGGTTACGCAAGCGGCCAGCAGCATGCAAACGAACAGACAAAGGCAGTGACGCATTGGTTTTCCCTTTAACCGGCGGGACCGATCTGCGGCCTGCGCGGGAGAGTCTTGATTTCTCCACCCACTTGTTGCTCGGCAAGGCGTACGTCATACAGGGATTGCAGATTCATCCAGAACTGCGGGCTCGTGCCAAACCAGTGCGCAAGGCGCAAAGCGGTATCGCCCGAAATTGCGCGCCGGGCATTGATGATCTGGCTGATCCGGTTCGGAGGAACACGGATTTGCCGCGCCAACTCGGTGGGGTTGACGCCGAGTTCAACAAGTTCTTCTGCAAGTACCTGCCCCGGGTGTATCGGTGTGCGTGCCATCCCTTTTCCTCTAGTGGTAGTCGACAATCTCAACATTCGATGGACCCAGGTCTCCTTTGTGCCATTCGAAACAGACTCTCCATTGCAGGTTGATACGAATGCTGAACAAGCCCCTGCGGTTGCCCTTCAGCGCTTCCAAGCGGTTGGACGGCAGCGCGCGCAAATCTTCAATGCGGGTCGCGGCATCAAGCATGTCGAGCCGCTTCTCGGCTTGCGTCCGGAACGGCTCGAACTGAGCAACCCGTTTCCCTGCCGCGAAATCCTCCGTTCGCTTGTCGCGATAGCTCAGGATCATGCGGCGGGAAAAGTATGTCTTTCGACGATGTACGTCAAGCGTCAAGCATCCGCGGCCGAAACGGCATCATCCCCTCCAGGACCACGGTTTGCTGGAGCCGTGAATGCCGCAACTGGCGCAGGCACCAGGAGTATGCGTTGCACGCTTTACCTGTAACGACTACACCTCGTCGCAAGTTTTGCAGCCTTGCGTCAGCGTACGCCGTCTCCAGCAGCGCGCAGCAAAAAACCTACGGCATCAGGCGAAGCCGCGCCGAATCAGCGTCGTGCGGCTTGTAAGCTCGCGCCCCTCGTGCCGCAGCCACCCAATCGAGCGAGCTGCGCGGCCGACGCCACCCGACATGGAACGCAAGCTGCATGAGCGCGCGCTAGTACGCATGCAACGTAGGTGTTGGCGCGAACAAGAGGGTCGCGGCCGGCCGAACGAACAAGATCCCGGACCACGATTCCGGGACGAAGAGCTGGGATGCGGCGAAACGCGAGCCGCAAAAAACTGGGGAAACATAAGGGGATTCCATGAAGGTTGTCGAAGACACTGCCGCGCTGTCGGGTCTGAACGAAATTGCAGCGATGGCCACGGCGCTCAACGCGCTGCGTCGCGGTGACGCATCGGTACGTCTGCCCGTGCATTGGACCGGACTCGGCGGCAAGGCCGCAGAGGCGTTCAATGACCTTGCCGAGCAAAGCGGCGACATGGCGAATGAACTGGCGCGGCTGCGGCAGGAAGTCGGTAAGCAGGGCCGGCTGAAGCAGCGCGCGTCGCTGCGCCATGCGCGCGGCCTATGGGGCGAATCGGTCGAGTCCGTCAATGCGCTGATCGACGATCTGGTGCATCCGACGAGTGAAGTTGGCCGCGTGATCGGCGCGGTTGCGCAAGGCGATCTTTCCAAGAGCATGGCACTCGACGTCGAAGGCCGTGCGCTCGAGGGCGAGTTCCTGCGCACCGCCAAGACCATCAACAAGATGGTGGAGCAGCTCGGCGACTTTTCGGCGGAGGTAACGCGCGTCGCGCGCGAAGTCGGCACCGAGGGAAAACTCGGTGGCCAGGCGCGTGTGAAAGGCGTTGCGGGCACGTGGAAAGACCTGACGGACTCGGTCAACTCCATGGCCAGCAACCTCACGTCCCAGGTGCGCAACATCGCCGACGTGACGACCGCGGTCGCCAAGGGCGATATGTCGCGCAAGATCGAGGTGGACGTCAAAGGCGAGTTCCTCACGCTGAAGGGCACCATCAACACGATGGTCGATCAATTGCGCTCGTTCGCCGCCGAAGTCACGCGGGTGGCGAAGGAAGTCGGCACCGAAGGCATTCTTGGGGGGCAGGCGAAAGTCGAAGGTGTATCGGGTACATGGAAAGACTTGACGGACTCGGTCAACTTCATGGCCGGCAACCTGACCGGCCAGGTGCGCAACATCGCCGACGTGACGAAAGCGGTGGCGGCCGGTGACCTGTCGAAAAAGATCACCGTCGAAGTCAAGGGCGAAATCCTTGAACTGAAGAACATCGTCAATGTGATGGTGGACCAGTTGCGATCGTTCGCGTCGGAAGTGACGCGGGTGGCGCGCGAGGTCGGCACCGAAGGCTCGCTCGGCGGACAGGCGAAGGTCGAAGGCGTTTCCGGAACCTGGAAAGACCTGACCGACTCGGTCAACTCGATGGCGGGCAACCTTACATCCCAGGTGCGCAACATCGCCGACGTGACGAAGGCGGTGGCGGCGGGTGACCTGTCGAAGAAGATCACCGTCGACGTCAAAGGAGAAATTCTCGAACTCAAAGCCACCATTAACACGATGGTCGATCAGTTGCGATCGTTCGCGGCCGAAGTCACGCGCGTGGCGCGCGAGGTCGGCACCGAAGGAAAACTCGGCGGGCAGGCCGACGTACAGGGCGTGGCAGGCACGTGGAAAGACCTGACCGAGTCGGTGAACTTCATGGCCGGCAACCTCACGTCACAAGTGCGCAACATCGCCGACGTATCGAAAGCGGTGGCGGCTGGTGACCTGTCGAAGAAGATCACGGTCGACGTGAAAGGCGAAATCCTCGAACTCAAAAACACGATCAACACGATGGTCGACCAGTTGTCGTCGTTCGCATCGGAAGTGACGCGGGTGGCGCGCGAGGTCGGCTCCGAAGGAAAACTCGGCGGGCAAGCGGCGGTGGAGGGCGTTGCGGGAACGTGGAAAGACCTGACCGAGTCCGTGAACTCGATGGCAAGCAACCTTACGTCCCAGGTACGCAACATCGCCGACGTGACGAAAGCGGTGGCGGCCGGTGACCTGTCGAAGAAGATCACCGTCGACGTAAAGGGCGAGATCCTCGAACTGAAGGACACCGTCAATATCATGGTCGACCAGTTGCGTTCGTTCGCGTCGGAAGTGACGCGGGTGGCGCGCGAGGTCGGCACCGAAGGCAAGCTCGGCGGACAAGCCGATGTGCAGGGTGTGGCCGGAACGTGGAAAGACCTGACCGAGTCGGTGAACTTCATGGCCGGCAACCTCACGTCGCAGGTGCGCAATATCGCCGACGTATCAAAAGCGGTGGCGGCCGGTGACCTGTCGAAGAAGATCACCGTCGACGTGAAAGGTGAAATCCTCGAACTCAAGAACATCATCAACATCATGGTCGACCAGTTGCGTTCGTTCGCGTCGGAAGTGACACGGGTGGCGCGCGAGGTCGGCACCGAAGGCTCGCTCGGCGGACAGGCGAAGGTCGAAGGCGTGTCCGGCACCTGGAAAGACCTGACCGACTCGGTCAACTCGATGGCCAGCAACCTCACATCCCAGGTGCGCAACATCGCCGACGTGACGAAAGCGGTCGCCGCGGGCGACCTGTCGAAGAAGATCACGGTTGACGTGAAGGGCGAAATCCTCGAGCTGAAAAACACCATCAACACGCTGGTCGATCAGTTGCGCTCGTTCGCAGCGGAGGTCACGCGCGTGGCGCGCGAGGTCGGCACCGAAGGAAAACTTGGCGGTCAAGCCAATGTTCAGGGTGTCGCGGGTACGTGGAAGGATTTGACCGACAACGTCAACTTCATGGCCGGCAATCTGACCGGCCAGGTGCGCGGTATCGCGAAAGTGGTGACCGCGGTTGCTACCGGCGACCTGAAGCAGAAGCTGACCGTGGAGGCGAAAGGCGAAATCGCCGCGCTCGCCGAAACGATCAACAGCATGACCGACACACTGGCGACCTTTGCCGATCAGGTGACGTCGGTCGCGCGTGAGGTCGGCGTTGAAGGCAAGCTCGGCGGCCAGGCGAAGGTGCCGGGCGCGGCGGGAACGTGGAAAGGCCTCACCGAAAACGTCAATGAACTCGCAGCCAATCTGACCAACCAGGTGCGCGCGATCGCCGAGGTGGCTACCGCGGTGACGCAGGGTGACCTGACGCGGTCGATTACGGTGGAAACGCAGGGCGAAGTGGCGGCGCTCAAGGACACGATTAACGAGATGATCCGCAACCTCAAAGACACGACCGACAAGAACACCGAGACGGACTGGCTGAAGACTAACCTCGCCAAGTTCAGCCGCATGCTGCAGGGGCAGCGCGACCTCGAGACGGTCGGCCAACTGATCCTGTCCGAACTGGCGCCGGTGGTCGGCGCGCAGCAGGCCGAGTTCTACGTGTTGAGTTCCGGAACGGATACGCCGCGCCTCAGACTTCTGGCGAGTTACGCGTCCAGCGGGCGCCATGCGCACGGCAAGGAAATCGAGTTGGGCGAAGGCTTGGTCGGCCAATGCGCGATTGAAAAACGCAAGATTCTGCTGACCAACATGCCGTCGGCCGCGCTCCGCATCGCGAGCGGACTCAGTGAATCCACCGCGCTTGACATGCTGGTGCTGCCGGTCGTTTTCGAAGGCCAGTTGCGCGGCGTGCTGGAGCTGGCATCGCTTGACCGCTTCAATCCGGCCCACCAGGCCTTCCTCGACCAGTTGACCGAGTCGATCGGCATCGTCATTCACACGATTGAAGCGAATACGCGTACCGAGGACCTGTTGAAGCAGTCGCAATCGCTGGCCGAGGAGTTGGGCAGCCGGCAGAAGGAGCTGACCCAGACCAACGAGGAGTTGCAGGAAAAGGCGCGCCTGCTGGCGCACCAGAACGAGGAAGTCGAACGCAAGAACCGCGAAGTCGAACAGGCGCGCCAGGCGCTGGAAGAAAAGGCCGCGCAGCTCGCGCTCACGTCGAAGTACAAGTCCGAGTTCCTCGCGAACATGTCGCACGAGTTGCGCACGCCGCTGAACAGCCTGCTGATCCTGTCCGATCAGTTGTGCAAGAACTCCGAGCGCAACCTATCGAACAAGCAGATCGAATTCTCGAAAACGATCCACTCGTCCGGCAACGACCTGCTGGCGCTGATCAACGACATTCTTGATCTGTCGAAGATCGAGTCCGGAACGGTTGCGGTCGATGTCAGCGAACTGCGTCTGGACGATCTGCAGCGCTCTGTCGAGCGCACGTTCCGCCATTTTGCGGAGTCCAAGCATGTCGACTTTCCGGTCGCGCTCATGCAACCGCTGCCGAAGTCGATCGTTACCGACGTCAAGCGCCTGCAGCAGATCATCAAGAATCTGCTGTCCAATGCGTTCAAGTTCACGCACCAGGGACAGGTGTCGTTCTCGGTTTCGGCGGCGACCGGCGGTTGGTCGTACGACAACGAAGAGTTGAACCGCGCACCACAAGTTCTTGCCTTTATGGTGTCCGACACCGGCATCGGCATTTCGCCCGAGAAACAGCAGATCGTGTTTGAGGCGTTCCAGCAAGCCGACGGTTCCACCTCGCGCAAGTACGGCGGTACCGGATTGGGCCTGGCCATTTCCCGCGAATTGTCGAAGCTGCTGGGTGGAGAGATCCGGCTGGTCAGCGCGCCGGGCCAAGGCAGCGCGTTCACGTTGTACCTGCCGCAAAGCTATAGCCCGCCGCGCGCCCGCGTCAAGGGTGTGGCCGCAGAGGAAGCCGCGACCGACCGCGATCGCGCGCAAGCCGCACGCGACACAATCGCCGCCATTGAAGCGCGCGCGAACCGCAGTGAAACGCCACCGCCTGTGCCGGCCGCAATCAACGGTGAACCCGCGCTTGCATCGTACGAAGCCGTCGCGCTCGCCAACATTGCCGGCGACGATCGCGACTCGCTTGCGCCCGACGATCGCGTATTGCTGGTCGTCGAAAACGATCTTGAGTTTGCGCGCATGCTGCTCGATGCCGCCCGTCAAAAAGGCTTCAAGGGACTGGTGGCCACGACCGGCGCCGCAGCGTTGACGCTGACGCGCGAATATCAGCCCGCCGTCATCACGCTCGACATCAACCTGCCCGACATGCCGGGTTGGCGCATTCTCGAGCGGCTGAAGTCGGACCTGGGCACGCGCCACATCGCCGTATGCGTGGTCTCAACCGACGATGCACGCGAACGCGCGTTCGATTCTGGGGCGATCGGCTTTGTCGCCAAACCGCTGCAGTCGAATGACGAATTGGACGCGGCCATCGCGCAACTGGACGACTTCACGCGGCGCGACGACAAACGCCTGCTGGTGCTGATGCCGGACAACGCGGTGCGCGCCGACTTTCTCGCTTTTCTGGAAGACGACGTCGAGGTGATCGTTGCGAACGATGCCGATGACGCCCGCGCCGCGCTGCGCGACGGCGTGATCGACTGTCTGGTGGTCGACAGCGCGATGCCCGGCTTCGGACCGGAAGACATATTCGATGCGCTTGAGGGTGAGCCAACAGCAAAACGGTTGCCGATCGTGGTCTACAGCGCCGCCGGCGAAGGTCAGGACCGTGATGACACCCAAGCGGACTTCGCGGCGTGGAAACGCGTTCACGGCAGCTTGCCGTTGCGCGCCGCACGTTCCGCGCCACGGCTGCTCGACCAGACCGCACTTTTCCTCCATCGCAACCTGGCGTCGATGAACGAAGCCGAGCGCGCCGAACTTGAAAGCGTGCACGACTCAAGGCGCGTGCTGCGGGGACGCAAGGTGCTGATCGTCGACGACGATATGCGCAACATCTTCGCGCTCGCCACGGTGCTCGACGAGCAGGAGATGCAGATCGTTTCCGCGGACAACGGCCGTGAAGCGATCCGCCAGATCGCGGACGATCCGTCGATCGACATCGTGTTAATGGACATCATGATGCCGGAGATGGATGGCATCACCACGATGCGCAAGATCCGCAGCATGCCGTCCGCCGCCGATCTGCCGATCGTCGCCGTAACCGCCAAGGCGATGAAAGGTGACCGGGAGAAATGCATAGAAGCCGGCGCGTGGGACTACCTGTCGAAGCCGGTGGACACGGTGCAGTTGCTGTCGACGTTGCGAGGGTGGTTGTGCCGATAAAAGAACGTGAAGGATGGACCGTCGGTGTCGCCGAGGGCGACACCGACAACGGCAACGACAAGGATGTGGAAAGAACAAACATCCTTGTCGTAGACGACCGGCCTGAGCAATTGCTCGTCTTTCGCACGATCCTGGAGGAACTGGGCCAGAACCTGGTGTTCGTCAAGTCGGGCCGGGAGGCGCTGGGCGCGATTCTCGCGCAGGAGTTTGCGGTCATCCTGCTCGACGTCAATATGCCGGACTTGGATGGACTCGAGACGGCAAAGCTGATTCGCGACTATCGCCGGGCCGCGCACACGCCGATAATTTTCGTCACCGCCTACGCCGACGAATTGCAAACCGCACGCGGCTACTCGCTCGGGGCAGTCGACTACATCCTCGCGCCGGTCAACCCGCAGATCCTGCGCACCAAGGTGAAGGTGTTTGTCGAACTCAACGTGATGCGACAACGTGAGCGGCGCCAGGCCGAACAGCGCGTCGCGCTGGCTACGGCCGAATCGGCGCGCAAGGCGGCCGAAGGCAATGCGCGCCGCGCCGAACTGCTGTCGCACGCGAGCCGCGTGTTAAGTGGAACGCTCGACGCGGCGATTGCGAGCCGGCAGTTGCTGGAACTCGTTGTGCCACGGCTGGCGCCGTTTGCAATGCTTGTGCCGCTGTCAGAGCGGCAGCAAGCGCAGGCGGGGCTCGTCTGCACTGTCAAGGCGGCAGGCGACGGATGCGATTTTCTGGTGCTGTCGGAGGGCGACCTGCCGACGCAGGCTCGCGACGGCATCACGCTGGCGCTGGAGCGCAGCGCCTGTGTCGATCTCGAAGACGCTGCCGCCCACCTGCTGCTGTCCGGTGTGCTGGTCCATGCGCGCATTCCAGCCGCGAAAATGGAGCTGCAGTCGGTTGCCGCCGTGCCGCTTTTGTTCAGCGACAAGCCGCTCGGCGTGCTGTTTGTCGCCGACCGGCGCGGGAACCTGTGCGACCGCGCCGCGCTGGAGGAACTGGCCAGCCGCGCCGCCATCGCATTCGAGAACGCCCGTCTCGTGCGCAATTTGCAGGTTGAAGTGATGGAGCGCCAGACCGCGGAAGAAAAACTGCGGCAGGCGAGCCGGCGCAAGGACGAGTTTCTCGCGATGCTGTCGCATGAGCTGCGCAACCCGCTCGCGCCGATTTCCAACGCGATCGAACTGGTGCGGCGGATGGCGCCCAACGAACCGAAAATCGTCTGGGCCGGCGAAGTGATGGATCGCCAGGTCAAGCATCTGACGCAACTGGTCGAAGAACTACTTGACGTCGCGAGAATAGGACAGGGCAAGATCGCGCTGAAAAAAGAGTCATTCGAGCTGTCCGCGCTGCTCGCGCATGCAGTGGAGACCGCGCGCCCCGGCATCGAGGCGCGCGGACACAAG
>Ga0187892_10005009_pt1 | contig 21375 bp, 14 predicted proteins | sample MA1701073metaG_FD_139345 | JGI IMG/M metagenome (GOLD analysis project Ga0187892, IMG submission 139345) | Bio-ooze microbial communities from a basaltic lava cave in the Kipuka Kanohina Cave System on the Island of Hawaii, USA - MA170107-3 metaG ... | reverse complement strand
GATCTCCTCCTGCGCGATGCGCGCGGACTCCGCGACGTCGGCGATCACCGTCGGCTGGATGAACCAGCCCGGGCCCGCCTCCTTCGCCGGCCCTCCGCCCGTCACGAGCCGCCCCTCCTTCCGGCCCACCTCGATGTAGTCGAGGATCTTCCGGTAGGCGGACTCGTCCACGACCGCGCCGACGTGGGTGTCGCCCTTCCGCGCGTCGCCGACCTTCAGCTTCTCCGTCTTCTCCTTCACGAGCGAGACGAGCCTGTCGTACACGGGCTCCACCGCGATGAGCCGCGAGCACGCGCTGCACTTCTGCCCCTGGAAGCCGTACGCCGCGGCGACCGCCCCCGCCGCCGCCGCCTCGACGTCGGCCGTCTCGTCGACGACGATCGCGTCCTTGCCGCCCATCTCGGCGACGACGCGCTTGAGCCAGCGTTGACCGGGCTGCACCTTCGCGGCCCGCTCGTAGATGCGGATGCCGACCTCCTTCGAGCCGGTGAACGACACGAAGCGCGTCATTTTGTGGTCAACGAGATAGTCGCCGACCTCGCCGCCGGAGCACGGCACGTAGTTCACGACGCCGGGCGGCACGCCCGCCTCCTCCAGGATCTCGAACGTCAGGTGGGCGATCCCGGGGGCGGCGGACGCGGGCTTCATGATCACCGCGTTTCCCGCCACGACCGCCGCCGCCGTCATGCCGGCCAGGATGGCGCACGGGAAGTTCCACGGGGCGATGACCACGCCGACGCCGAGGGCGATGTACTCGAGGCGGTTCTTCTCGCCGGGCATCGGCGTCACCGGATTCTCGGACGCGATCCGCAGCATCTCGCGGCCGTAGAACTCCAGGAAGTCGATCGCCTCCGCCGTGTCGCCGTCCGCCTCGGCCCACGACTTCGACACCTCGGTCACCATCGTCGCGTCGATCTCGAACCGCCGCCGCCGCATGATCGAGGCCGCCTTGAAGAGCGCGTCCGCCCGCTTCTCAGCGGGAACCCGGCTCCACGACTCGAACGCTCTCTGCGCGGTCTGCATCGCCTCCTCGGCCATCGCCCGGTCGGCCTTCGACACGGTCGCGATGACTTCGCCGGGATTGCAGGGGTTTGTCCGCGTGATCTTCGACTTCGTCGTGATGCGCCGGCCGCCGATCACGACCGGCAGGTCGCGTCCGAACTTCTTCTGCACCTCGGCGATCGCGGCTTCGATCGCGCGGCGGTTCTCGTCCTTCGAGAAATCGAGAATCGGCTCGTTGATGAAGGGAGTCATGGAGCCGGGATAGCAAAAAAGGGGGACAGGCGCAACGTCCTGTCCCCCTTGTGCGTTTTACAGGGACTTCTTGGTGAGGTAGAAGTCGAGGCGCTCGACGTTCTGGAGCGCGAGGCGGTCGTCCACTTCCTTCTCGCTCTTCGGCGGCGGCACGATGACCTTGTCGCCGGGCTTCCAGTTGACCGGGCAGGCGACGCCCTTGCCGTCGGCGGTCTGCAGCGCGTCGACCACGCGCAGGACCTCGTCGACGTTCCGGCCGATGTTGAGCGGGTAATAGATGATCGCGCGGATCGTCCCCTTGGGGTCGATCGCGAAGAGCGCGCGCACGGTGACGGTCGCGCTCTCGCCCGGGTGGATCATGCCGTAGAGCTCGCTGACCTTCCGCGTCGAGTCGGCGATGATCGGGAAGGGAAGCCGGCAGTCCATGATCTTCGCCAGGTTCTGGATCCACGCCAGGTGGCTGTGGATGCTGTCGACCGAGATGGCGATCATCTTCACGTTGCGCTTCTCGAACTCCTTCACGCGCTTGCCGAACTCGACGAGCTCCGTCGAGCAGACGGGCGTGAAGTCGGCCGGGTGCGAGAAGAGGATCGTCCACTTACCCTCGCGCCACTGGCTGAACGTGACCTCGCCGTGCGTCGTCTGCGCCGTGAAGTCCGCCGCCGAGTCGCCGATGCGGGGGAGCAGACGGGGGCCCGCGACGGCTTCGACCCTGGGTGCTGGAGTCGGTCCGCACATGGTGTTGTTCTCCGTAAGAGGAAATGAGCAGGGCGCTTATATCGGATCCGCGCCGCCATTACAAGATTTGCGGTACCCGCCGCGCGTTTACTATCGTGCTGGAATGGACGGAATCGACCGCTGGTGACCCGGAAGCCGGTCGTCACGATCGACGGGCCCGCGGGCGCCGGCAAGTCCACCGTCGCGCGCGAGGTCGCGCGCCGCCTCGGGTTGCGCTTCCTCGACACGGGCAGCATGTACCGGGCCTTCACGTGGAAGGCGATGCAAGGAGCGGCCGACCTCCGCGATCCGGCGTCGCTGGTCGCCATGATCCGCGCGTCGAAGCTGGAGCTGCAGGGGGAGCGGATCCTGCTCGACGGACGCGACGTGGCGCGCGAGATTCGCGGCGACGAGGTGACGCAGAACGCGGAATGGCTGGCCGACCCTCCGGAGGTGCGCGCGGAGCTCGTGCGGCTCCAGCAGCAGTTCGGGCGCGACGGCGGGCTCGTGACCGAGGGGCGTGACCAGGGGACGGTCGTGTTCCCGGATGCGCAGTTCAAGTTCTACCTCGACGCTTCGGTGGACGTGCGGGCGGGCCGCCGGCACGGAGAAGCGGGCGGCGACTTCGAGGCGGTCCGGCGCCTGATCGCGGAACGGGACGAGCGCGACCGCGGACGTCCGGTCGGCGCGCTCAAAGTGCCGGACGGCGCGGTTCGGATCGACACGTCGGACATGACGGTCGAGCAGGTGGTAGCCCGGTTGGTGGCCGCCGTCGAGTCGAGTTGCTGACATCCCCCCACCTTCTCTTGTGGATTCTGCGACAGGTTTCCCCTACAATCCCCGCTCCCACATGCGCTGGTGGTGGGCCGCTACACGGAACACTGCCCGAATCGTCGCAACCGTCGCGTGGCGCTTGAAGGGCCACGGGGCGCGGAACGTGCCGGCGACGGGCGGGGTACTGCTGGCGAGCAACCATCAGAGCTACGTGGATCCGCCTGCTGTCGCCTGTTGCCTGGATCGGGAGATCCACTTCATGGCCAGGAGGACGCTCTTTGAGATACCGGTCCTCGGGCCGCTAATCGTCGCCTTGAATTCGTTTCCAATCGATCGGGACAGCGGCGACGTGAAGGGGGTGAAAACCGCTATCGAGCGCCTGAGGGCAGGGGCAGCTCTCCTGATGTTTCCGGAGGGTACCCGGACGCGGGACGGTCGCATCGGCCGCATGAAGGCCGGTATCCGCCTTGTGGCGGAGCGCGCCGCCGTCCCCATTGTCCCAGTCCTCATTGAAGGTGCGTTTCGCGTGTGGCCCAAGGGGCGGCTGTTGCCGCTTCCGTGGGGGCGCATCGACGTCGTGTTCGGCCCGCCGTCGGATCCATCAACCCTGTCGGGTGACCGGCTCCGCGTTGCGGTCGAGGGACTGAAGAAGGAACTCAGCCGGATCAGGGAGAAAGAAAAGCATGTCCAACAGGAAACTCGTGCGTGACCTGGGCATCTCGGACGACGATGCCGAGAAGAAGGCCCTGGAGTCGCTCGCCGCGTTCCCGCAGGAGACCGTCGTCAAGCGGTACGAGGACTCCGTCAAGAACTTCACCAGCGACACCATCATCAAGGGCAAGGTCCTCAACGCCGTCGGCGACGACGTCCTCGTCGACATCGGCTACAAGTCCGAGGGGGCCGTCCCGCGCAGCGACTTCATCTTCTCCGAGCAGATCAAGGCGGGCGAGGAGATCGAGGTCTTCCTCGAGACCATCGAGGACGAGGAAGGCATGATCGTGCTCTCGAAGCAGAAGGCGGACAAGATCCGCGGCTGGGAGCGCATCATCACCAGCAACAAGGAGGGCGACGTCATCAGCGGCCGCGTCATCCGGAAGATCAAGGGCGGCCTGCTCGTGGACGTGGGCGTGCCGGTCTTCCTGCCCGCATCGCAGGTCGACGTCCGGCGCGTCGAGGACATCGGCGAGCTCCTCGGCAAGACGGTGGAATGCAAGATCCTCAAGATCGACGAGAAGCGGATGAACATCATCGTCTCGCGCCGGCGGCTGCTCGAGGAGCAGCGCGCGGAGCAGAAGACGAAGCTCCTGCAGGAGCTCAAGGAGGGGGATCTCCGCGACGGCGTCGTCAAGAACATCGCGGACTTCGGCGCGTTCGTCGACCTCGGCGGCATCGACGGCCTCCTGCACATCACCGACCTCTCGTGGGGCCGCGTGAACCACCCGACCGAAGTCGTGAAGATCGACCAGCGGATCAAGGTCAAGATCCTGAAGGTCGACCAGACCAGCGAGCGCATCGCGCTCGGGTACAAGCAGCTCCAGCCCAATCCCTGGGAGGGCGTGGCGGCGCGCTTCCAGGTCGGCATGCGCGTCAAGGGCAAGGTCGTCAACCTCATGCCGTACGGCGCGTTCGTGGAGATCGAGGCGGGGGTGGAAGGACTGGTGCACATCAGCGAGATGTCGTGGACGAAGCGCATCAACCACCCGAGCGAGGTCCTCACCGTCGGCAACGACGTCGAAGTGCAGGTGCTCGCGGTCGACATCGAAAAGCAGGAGCTGTCCCTCGGCCTCAAGCAGACGGAGGCCAACCCGTGGGACCAGGTCGAGGACAAGTACAAGGTGTACCAGCGCGTCCAGGGCCGCGTGCGCAACACGACGACGTACGGCGCGTTCGTGGAGCTCGAGGACGGCATCGACGGGCTGCTGCACATCAACGACATGTCGTGGACCAAGAAGGTCGTCCATCCGAACGAGGTCGTGAAAAAGGCCGAGGTGGTCGAGGTCGTCATCCTGTCGGTCGACAAGGACAAGAAGCGCATCGCGCTGGGCCTCAAGCAGCTGACGCCCAACCCCTGGGAGACCTCGATCCCGGAGAAGTACAAGATCGGCAATTCCGTGCGCGGCAAGATCTCGAAGCTCGTCAGCTTCGGCGCGTTCGTCGAGCTGGAGAAGGACCTCGAGGGCCTGCTCCACATCTCCAAGGTCGACAAGGAGACGGAGCAGCAGGGGCTGAACGGCGGCGACGTCGTGGAGGTGAAGGTCGTCAAGCTGGAGCCGAACGAGGGCAAGATCGGCCTCTCGCTGGTGCGCGTCGTGGAGCGCGCCAAGCCGAAGGAGCCGCCGAAGCCGCCCGCTGCGCCCGCCGCTCCCGCCGCTCCCGCTGCGCCTGCTCCGTAGGTTCGATCGATAATCATCTGGGGGGGCACGGAGGCGGTCCTCCGTGCCCCTCGATCACCATGTGCGGCATCATCGGCTATGTCGGCGGCCGGGAGGCGCTGCCCATCCTGCTGGGCGGGCTGCGGCTGCTGGAGTACCGCGGGTACGACTCCGCGGGCGTCGTCGTGTACGACGGCGCGCGGTTCCGGTTCGAGAAAGCCCCGGGCAAGCTGAAGGTGCTCGAGGCGCGCCTCAAGAAGCGACCCCTGGAGGGCACCCTCGGCATCGGCCACACGCGCTGGGCCACGCACGGCGGCGTGACGGAGGCCAACGCCCACCCGCACGTCTCGTGCGACGGGCGCGTCGCCATCGTCCACAACGGCATCATCGAGAACTACGCCGAGCTGAAGAGGGGGCTCCGCAAGCACCGGTTCCGCTCGGAGACCGACACCGAGATCGTGGCGCACCTCGTCGAGGAAAAGTACGACGGCGATCCGCTCGCGGCGGTGCTGACGGCGGTGCGGGAGCTGCGGGGGGCGTACGCGCTCGTCATCGCCTTCGCCGACCGGCCCGACCGGCTCTACGGCGCGCGCCTGAACGCGCCGCTCGTCGTCGGCCTCGATTCGACCGAGAGCTTCCTGGCGTCCGACCTGCACGCGCTGCTGCCGCACACGCGCCGCGTGGCGCCGGTGGAGGAGGGACGCGTCGTCGAGGTGGCGCGGACGGGCGTCCGCGCGTACGACCTGGCCGGCGTCGAGCAGCCGCTCAAGCCCATGAATGTCGAGTGGTCGCCCGAAGTTGCGGAGAAGCAGGGGCACGCCCACTTCATGCTCAAGGAGATCTGCGAGCAGGCCGACACGACCGCGCAGGAGCTGCAGGGGCGCGTAGACCTGGCGCGCGGGCACGTGGACTTCGAGGACCTCGGCCTGGCGCCGGCGGCCTTCCGCCGCTTCCGGCGGGTGGTCATCGCGGCCTGCGGCACGTCGTGGCACGCGGGGCTCGTCGTGAAGTACGCGCTCGAGGAGTTTGCGAAGCTGCCCGTGGACTGCGGACTGGCGAGCGAGCTGCGCTACGGCGACTATCCGTACGACCGGAACACGCTCATGCTGGCCCTGTCGCAGTCGGGCGAGACGGCGGACACGCTGGCCGCGGCCCGGATGGCGCAGAGCGCGGGCGCAAAAGTGCTGGCGATCACGAACGTGCGGGGAAGTTCGATCGCGCGCGAGGCCGACGCCACGATCTACATGCGCGCGCGGCTGGAGGTGGGCGTCGCCGCCACGAAGACCTACACGTCGCAGATGGTGTGCGGGTTGCTCCTGGCGATGCAGCTCGGGCGCTGGCGCGGGACGCTGGCGCCGGCGCGCCTGCGGCGCCTGCTGGAGGCGGGCCTGCAGGTGCCGGGGGCGATCGAGGACGTCCTCGCGGACACGGCGGAGATCCGCCGGGTCGCCGCTCGATTCAAGCTGGGCTACGACTTCATGTTCATCGGGCGCCGCTACAACCTCGCAACCGCCTACGAAGGCGCGCTCAAGATGAAGGAGATCTCGTACCTGCACGCGGAGGGCTACGGCGCGGGCGAGATGAAGCACGGGCCGCTCGCCCTGGTCGACGACCGGCTGACGACCCTGGCGATCGCGCCGCAGGGGCGCGTCTACGACAAGATGGTGTCCAACATCCGGCAGATCGCGAGCCGCAAAGGGCACATCGTCGGGGTGGGCACCCGGGGCGATGCGCTCCTTCCGACGCTGTCGGACCACGTCCTCTGGATCCCCGCCGTGGAGGAGGTCTGGTCGCCGGTGGTGGCAGTGGTTCCCCTGCAGCTTCTCGCGTATCATACGGCGGTCGCGCTGGGTCGGGACGTGGACCAGCCCCGCAATCTCGCCAAGAGCGTAACGGTGGAGTGATCCGGCCTCTCGAAGCGTCACGATAATGATGAAGCCTGTCGCGCTGATCCTCGCGCTGGCCGCGTTCGCGGCGGCTCCGCAGGACAAGCAGGACGACAAGACGGAGCGCATCCGCCGGGCCATCGAGTACTTCGCCGATCCGGATCCGCAGGTGCGCGAGCTGGGGCGCAAGGAGCTGGTCGCGCTGGGTGCCGACGCGGTGCCCTACCTCGAGAAGCTCCTGGAGCTGCGCAACGCGCTGGACATCCACAAGCTCCTGAAGGAGGTCGACCGGCGCGCGGGCATCGACGGCCGGTGGGCCGAACTGCCGATCGAGGAGGAGCTGCCCAAGGAGCCGGCGAAGGTCGACCGGACGGAAACCGACCGCTACGTGAAGGCGAAGCTCCGGGACGCCCATGCGGCGGCCAAGCGCGGCAACTACCAGCGCGGATACGACATCACGAACGCGCTCCTGATCCTCGAGCCTCAGTCGATGTACGTCGAGGACATCCGCAAGGTCCGCAAGTACTGCGACAACTGGATCACGCAGACCTCGCTCGTGCGCTCGCGCCTCATGCCGGCGGCGCCGGGCGGAGCGGTGGGCGGCCGCCACGAGTTCACGTTGCGCATGGAGAACGTCTTCAAGCAGGCGGTGAGGATCCTCTACGATCCGGGCACGCCGGAGAAGCCGTCCAGGCCGGTCGTCGTGGTCGAGATCACCTGCCGGAAGCTGGACGTGCATGGCGGCGAGACGATCGCCATGCGGTCGGTGGAGGTGCACGTCGAGCACGAGATCCCGATCGCGATGGGCGCGCAGTGGGAGCATGTCTTCAGCATCGAGGTGGACGACTTCCCGGCGGACACCGAGGACGTGCGGATCTACACGATCGGCGCGTGGACCCAGCCGATGAAGCTCGACTACGGCATCGGGACGGTGACCAAGCGCCTCCTGTTCGAGCCGGCCGTATTCAAGGCGGTCCCGCAGAAGCACGACCACCTGCTGGAGAACCCGCTCAAGTCGCTCGAGTTGACGCTGGCCGCAGGCACCGTCAACGAGGCCTTCATCGCCGCCATGCTGATCAGCGAGGAGCAGAAGCCACTCGCCGTCGAGCTGCTCGTCAAGGAGCTGGAGAGGGCCGAGAAGGCGGAAGGCCGCGTCGTCCTCGCGCAGATCCTGACGACGTTGACGGGGCACCAGCTCGGGCTCGACGTGAAGCGCTGGCGCGCCTACGCGGAGACGCTGAAGCCCCGGAAAGAGCAGCCCAAGAAGTAGATCCCGGATCCCGGATTCCGGACTCCAGCGGACGGCTCTACTTCGCCGCGATCGCCTCGATCTCGATGCGCGCGCCTTTGGGCAGGGCGGCCACCTGGACGGTGGCACGGGCGGGTGGGGCGGAGGGGAAATAGCCGGCGTAGACCTCATTCATGGCGCCGAATTCGGCCAGGTCGACCATGTAGACCGTGGTCTTCACGACGTTGCGGAGCGACAGGCCGGCGGCCGACAGGACGGCCTCGATGTTCTTGAGCGCCTGATGGGTCTGGGCGCGGATGTCGCCGGCGTCCGGGGCGATCTGCCCCGAGACGAGCACGAAGCCGCCGGCTTCCACCGCCTGCGAGTAGGGCCCGATGGCTTTGGGGGCACGATCGGTCGCGATCGCGCGCCGGGGAGACGAGCAGGCCGCCAGGGACAGCATCAACAGTGCGGCGGCAGGGATCTTCATGGGGGCTCCTGCAGGAGGAGGTCGCGCATCTCGGCCTCCACATCCTCCGTGCAGCGCGACGAGTCGGTGACCAGCTCGCGGATGATGCGCTTGAGCGTCTGCCGCATCAGGTACAGGTGGTTCTGGAGCTGGAACTCGGTGATGCCGACCTTCTTCGCCACGTCGCGGTACGACGGGGGCGCGGTCGCGTCGGCGTCAAGGTAGTAGAGCCGGAAGGCCTTGTGGGCCTCCTGATGCCTGTCTCTTTTCGCCTCCGCCTCGAGGCGTCGATACGCCTCCTCCATGATCGCGCGCGACCACTCGCGATCGAACGTCTGATCGGGGGTGAGCCCCCGCGCGGGAGCGAGCGGCTCTTCGATGTCGAGCGAGAGCGCTTTCTGTCCGCCGCCCCTCTTGATGCGTCCCGCCGCCCGCTTCTCGACCAGCAGGAAGTGCTTCAGCACGGCCTTGAGGAAGACGCGGAACGAGCCGCGCTGGGGGTCGGCGTGGCGGAAGACGTCGCGCTCCAGGAGCTGCACGAAGAAGGCCTGTGTCAGGTCCTTGCTCTCCTCGTGCGTCTTGTTCCATTGCAGGCGGATGTACCAGTAGACCGGACGCCAGTAGAGGCGCGCGAGGCGGTTGACGCGGTCGACGTACTCGGGAGAGGACGGGTCGCGGGCGGCGAGGATGCCGCTCCAGTTCGTCTCGGGAAAGGGCGTGGGACCCGCGCCCTCGGTGGGGTGATGCTTGCCGCTCATGAAGCCGCATTCTACTTCGCGAATCCGCCAATGCCACAGACGGAAACGTCTCATGGAAGGCGGGAACGGTGAAGCGGGTCGGCAGCCGGGTTGGAAGCCCTTCTCCCGGCTGCCGGCCATACCCCCCCTCCGGTCTCTACGCCGTCCCCAGAGCCAGCTTGCCGTGCCCGGCCGGCCGCCGTAGAATGCGGTTCCATGGGTCCATCCGCCCGCGAACAGCTGATCGCCGCCCGTCGCGGTTCTGTCGCCGTCCACACGCCGCAGGAGCTGGAGAAAAAGTTCGCCCGTGCGATCGAGACGGGCAAGCCGCTGCGGATCAAGCTGGGAGTCGATCCCACGTCGCCCGACATCCACGTCGGGCATACCGTAGTGCTGCAAAAGCTCCGGCAGTTCCAGGACCTGGGCCACCAGGCGGTCCTGATCATCGGGGACTTCACGTCGCTGGTGGGCGACCCGAGCGGCCGCAAGAAGACCCGCCCGCAGCTCACTCCTCAGGAGGTGGAGGCGAACGCGAAGACGTACCAGGATCAGGTGGCGAAGATCCTCGACATGAAGCGCGTCGAGGTGGTGCGCAACAGCGCGTGGTTGAAGCCTCTGACTTTCCACCGGCTCCTGGAGCTGTCGTCGAAGCTGACGGTCGCACGCCTGCTGGAGCGCGACGACTTCGCCAAGCGCCACAAGGGGCAGGTGCCGATCTTCCTCCACGAGTTCCTCTACATCGTGATGCAGGCGTACGACTCGGTTGAGGTCCAGGCCGACGTGGAGCTCGGCGGCACCGACCAGACGTTCAATCTGCTGGCGGGGCGCGACCTCATGCGGGACATGGGCCTCGAGCCGCAGATCGCGCTCACGATGCCCATCCTGCCGGGCCTCGACGGCAAGGAGAAGATGTCCAAGAGCCTCGGCAACCACATCGGGGTGACCGATGACGCGTACGGCATGTACGGCAAGGTGATGTCGCTGCCGGACGGCGCGATGAAGGACTTCTTCACGCTGCTCACGCAGGTGCCCGAGGACGAGATCGCCCGCTACTGCGACCCCGGGAAGACGCACCCGAAGTCGGCCAAGGATGTGCTGGCGCGGAAGATCACGGCAGGCTACCACGGCGGAAAGAGCGCCGACGAGGCGGCGGCGCGGTTCGACCTCGAGCACCGCCAGAACAAGGCGCCGGACGACGTCCCGGAACTGAGGGTCGACGGGGCCATGAAGACGGTCGTGGATCTCGTGATGGAGACGAAGATCCCGACGTCGAGGAGCGAGGCGAAGCGGCTCGCGGAGCAGGGGGGCGTGGAGCTCGACGGGAAGAAGGTCACCGACCCGAAGGCCGCGCTCGCGCTGAAGGGGGGCGAACTGCTGAAGGTCGGCAAGAAGAACAGGTACTTCCGCGTTACGTTGAAGTAGAGCAGCGTCCTTCGCCGTCCCTGACGGGCGGGAGGGTTGGAAAGGCTTCGAAGGGCAAGCGTGGCGAACGAGCAGGCGGACCGGGACTTCGGCAGCGCGCTCGTCGAGCTGGAGATCCTCCTCCTCGACCGCGTGCGCGAGGGGATGCGCCAGCAGCGCAAGGCCGGGGCCGAGGCGAAGTCGCTGGAGCAGACCCTCGTCGACATGAGCTACATCACGGCGGAACAGGCCGCGCAGGTGCGCGCTCATGTGGCGAAGAAGAGCCCGGCGCCGACGCCCGCCGAGCCGAAGCCCAAACCGAAGCAGGAGTCGAAGCCCCCGCCGAAGCCCGAACCGAAGCCGGCCGCGGTAGAGGTGACGCTGGACGATTCGAAGAGCCGCCCGGGACTGCAGAACCTGCCCGGCTACGAGATCCTGCGCAAGATCGGAGCGGGCGGGCGCGGGAGCGTCTTCCTCGCGCGGCAGCTCTCTTTCGACCGGCAGGTGGCGATCAAGATCCTGACGCCGCGGCTGTCGGGCGATCCGGTGTACGTCGCGCAGTTCCAGAAGGAGGCGCGGACCGCGGCGAAGCTCAACCATCCGAACATCATCACGGCGTTCGACGTGGGCGAGCACCAGGGCATCCACTACTTCGTCACGGAGTACGTGGACGGGCCGACGGCCCGGCAGATGCTCGACGAGAAGGGGAAGCTCGACGAGAAGACGGTCGTCCACATCGCGCTGCAGGTGGCGAAGGCGCTCGAGGTGGCGCACCGCGCGGGCATCGTGCATCGCGACGTGAAGCCCGAGAACATCATGGTCACGCGCGACGGGATGGTGAAGCTGTGCGACCTCGGGCTGGCCCGCGAGGCGGGCGGGGGAGGCGCCGGCGAGAAGAGGGCGGCCGGCACGCCGCGCTACATGGCGCCGGAGCAGGCGCGCGGGGAGGCGAACCTCGACGCGCGGAGCGACATCTACTCGCTGGGCGCCACGATGTACCACCTCGTGACGGGCGAGCCGCCGTTCCGGGCGGAGACGCACGAGCAGCTGATGGCGAAACACGTGGCGGAGCCGCTCGTGCCGCCGCGCGTGGTGCGGCCGGACGTGAGCGAGCGGCTCAACAACCTCATCGTGAAGATGATGCTCAAGGACCGCTCGGACCGGTACCAGGCGCCCTGGGAGCTGGTCGCGGCGCTGCAGTCGATCGCGGACGCGCAGAAGCGCGGCCTGCCGGCCCTTCCGCCGCTCCCGCCGATGGCGGCGCGCGCTCCGGTCGCCCGGCGCGTGGAGCCGGAGCCGGCGTCGCGCGGCGGCCTGCTCTTCGCGGTCGCCGCAGTCGCCGTCGTCTGCGTCGGGCTCTTCCTGATGCGCGACCGCCTGATGGCGCTGTTCGCGAAGCCGGCGGGCGGAGGCCCGCCGCCGCGGCCCGACGCGTTCCAGACGGCCGACGACGCCGCGAAGCGGGACTTCGACGCCATCGTCTTCTCAGCCACCCACGACCAGGGGTTCGAGGCGATCGGCGAGGTCCTGGGGCGGTTCGACGCATTCAAGGAGCGGCACCGGGGAACCGCCTGGGAGGGATACGCGCTGGAGGAGCGCGCGAAGTACGTCGAGGCGGCGGACAAGCCGGCCCAGGCGGCGCTCGAGGCGATCCGCCGGAAGGACGCGCCGCTGCGCGGGGCGGAGAAATGGCGCGACGTGCTCAGGCTCTACGCGGAGTTCCCGCCCCGGTTCCTCGACACGACGCCGTCGGGCGAGGAGTGCAGGCAGGAGACCGCGCGGATCACGCAGCGGGCGACGGAGAAGCTGGCGGCCGACAAGGCGCAGGTCTCGTCGCTGACGCAGTCGCGCAAGTACGCGGATGCGCTGGCCCTGGTCACCCGCATGGAGGGCTACGCGCTCGATTCGGCGCTGGCCGACCTCCGGCGCCAGAAGGCGGAGCTCCAGAAATGGGCGGGTCAGACGTCGTCGGCGGCGGCGCAGGCGGTCGGCGACAAGTACCTCACCATGGAGGTGGGCTGGCGCGAATACCTGGCGCGCCGCGACTTCCGGCTGGCGATCCTCTCGATCGCGCGGTTCCTGGTGGCGGAGAAATGGCCGCAGGACCAGAGGCCTCACATCCAGGTATCCAGCGTGGACTATGCCGCCCTTCTGTCGACGCTCGAGTCGGCGGAGGAGACGCTGACCCGGCAGTCGGACGCCGAGCGGGCGTGCATGCTCTGGCAGGCGGCATCGGCGATCTGCGAGGAGGCGGCGGGCGATCCGGCGTCGCCGGCGGATCTCAACACGGCGCGGCGCGCGCTGCTGGACCTGCGCAACGCGATCGCGCTGGAGCTGCTGCGGCACCAGGTGGTGGCGGGGCTCGACCGCCTGATCCGCGGGAGGGAGAAGATCGGAGTGGAGACGTACGGGGGCGACCGGGGGACCTTCGAAGTGCGCGAAGCGAAGATCGTCTTCGCGATGGAGGGCAAGCCGCCGCTCGGCGTGGACCCCGTGCGCGACCTGCAGGAGCCGGACCTCGTGGCGATCGCGGCGCGGTCGCTCGACGCCGAGCCGGCGACGTCCGCGAAGATCGCGCTGGAGAACCCGAAATTCCAGCTCCGCGTCGGCCTGCTCTACTACTACTCGCGGTCGGGCACGGCGTACGCGGGACGCGCGCACGAGGCGTTCCTGCGCGCGTCGGAGCGAGGGGCGCGCGGGGCGCGCGTCTACGTCGCGGACCTGCTGGAGGTGATGCGCAAGCAGGAGGAGCAGCATCTGGCGGCGCGCTTCGAGCAGGCGACCGCGCTTTTCGGGGCGAGGGAATACGCGCGGGCGCGGTCGCTCTGCGAGGAGCTGCTGCGGAGCAACGCGACGTGGGTGGCGCAGAGGAGGCCCGAAATCCAGCGGATGCTGTCCGAGATCGAGCGTGCGGCGGAGGGGGAAAAGCGGCTGGCCGAGATGTTCCGCGGCCGGGTCGAGCCCGTCGGCGGCGGGAAGGTCAAGGTGCGGTACGACTTCGAGGCGGAGGCGCAGGGGGAGGCATTCGAGGTCATCGCGCTGCCGAGCCGGGGGAAGTGGACGGTCGCGCGCGGGGCGTTCGAGTCGTCGAAGCTGGCGTCGGCGGCGCGGTGGCGGCACCGGATCACGGGGGACGTCGAGGTCGAGTACCTGCTCTCGCCGCAGGAGGAGCCGCAGAACATCGCGACGACGCTGTACTACAACGCGGGGCAGAGCAAGCACTACTCGGTGTCGCTCGCCTTCGATCTCGTGTCGGGCGCGGCCGACCCGAAGAACCAGCTCGAGGACAAGATGTCGTTCCCGCGGTTCTGCGTGCTCAAGCATCCCGTGGCCTTCGATCCCGCGCGGGCGCAGGCCCGGGGGGAGTGGGACAAGCTGCGGGAGCGGCTGGTGGGGACGCCGCGGGGGCCGGACGTGAAGCCGGTCGCGGGCGCGGCGTACCGCGTGCGGATCGCGAGGGCGGGCAAGGCGATCCGGGTGTTCGTCGACGAGAAGGCGGTGTGGGAGGGGGAGGACGCCGACTACTGGGACGGCTTCCTGCTTTTCTACTCCGACTCGCGGGTGCGGATCGACAGCCTGGCGATCACGTTCAAGCCCGAGTAGGAGCGAATCTCGAATCTCGAATTGCGAAATCTCGGGAGAGGCACCGTCGACGGCGCGATTCCGAGATTCGAGATTCGTGATTCGAGATTCGGCCCTACTCCAAGGGGGGTTTCCCCGCCTTGACGTAGGCGCTCCACCACAGGGAGGCGGCCCACGTCGCGGCCTTCGCGAGTCGCTGCTCCGCCAGGACGTGCAGCTTCTCGTACATCTCCTTGTAGTAGGCCTCGCTGCGCTTCTTCGGGAACTTGCCGTCGGGGCCGCGCTTGAGGAGCGGCTCCTTCGCGGTGGCTTCGGTGTCCGCCTTGATGACCGCGGCGGCGTGCGAGAGGCTGTCGAGGGCGATCTCGAATGTCGCCTCGAACGGATCGGCGATCTCCTTCGCTTCGCCGAGGAGCGGGACGACCGCCTTCTCGAAGTCGTACGCGTCGATCATGTCGCTCTCGAAGCGCGCGTGCACGCCGTCGTTGCCGGTGAGCTGGCCGTCGTAGTTGGCGGTGGCGTGGAGGGGGACGTGCGCATCGCCCGCGTAGTGGCCGATCCAGGCGGAGAGCTCGACGATCTTCGGGAAGTCCTTCGCCTTCCACGCGTCGACAAGCTGGCCGAAGACCTCCTTCACGCGCCAGGGGAGGAGGCCGGAGCGCAGGAAGGGGTCGAGGCCGTGCTTCTTCACGCCCTCCTCGATCGAGCGCGGGTAGTTCGTGGGGTCGCCGAACTGGTCGAGGTCGATGAAGTGGTAGACGTCCTCGCAGCCGATGGCGCGCTTCGCATGGTCGGCGTCCATCGCCTTCGCCGCGATGGCCTTCTCGTGCTTCTTGTAGAACTCCCGCAACTCCGCGGGGACGGCCCGGCAGGCGAGCTTGTTGACCATCTCGTGCCCCTTCTTGCCCCAGCCGAGCGCGGGCGTGCAGAGGAGCAGGAAGAGGAGGAGCCGGGCCGCGTGCTTCATGTGCTGCGAGTCTACCGCGGCCTGCCATGCGGTGCAATGGCCTGGATCCTGACGGATACCGGCTCCCGGATCCCGGAGGCCGGTGCCACGCGCTTCGCGCGACGTCCCGATCAAGCCGGGGCCTGAGTCGCGGCGGCGTCCGGGATGTAGCGCACGTCTTCGCCCTCCGTGGAGGCGACCGCAGCGGCGGCGACGCCGTCGCCGACGACGTTGACGACGGTGCGGAGCATGTCGAGGGGGCGGTCGACGGCCCAGATGAGGGCGATGCCCTCGAGCGGGATGCCGAGCGGCTCGAGGATGAGGACGAGCATCGCGATGCCGGCGCTCGGGACGGGCGCGGTGCCGATCGCGGCGAGCATGGCGGTCAGGATGATCGTGAGCTGGGCGCCGACGCCCAGGTCGATGGAGTAGAGCTGGGCGATGAAGACGGCGGCGACCGACTGCAGGATCGCGGTGCCGTCCATGTTGACGGTCGTGCCGATCGGCAGGACGAAGCTGGTGACGCTCGTCGAGACATTCAGGCGCTTGTTGACGCATTCCATGTTGACCGGCAGGGAGGCGGCGCTCGAAGAGGTGCTGAAGGCGGTGAGGAGGGCGGGCTGACACGCGCGGATGAAGTCGACGAAGCGCAGGCGCGTCAGGAGTTTGATGACGGCGCCGTACACGACGAAGAACTGGATCAGGAGCCCGAGGACGACGACCAGGCAGTAAACCGCCAGCGCCTTGAAGAGCGACGGGCCGATCTGGGCGGCCGCCAGTCCGATGAGGCAGAAGACGCCGACGGGCGCGGTCCACATGACCAGCTGCACCATGCGGATCATCACTTCGTTGATCGAGTCGAACGTGAGATAGAGGTGGTCGCGGCGCTTGGGGTCGAGCATCGCCGCGGTGAGCCCGAAAAGGAGCGCGAAGAAAATGACCGGCAGCATCTGTCCCCTGGAGATCGCGTCGACGACGTTGGTGGGCACCAGGCTCTTCGTGAAGGACCAGAACGTGACCTTGTTCTTCTTCGCCTTGTCGCCCTGCAGCTCGGACGTGATCTCCTTCTGCCTGGCCTCGTACTTCTTCGCGATCTCGTCGCGCTTCTCGGACGGCACGGCCTTGCCCGGCTTCAGCGCGTTGACCAGCGCGATCGCGACGACGCACGCGAGCGCGGCGGTGATCAGGTAGAGAACGAGCGTCTTGACGGCGACGCGGCCGAGGCGGCGGAGGTCCCCGATCGACATCATGCCGCAGATGAGCGAGAAGACGACGAGCGGCATGATGACCATGAGGATCATGGCCTTGAAGAGGTCGCCGCCGAGCTTGAGCGTCTCCTCGAGCCAGCGGGTGCCGCCCGCGGTCGCGCACGTGTCGAGCAGCGCCGTCGCGTTGGCGATCCAGCCGAAGACGAGTCCGACGGCGAGCGACACGAGGATGATGTTGGGAAGCGTGAGGAAGCGTCTCACGCGCGCGATTGTATAATGCGCCACCTCCTATGGACAGGCTGCCCGTCGTGGCGATCGTCGGGCGCCAGAACGTGGGGAAGTCGTCGCTTCTCAACGCGCTGGCGCGCCGGCGGCTCTCGATCGTCGATCCCGCGCCCGGCGTGACGCGCGACCGCGTGAGCGCCATCGTCTCGCACGGCGGCGCGGCGCTGGAGCTGGTCGACACGGCGGGCATCGGGCTCTCGACGCAGGACCGCTTCCACGCGCCGGTCGAGCGGCAGATCGGCTACGCGATCGAGAAGGCGGACCTCGTCATGCTCGTGGTCGACGTCCAGGAGGGGCTGATGGCGCTCGACCGCGAGGCGGCGGACCGGCTGCGGCGGGCGGACAGGCCGGTGCTGCTCGTGGCGAACAAGGCGGACACGCGCGCGTGGGCGGAGCGGGCGACGGAGTTCGGCGAGCTGGGGCTCGGGGATCCCATGCCGGTGAGCTGCGCGCACCGCCTCGGCGTCGGCGAGCTGATGGAGGCGGCCGTCGCGCGGCTTCCGGGGCTCGGGGCGCTGAAGGCGCAGCCCGTGCGCATCGCCATCGTCGGCAAGCGCAACGTCGGCAAGTCGACGCTCGTGAACGCGCTGGCCGGCGAGGAGCGCGTGATCGTCAGCGAGGTGCCGGGGACGACGCGCGACGCGGTCGACGTCCATCTGCGGCGCGAGGGCCGGAGCTGGATCCTCATCGACACGGCGGGGCTGCGCAAGAAGCAGAGGGTCGAGGACTCGATCGAGTTCTTCAGCCGCGCGCGGACGGAGGAGGCGATCGGGCGGGCGGACGCGGTGGCGATGATGATCGAGGTCACCGAGCGGGTGACGGAGGTCGACAAGCGGACGGCGCGGCTGATCGAGGACCGGAAGAAGCCGTGCCTGATCGTGCTGAACAAGTGGGATCTCGTGCCGAAGGGCGTGGCGCCCGGCGAATTCCGCACGTACCTCGACAAGACGCTGAAGCTGCTGTCGTACGCGCCGATCGTGATCGCGTCGGCGCTGAAGGGCGCGCGGGTGTGGGACGTGCTGAAGGTCGCGGACGAGCTGCACCGGCAGTCGAGCGTGAAGATCCCGACGGCGGACGTGAACCGCGTGGTGGAGCGGGCGCAGAAGGAGCGGTCGCCGGGGACGCGCGGCGGGGCGAAGCCGCCGAAGATCTACTACGCGACGCAGTCGCGGGCGAACCCGCCGACGTTCCAGGTGTTCGTGAACGACCCGCGGAGCTTCGCGCCGGAGTACGTCCGGTTCCTGGAGCGGAAGTTCCGCGAGTACCTGCCGTTTCACGAGGTCCCGATCCGCCTGGCCCTTCGGGCCAAGCGGAGGTAGCACGTCGCAGGCATCAGGTTTCAAGTCGTCGTACGTTGCGACGTCGCCGGTCGTCCCCTGGTCGGCAGTTTCCGGTCGGGCGGCCGACGCTATAATCGACCGCGTGCCGGAGAAGAGCGACCTCATCGTCGTGCAGATCGCGCTCGAATGGCGAGTCGTGGACCCGCAGGCGATCCAGGACGCCGCGCGCGCGGCCGAGGCGGAAGGGCTCGCGCTCGACGTGGTCCTGCGGCAGCGCGGACTCGTCGACGAGGCGACGTGGGGGCGGCTGGTGCGGGAGCGAGACGTGCGGCTCGGACTGAAGCCGCGGCTCGGGCGATACGAGGTGCAGGAGCAGATCGGCCAGGGCGCGATGGGGGTGGTGTACCGCGCCTGGGACACGGAGCTCTCGCGGCCGGTGGCGATCAAGCTGCTCCGCGATTCGGCGCGCACGGACCCGACGCTGGCGCAGCGGTTCCAGCGCGAGGCGCGCGCGGCTGCGGGGCTGTCGCACGCGAACGTCGTGACCGTGTACGACGCGGGCGACGCCGGCGGCCAGATGTTCATCGCGATGGAGCTCGTCGAGGGTCGTCCGCTCGACGATTTCCTCCGGCGCGAGCGCGACCCGCGGGCGCAGGCGGCGCTGATCGAGAAGGTGGCGAGGGCCGTCCATCACGCGCACGAGCAGGGAATCGTGCACCGCGACCTGAAGCCGGGCAACGTGCTCGTGACGCGCGCGGGCGAGCCGAAGGTCGCCGACTTCGGGCTGGCGCGGCCGGTGGCGCCCGGACCGGCGCTCACGGAGAGCGGACAGACGCTCGGGACGCCCGCGTACATGGCCCCCGAACAGGTGCTCGGCGGGCCGGTGTCGCCGAGGACCGACGTGTACGCGCTCGGCGTGATCCTCTACGAGGCGCTGACGGGGAGCACGCCGCACACGGGCCAGACCGCGATGGACTACTACCAGAAGGCCGTGTCCGAGGAGCCGGCGGCGCCGCGGTCGGTCAACCCGCGGCTCGACGCGGGCATCGAGACGATCGCGATGAAGGCGATCGAAAAGGAGCCGGAGCGGCGCTACGCGAGCGCGGCGGCGATGGCGGACGACCTCCGGCGGTGGCTGGCGGGGGAGCCGATCCTCGCGCGGCCGCTGTCGGCATTCGGGCGGCTCTGGAGGCGCGCGACGAAGCACCCGGCGCTGCTGGGGGCATGCGCCGCCATCGTGCTGGCCGCGGTACTGGGGGCCTGGCTCGTGCGCGATTCGATGCGGCGCGCGGACCGCGTGCGGCAGGTGATCGGCTGGGCGGAGGACGACGAGCGGGCCGGGAGGCCCGACAGCGCGCTGGCGCACTTCCGGGCGGTGCTGAACGTGGAGCCGGGCCATGCGGGGGCGGCTGAGGGGGCGGCGCGGATCGAGCGGCTGATCGCCGCGCGCGCGGAGGCGATCACGCTGCTCGAGAAGGGGAGGCCGGCGCTCGACGGCGCGGTGCGGTGCCTGTACGACCCGGAGGCGAGCTTCGAGGATCTCGTGCGGCGCGTGCGCGAAGGGCGGGCGCTCATCGAGAATGCGGTCTCGAAGGCCCCGGCGCTCGCGCTCGGGCACTACCTGCGGGGGCGTTCGTACGAGATCGAGGGGCGGCATGTCGAGGCGGAGGCGTGCCTGCGGAAGTCGATCGCGCTCGACCCCGGGTTCGGGCCGGCGCGGCACCAGCTGGCGAGGCTGCTCCTGCGGCGCGCGTACATGGCGAGCGGCGGGACGACGGATGCGGAGACGCTGCGCAACTTCAAGGCGGCGGCGCCGACGGTGGAGGAGGCGGCGCGGGAGCTGGACGCGGCGACGGCGGAGGGGAGCGGCTTCGACGACGATCTGCAGCGGGCGGTCGCGGCGGGGATGCTGGCGCTCTGCCGGCGGCAGCGGCGGGCGGTGATGCAGGCGGCGCGCGACGGGATCGCGCGCTTCGCGGGGCGGGACGGCGTCGAGGAGTTCCACTTCCTCGTCGGCGTGGCGGCGGAGACGGAGGCGGAGCGCCTGAAGGCGTTCGAGGAGGCGCTGCGCCTCCGGCCGAAGTACGCGCTCGCGCACTACGCGCGGGGCACGCTGCGGTCGGCGTCGAACGACCTGCCCGGGGCGCTGCGCGACTACGACGAGGCGCTGCGGCTGAGCCCGCACGACCCGTACATGCACTACAACCGCGGCGTGGCGCGGCAGGCGTCGGGCAACGCCGACGGCGCGATCGCCGACTACGACGCGGCGCTCGCCATCGATCCGGAGTACATCGACGCGCGCGCGAACCGCGCGTACGAGCGGCTGGTCAAGGGGGACCGGGACGGCGCGCTCGCGGACGCGGAGCACGTCGTCAAGACGCATCCGGACGATCCGCGCGGGTACCTGCACCGCGGGATCATGCGGCAGGAGACGGGCGACCTCGACGGCGCCGACGCGGACCTGACGGAGGCGATCCGCCGCGACCCGTCGTTCGGCGTCGCGTACGCGAACCGCGCGAACCTGCGCGACCATCGCGGCGATCCGCAGGGGGCGCTCGCGGACTACGGGGAGGCGATCCGGCTGGAGCCGAAGAACGCGCTCTACCACCGCAACCGCTCGCACACGCGCGAGGGGCTGGGCGACCTCGACGGCGCCATCGAGGACCTGACGGAGGCGATCGCGCTGGACGCGCGGTTTACGGCGGCGTGGGTCGACCGCAGCACGATGCGCTACCGCAAGAAGGACTACGACGGGTCGCTCGCGGACGCGGAGCGGGCGCTGGCGCTGAACTCGCGGAGCCACCTGGCGTACCGGAACCGCGGGCTGGCGTGGCGTTCCAAGGGAGACCGGGCGCGCGCGATCGCCGACGTCACGAAGGCGCTGGAGCTGGCGCCGGCGGACTGGGAGGAGCGTGAGCGGCTGGCGGAAGTGCTGCGCGGCCTCAAACCCTGACCCGGGCGCAGCGAGGCCGCGAAATCCCAACTCCCAAATCCCGACTGCCGGACGCCGGCCCCATCCACCTCTGCGGTCTCGGCGATCTCTGCCTGAGGCTATGCCGTGACGACCCGGTTGCGGCCGGTGCGCTTCGCCTCGTAGAGCGCGGCGTCGGCGCGGCGGACGAGCGACTCCGGGGTGTCGGACGACGCCAGCTCGGCGGCGCCGATGCTCACCGTGCAGGCCATGGGGCGGCCGTCGTGCTTGAACGCTTCCGCCTCGACGGAGGCGCGGATCTGCT
>Ga0187892_10005008_pt1 | contig 21382 bp, 21 predicted proteins | sample MA1701073metaG_FD_139345 | JGI IMG/M metagenome (GOLD analysis project Ga0187892, IMG submission 139345) | Bio-ooze microbial communities from a basaltic lava cave in the Kipuka Kanohina Cave System on the Island of Hawaii, USA - MA170107-3 metaG ... | reverse complement strand
TTTCAAGAAAGGAACTCATGCGCTGGACGCCGCGATACCCGGCAAGCCACACGACGAAGACCGCGACCAGCAAGACGCCGCTGAGGAGTCCTAATTTTTCTCCAACGGAGATGTTGTTCAGCGGATTTCTCATCACGCGTGTCGCCTCTCTAAGATCGGAGGCATGGTGAGGGTTTTTCCCTCACCCGGTACGCCCCCCATTCCTATGGCATCGGGCGATGGAAGGAAAACCTTAGAGGTTGTCTGAGAAGTCTGACTCCCTCCTTTGGTAAAGGAGGGTTAGGGAGGATTTCGGGGGCGGTAGCGGCAAAAATCCCCCCACGCTTCGCGTTGCCCCCCTTTTTCAAAGGGGGGAAAGGACGACTCTGGCTACTTCTCAGACAGACTCTTAGTCCCACGATTCACTTCATCGAGGAGCGTCTTCGCTTCCTTTTTTATCTTCTTCGGCTTGCATTTCTTATGGCCTTGTGTCATAACCCCCCGCTAGTGAGATAGGCCAAACCCTCGGTGACGGGGGGGCGGAAAGCCGACGGGACTTATCCTCCTGGGGCGTCGCAGGCGGCAGGAGCGAGGTGGGGAGCCGGAGGCGGGGTCGTGTTCTTCTGTTGAGCAGTTTACCAGGGACTGAATAAGTTGGCCGGGTTGCCGGGTATGACCACCGTATTGGTCACGCTGGAACTCGGCCTTTTTGTTTGTGCGGATAGCCTGATGACAACCATGATGACACACCGGTTCCGAAGACCCCTGGTGCTGCTGGCGATGTTCCTGCTGATTGCCCTCCCCAGCTCTGCGGCAGTTTTACTGTTTTTGTTACCGGCTTGAACGGCCCCGCAGATCTACAGTTTGGCGGGCCAGGCAATGAGGATGATCTGTTTGTTGGGGAGGTTGATGGAGACACCGTGGCCAGGATCACACCGAATGGGACCGTTAGCACCTTCGCGACTGGTGTTAATTACCCGGATGGACTGGCATTCGATACCGTTGGGAATCTCTACGTTCTGAATCGGGGGACGAACGAGATTCTCCGAGTAGGTCCGACTGGGGGAGTAGCTACGGTATTTGTGTCTGGTCTGCCCGGACTGCCACTGGGGATCACCTTTGATTCCAACGGCAACCTGTTGGTAGGAGATTTTGACGGGGGAACCATCGCACAAGTCACCCCGGGCGGTGTCATGACGAATATCGGCAGTGGCTTTATGTCACCCGAGCATCTGCGCTTTGAGCCGGATGGCGTCAATTTATTCATCTCCGACTTTTCCGCGAATACGATCTATAAGGCAACGCCGATTACGGTCGTTGCTCCTGGAGGTCAGCCGTAGGTGTACTGCGGATGCAGCGGATTTTCCTCAAACGACGGGTGGTAATACGGCAAGCGCCTGTCCTGTAGAAAAGTGTTGTTGGAGCGTTTGACTTCGACTCAGAAAGCGCACTATACTCCGGGCATTGGTAGGGGAGAGGACGGCGTCCTGGAGGAGAGGCAATGCGAAAGGGGAAGCACAGCATGCCTCCAGCGGTTCATAATAAAGGTCCACCATCAGACTGATCACTGTTCTTGACAACCTATGGTGTTATTCGCTCTATTGTTCTGAATCCATTCTTGAAGGAGGGTTACAGTATGGAATTTCGTATCATCTCTGGCGATTCGCATTTTGTTGAGCCACCCAATATGTGGGCGGACCGCATGGACAAAAAGTTCCGTGATCGTGCTCCCCATACGGTGCGGAACATTGATGGCAAAGAAGGAGAATTCTTTGTCTGTGAGAATATCACCCCAGTGCCAGTGGCCGGATTCTTCGGCTCGGGGAAGAGTGCGGAAGAGCTGCCCCAACATACCAAGAAAGGCTTTGAGGTCGCACCGAAAAGCGTATGGGATCCAGCCGAACGACTGAAAGAGCAAGACCGCGATGGGGTTGTTGCCGAAGCGATGTACACCTCGATGGGTATGTTACTGTTCGGCCTGCAAGATGCAGAACTACGCGCGTCGGCTTTTACCGCGTTCAATGATTGGGCAGCAGACTATGTGAGCTACAACCCGAAACGACTGATCGGCCTTGGGGCGATTACACTCGAAGATATTCCGGCGGGTGTGGCAGAATTGAAACGTATTGCCAAGAACGGGTTGCGTGGCGCGTTGATTTGGGGTGCGCCACCTGAGGATCGCGCGTACAGCAGCCGTGACTACGATCCATTCTGGGCAGCCGCGCAGGACATGAACTTCCCGCTGTCGCTCCATATTCTGACCTCGCGTCGCGGGCATGGCATCGACTTCAGCAAGATTCTCCATTCCTACATGAGTCTCCCGCACGAGATCCAGATCACCCTGGCTGACATGGCGTATGGTGGCGTGTTTGAGCGTTTCCCGAAACTGAAAATTGTGTCGGCGGAGAACGATGTCTCCTGGCTGCCGCACTTCATGTACCGTCTCGATCATGGGTATGATCGCCTCCGCCACTTCGAGAATGTGCAACTGTCGAAGATGCCGAGCGAGTATATCAAAAGCAATGTATGGGCGACGTTCCAGTTCGAGGACACCTGGATTGATAACCAGAAGAGCCTCGATATGAATAAGATCATGTGGTCGTCCGACTATCCACATACCGATTCCCCCTGGCCACGCTCTAAGGAATATATCCACGAACATTTCGTTAGTGCCCCTGGAGAAGTGGTTGCCAAGGTTGTCGGTGGTAACGCCGCGGCGTTATACGGCATTAACTAGCTAGGGGTTGGGTTTTAGGGGTTCGGGATTGGGTTTCTCCCAATCCCTGCCTCTGTACTTTTCTCTTGTTTTTTGACCAACCCCCAAGCCCTAATCCCCAGTTCCCATCCTTCCCTCAGTTGACAGCGCATAGCTCCTGACGCAGGATTCTCTCAGAGTGATCGACCTGACCGTGTAGGAGAGAGAATTCCATGTCCACGATTGACCTGTTTAATCCCACCCCCGAACATACCTTGCTCCGGCAGATGATGCGCAGCTTCGCGCGTGAGCAAGTCGAACCCCAAGCCCTCGAACATGACCGCGAAGAGCGCTTCAATGTGCCGCTGTTTCGTCAACTTGGAGAGTTAGGTTTGCTGGGGATTACCGTTCCCAGTGAGTATGGGGGGGCTGGTATGGATGCTGTCGCGGCGGTGATCGTGCACGAAGAGCTGTCAGCGGTCGATCCCGGCTTCTGTTTAGCCTATCTCGCTCACTCTATGTTATTTGTCAATAATTTCTGCCGTAACGCAAATGATGACCAACGTCGTCGTTACCTCGACAAAGTCATCTCCGGGGCATGGGTCGGTGGGATGTGTATGACCGAACCCTCGGCTGGGACCGATGTGCTAGGGATGAAGACTCAAGCCGTTCGCCGTGGCGATTCGTACTACCTCAATGGACGGAAGATGTTTATCACCAACGGAGCACTTGATGATAAAACCCTGGGCGATCTTTTTCTCGTTTACGCTAAAACGGAGAAAGGCATTAGCTCCTTTGTGGTGGAGAACAGCTTTCCGGGATTTTCCTTGGGTCAGCGACTGCACGGGAAATCAGGAATGCGTGCGTCGATGACCGCGGAGTTGGTGTTTGAAGACTGCGCCGTGCCTGTGGCGAATCGACTGGGTGAGGAAGGGGAAAGTCTGATCCACATGATGCGCAACCTCGAAATCGAACGGGTCACGATTGGCGCCATGTCGACGGGGATTGCTGCACGTTGTGTGGAAGTGATGACGCGCTACGCGAATGAACGTACTGCTTATGGCCAGCCGATCAATAGTTTCGGCCAAATTCAACGCTACATTGGCGATTCGTATGCCCAGTATATGGCGGCGCGAACCTACCTCTATCATACTGCCGGGCGGATGAATCTCGATAAATCTGGCCAACGGATCGACTCTGATGGAGTGAAACTGGTGGCGACGACGATGGCCAAGCACGTCGCCGATAACGCCATGCAAGTCTTGGGTGGCTACGGATATTTCAGTGAATATGTCGTTGAACGGCTCTGGCGTGATGCCAAACTGCTCGAAATTGGCGGTGGAACGCTAGAGGCACACCAGAAGAATATCACCGAGGATCTGACCCGCAGAATGGGTTTGATCCGTTAGGAGTGACGATGACCCGTGACCTGTGGAACCGTTTCATGATTGGGTTGATGGGAGCAACGATTGTCGTCTGCGTGCAGAAGATCGTGACCTTACCGGAGGGTGCACAAGACCCACGGTACTGGATCGGGATCGGACTTGGGTCGTTGGTGATCATGCTCAAGATAAAAGAGATCAAACACGCTCAGGAGAAGGCAAAGAACCAGCAATGAGGCATTGCTTTCCTGGTTTTCTGCAACGGAGAAAAGAACGAGGCTTTACGCTCATCGAGCTCGTGCTGGTGCTGGTCATTATTGCTGTGGCGGCGGCTCTGGTCGGGCCAGCCATTACTGCCCGATTCACGATCGCCGATCCACGCCGTGTGATCGTGCAACTGCGCTCAGCAATGGAGTTAATGCGCGTGCGCGCTGTGCAAAACGGACGAGAAGAAGTTTTGGTTGTGGCTCCTCGGGTCAATACCTATTGGCATGAAGGAGGGGGCGAAACCGTGGAAGTAGCCGAGGAAAGCGGAGCGCTCTCAGCGCGGGGCCGGTTTGTACGCGAAGAAGGCCAGGTCGAGTTTCGTTTCTATCCAGACGGGACCAATTCCGGAGGAGAAGTATGGATCGAGAAGTCTCGTAGTGGTGGGGAAACCATCTATCGCTTGTTTCTTAATCCCCTGTTGGGGACGGTTACTATTTGGCGGGAAGATTGATCAGGACGCACAGGCAACGTATGCATCTCTTCGTACGTTTCGTTCTCCGAACTCCGAACTCCGAACTCCGAACTGCTCAGGGGTTTACGTTATTAGAGATTATGGTCGCGCTTGCCATCCTGGCCACCGGGATCGTGTCGGTGTTAGAGTTATTTGGAGGCAGCCTCCGCCTCAGCAGTAAATCGTCTCAGCGGACGCAAGCCGTGATCTACGCACAAAATGTGATGGATCGGATATTGGCAAAAGAGCGCCTGGAAGATGGAGCAGATTCCGGGGAGCTTCCCGGAGGGTACCAGTGGCAGGCGCGGGTCCAGGAAGTGCACCCTCCTGACGAGGATACGAAACGGTTACAACCGAACAGCCAGAATGCCACGGACCTTTTCCATCTCAAAGAAATCGAGGTTGGAGTGTTTTGGAGCGAAGGTCTCGGGCAGCAGTCCTATATTTTACGCTCCTTACGCACTCAACCAGAGCAACTCCAGCCGCAAGCACCATGAAGAGACTAGACACACCCGGATTTACGCTGCTCGAATTACTCATCAGCCTGACCATCATGAGTGGGATTATCCTGGTGGTGAACGCCGCGTTTACTCTCGGCCTTGACGCCGCCGACCGTGGGGAGGTCCGCGGGATTGAAAATCAGCGAGCGCGAGCGGCCTTGGCCCAAATCTCCCGACAACTCAAGTCGGCGTATCCACTGGCGCTGCAAACCGAGAAAGGGATTGCTGTCTATTTTACTGGCGACGCTGAGGGAGTGAGTTTTGTTGCAAGCACGGGTCGGCCAGAAGTCGGTGGGCTCGAAAAGGTCACCTATTTTCTTCGCGAGCATGAGGGGCGGCGCGGTCTGTGGATGCGCACTTCGGCTCCGACGCTGCCGACGGATTTACTCAATGAACGTGAAGGGCCGCTGCGGCAAGAAATCGAAGTTCTACCGGATGTCGAGAGTGTCACGTGGGAGTATCTGCGAATTACCCCGCCACTGAATAAGGAAGAGTGGGTGAAGAAGTGGAGCGGTCTTGATGAACAACAGCTCCCGGTCGTCATCCGCCTGTCCTGGCGTGCTTCTTTGGGACAACTGCCGTATGAGTGGTATATCGAAGCCCCGGTGGCGGTCCGTATTCCGCAGTCCGAACTGGCCTCTTCTGGACAAGTGGGGAGTAGAGCAGCACGTCGCAGAGCTCGCCGGGCGGCAGGAGGCGGAGAATAACTAACCGTGAATAACGCACGCGGTATCGTCCTGATTATCGTCCTTTGGGTGCTGATGATGCTGACGGTCCTTGCGGCGGAGGTCGCGCGTTCCGTGCGGATCGAGGGGCTGACGACGGATGTCTATCAACAAGAAGTCTCCACCTACTATCTGGCGACAGCCGGCGTGCATCGGGCGCTTTACACGATTCTCCGGGCACAGCAGCAAGGTCACTCCATGCTCAACCCCGGTGGAATGTTTGGGCAGCAGTTTGGTGCGTTTGGCGGCGGGCAGTCTGGCGGGCAGTCTGGACCAGAAGAGCAAAAACCGGTGGACGTCTGGGTGCGCGGCGACGGACAGTGGAAGAAAGAGGAGTTTGGTGAAGGCGGCTACTGGGTCCGCGTCATTGATGAAGGTGGAAAGCTGAATCTCAACCAGGTGGATGAAGTGACGCTGCGCCAGGTCCTCACCAATCTTAACTTTGATGTGAAATTTAGTCAGCTCCTGGTTGACACTATTCAAGACTGGCGCGATCAAGACTCACTCGTGCGGATGCATGGGGCAGAGAACGAGTACTACTTGTCGCTGCCGATTCCCTATCCAGCCAAGGATGGGTTTTTTCACCTCCCAGAAGAACTCATGTTGGTGCGTGGTGTCACGCCAGCTTTGTTCTATGGCCGTGAGGGACCGGCGTTGCGTGACCTGTTTACGGTCTACAGTAGCGGGGGTGGGGTCAACTTAGTTACCGCGAGCCCGTTGGTGTTACGGGCGGTTCTAGGGATGGATCAACAAGCAATAGATGAACTCGTACAGCGCCGGACTGAAGCGAGTGGGGCGAACCTTGCTGGGCTTTTTCCGGGAGGAGGCGCAGGAAACACAATTAATTTTGGCCTTCCGCAGGTCGTGACGATTGAAAGTATTGGCTATCGCAATGATGGCGGAGTGACACGACGCGTGGCTGCGGTGGTGCAACGCCTTGGCGTCAACAATTTTCGCTTTCTCCGCTGGCAAGACCGTATCGATAGTAGTGAGACGCCCGTGCAAACGGAAGGGTAATCAGTGTCTGTTTCTTAGTAAGCGTTCAGCGTTCAGCTTTCAGTAGTCAGCCAGACAAGAAAACACAGAAGATGTTGTCTAAGCTCTGACACGAATCAGCATCACTAGGATGCTTATCTATTTGTTTTTACTGAAAGCTGACGGCTGACCGCTTACGTATCTTATGTCCTGACCACTAGAGCGACTTGCACTCGGGTGCATCTCTGGTTGTTTTCTCGCCTCATGACTGGATTTGCACCAGATCTGAGGAGGAGACGGCTGGGCCACAGCAGCTATTGGTTTTGGTTTGTGCTTGTATGGTAGAGGCAGTCGTCGTCGGTTGACAACAAACTTCAGATGGTGCAGCCGCACGAGAATGCACTTCAGCGTCTGCTAAGAGGCTATACATCTCCCATCCCAGACCGTCGGCGTCATGGACCCAAAATTTATCGGCCACAGCGTAGCAGCAGGTGTTCCCTGGCTGCTCACGGACGTCAAGCCCTTGAGCTTTGGTGCGGTGAAGGGCAGAGTCAACCTGTTCTGTCTCCGGATAGCGAATGCCGAGGTGGAGCACCTTTCCTGGTTCACTTCCGGGATTCAGGGAAAGAATCACCGGAGGATCAGCGATTTCAAACTTCGCGTAATCCGGTTTCACTTTCGCGGGTTCAATGCCGAGGATTTTTTTGTAGTGTTCGATCGCCGCAGGCAGATCCTTGACCGCGAGCGCAACGTGAAATGTATTCTGGGCCATAGGTTTTCTCCTTTCGTATCAAAAAATGTTGATGAATAAAGGCAAAAAAAGAGCTATTCGCAGCACCGCGAGGCAGTGCGCACCCGTCGGCAACAGGTTTTCAGGCTGTTGACGAACTGACCGAGTTCATCGACTACGTCGGGATTCAGGCAATAGTAAACCCATCGTCCTTCTCGTCGATCCGTGAGGATGCCGGCGTCCTTGAGGATCTTGAGATGGAACGAGAGTCGTGACTGCCCGGTTTCCAGTACATCGGTAAGATCACACACGCACTGCTCGCCTGCACTGAGTCGATCGATAATCTGCAGGCGCGTTTCGTCGGACAATGCATGAAACCAGCGTGCCACTCGCGTGAGCGAAGCCTCTCGTTGGGGAAATAACTCTTTTGTTACCACTGCAACCATGTTATCTATATATCAATTTTTTTTGATATGTCAAGTAAGAAATATCCGCCTGGGGAAAATATGCGTCTTGGTAGGGGCGAAGCTCGTCTTCGTTGTGGAAGTCGCTACCCCCTTGCCGATTTCTTTTTTCCGCCCTTGCAGTGTGCTAAGGCAAAGCATACGTGGCGGCATACCCTCTTGGAACCATACTGAGCGGTAAGTATCGTCTGCTCTCCGTTTTAGGGGAAGGGACGATGGGGGTGGTGTATCGCGCCGAGCAGCTCGATGTGCGCGGACGGCCCTTGCGTGAAGTCGCGCTCAAAACCTTGCGCGACGAATTGTCGCACGATGAAAACTTTGCGCACCGGTTTTTAGACGAAATCCGAGTGGTTGCCCAACTGCGTGGTGCACATGTTATAACTTTCTACGATGTCAACACGGACGAAGGAGGACAACTGTACTACACGATGGAACTCGTTCGTGGGCAGACGCTCAAAGAGTTGGTGCAACGCCAAGGCAGCCTTGCAGTGCCGCGAGTCATCCGTGTGATCGGCCAGATTTGTGAAGCCCTCAGCGAAGCGCATAGCTTATCCCACCCGATCGTGCATCGAGATCTCAAGCCTGCCAACATTTTTCTCGAAGAACATCAAAAAGAAGAGTGGGTGAAAGTGGGAGATTTCGGTATCGCTAAGATTCTCGGCGAGCAGACCGCCCGCCTGACCGCTGTCGGCACGCCAGGTCCTGGCACACCGCGTTATATGGCGCCCGAGCAGTGGAAAGGGGAGGAACTGAGCAATCGGACGGACCTCTATGCTCTGGGAGCGATGATGTATGAGATGTTGACCGGCCACCCTCCGTTTGCGGCACAGGGCGGAATGGAAACCCTGATGTACCAGCACTTGCACGAGCCGCCGCCGCCGTTGCCGGATACGATCCCGCTCGGGCTGCAGAAGCTGGTCGCGCAGTTACTCGCTAAAGATCCACAAGACCGTCCCCAACACGCATTACTTGTGCGCCAAACACTCGAGGCCATACGCTTGGGAAGGGATGAGGATGCAACTGTCGTTCTTGACGAGGGACGCCCGACGAAACGGAAGTTGTGGTGGGTCGTGATGTTATTGTTAATGGCAGTGGTATTCGGTGTCGTTTTCATCGACGGAGCCATACTCAAGAGCGAATTCTGGATGGCTCATTATCGCAGACTCACCCAGGGGCAGGAGCAACCACAAGAATCAGAAAAGAAAACATCACCATCTGAGAAAAGCACCGAAACACAATCAAAAGAGAGCACTCCTCAAGTCCCGCCTGGAGAAGAACAATCGTCACCGACTCAGCCGCCACGTGTTGCGCAGGGAGATTTACAGGTGCAGGTGAATGTTGATGCTGCCCGTGTCAGCCTCAATGGCGAGTACGTCGGAACGGCCCGGCGCGAGACGCCACTGGCATTATCTCAATTGACCGTTGGCACCCACCAAGTGCGAGTAGAAGCAAACGGATACGAGACGGTAGAACATACGGTAACTATTCAAGAGAACACGCCGGGCAAACTGGAAGTTGCCCTCAATCGTCTGCCCGTCTCGACCGCAATCTCTCCCTCACCACCTTCGCCAGTTCAAGAGAAGGATGAGGACTCCGCGACCGTCATATTCTACGGTCCAGACGGAAAGCCGATTCCGCAGGCACAACTTGAGAAGATGCAAAAGAAAACCAAGAAGCGGTGAGAATTTCGTCTTTTCAAGGACTGAACTTTTCACCGAAGTTCCTTGGGCCTCACTCTTCCTCATCTTCGAGGTCCTCTTCGAGAGCTTCCTCTGTTTCTTCAAGACGGACTTGCAACGTACTCAACGCCTCAAAGACCGAATCTACGGCTTCACGAAAATCTTCTTCCATTGTGACGGTGCCGTTGGCAACCCGCTCCTCGCAGTCACGGCTAATTTCACCGATGGCCGACTTTGCAGCTTTCACCAATCCGATCCAATATCCCATAACGGCTAAGGCATCTTCCATGGTTGAGGCTCCTTTCTGAAGGTGTAGCTCCCTGCTAGACTACCGCACCTATCACAAAAAAGGAGGCTTGTATGCGACAAGTTGCCGTGGTCGGTGCTGGCATGACGCGGTTCGGCAAACATCAAGACCGCAGTATGAAAGATCTCGCCCGTGAAGCAGTAGAAAATGCCTTACATTCAGCGAATGTGGAGCAAGAGGCGATTGAAGCGGCTGCCGTTGGCAACGCCGTCGCTGGGCTCATTACCGGCCAGGAATGCATTCGTGGCCAGGTTGTCCTGCGTGAGATGGGGATTGGCGGAATCCCAGTCATCAACACCGAAAACGCGTGTGCGAGTTCTTCTACCGCATTCCATATCGCCTGGCTCTACGTGGCTTCGGGCATGTACGACACTGTGCTCGCTGTCGGTATGGAGAAACTCTTCCATCCCGATAAGAAGCGCACGTTCACTGCTATTGGCAGTGCTATCGACTTGGAACTGGGAGACGAATTTGCCCGTCAGATGAGTGGTGAGCAGAGTGGTGGTGCTGGTGAGTCCCGCAGTGTATTTATGGACTACTATGCGAACCTCGCACGCCAACACATGGCCCGCTATGGCACGACGCGTGAGCAGTTTGCGCAGATCGCGGCAAAAAATCACACCAACGGGAGCCTCAATCCTCATGCTCAGTTTCAGACGCCGCGCACGGTTGACGACATCCTCGCCGCCCCACTCATTGCCGAACCGTTAACTCGCATGATGTGCTCGCCGATTGGTGACGGGGCGGCGGCAGTGATCATCACCACCGCAGAAAAAGCCCGGCAACTCACGACGAAACCGGTATTTGTCCGTGCGTCACTCGTTGGTTCTAGCCAAGAGCACGCCCCTGACGCACCTGGCATTGTGACCAAAACTGCACAAAAAGCCTACTCAATGGCTGGGGTTGGACCCCAAGACCTGCACGTGATTGAAGTGCACGACGCCACGGCTCCGGCAGAGTTGCTGGTCTATGAAGAACTCGGACTGTGTGACCTTGGTGAGGGGGGAAAATTGATCGCTGACGGCGTCACCCAGATCGGCGGTCGTTTCCCGGTGAATCCCAGTGGCGGATTGCTTGCCAAGGGACATCCGGTGGGAGCAACGGGAGTTGCGCAGATTTCCGAGATTTTTTGGCAGCTCCGGGGTGAAGCCGGAAAACGTCAAGTCACGGGGGCCAAGGTTGGTCTCACCGAAAACGGTGGTGGCGTTCTCGGTGGAGAGAACGCGGTTGCGTCGGTACATATTTTTACTGTGTAATTTCACTCTTCTCCTCTCCCGCAAAGCGGGAGAGGGTGAGTGCCCTATTGAGCTTTGAGCGTCAATGCGTGATGAACCTTCCCTTCCTGATCACGAATCTCCACAGTAAACGCTCCGGTTTTTCCGTTGACTTTTACGACCCCGAAATTAAAGAAGCCGTTCTCTTCATACAGGATAGTGGGATGAAACGTGTGATCGAGGGGATCGAGATTCCCAGTAATGGCACTCAGTGGGCCACTAATGAATTCATAAAAATCTGGCTTGCCATCGTTGTTTGGGTCGTACGAAAAAAAGCGAGCAACATGGATGTCGGTTGACAGCCAGACTATATTACGAATCCGTTTCTCTTGGAGCGCGGTAACGATAGTTCGTAATTCTGTCGTAAATCCGTCGGCAATGGCGCCACCTCCCCAACCATCATGGCCAGAGAGGATGCGACCGGTATGGGCTGAGAGGGGAACGCCTGACACAATCACTTTCCAGGTCGCGGTTGAGGCAACAAGCCCGTCGAGGAACCAGCGGAGTTGAGCAGGACCGAGCATGGTTTTGTCTGGCCCATCGGCCTGTGCGTTAGCACTGCGATACTGTCGGTTATCGAGAAAAAACAGTTCCACCCGTTGGCCCCAGCGGAACGAGCGGTACAGTCGCTGCGGCTCTACAGACGGGCGTTGGAGGGGAAAATAATCAAAGAAGGCTTTCAATCCCACAGATGTCAGGGGTTCACTCGGTCCGGCGAAGTCGTTTTTGACTTCGTGATCATCCCAAACGGGGTATAAGGAAGTCGTCGCAAGCAACTCGCGCAACAATTGGTCTTCACGCTGATAGCGATACTTTGCCCAGAACTGCTCTTGCGTCGTGGCGACGAAATCTGAGCCCGGAGCATTCGGCGGTGATGGACACGGCGAGTCAGCATAAATCGTATCGCCGCCAAAGATGAAAAAATCTGCGTGTACCGCCTGCATCGGTGCGAAGATCGTATAGACTGGTTGCCGACAAAATCCCTGTCCGCCTAAGTCCCCTCCCCACAGAAAAGTCACATCTTGTTTTTTCTCCGCTGCGGGGGCAGTGGTAAACGTGCCAGAAGAGCTGTGGTCGTTGTCTGTCGCTGGTGATCGGACGCGGTAGTAGTAACGAGTCGCAGGCTGAAGGGCGGTAAGGGTGACGGTGCCAGTAAAGTCAGTTGCCGCAGAGACTGTAGCGGTTTGCGTGCCCTGAACGGACGCAAAGGTTGCATCAATCGCGTATTCGACGGTGAACGCGGTTTCTCCCGCTTCTCCATTGACTCGTGCCCAAATCAGGGCGCTGGTTGCGGAAACCTCGCCACTGGCAACGCCGTGGGAGAGAGGAGCGGCCTGTGCCCAAGCGCTCGTGCAGAGCAGCAGCCACAACACCAGGGGACGAATATGCCGACGAGTATGCCATTGATGCGGTTGACCCATAGCGCGTGCTCTTTATCATGCGAGAGACTATTCGGCTATTGGTTTGCCGTGGTTGGTGAAACACAATGGAGGGAGGTGTCGATTGTCACTGCTTTTGGCCTTGTTCCTCGGTCTGCTACAAGGATTCACAGAGTTTCTCCCCATCAGCAGTTCTGGTCACTTAGTGCTCGCCCAGGAACTCCTTCCTGGGTTTTCTCAGCCAGGAGTGTTGTTTGATGTAACCCTGCATCTCGGAACACTGGTGGCAGTCTGTCTGTATTTCTGGAGAGATCTGTGGAACATGCTGCTCTCATTGTTTTCTGCTCACCACGAGGGAAGTGAGGACAATCGCCGTTTGCTCTGGTTACTCATCGTTGGCTCGGTTCCTACCGCGCTTATGGGTCTGCTCTTTCGCAAACAGTTTGAGGCGATGTTTAATGACCTTTTTGCCGCCGGGGTCTGGTTTATCATTACCGGGCTTCTGTTGTTCGTGACCGATCGTGTGTCTATGCAAGGGCGACAGTTGGCAGCAATGGGAGTGAAGGATGCTGTCATTATTGGTGTTGCCCAAGGACTGGCGATTATTCCCGCCTTGTCGCGCTCGGGTGCGACAATTGCTGCTGGCGTCTTGCTCGGACTCGAGCGGGGTTTATTAGTCCGCTATTCCTTCCTGTTGTCGATTCCCGCAGTGGCCGGGGCTTTTGTCTTGCAACTCGTCGCCCATCGACACGAAGCTTTCCACCAAGCAGATTTCCTCCCCTATGGAATCGGAACACTGGCCGCATTGGTGGTTGGGTATTGGAGCATCGACGTCCTGCTCAATATGACGCGTTCCCGACGATTATCGGTGTTTGCCTATTATTGTTGGGTGATCGGGATGATCACATTGTTCATCAGCAGCCGCTAGAAAAAGAAAGGCCTGCAGGGTAAAGGAGGGGAAACCTGCAGGCCTTGAACACCGCTCAGGTGGGGAGAGCCTGTGCGGTGAAACTGTTGTTGCTATGCACCGTACCAGCGCATCCCTGTTTATGCAAGATAAGAAAGATAAATAAAATTTTCTTATTGTATTAGCCTTTCTGTAATTGAAAACTAATTGCTTTTACGGACGAAGGCCGAGAGCATCCATAATGACATGGGCAATCACATTTTGTTCTTGTATCCCGTGAAACAGATACGCCCGGGGACCGGTGGCAAAAATCGCCACATCTTCGCCACCGTGTGTTTCCGCCGGAAGGGGAACAGTTGCTTCCTGTAAATAGCCAGGAGCCGTGGTGTCGACATTGGTTAAGTCTGGACGCCCGCTCGTAATCCCACTAGAGCGATCTGGTTGGTGCGGAAACGACTTCGGGCCTGAGGGGTGCGTTTCCTGCTGCTTTCCCTCTTGTGACTCGCCCGTATAGCCAGGGCCATTCGCATAGCTCAGGGTCGTATAGGGGAGCCCAAGCAAATCTCTTGAGAGGTCGGTCTTGTCCGGTTCCACCACTTTCCCCAAAATCGGGTTGCCTCGCTTGGGATAGCCAGCGATGGTGAGAGTGTGGCTATGGTCTGCTGTCACAATAATGAGAGTCTCCTTGCTATTCGTTTTCTGTACTGCAACCTCTACGGCTTTGGCAAATTCGATCGTTTCGGTCAGCGCACGGAAAGCATTTCCTGCGTGATGTCCATGATCAATACGCCCACTTTCGATCATCAGAAAAAATCCTTTTTTGTTTTTACGAAGAAGATCAATCGCTTTGGCAGTCATCTCACTCAGTGAGGGTTCACCGCCAGCATCCTGCGAGCGATCGAACTCGAATTCCATATGCAACCGTTCAAACAACCCGAGTAGATGATCGGTGGTTGCAGGATTAATCGCGGCAAGCTGCTGACTATTCCAGATGAATGCTGCGTTCGTATATTTGTCTGTCCACTCTTGCGCCAGGTCACGCCCATCTTTGCGGCTGCCTTTTTTGTCGCTCTCTTCTGGGTCAGTCTGTGTAGAGGGAAGAAAGTTTTCTCGCCCGCCTCCTAACGCCACTTCAAGACCGTTCCCGAAAGAAAATTCCACTAACTGACGGGCAATATCAGGTACGGTAGCCCCTACTGGCAGGTCCTTATCCCCTTCCCAATCACGATCCGATGTGTGGGCATAACAGGCAGCCGGGGTCGCATGCGTCACTCGCGCCGTCGACACCACTCCGGTTGAGAGACCTCGCTCTTCAGCCATCTCAAGGACCGTTTTCAAGGCATGCTTCTTGACGAGCTTCCCATCAGGTTCACCTAGTTTGATAAATTGATCCACCGAGATGAGTCGGTCATTCGTCTTTACGCCTGTCACTATCGCCGTCATCGTCGGTGCAGAATCAGACGTTTGCTGATTGACACTGTAGGTTTTGGATAGGGCCAGGTAGGGGAACTTCTCAAAACTCAACTGATTCTCTTCTCCGCTCTCACCCCGGAGTTGCCCCGCAAGAATCCGCGCGGCGGTGAGAGTTGGGATCCCCATCCCATCACCAACGAACAGGATAACGTTCTTGGCTGGCGCACTGTTTTTCGTCAGACGTTTTGCCTCCTGCACCGCACGCTGACCAGCAGTGAACCATTCCTGAGGTGTATTGGGTCCAGCGGCGTGTAGAGGGGGAGCCGTTCCGACCAGCATACCCATGAGCAAAACGAGTTCTGCCGTAGCAGTTTTCATCCTTCCTCTCCCTTCTTGCAGATTCCTGATAGCTCGAGGTGAGGGCGGTTGCCTGAAAATGGTAGACTTTGTTCTGTGCAGTCCTTAATGGCAATACCGGAGTTCTCTGAAGCGGGCTATGGTCGACACCGCAGGGGATGATTCTTGAAGGGAGGGGGGGAGGTTGCCGCTCGTTCTTTCGGCAACCTCCCCCGGTTGAGAGGCACGCTTGGGCGAGCGGCCTCGGGGGCAGGGAGATGATCGTGAACACGTATACTGACGTATTGTTACCTACAGATGAAGAGAAGATGAAGAATCAATCACAACTCACATAAGGATGGAGTCATCTCCCGCTGACGGACATACTGCCGGGGTAGCTGATCTAGCGGAGCCACAGGAACAATAAGCCCCAAAAGATGCAATTGCTGACGAAGAGTAGTGTGAAAGTTAATCGTTCCTCTGAACCCGGAGTATGAATTGTTGTAGTGAAGAGTGAGAAGAAGCGCGTTCGAGAGGTTTGTCGCTCTTTTTTCTCTTGTAAAGTACGAGCCGCGTGTGTGAGTGAAGTTTGCATCGTGTGTTTCCTCGGTCCGAGAGAGCGGATGTGAAACCCGCTCTGACAAAGATGGGTTGTGTCAGTGCAGCCGTTCTGTGGGGAGGGGATCGGTGACCATCTGCAACCACTCCTCTTCTATCATTTTCTCTCGATCCTCTCGCAGTTCACGTCGAACGACTTCGGCTTCAAGAATCTCACGGACGAATTCACGCGGTGACGTGTGGCAACGTTCAGACACGCGTTGCAGGCGACGCCACCAGAAGAGGGGTAATTGGAGGGAGAAAGAGACCGAATCTTTTGCCGACATACCAACTCCTTACGTTTTTCGGGGTGCTTGCACTATATCGGCTCCCTCCTACGGCGGGATGACAGGGATATGAAGGTTACGTGAATCTCACTGACGAAAACAGTCTTGCTGCTCCACTACGAGCGCGCTATGACCCTTCTCTGTCATGGTGGTGTCATGAGGCTGTCATACTTATGTCACATTGCGAAGGTATGAGAGATAGTCTAGGTGAAGGATATAAACAAAAGGAAGCTCCCTATGTCTGATACTCTTGGAAAAGGGCTGGTGTTGGCAGAGGAGAGTAGCGAGTTGATCAACAAGATCGCTCACCACCTCCTACAGAATCCCTTTGCTCTGCTTGATACACAGCGCCTCATGGCCCGATTTCACGCCTCTGCGTCCATCGTGCAACATGCACTCCAGCAATTTGAAGCGATGGAAATGACTGGGCAACAGAAGGGAACGATGCGACTGGAGGATATAGAGAATCCGACCAAGAATCTCATTTTCTCCTTGCTTCGGCGGCCGCATGATCTTGTCGATGTCCGTCAGCTTATGCGGCGGTACGGTGTGTCGGATACGCAAGTCCAACAAGCACTGAATTGGATTGCCCAGCGTGTGGTGGATGGGGATGAGGTCAGAGTTGTTGAAAATCTTACCAGCCCGTGAGGTTGCCAAGGTTGCCGTTGATCTTCCTGGGCGGCTTTCTTATGTTCCTGACATGTCTGAATTTGTCGCCTTGGTGGAATTAGGATCGAATGCCGTTCGGTGTCTGTTAGCTTCCGTTACCCCTGGAGTCGGATTTCAAGTCCTGGTCGAAGAACGGGTACAGACCCGGCTCGGCGGCGGCCAACAGGGCGTGTTACCCGCCACCGCGATGCGTGACACGGTGAATGCCGTGCGTCGGTTCCTCCGTGGAGTCCGCCGCGAATATGAACCACGGATGATCGCGGTGGCGACGGCGGCGATTCGTGATGCGAGCAACCGTAGCGACCTGCTCGGAAAACTCAAACGTGACATGGGCGTCGAAGTGCGCGTCCTCAGCGGCGTTGAAGAGGCATATCTGGGGGCACGGGCGGCCCTGTGGAGTTTGTCGTTACAGCATGGAACTGTTGCTGACTTGGGGGGAGGAAGTTTGCAGCTGACGAAGGTTCGAGAGCGCACAATTGTCTCGGCAGCCAGCGTTCCTCTTGGTGCAGTACGGACGACCGCACGATTCTTTCGCAGTGACCCGCCAACGAAGCAAGAAATGCAGGCCCTGCGGCAGGAGATCCAGCACCACTGCGAAATGGTCTTGCCTACGATTGCCAAAAGTGAAGAAATGGTCGGCATGGGGGGGACGATTCGCACGTTAGGGCGGATGCACCTCACCGCGTTGAACAAACAACGCTCTCGACAGGGGTTAAAGCTGCAATATGCCGATGTCGTGGCTCTCCGTGAGCAGATGCAAGGGCTCTCTGTGCGTCAACGGGCGCGTATTCCAGGACTGCAAGAAGAACGAGCCGACATTATTTTTGCTGGAGCAGTGGTAGTAGAGGAGGTCATGCGGTTTGGTGGGTATCGCACCCTCACGATCTGTATTGATGGTGTGCGTCAGGGGCTTTTACTGCACGAGGCGTTTGATCGGTGAGCAGGGGGGATTCTGGTATGGACGAGCGGCTCTTTCTCAATCGTGAATTATCATGGCTGGAATTTAACTCTCGAGTGCTGAAAGAAGCCCAGGATGAGACGGTCCCGTTGTTAGAGCGGGTGAAGTTCTTAGCGATTTTCAGCACGAATCTCGATGAATTTTTCATGGTGCGTGTCGCCCGCCTCAAGCAGCGACTCGAGAATGGGGACCACCAAGCCGGCCCCGATGGACTCACGCCTCTGCAAGCGCTTGCAGCCATTGCCGAACGCGTGCACCAACTGACGGACGAGCAACACCGCTGTTTTTTACAAGACCTCCAACCCCGTCTTGCCGCCGAAGGCATTCGCATCGTGTCCCCGACGGACCTGAATGCAGATCAACTCCGCTTTCTCGAAACCTATTTCCATCGCACGCTGTTTCCGATTGTCACGCCACTGGCGATTGATACTGGACATCCGTTTCCCCATCTGGCAAACCGCTCGTTATGTCTGGTGACCTCACTACGCCCGACAACATCCTCTCATCTTCCTAGTACCTCGTTATCTGTTGTTCACCTGCCCGCGCAGGTGGTCCCACGTTTTATCGCTCTCCCTGCTTCTGCGGGGCAGTATGCCTTTATCTTGCTGGAAGATGTGCTGGGGTTCTACTTGCCGCAGCTCTATCATGGCTACGATATTCTCTCGTATCACGCCCTTCGGGTTACTCGTGATGCCGATGTACAGCTCCCCTTGGGGCGCTCGCAAGATTTATTGACCACGATTGAACAGAGTATCCGTGAGCGACGCATGGGCATGGCGGTGCGATTGCAATATGACACGGACATTCCGGCTGATGTGCTCGCCCGTTTCGTCTCTGAACTCGAACTCCAACCAGAGGACCTCTATCCTGGAGTTGGCTTCACAGCATTTTCTGATCTCTTTCAACTCTACTCAGCGGTTGATTTACCGCATCTCAAAGATCGACCACAGCCGCCACTGCCGGTGCCGGCGCTTGAAGGTGCGACGGACGTATGGAGCGCCATCCGCTCAGGCGATATTCTTGCTCACCACCCGTATCATTCATTCCGGGCAGTGACCCGCTTCCTTGAAGAGGCCGCAGACGACCCCAAAGTGCTGGCGATTAAAATGACGCTGTACCGTGTCGGGCCAGCGTCGCCGATCCCACAAGTATTGGCGCGAGCCGCCGAGAACGGCAAAGAAGTGGCCGTGTTACTGGAGTTGCGTGCCCGGTTCGATGAAGAGGCGAATATCTCATGGGCACGCGCGCTGGAAGAAGTCGGAGCGCATGTGGTCTATGGCATCGTAGGCTACAAAACCCACTGCAAAGCCTGTTTGGTCGTTCGTCAAGAAGCGGATGGGATTCGCCGCTACTGCCACCTGGCGACGGGAAACTACAATGTGCGCACCGGAACGCTCTATGGGGACCTGGGCTTATTTACTTGTCGAGACACGTTTGGTGAAGACCTCACCGAACTGTTTAATCTCCTCACTGGCTACGCTCATCCGCGTGATTTTCACCATCTGTTAGTATCGCCATTTGCTCTGCGGGCAGGAATGGTTGAACGTATCCGACGAGAGGCGCAACAGGCGCGTGACGGCCACCCGGCGCGGATCATTGCCAAAATGAACGGCCTCGAAGATCAACCCTTGATTGCTGAGTTATATGCCGCCAGTCAGGCGGGCGTGCAGATTGATCTCATTGTCCGCGGACTGTGCTGTCTGCGGCCAGGGATTCCTGGAGTGTCAGAGCGTATTCGGGTGATCTCGATTATTGACCGCTATCTCGAGCACGCGCGCATTTACTATTTCCACAATGCCGGGAACTCAGAATACTGGCTGGCCTCGTCAGACTGGATGCCGCGCAATCTCGATAACCGGGTTGAAGTGGCGTTCCCCATTCTCGATGCGTCTCTGCAAACGCAAATTCATAGCATTCTCGACATCCAGTTAGCTGATACGGTCAAAAGCCATCTCATCCTTCCCGATGGACGCTCAGAACGGTTGACCCCAAACGGAGCGGTGTCGGTACGTTCACAAGAACGGCTGTACGAGTTGACGGCGACGGGACGTTCGTTTGTAACGGCGAAGTAAGTTCGAGGTGGAGGGGGTAACAGGTGGTACTCAGGGAATGGGAAACCCAACCCCTACATGCAGGTGTATAAATCCTTTGTGATCTGATTGAGCAAATGTCAGACGTAGGGGCAAAGCATTTGCCTCGTAGGTTCACGAGTTGCAAGAAGCACAAGCCGCAAATGCTTTGCCCCTACCTATTCCGCCCACATTCCTCAATCTGCATTCATCGCTCGTCGTTTATTTGAGCCCTGCTTTCCGCAACGCCGCAAGATGCCGCTCCAGCGGTGCCGGGTCTTTGATAGGGGCTCTCTCTTTGTGAACCTCTAAAGAAAACTTCGGATTGAGCCGCACCACTTCTGCCGCTTCAGCGTGAGCCTCTGCTTCTTTGCCTAATTCGCTGTAGACCGCTGCCAGCATAAGATGGATATGTAGCATGTTGGGGTAGCGGCTGAGGTAGCGCTGCAAGGCGGCCCGCGCTTCCTCGTAACGCCCGGCTAGGTAATAGGTGGTGCCGACGCCAGCTAAGTGGTCGTCTACAAAATTGGGCTTCAAGCGTAGCGCCTGCGTTGCGGCCTCCAGAGCGTCCTGCCGTCTACCCACCCGGCTCAGCGTCTCCGCCAGAGCCGCATAGCCCCGCGCTTCGTTCGGACCGAGCACCACGGCCCGCTTCATCTCCGCCAGGGCCTGCTCATACTGCCGTTGGTAGAGAGAGATATAGCCCAAATTTATGTGGTTAAAGTGCCAGGAATCATTGAGGGCCACGCCTCGTTGCGCCGTCGCTACTGCCTCCTCTAGCGTCTGAGCATCTGGGCTCTGTTGCGCGACCCACTGCCACAAGTAGCTCTCAGCCAGGGCCACGTAAGGAGGCGGAAATTTGGGGTTCCGGCTGATACTGTCCTTCAGCGTCGCGACCGCCTCGGCATACCGCCCGGTCCAGCGGTAGGCCAGGCCCAATTCGAAGAGGTACCAGGGTGGATAGCGGGGGTTGAGCCGCATGGCCTGCCCGACCGCCAGTAAGGCTTCTTCGGGCCTTCCTGCCCAGCTCAGCACATTGGCCTGGAAGGCATAGCTGTCCGCATTATTGGGGTCGAGGGCGATGGCCCGCTCGCCCTCCGCTACGGCTTGGTCAAACTGCTGTTGCTGCCCATAGACAAAGCTCAAGCTCGAATGGGCTCCGGGCAAGGAATCGTCCAGGGCAAGGGCCTGTTGCGTCAGCGCTAACGCGCGCTCCAGAGTCTGGGGATCCGCACTCCAGCGCAAGTTCCACTCCAACCAGTACGTCGCACTCAGCCACCGGTACGCCTCCGCATACTGCGGGTCCAAGGCAACGGCTTGCTCGAACATTTGCCGCGCC
>Ga0187892_10005007_pt1 | contig 21411 bp, 23 predicted proteins | sample MA1701073metaG_FD_139345 | JGI IMG/M metagenome (GOLD analysis project Ga0187892, IMG submission 139345) | Bio-ooze microbial communities from a basaltic lava cave in the Kipuka Kanohina Cave System on the Island of Hawaii, USA - MA170107-3 metaG ... | reverse complement strand
GCGGCTCGATCCGCGGATCGAGGTATGGGGTGTCGGCGGTGCGCGCTTGCGCGCAGCGCGCATGAACATCCTGGTCGACACCGCCACGGTCGCGACGATGGGCTTCGTCGAGGTGGTCGGCAGCGCCGGTCGGTTTGTGAAAATGTATCGGCTGTTGGTGCGCTTCCTGGAGCAACAGCGGCCGCAGCTCCTGATCCTGATCGACTACCCGGAGTTCAACCTTCTGCTCGCGAAACGGGCTCGCGCGCTCGGAATTCCAGTTTTCTACTACATCGGTCCGCAAGTCTGGGCGTGGCGCCGCGGACGCGTGCGCAAGATCGCCGAACGCGTCGACCGCATGGCTGTGGTGTTTCCCTTCGAGCCCAAACTCTATTCCGGCGTTCCAACGAAGAATGGTGGGCGAGGACCGCTGGCCGAGTTCGTCGGCCATCCGCTCCTCGATCTGGCACGACCGACGCGCAGCCGCGACGAGACGCGCGCGCGCTACGGCATCGACGTGCAGCGGCCGCTGCTGGCGATCCTGCCGGGAAGTCGGCGCAAGGAAGTGCGTCACCTCCTTTCTCCCAGCCTCGACGCGGCTCGACAGTTGCGTCAGGAGGGCTGGCAGGCGGCGGTCGCTCTCGCCAGCACGCTGACGCGGGCCGACCTCATGGAAGCGCTCCAGGGCGGCGTCATCGAGCTGCCGATTGCGGAGGACGATACCTACAACCTTGTCCACGCAGCCGATGCCGTGTTGGTGGCATCGGGCACGGCCACCCTCGAGACCGCGCTCCTCCAGAGGCCGATGGTGATCATGTACCGCGTATCAGCCCTCACCTATGAGCTCGCCCGGCGGCTGGTGAGCGTCGATCACATCGGCATGCCGAACATCATCCTCGAGCGCAGCGTCTTCCCCGAGTTGATTCAGAGTGCGGTGACGCCGGATGCTCTGGCTGCAGCTGTGCGCGACGTCTACGCTCGCCGCGAGGAGCTGACGACCGACCTGGCCGAGATTCGCGGCCGGCTCGGTCGGCCGGGCGCAGCCGAACGCGCCGCACGCCTGGCGCTGGAGCTGATGGCATGAACGGACGCGAGCTCTACCGACGCTTGCTGCGCTACCTGCGGCCATACATCTGGCCGCGGTTCGTGCTCGCCGTCGTCTGTATGCTCGTTTTCAGCGCCACCAACGGCGTCATGCCTTTTCTCGTGCGCTACATCGCCGACGACATCTTCGCCGAAAAGAACATGGTCATCTTGAAGCTGTTGCCCGGGGTCATCATCGCGGTGTTCCTGGTGCGCGGCCTCGCCGGATTCGGCACCACGTATCTGACGGAATATGTCGGTCAGCGTATCGTTGCCGATCTGCGCAATCAGTTGACCGCGCACATCCAGCGGCTGCCGCTGTCGTTCTTCAATCGCACACCGACAGGCACGATCGTCTCGCGTGTCACCAACGACGTTGCGCTGGTTCGCAGCGCTGTTACCGATGCAATCGCTTCCATGTTGCGTGACTCGACATCGTTGGTGGTGCTGGTAGCCGTCGCCTTCTATCACGACTGGCTGTTGTCGGTGATCGCCTTCGTTGCGTTTCCGGCGTCGGTGTTACCGATCATCCGGTTGTCGCGAAAGTTGCGGACATTCTCGAAGCGCGGTCAGGTGACGATGGGCAACCTGACGGCGCTGTTGCAGGAGACGATTCAAGGAAACCGTGTCGTCAAAGCGTTCGGAATGCAGGACTACGAACGCGAGCGTTCGCGGGAGGAAAACGAACGGCTCTTTCGTCTCTACATGAAGTCGACTCGCATTCGTGCGTTCACCAATCCGATGATGGAGGTGTTGGCGGCTTTCGGGATTGCCGGAGTCGTCGGCTACGGCGGCTACAGTGTCATCACCGGCGGCCGCACTCAGGGTGAGTTCCTGGCCTTCCTGACGGCCTTGTTCCTGCTCTACGAGCCTTTCAAGGGTTTGGCGCGCACCAACACCGTCGTGCAACAGGCGCTGGGCGCGGCGGAGCGTGTTCTCGAGGTGCTCGACATTCCACCCGAGATCGTCGACCAGCCGGCGGCGCGTATCCTCGATGGAGTGCGTCGCGGCATCCGTTTCGAGGAGGTCTGGTTCCGCTACGAGGAAGAACCTGTTTTGCAGAACGTCGATCTCGATATCGCCCGTGGCGAAGTCGTCGCCCTGGTGGGGACCAGCGGCGGTGGCAAGAGCACGCTGGCCGATCTGCTGCTGCGCTTCTACGATGCCAGCGCGGGCAGGATTTCAATCGATGATGTCGACATCCGCGACTACGCGCTGTCGAGCTTGCGCTCGCAGATCGCCATCGTCACGCAGCACACCTTTTTGTTCAACGACACCGTGCGCAGCAACATCGCCTACGGCAACATCGGCCGCGACATGGACGCGATCGTTGCGGCGGCAAAGGCGGCGTACGCCCACGGGTTCATCGAAGAGTTGCCGCAAGGCTACGATACGGTGATCGGCGAGCTCGGCGTGAAACTTTCGGGAGGGCAGCGCCAGCGCCTGGCGATCGCGCGAGCGCTGCTCAAGGACGCGCCGATCCTGATTCTCGACGAAGCGACGTCGGCGCTCGACTCGGAATCCGAGCGCCTGGTGCAGCGGGCGCTGGAGACGCTGATGCGCAACCGCACGAGCCTGGTGATCGCCCATCGTCTGTCGACCATACGGCGCGCCGACCGGATCGTCGTTCTTGTCCGCGGCCGCATCGTCGAGCAGGGGACGCACGACGAGCTGCTGGGGGCGAGCGGTGAGTATCGCAAGCTGTATGAATCGGACCTGGGGGGGGACCTAACCCCCTGACCCCCTTCCCTCGGAGGGAAGGGGGAACTGAACATCCCACTTCCCGCCAGGGAAGTGGACCCTCCGGTCCCCCCTTCCCGCCGCGGGAAGGGGGTTAGGGGGTTAGGTCTCTCTCCTGCACGCCGCTTCGATTCTTGCGAGGACGTCTTCGATGTCCGACTCTACCTCGGTGTTCTTGAAGCGCACGACGAGCAGACCCCGCGAGGAAAGCACAATGTCTCGATGCTCGTCGTACTCTTCGTTCCCCTCATGCACTTCACTGTCGAGTTCGACCACCAGCGCGGCGCCGTGGCAGTAGAAATCGACGATGAACCCGTGGATGATGTGCTGCCGCCGAAAATGAAATCCTCCCAAGCGATTCCCCCGCAGCCGCGCCCACAACAGACCTTCCGCGGCTGTCATGTTCCGCCGCAGCTCTCGGGCTACTTGCAGTTTGTCTTTGCGGATCCTCTGGCCGAGGACGATGCCGCGCGTGCTCATCAAGGCACTCCTTCCCACGCGGCGGAGGAACACAGCCGGTTTAGAGCGTGCCCCAACCTGGCGCAAGCCAGGTTGAGCCTCCGGTCCCCCCTTCCCGCCGCGGGAAGGGGGTTAGGGGGTTAGGTCCGATGACCCGCTTCCTCATCGCCGTCGCTCCACCGTTGATCGCGGCGGCCCTGCGCCTGCTCTACGCCACCGTTCGCATCGAATTCGTCAACGCCGATGCACTACGCGACCGCTGGGTGCGCGACGAACGCACGATCGTCACCTTCTGGCACAATCGTGTGCTGATGATGCCGAAGGCATACGGCGGACGGCGCATGTGCATCATGAACAGCCGGTCGCGCGACGGCGAGATCGCAACGCGCGCGCTGCAGCGGCTGGGTATCGACTCGGTGCGCGGCTCGGCCAGCCGCGGCGGCGCGGCCGGCTTCATGCAGCTGGTGAACGCGTTTCGTCGCGGCTCCGACCTCGCTGTCGTCCCCGATGGTCCGCGCGGGCCGCGCTATGTTGCGAAGGCCGGAGTCATCCATCTCGCGCGGCTGACCGGCACGCCGTTGTTTCCGGCGACCTACGCGGCGACGCGCTTCGTGCAGCTCGGCAGCTGGGACCGCCTGATGATTCCGCTGCCGTTCTCGCGCGTGGTGATCGCGATCGGAGAACCGCTCGCGGTGCCGCGCGACGCCGACGCGGACGAGGTCGAGCGGCTGCGCTTCGAGCTCGAGTCGCGGCTCAACCGCATCACCGCGGAGGCCGAGCGGCGCGCCGGTGTGAAGCCGCGCTGATGGCGTTCCCGACATCGGAATGGTAGGGGAACAACTTCGAGTGAGCTACTTCTTCTATCAAATCCTGACGACGGTGCTTCTGGTGATCGCGGCGCCGTTCCTGCCGATCCTGCTGCTGACGCGGCACGGGCGCGGGCTTGGCGAACGGCTGTGTTTCTTGCCCCAGTCGGTGCGCAACCTGCGCCGTCCTCTGTGGGTGCACGCCGCGTCCGTCGGGGAAGTCCTGGCCGCCGAGCCGCTCATACGCGAGATCCGCAAGCACGACCCGGAAGCACAGGTCCTGGTGACGACGACGACGATCGCTGGTCGTGAGACCGCGCGCGAGCGCTCGGGCGCGAACGCTGTGATGCTCTTGCCGCTGGATATTCCATGGATCGTCCGCCGAGTGATTCGCGAGATATCGCCGAAAGCGCTGTTGATCGTCGAGACCGAAATCTGGCCGGCGCTGTTTCGGACGGCGGCGCGCCATCGTGTTCCGATTGCCGTGGTCAGCGGCCGCTTGAGCGAGCGAGCGGCGGAACGCTACGCGTGGATCCGTGGTCTCTTGCGCCCGGCTCTCTCGGTGGTGCGCATCTTCACCATGCAGACGCGTGCCGACGCCGATCGAATCATCGCCCTCGGTGCGCCGGCGGAACGCGTCAGTGTCACCGGCAGCTTGAAATCGTCCCGCGGCGTCGGTGCGATCGTGGAAACGCCGGGCTGGCTGAGCGCCGACCGCCCGATCTTCATCGCCGCCAGTACCCACGAGGGCGAAGAGCAGCTGGTGATCGACGCGTGCAAGTCGCTGTGGAAGGAGCCCGGCAACTTCCTTCTGCTCATCGCGCCGCGCCGGCCCGAGCGGTTCAACGAAGTTGCACGCTTGCTCTTCACTCGAACTCTGTCGTGCGAGCGACGCAGCGAGCGGCGCGGTGCGGTTGCCTCCGATACCTGTGTCGTGTTGCTCGATACTCTCGGCGAGCTGCCGGACTGCCTGCCTTCGGCTAGCGCCGTGTTCGTCGGTGGTACCGTCGCTCCAGTGGGCGGACACAACATTCTGGAGCCCGCGCTGCGTGGCAAGCCGGTGGCCTTCGGTCCACACACGGAGAACGTCGCTGAGGCGGCTGCCGCCTTGCTGGCCGCGGACGCCGCGTTGCTGGTGAACAATTCCGGCGACCTCGAAACCGAATGGCGTAACTTCCTGCGCAATCCGGAAGCGGCGGTCGAGAAAGGCAAACGAGCGCGTGAAGTGACGGAGAAACAAACCGGAGTGATGGTACGCGTCTGGGAAACCGTGCAGCCGCTGATTGCGCCATGCAGGACCTGAGCCGAGTTTTGCGCACCGTCGTGTGGCCGCGCCACGGGACCGCCGGGCAAGCCGGATGGCTGGCGCTGTTGCCGGCGAGCTGGTTGTTTGGTGCCGGCGTCGCGCTGCGCAACGCTGCATACCGGCTTGGCATACTGAAGGTTGAGCGCGCCCCGATCGCTGTCGTCAGTGTCGGCAACCTCTCGGTCGGCGGCACCGGAAAGACGCCGTTGGCGCTCTGGTTGGCCCGACAATTGGCTGCCGACGGTATGAAGGTTGCGCTGCTGTTGCGGGGTTACGGCGGCGAGGTCGGGGAAGCGACTGTTGTTTCGCGCGGCGGAGGGCCGCAGGTGCATGCTAAAGACACGGGCGATGAAGCGATCATGCTCGCCAAATGTTTCAGCGGAGCGGTGATCACCGCGACCCGCCGTATTGAGGGCGTACGTCTAGCCGAACAACTCGGGTGCGGCATCGTCGTTCTCGACGACGGCTTTCAGCACCGCGCCCTGGCCCGCGATTTCGATCTGGTTCTGATCGACGAGGAGGAGGGCAGCCTCTTGCCCGCCGGGCCGATGCGCGAGGGTTATGGCGCCCTCGATCGCGCCGACGCGGTCGCGCTGGTGATCAAGCGCGGCGACGGCGAAGCGTTGGCCGCGCGGGTGACAGCGAAACCGATGTTCAACGTACGTTTCGTGCCGTCGGCGTTGGTTGAGTCCGACGGCGGTGTTTGGCACGAAAAAGCCCTGAGCGGCCTGTCCGGCAGCCGGATTATCGTCGTTTCGGGGATCGCCAAACCGGCGTCGTTCTACGAGGCGTTGCGTCAGTGGGAGGTCGAGCTGGTGGAGGTCTTCGAGTATCCGGACCACCATGCCTATACGCCGCAGGACTGGCAGACGATCAACCGTCGGGCGCACGATGTGGAGTACATCGTGACGACGGAAAAGGATCTGGTGAAGCTCGAGGAGTTCCCGTTTGCGAGGGGCAAGCTGGTTGCGCTACGGGTTTCGGCGGCGGTTGATCGCGGTGAAGAGCTCGTCCGCGCGGTGCGCGACCGAGCTCTTCACCGCAGTGTTTAGTTTTTAGTGTTTAGTGAATAGTTGTGGTTGGCTGACCATTGAAACGAAATGAGGCGCAGCCACCGCAACTAAAAACTAAACACTTAAAACTAAACACTGCGACTCATGGAAGGAGCTTGAAAGAGCAATGTCGCTGAGCAAAGAGCTGTTGGAAATCCTCGTTTGTCCGAAGTGTAAGATGGAAGTGTCGCTGACGGAAAAGGAAGACGGACTTGCGTGCCGGGCGTGCAAGCTGGTGTATCCGATCAGAGACGACATCCCCGTGATGCTGATCGACGAAGCAATTCCCCTGGAGTGATCGTCCGTTTGGTCACCGCTGCTTCCATCGACGATTTGCGCTTCGAGCCCGTGCACGACGACCGCGTGCAGGCGCAGGTCCGCGTCGACCTCGGGGCCGACCTGCGGCGGTTGTTTCGTGCCGCTGCGTCGGGCTGGGTCGGCTTCGATACGCATGCCATTGCCGATGGCAGAGGCGGAAGTGTCATCATCTGGCCGGCTGGAGCGCCGCGTATCCTGGTGCGACGATACATGCGCGGCGGCTTGCCATCCAGATTCGTGCGCGACACCTATCTCGGCTTTCGCCCGCGTCCGTTCCGCGAGCTGTCCATCATGAAGATGCTGTACGAGAACGGTGCACAGGTTCCCGAGCCCTGTGGTGCGGCCGTGCAATGGTTGTTCCCAGGCTGCTACCGCGGGTGGCTGGCGACGCGATTCATCGACCGTGCTCCGACCTTGTGGCGCTGGCTGCGCGACGAATCGCCGACCGCGGAGCAACGGCGCGCCGTTTTCGACGAGCTCAAGCAAGCCATCCGCAAAGTGCGCTCGCTCGGCGTCCAACACGTCGATCTCAATCTTCACAATGTCCTCGTCTGCCTGCCTTCGAACCGAGTCGTGCTGATCGACTTCGACCGCGCCCGCCAAGGGACGCGCGACGAGAATGATCTGAGAGCCGAGCTCAAGCGCCTCAGGCGCTCGGCGAAAAAACTGGATCCGGACCGCAGGGTGATCACGGAAAAAGATTTGTTGGCGTTGCGGGCGGAATGAGACCTAACCCCCCGACCCCCTTCCCTCAGAGGGAAGGGGGAGCTCTGATCGCCCTCTTCCCGTCAGGGAAGAGGAGCCTCCGGTCCCCCCTTCCCGCCGCGGGAAGGGGGTTAGGGGGTTAGGTCCCCCCTATGCCGCGCGTCCCCGCCGACCGCATTCTCATCGTTCTGCTCGGCGCCATCGGTGACGTCACCCGCGCGTTGCCGTTGTTGATGCGTGTGCGGCACGGCTATCCGCGCGCTCACATCACCTGGGCGGTCGAACCTGCGGCGGCGTTGCTGCTGCAAGGGCATCCGGCGATCGACGAAGTGATCGTTTTCGATCGGCCGGCAGGTGCAGCGGCATTCGTGGAGTTCTTGCGGCGGATCCGTTCGACGCGTGCCGATCTCGCCATCGATCTGCAGCGCCACCTGAAGAGCGGTGTCGTCAGCTGGGCTTCGCGGGCGCCGGTGCGGTTGGGGTTTCATCGCCACAACGGCCGCGAAGGCAACTGGCTGTTCAACACCGATACCATCGAGCCCGTGCCGCACTTCAGCTCGAAGCTGCGTCAAATGTTGGCTTTCGGCGATTGGCTCGGGCTCGAACCTACGGATGTCAAATTCGGTCTGCAGCCTTCCGAAGCGGAAGAGCGCGAGGTCGACGTGCTCCTCGCGGGCACGCAGAGCTTCGTTGCCGCTTTCGTCGGCTCGAGTTGCGAGAGTCGCTTGTGGTTTTCCGACCGCACGGCGCGCATCGCCGAAGCCGTCGCCGCGCGCGGATTGACGACCGTGCTCGTCGGTGGTCCGAACGATGTCGACTTCGCGGCAGCCGTGCAGCGTGCGGCCGGTGTTCGCTGTGTCGATCTCACGGGCCGGACGACCCTGCGGCATCTAGTGGCGATCTTTGCTCGGGCGCGTGCGGCGTTCGGACCCGACTCCGGTCCAATGCACGTCGCCGCGGCGGTGGGGACGCCGGTCGTGTCGTTGTGGGGAGCAACCAGCGCCGCACGTTCGGCACCGTGGGGCAGCGAGGCCGGCGTGATCAGCGGCGAAGCGCCCTGCAGCCCCTGCTATCTGAAGCGTTGCCCCATCGGCCGCCTGTGTATGGAGAACATCACCGTCGAAGCGGTACTGGAGAAGTTGACGCCACTGATCACAACCGGGCAGCGATTCGACGGCCCGCCGTAGGGGCGACCCTTGTGGTCGCCCAGCGCTTAGGGGCTTGCGCTGGGGCGCTGCCGGTTCGGCACTGGGCAGGGACAAGCCCTGCCCCTACGGCAAAGGGTGCGGGCTCGGTTCTTACAACGACGGATGACGTAGGGGCGACCCTTGTGGTCGCCCAGGGCTTGGGTGCTTGCGCTGGGGCGCTGCCGGTTCGGCACTGGGCAGGGACAAGCCCTGCCCCTACGACACCAAATGCCACAATCAATGTGCTGCTGCGCTGTGGCGCCGACGCATTTCATCGCTTGACCCTCTTTGGACTTTCGTTCATCGTTCCGCGAAAGGCGCGCTGCAGAAAGAGAAATGCGACACACGTCCTGACCGGGGCCATGATCGAATCACCGCGCGTTTCGCCTTTGAGCTCTCGAGTTCCGGCCTTTTTTCGCATTTCGATCGGCCTCCTGTTGATCCATGCGGTTCAAGCCATGACTGCCGGCACGGCGACGGCAGAGCCATACTTCGCCGTGCGCGAAGGCCTGCCCTGCAGCGCCTGTCACGTCAACATGAACGGCGGCGGCAAGCGCACGGCGCTGGTCGAAACCCACGCGCGTGAGTTGCTGCACTACCCCAAACAATTGCCTGGTCCGCTTGGGCCGCTGTCAAAACCGCCGGAGTACTTCACCGGCGACATCAATCAGTACCTCGGAATCGGAGCCGACGTGCGCACCAACTACACGGCGCGATTCCAGGACAAACCGAACCAGCTGGGGCTGGTGGACAACAACGAAGCGTTCCGCGGACGGCTGGAGAGCAACGACATTGATGTCGATCCGTATCTCTACACCGAGGTGCGCCTGATCCCCGAGTACCTGACCTTCTATGCCGACCTCGATCTCAGCGACAACGTCGACGACCGCGAGGTCTTCGGCATGTTGAAGGGTGTGCTGCCGTGGAACGGCTACATCAAAGCCGGGCGCATGTTCCTGCCGTACGGGTTGCAGTTGCAGGACGACAACGCCTTCATCCGGCAGGACACATACAACTTCAACACGCGTGAAGCGGCGTTCGAGGTCGGCTTCGAGCCCGAGCCGTTCACGTTGATCGCGGCGGTGTCGGAAGGCGGCAGCGGCGATCGTGACGTTCGCGTCACGACGACGGCATACGCCATGCTGACCAGGCTGCCGTTGGTGCGCAACGCGATGATCGGCAACTCCTTCTCGCGTGTCGGCACGCCGAACGGCGACCGTGTGCTGTTCGGATTTTTCGGCGGCACCAATCTCGAGCGCTTCACGGTGCTCGCCGAAGGCGATTGGATCGACAATGCCGGCAAGGGGACGTTCGCCGGCTACGTCGAAGGCGACTATCTGTTTTTCGACTGGCTGAATTTCAAGGTGGCCTTCGATTATTCCGACAACGACACGACGACCAGCACGATTACCGACGACAGCAAGAACCGCGTCAGCTTCGGTCTCGAGCCCTTCCTCAATCGCTTCCTGCAACTGCGGCTATTCTACCGCATCGCCAACGGCGTCGAATCGATTCCGCAGCGCAATCAGAATCAGGTGTTCGCGGAAGTGCATTTGTTCTTCTGACCTAACCCCCCTGCCCCCCTTCCCGCGGACGGGAAGGGGGGTGTCGGAGATTCGCTTCCCGACGGGAAGCGGGATCACGGCACATCTCGACTCTGACGTAGGGGCGACCCTTGTGGTCGCCCAGGGCTTGGGGCTATCCGCTGCTTGAAGAGCAACGTAGGGTTTCGGATCGAGGTTCCGGGTCTCGCGAAAATCCGCGCTGCGCGATTTTCATCTAGCTCGCAAACGCACAGCGCCTTCGAGCGCCGCTTGTTTGCGTTCGAAAGTCAGGGTGTTCGCTCCGAGCGCTCGATAGCGTGAGTGAACGAAGCGGTCGACCAGGCCGGCGCCCGCCGCCGGTTCGAGATCCGCGGAAGCCGTCGACGGATCGGGCTCGACCACGCCGGAGTCGATGAATTGCCGTAACAAGGCGCGCGCTTGCGCCTTGGGTATGCCGTAGTGGTGTTGAAGCGCGAAGTACGCTTCGGCGATGACGAGATCCGACACCAGCACCCGCTCGCCGGCTTCGACGGCTCGTTCGAGGCGACGGCGCGCGGCGTGCGCCATGTTCGAAGGTTCTCCAACGAGAAGGCGGACGACGACGGAGGTATCAAGCCCGATCATCTTCGGCCCAGCCCTTGTCGATGCTGTTCTCGATGTCATCCCAACGGTGCGATCGACGCTTGATGAAAGGCCGCGCCGCGCCGATCCACGACCAGTCCAGCTTGCGCGCGCGCAAAACCCAGACGGTTTCCCCCTTCACGACGCGCCGCTCGGTCCGAATGTCATCTCCTGGCTCGACTCCGAGCTCTTTGCACAGAGCCGCCGGCAGTGTTGCTTGCCGTTTGGCGGTGATGCGGATGGTGGCCATGACGATGAACGTACCCCGCTCCGCCTTACCGGTCAAACTTTCGGTAAGGCGCTTGGGCCTGTGCCAGGTTTGGAGGTATGCGCTACTCCGGGCACCACCTCCACATCTCCGCTCCGCCGTAGGGGCGACCCTTGTGGTCGCCCAGGGGTTGGGGCGATTCGCGAGCTCCTCGGGGCGCGCTTACGCTTGGAGCTCAACCCCAGACGCATCGCGCGCCATCTTCCGGCAGCGCGATGTCGATAACATCGGCAAGCGGTTGTTGTTGCGACGGCTCTGAGACCTAACCCCCCTGCCCCCCTTCCCGCGGACGGGAAGGGGGGTGTCGGAGTTTCGCTTGCCGATGGGAAGCGGGATCGACATCTCCACTGCGCTGAATCTCGACTCTGACGTAGGGGCGACCCTTGTGGTCGCCCAGGGCTTGGGGCAGTCGGCGACGCCCTGAGCCGAGGTTTCGATTGACACCCTGGCTGGGCCGGCTGTACGAGGATTGCGTCGGTGTCCCAGGGGAGGGGACGAATGGCTTGGTACCAAATTCGCACGCACGCACGCACGCACGCACGCACGCATCGTGTGACTGCCGCACGGCTTTCCCTTGAGAATGAAACAGCAACTTCCCGGAGTGCCGTGCGCGCTGCCGCGGGGGCGGGGGAGGGGATCATGAAACGAGGCCCCTGAATCACATGCTGGTCACAACGATTGACGGACCACGGAACCCACGAATCTACGAAACAGGAGGATCAGAATCATGCACAAACAATTACAACTGAGTTTCACGGTGCTGGCGGTCGCGGGGTTGCTCTTGGCCCCCGCGGCGCAAGCGGCGCCGCCGAAGGACCCGCCGACCAAATGCGCCCCCGACGCCGTGCTCGTCGGCTCGGTCTGCATCGACACCTACGAGGCCAGCATGTGGCGCATCCCCGACCCGTTCGGAGCGAACAAGGGATTGGTCAAGAACGTGCGCAAGGGCAAGGCGGAACTGCAGGACTTGCTCGACGGAGGAGCGACGCAACTTGGAGTCGGCAGCGACAACTACACGACGTGCCTGGACAAGGGATCTGGATGCAAAGACGACGTCTACGCTGTGAGCCTGCCGAGCGTGACGCCGTCGGCGTACATGACGTGGTTTCAAGCGACCATCGCTTGCGCCAACGCGGGCAAGCGCCTGCCGAGCAATGCCGAATGGCAGATGGCGGTGACGGGGTCGCCGGACCCGGGAGCAGACAACGGCACGAGCGATTGCAATACCGCGAGTACGTTTACCGTCGCCGCGACCGGATCTCGCGGCAGTTGCATATCGGCGTTCGGAGCAGTCGACATGGTGGGCAACCTTTACGAATGGGTGGCGGACTGGGTACCGCGATCGACGACATGTGGTACCTGGAGTGGCAGCGGCGACGATCAGTGCCTTGCGGGAGCGGCGACGACGGGCGAACCCGGTGCGCTGCTGCGTGGCGGCGACTTCAGCGTCGGTGCGAGTGCCGGCCCGCTGACGGTGTTCGGCCTCGCTCGGCCGTCCGATGCGGGCAGCGCCGTCGGCTTCCGTTGCGCGCGCTAGTCGTATCTTTTTCGGCCCTTTGGAAACTTGCACCTTGGCCCACGCCTTCGCAGGGCTACGGGTGGCAAGCATCGCGTGAGTGGGCGGGCGTTCTTTGCCCGTCCGCTCACGCGACGCCGCGCGAGGATCTCGGACATGTGAGTCGGCGATGTTGAGTTTGCACCACGGGTCAATCTGAACGGCGCTCACACAGCGGCGACGGAGTCCAACGCATCGCCGCAGCGGCGAACTCACCCCCTGACCCCCTCTCTTGGAAAGACTTGGAAAGAGAGGGGGAACCAGAAAAATGAAATGATTTCCTTTAAGCCCCCTTCTCTTTCCAAGAGAAGGGGATTTGGGGGAAGAGTTCGTGGGGCCAGCGTGTCTTAGCGTTGCACTCTGCCTACAGTGGGCAGCCATGACGCGACGGCCGTCACCAGCCTTGATCCGTGCCGCGAAAGAGGCGTGCCGCGCATTGCGCTGCGCGCAGACCCCAGCAGAGCTCACGCTGTGGAAGCAGCTGCGTAACCGCCAGCTGCACGGTCTGAAGTTCCTGCGGCAACATCCGTTCTTCGTCAACGACGGCGATAACCAGGGCTTCTTTGTCGCCGACTTCTACTGCTTTGAGCACAAGCTTGTTGTCGAAGTGGATGGACCGATCCACGAATCGAAGCGCAAGGATGACGAGAATCGAAGCCTCGTGCTCGCGCGAAACGGAGTCCGTGTCATTCGCGTTGGGAACTTGGAGGTTGAGACGGACTTGAACGCGGTGCTGGAACGCATCGCCGCAGCGGCGAACTCACCCCCTGACCCCCTCTCTTGGAACTCTTGGAAGGAGAGGGGGAACCAGAAAATGAAATGATTTCCTTTAAGCCCCCTTCTCTTTCCAAGAGAAGGGGGTTTGGGGGATGAGTTCGTGGGGCCAACGCGCGGTCTTCACGGAGACCGTGTCCATGCCAACAGGGACGACAGGGCCCGTGTCCCTGGCGCCGCTCGAGAGGAGCGATGCCAAATAGACCACTGCCCCGGTCCGGCTAGTAGAACATCGAACGCCGGGCCGGGGCTTCCTTCGCATTCGACTTGCTCTCCATCGGGCAGGCTAGTACCGTCGAACGCACATGACGTTCGCCGAGCTGGTTCGCCTGCTGCGGTCGCACGGGTTTGAGCTTCGCCGGCAGAAGGGAAGCAAACGGTTCTATGGCAAGGCCGGGTTTCCCGGCCTCATCCAGGTCGACTTCCATGGAAAGAAAGAAGTCCCGTCAGGGACGCTCAACAAGATCATCAAAGACGCCCAGATCGAGCGGTAGAGCTCCGCTTGGTCCGTGCGGACTGCGTTTCGGGATCGAGATCGAGGAAACCGACGATCCGGATTTCTACGGCGTGACGATACCCGACATCGTCGGTTGTACGACCACGGGACGATCCATCGAAGGCGCCATCGCCGCGGCGCGCGAGGCGATCGAATTGCATCTTCAGTATCTCGCCGAGGAAGAGTTGCCGATCCCGCGGCCACGCCGCCCCGTGGAAATCCGCATCATCGGCCGCCGCGTCGGCGCGGCGGCGTAGCGATCAGCATTCATGCGATCCCCCTCGGCCACCGCCACATCTCGACTCTGACGTAGGGGCGACCCTTGTGGTCGCCCAGGGCCTGGGGGCTTGCGCTGCGGCGCTGCCGGTTCGGCGCTGGGCAGGGACAAGCCCTGCCCCTACGGCAAAGGGTGCGGGCTCTTGGTCCGTACAACGAGGGTGTGGGCTTGGTCCGTACAACGACGGATGACGTAGGGGCGACCCTTGTGGTCGCCCAGGGCTTGGAGGCAGGGGTCCGGCCGAACCTTATGTCGTGCCGATGCAAGCGAAGCCGAGGGCTCGCGCCGCGGTGGCCTGCTGGGTATCGTGTGTGGCGAAGGTCAGCGTTACACCCCGCCGTTCCTGCAGCAGCAGCGCGCTCGCGAGATGCAGCGCGTCGAGGGTCTTGACCGCAGTTGCCATGGGCAACGAAGCGCGTTTCAACACCACCTGGCTCAAACGAATTCGGCCGATGCTCGCTTCGATGCGCGCCAACTGTTCCTGTGCGGCGACGACTCCGGCATCGTCAAGCGCTCCGTCGAGACGAAGGCGGTCGATAATGCGCCGCGCCTCGACCCCTGCCAACTCGCTCGCGTAAGCCCGCTCCCACTCTCCCCAGCCGGCAAGAATGGGCGACTGGCCGAACAGCACGCGCAGGAGCGTGCTGGTGTCCAGATAGACGATCACCGCTGGTCGCGGCTTTCCCGCAGCAAACGCACGACGTCGACGCGTCGCCGCAACCGCGGCGCCTTGACCTTGGCGAGCGCGCTGACGGGTTGAACGGGCTCGCTCACGCCGAGATCGTCGGCGCCCGCGTCGAACGGCACCAGGCGCGCGATCGGCGTGCGCCGGTCGTGCACGATCACCGTCTCGCCGTCGCGCACGGCAGCCAGATACTCGCTGAGACGCGCCTTCAAGCCGGAAACGTTCGTCTGCTTCATGGCCTCGATATGACCAGATCAGGCCTTGATGTTCAACGTCGGGTTGACTTGGGCGAAAGTTTAGCGAAAGTACGGGATGTGTCGGCCTCCACCGCACATGCCACCTCCCCTCGCCCCGCCGCCGGGGTGCAGGGTTCGGGGTTCAGGGTTCTGGAAGAGAATCTTCCAAGCCCTCAAGCCTCCAAGCCCTCAAGCCCCCAAGCTCTGCCCCCCGGCGTCCACCTCGGTCGCACCAGCATTGAGCCGCTGCGCCGGCTGCCCAGTCAGCTCGCTGTCATCGACGATCTGCTCGACGGCGGCTTGCCGCGCGGGCGCGTCAGTGAGCTCGTCGGACCGCAGTCGTCGGGCAAGACCTCGTTGCTCGTCGCTTTCCTCGCCGCAGCGACGCGGCGCAGCGAGGTCACCGCCTACGTCGACCTCGCCGACTCGTTGAGCCCTGCCTCGTTCGCGACTGCTGGTGTCGACCTCGAACGCCTGCTGTGGGTGCGCCCATCGTCATTGAAAGACGCGGTGCGCTGCGCCGAGATCATCCTCCAGGCCGGCGGCTTCGCGGCGGTGGCCCTGGATCTTAACGCTCGGTCATCTCAATCGGTTGATCAGAGCAGCCCCGAGCGACCCAACGGGGAGCGGTCCCGCCGCAAGACGCTGAGCGCAGCTCTCTGGCCACGCCTGGCTCGTGCCGCGGAGCGCTCGCACGCCGCGCTCATCGTCCTCGCATCGCAGCGCCTCACCGGCAGTATCGCCACTCTCGGCCTCGAGACGCAGGCGCGGCCGCTCTGGGGTTTCACTCCCTCTCCCGCATATCCGCGGGAGAGGGCCGGGGTGAGGGTTACGCTCTTCGACGGCTTCGACGTGGCGGTGACGGTGGCGCGCAGCAAGCTCGGTCCGCCGGGGCGGACGGAACGGTGGCTGGTGGTTGGTGGCTAGTGGTTGATTTGAATGGGTCGAATTTTTACAGACGATTTGCACATGGGTCCCTCTCCCTCCGGGAGAGGTCAGGTGAGGGAATGTAATGCTCCTTTCTACCAAGACTCGGATCGACCGACGCAGTCCGCGAACGTCGAAAACAAAGGTGACGCTGGCGCGTCGATCGTTTCATCCCCTCACCTAACCTCTCCCGGAGGGAGAGGGATAAAGCAGCCCCGCATCGCCTGCCTCCACGTTCCCGACTTCCCGCTGGCGGCAGTGCTGCGTGTGCAGCCTGATCTGCGCGGTGAGCCTGTCGTTGTCGTCGATGGTGAAGGAACGCGCGCGCACATCGTCTGCGTTTCCGCAGCAGCGGCGCGGCACGGCGTATGCGCCGGCTTCAGCGTGGCGCAGGCGCGCGCCGTGTACGCCGATCTCGTCGCGTGTGAGGTCTCCACCGAGGTCCAGCGCTCGGCACAAGCCGCCCTGTGCGATGCCGCCGAATCATTTTCGCCGCGCGTCGAGGATGCCGGCAACGGTCTTGCCTATCTCGACCTCGACGGTCTCGGATCTCTTTTTGAAACCGAATCGAAGCTCGCCAACGCGTTGGCGCAACGCGCGGCACAACTCGGACTCGAAGCGCAGATCGGCGTTGCCGGTTCCAAGGTCGCCGCGCATCTGGCGGCACGCGACGGCGGCGGTGTCGCCGTCATACCGCCGGGAGAAGAGTGGAGTTTTCTGGCGCCGGTGCCGATCGCCTTGCTCGAGCCCGGCCGGCAGCTGGCGGAGACATTGCAGCTCTGGGGCATCCGCACCATCGGCGATCTCGCGGCGCTGCCGGCGACTGCTGTAGGGACGCGGTTGGGCCCGGAAGGCGTGCGCCTGGTCGCCCGCGCCCGTGGCGAGGATGAATACTCGCTACAGCCACGCACCGTGCCGCTGCAGTTCGAGGAAAGTGTCGACCTCGATTACGGCATCGAAACGATCGAGCCGTTTCTGTTCGTCCTGCGTCCGCTGCTCGAGCGTTTGGTGGCGCGTCTGGAGATGCGCGGTCTGGTGTGCGGCGACCTGCGTTTGTCGATGCGATTGTCGACGCGCGGCCGCGATGAACGCACCATCATCGTTTCGGCGCCGAGCAACGATATCAAGTCATTGCTCCCGCTCATTCGCTTGAGCCTCGATGCGCAACAACCTGGCGCGGCGGTCGAATCGTTGCGCGTCGGCGCCGTCGCCGAGCGTTTGCGGGCGGCGCAACTGGATCTCTACCGGCCCAACGGTCCCGAGCCGGCGAAGCTGGCGCTGACCTTGGCGCGTCTGGCAGCGATCTGCGGCGCCGACCGCGTCGGTGCGCCGGCGGTGGCGGATGATTACCGGCCGGAGATGTGTGGGATCGAATCATTCCAGATGGAGCCGGGTGTTAGGGTGTTAGGGCGTTATGGTGTTGGGGGAAGAAGCCCCCAACACCATAACACCCTAACACCGAACACCATCTCCTCTCTCTCCCTTCGCACCATCCGTCCGCCACAAGCGGTCGAAGTGCACTGCCAGCGCGATCGCCCCGAGTTCGTTCGCGGCGAAGCCATCGCCGGCCGCGTCGTCCACCTCGCCGGTCCGTGGCGCATCCACGGCCGCTGGTGGAGCGAGGAGCGTTACGCGCGCGACTATTACGACGCGCAGCTCGGCGACGGTGGGGTGTATCGGGTGTTCTGCGATCTGAGATCGGGAGAATGGTTTGTCGATGGGGTTTATGACTGATCGGCTTTCATCCGATGCGTCTGTGCCATCCCGGCGCTGGGCAGGGACAAGCCCTGCCCCTACGGCAAAGGGTGCGGGCTCGGTCCATACAACGACGGATGACGTAGGGGCGACCCTTGTGGTCGCCCAGGGCTTTGGGGCTTGCGCTGCGGCGCTGCCGGTTCGGCGCTGGGCAGGGACAAGCCCTGCGCCTACGGCAAAGGGTGCGGGCTTGGTCCGTACAATGACGGATGACGTAGGGGCGACCCTTGTGGTCGCCCAGGGCTCGGTGGCAAAAATCCCATGAGCTACATCGAGCTGCGCGCGCGCAGCGCGTTCAGTTTTCTTTCCGGCGCTTCGCTCCCTGAAGATCTGATCGAGCGCGCCGCGGCTCTCGGTTATTCCACCATCGCTCTCGGCGACCAAAACGGCGTCTACGGCGCACCGCGCTTTCATCAAGCGGCGAAGAAAGCCGGAGTGCGGGCGCTGGTGGGATGCGAAATTACGATGAGCTCGTATTCTCTGTATTGCCTGGCTGCGAATCGCACCGGCTATCAAAATCTCTGCCGATTCCTCACCAACGCCAAGCTGCGCGCCAAGAAGGGTGAATCCTTCGTTACCTGGCAAGACCTCGAAGGCAGTACGGCAGGATTGATCTGTCTAGCTCCGCGTCTCGGCGCCTCGGCGGTGAAAACCATGGAGCTCGTGCAGCTCAAAAGCCTGTTCCCAGGACGCCTCTACATCGACCTCCAACGCCACCTCGACCCCGACGAGGAACGCCTCAACCGCATGCTCATCGACGTCGCGCGGCATCACGGCATTCCCCTCGTTGCCACCAACGACGTGCGCCACGCGACGCGCGCACGGCGGCCGCTGCTCGATGTCCTCACCTGCATCCACGAGAAAACCAACCTCGACACCGCCGGCCGCCTGCTCCTGCGCAATGCCGAACGCCATCTGAAATCGCCGCGCCAGATGGCGGCACTCTTCCGCGACCTGCCGGAAGCGATCGCCAATACTCAACGCATCGCCGAAGAGTGCGAGTTCACCCTCTCTGACCTCGGCTACCGCTTCCCCGATTCCCCGCTGCCGCCGGGCGAAACGCCGATCGGCTACCTGCGCGAGCTGACGTACCGCGGCGCCAAAGATCGCTATGGCGTGATCTCTCAGAAGGTGCGGCGCCAGCTCGAGCACGAGCTCGCCGTCATCGGCAAGCTCGACCTCGCCGGCTACTTCCTCATCGTCTGGGATATCGTCCGTTTCTGCCGCGAGCAGAACATTCTCGCCCAAGGACGCGGCTCGGCCGCCAATTCCGCCGTTTGTTATTCGCTCGGCATCACGGCGGTAGACGCCGTCGGCATGGAGCTGCTGTTCGAACGCTTCCTATCCGAAGAGCGCGGCGAGTGGCCCGACATCGACATCGACCTGCCGAGCGGCGATCAGCGCGAGAAGGTCATCCAGTACGTCTACCGGCGCTACGGCGAGCGCGGCGCGGCGATGACCGCCAACGTCATCACCTACCGCACGCGCAGCTCCGTGCGCGAAGTCGGCAAAGCCCTCGGCTTCTCGCTCGAGCAGGTCGACAAGCTGTCGAAGCTGTTGCGCCGTTTCGAGTTCCGCGACGATATGGACGAGCTTGCGGTGCAGCTGAAGGAAGGCGGCGTCGATCCGACGGCGCCGCGTGTCCAGCTGCTCACCAAGCTGGTGCAACAGATCCAGCACCTGCCGCGCCACCTCGGACAACACTCCGGCGGCATGGTCATCGCCGCCGGACGGCTCGATCAAGTCGTGCCGCTGGAGCCGGCGTCGATGCCCGGGCGCGTCGTCGTGCAGTGGGACAAGGACGACTGCGCCGACCTCGGCATCATTAAAGTCGACCTGCTCGGGCTGGGCATGATGGCGGTGCTCGAGGAAGCGATTCCGCTGATCCGCGCGCACGAGGGTGTCGAGATCGACCTGGCGCATCTGCCGCCGGACGATGCGAAGACCTACGACATGCTGCGCCAGGCCGATACCGTCGGCGTCTTCCAGGTGGAAAGCCGGGCGCAGATGGCGACCTTGCCGCGTATGAAGCCGGAGCGGTTCTACGATCTCGTCGTCGAGGTGGCGATCATCCGGCCGGGGCCGATCGTCGGCCAGATGGTGCATCCGTATCTCAACCGGCGCAACGGCCGCGAGAAGGCGACCTACGCGCATCCCGACCTCGAACCGATCCTGAAGCGCACGCTCGGTGTGCCGTTGTTTCAGGAGCAGCTGTTGCGCATGGCCATGGTGCTCGCCGACTTCACCGGCGGTGAAGCCGAGGAGCTGCGGCGGGCAATGGGATTCAAGCGTTCGGTCGAGCGCATGGAGCAGATCGAGAAGCGATTGCGCGACGGCATGGCGAAGCGTGGTATCCGCGGCAAGGCGCAAGACGACATCGTCCGCAGCATCACCTCGTTCGCGCTCTACGGCTTCCCGGAAAGCCACGCCGCCAGTTTCGCGTTGTTGGCGTACGCCTCGGCGTACCTGCGCGCGCATCACCTGGCGGCGTTCACCTGTGCGATGCTCAACAACTGGCCGATGGGTTTCTATCACCCGGCGACGCTGGTGAAGGACGCGCAGCGGCATGGGCTGCGGGTGTTGCCGGTGGATGTGACGCGTTCGGGGTGGAAATGTCGGCTCGAAGCATCGACGTCACTCGCTCTCCGTCTCGGCCTTCGTTACGTTTCGGGTCTGCGCGAGGAAGCTGGCAAGCGTATCGAGGCGGCGAACGCCGAAGCCCGGTTTACTTCGATTGCCGACGTTGCCGATCGGGCTGGCTTGCGTGACGCGGAGCTCCAGAGCCTAGCGCATCTGGGTGCTTTCGCTGTGTTCGGGCAGGCACGGCGTGAAGCCTTGTGGCAGGCCGCGGCGATTCAGCGCGATCCGCTTTTTTCCAACCGCCTTCGACCCTCGGCTCCTGACTCCCAGGGCAGCCCACTTCCCGGCATGACCCTCCTCGAGCGTACACTGGCTGATTACAAAGGCAGCGGTATCACGGTCGGTCCGCACGTTGCCAAATACTTACGGGAAGAGTTGACGCAGCAAGGAATCCTCCGCAGCGCCGATTTGAAGCAAGCGCGCCACGGGCAATGGGCCAAGATCGCCGGGCTGGTGATCGTGCGGCAGCGGCCGGGGACGGCGAAGGGAATGTGCTTCATTACGCTCGAGGACGAGACCGGCACCAGCAACGCCGCGGTCATGCCGCACGTCTTCCGCCAATACCGTTCGCTCATCCACACCGCCGCGCTGCTGCAGATCGAAGGCCCGCTGCAAAAGGTGGACGGCGTCATTCACGTCCTGGCCCGCCGCATGCAGGAACTGAAGCTGCCGCAGCAGACGATCCGGCAGAGCGGCAGCGGCTACCGCATGCGCGTCATGCCGCAAGCCAACAACGAACACCCCAACACCCGACACCCTGTCCCCCTTCCCAAGTCGCACGATTTCCGCTGAACCACTTCCACAACATCTTGGTTGCCGCACCCGATCAGCGGGCAGGGACAAGCCCTGCCCCTACGGCTGCGAAAACACGGATCCATCCTAGGACTACACATGAGGAGAATCCCAATGTTGCCGGTCGGTAACGTTTCGGCTTTCGGCAGACAGGCCCTGGGCAGGGACAAGCCCTGCCCCTACGGCTGCGAAACACATGGATTCAT